>Ga0265294_10005785_pt1 | contig 15030 bp, 13 predicted proteins | sample MunlanPumphouse3_FD_192504 | JGI IMG/M metagenome (GOLD analysis project Ga0265294, IMG submission 192504) | Groundwater microbial communities from a municipal landfill in Southern Ontario, Canada - Pumphouse #3 | ecosystem: Environmental > Aquatic > Deep subsurface > Groundwater | place... | reverse complement strand
CGGGGTGTCAGGACATCTACAACTTTTCCTTTTCCTTCATCGCCCCACTGGAGCCCAAGCAAAACATCTACTTTCATATACGAACGAGTTTATTTTTACAACATGGCCGCATCAAACCTCATAGTCGCTTTTTTTTGGTGAACGGCTATGCCGGTTTATCTCTTACGGATTTTTGACTTTGAAAACCTTGAAAACAAACAAACCGGACAAATGTTTCCTTTGCCCGACATTTAAATGTCTGTTCCTGACCTTGTTTCAGAAACCTGACAAAGATACAAAAAGAATGTAGAAATAGTGTTTGTTTAGCGAAAATCCTTGGTGATATTGACCAAATAATTATACAATTTTAGCACGTTCAAGAAAACGTCCAGCTGTTTGTTGTAGTCTGAAATTGTCTGAAAAGATATCCTTTTCTGCCAGTTGCATCGCTGAGGAGAGCTCCGGAAGTCTCTTTTTTCCGATAATCAGACGAAGGAATAAAGTATAACCTGCTATCCTGATTTCCGGGATCTCATTGTTGACCCATTCCATGGCTTTTTCAGGTGCATAGTCCAGGTGTTGCAACAGATTGAAACAGAGTTGCTCCATTAATTCCGGAACGAAGCAGTCTTTCAGCCACAGGTCGGCTTTCTCGGACGTGAATTCTGTTTTTGGGTAGAGTAGGGTGGCCAGAATCTTGCATTCACGGGCGTTTTCACCCCAAAGATGTTCTGCCAATGTTGCATTTGGCTCAAATTGCCTGGCTATGCCTCGAAGTGACATGGCGTCCAAGCCGTAGTTCAGTTTATAGTTCAGTCCGCTGTTGCGCATAGCAGTTGAGGCCACGCCGTTCATGCGTAGCCTCAACATTTTTTTTATCTGATGGATTTGCTCTTTCAAATCAGTTGTAAGTTGGTAATGTCTTATATTGTTTGGAATAGCGCAGGTGCTGTTCTGCATAACCTTCCGTATAGCTGACTTTCACATCCTTGATCTTGCCGTTTTTATCGAATTCCGGGGTGTAGACCGGATTAACAAAGCCTTTGTACGGAGCCAGATTCAATGCTTTATAGCGTTCCAGTATTTTTTTGTGTAAAGTAGGATCCACTTTTACGGCATAGGTTTCGACTATTTTCTGTGCAGCCTTGTAGTCCCCGGTAGACCGGATCCGCTGGATTTCTGCCAGTAATTCTCCAAAAAGAGCACGAACCTTTTGGTAGTCGTTGATGACGACATAGGTCTTTCCGTCTTTTTTACGGAATTCAACAGCTTTGGAGGGGGCTGCTTTTTCAAAAACCCAACGTGCTATCAGGGCACGGTTGCGCATGTGTGATTCTTCGATGTTGTTGCCTGGATCGATGCGGGTAAGCTGAGTCATCAAACCGTTCATCAAATATTTGTAGTATTCAGCCTTATAGGCTTCCTCGTTTGGTACAAGTTTTAAATCAATCATTCTTTGATCGGCCAGATAATATAATCCGAACAGGTCGGCACGGGCTTCCTCAATCGTTGAGCCGTATGATTTCAAACCGTCAGGGTCAACACCCGGTAGCAATTTACCAGATCCGTGTCCCAGACATTCGTGTAAGTCTGTATGCAGATTATCGGTCAGCAAGCCGTATTTTTGAATTAATCCGACTTCGACATTGCTCCATGCGAACTCTTCATTGAAGCCTGTCCCCTGTGCAGCTTTGTCATAAGCTTCCGTGAGATTTTCAATGGTCACAGATTTTGAACCGTAATCACGGCGTATCCAGTTGGCATTTGGAAGGTTGATACCAATAGGAGTGGTCGGATAGCAATCTCCGGCAAGGATGGAAACGTTGATGGCTTTGGCCGTTACGCCTTTGACTTTCTCTTTCTTGAACTCCTTAGCAACAGGAGAATGATCTTCAAACCATTGTGCATTGCTGCTGATGGTTTCCGTGCGTTTGGTGGCTTCTGTATTTTTGAAATTTACAATCGATTCCCAGCTGGCTTTCAAACCGATTGGGTCTCCATAGGATTCGATAAAGCCATTTACAAAATCGACGCGAGAGTCAAGGTCTTCAACCCAAAGAATACTGTAATCATCGAAGGTTTTCAAGTTTCCGGTTTTGTAATATTCTATCAGTTTCCTGATCACATTGGCTTGTTTTTCGTTTTCAGCTACCGGAATGGCTTTTTCCAGCCAGTAGATGATTTTTGTGATGGTCGCTCCGTAAAGGCCATCAGCTTTCCAAACTTTTTCCACGATCCGTCCGTTTTCTTTAACAAGGCGGCTGTTCAGCCCATAAGAAATGGGCGTGTTGTCTTTGGGATCTTTGAGTGCATTGTAAAAATCTTCAGCTTCTTTTTGGGTGACACCTTGGTAATAATTGTTGGCAGAGGTGAGTATCAGGTCTTGTCCGTCTGTATGGTTGACTCGTTTGGCATCAATTTTCGGATCAAATATGATGGGAGTCAATTTGTCGATAAGTTCTTGGACGGTTTCGCCATTGTTTAAAGGTAGTGAGTCTTGGTTTACAGACAGAACGGCTTTGGTGAAAAAATCTTTGGAGAAACCGGGCACAAATTTATCGGTAGCATAATGGTGATGGATACCGTTTGAAACCCAGACGCGTTTGAGATAGGTTTCGAATTCTTTCCAGTCTTTGCTTGTCTTGTCTACTTGGCCATACTGATAGACGGCTTCCATGGTACGGCGGATGCAAAGATTGTATTTGCAGTTCTGGTCGTAAATGATGTCGCGACCCTGCAAGGCTGCTTCATTCAGGTAATAAATCAGCTCTTTTTGTTTTAAGGACAATTTGTCGAAGCCAGGTACTTGATAACGCAAGATTTGAATATCGGCAAATTGGTCCACTGCATAATTGAAATCTGAATCAGCCTGTTCCGCTTTTTTAGAAGTAGAGCAAGCAGAAAAACAAAATAACGCTGAAAGCATACTGAGATATATTAGTTTTTTCATACAAAAATGATGTATTTATTTGTAAATTATTTTTACAAGCATTTCGCTGTAAGTCATTTCAAGAGGGAGCGAATAACAAGACGCAACATACGAGTCACACCGGAGTGTGCTTTACGTAAGTGAGGATTGACGAACTTATAAACTCGTACACTTATTGCACAAATACATGTCGAGCATCACCATTGCCGCCATCGCCTCGACAATGGGCACAGCCCTCGGCAATACGCACGGGTCATGACGCCCTTCTGCCTTGAACTCAATGTCATTTCCTGAAGCATTGACTGTATGCTGCTCCATTAAAATGGTGGCTACAGGTTTGAAGGCTACCCGGAAATAGATGTCCTCTCCATTTGAGATTCCACCTTGAATTCCACCGGAGTTGTTGGTCTTGGTGTGAATTTTTCCATTATTTGAATAGAAGATGTCATTGACTTCAGAACCTAGGTGGTCTACATCAAAGCCGGAACCGTATTCAAAGCCTTTGGCGGCATTGATGGAAAGCATAGCCGACCCCAAAATTGCATGAAGTTTGTCGAAAACAGGTTCACCAAGGCCTATTGGTGTCCCCTGTATGACACAGGTGACGATGCCACCGATGGTGTCTCCTTTTGCCTTGACTTGGGTAATAAGTTCGGACATTTTTTTGGACATTTCAGGATCAGGACATCTTACCGGATTCTTTTCAATCTGACTAAAGTCATAGGCTGAATAATCCGATCCCAATTTGAGGGGGCCTACCTGTGAGGTGTAAGCTGTAATTTTGATGCCAAGCTGGTTTAAAGCAAGCTTGGCTATGGCACCTGCCACAACGCGGGCAATGGTTTCGCGGGCGGAAGACCTGCCTCCACCCCGGTTGTCACGTATGCCGTATTTTTGCTGGTAGGTATAATCTGCATGTGAAGGACGATACAAATCTTTCATGGAATTGTAGTCGCCCGACCTTTGCTTGGCATTCCAGACACAAAAGGCTATGGGTGTACCTGTCGTTTTTCCTTCGAAAATACCTGAAAAAAACTCTACTTCGTCTGACTCATTTCTGGATGTTGTCAGGCTTGATTGTCCGGGCTTGCGCCGGTTCAACTCTTTTTGGATAAAAGGAATATCCAGTCCGATACCTACAGGACAACCGTCAATGACACCACCAATCCCTCTTCCGTGAGATTCTCCGAAAGAGGTGAGTGTAAAGATTTTTCCAAATGTGTTACTCATAGCCGTTAAATATTTTTAATGCAATTTAAAGGCTTGGCTAAAATGGATCAGTGGCAACTGCCACAACCGCAATTAGCTTCGTCTTCATGTTCGCCGCAGCCGTCGCAACCTTCTTCACCACAACCGCAGCCACAACCGCCGCCCATGAGTTGTTTCACCTCTTCTTCGGATGGTTCGCGTATGACCAATACTTTACCGATAAAGTGAAGGTCTTCGCCAGCCAACGGATGGTTAAAGTCCATTTTTACATGCTCTTCTCCGATTGAAACAACGGCACCGTCAAGGCGATTGCCATTCTGGTCCATCATCGGAACGATATTGTTTTCGAAAATGACATCTTCGTCGATTTTTCCGTCAACTTCAAATACTGAACGTGGAATGTCTACAACTTGTTCATCTGAATATTCTCCGTATGCGTCTTCTGAAGCAAGTGTAAAATCGAAAGAAGCACCTTCCGAAAGACCAGCCAGGTTATTTTCGAATGCTTCAAGCATCATTCCTGTTCCGAAGATGAATGATAGAGGCTTTTCTGCTGTTGCTTTTTCCATTAATTCTGGCTCATTGCCATCTTCACCACCTACATATAAGTCATAAGACGCTGAGACAAACTTGTTTGTTGAAACCTTCATTTTTTAAGGGTATAAATTATTAATGCGTTTGTTTGGGGTATGAAAGAGGGTTGTATTGTTCAACTCCATCCGATCAAGCTGCAAAGGTAAGAAAAATTCTCAGGAGAATAATTCATCAACAGCAGTTTTGAGTTGGTTCATAGCTTTTTGTAGAGAGTCTCTGGTACAGCCTACATTCATTCTCATAAACCCTTCTCCTCCTTTTCCGAAACTGTTTCCTGCATTTAATCCGAGTTTGGCCTTGGTGATAAAGAAATTCTGAAGGTCTTTGGGTGACATTTTCAGATCCCGGCAATCAAGCCATACCAGAAAAGAGGCCTGTGGAACACATTCTTTTATCTGAGGTATATTTTTTTTGAGAAATTGGTCTACAAAGTCGATATTTCCCTGAATGTATTCCATCGATTGTCTGAGCCAGTCCTCTCCGTTTTCATAAGCGGCTTGTGCAGCAGTAAATGCAAAGATGTTGCCATGGGATAGTTCTGCATTGTCCATGAATCGCTGGAATTTTGTCAGCAATTCTTGATTTTGAATCACATAGAAAGAACTGCTCAGACCAGGCATGTTAAATGTCTTGCTGGGAGCCATCAGGGTAATGATCTTTTCCTGTTTTTTAGAAGATAGAGATCCCAGCGTGGCATGAGTATGACCGGGCAGGGCAAGGTCGGCATGGATTTCGTCGGAAACGATAATGATTCCATACTTTTCGCAAATGGAAATCATCTTCAAAAGTTCTTCTTTTGTCCATATCCGCCCTCCGGGGTTATGCGGACTGCAAAGAATGAACATTTTGCAACCTGATGCTGCTTTGACTTCAAAGTCTTCGAAGTCTATTTCCCATTGTCCATTTTTATATATTAGGGGATTGATAACGAGCTTTCTGCCATTTTTGGTTGGAACATTATGAAATGGAGGATAAACCGGTGATTGGATTAGAACCTTTTCACCAGGTTTTGTAAAACATTGAATGAGAAAGGCAATACCTGCAACGATACCGGGCACAAATCCCATTTCCTTTGGAGAGACGTTCCACTGGTATCTTTTTTGCAACCATGAATGAATGGCTTTGCTCCAGCCTTCAGGAATAAGTGAATATCCAAGTACTTCATGTTCTGTGCGTTTTCGGATGGCTTCAAGAATAAAATCCGGTGTAGCAAAATCCATATCGGCTATCCACATAGGCATGATATCGGTGGTGCCGAATTCTTCTTTGGCTGAGTCATATTTGAGGCAGTTGCTATGGTTTCTGTCAATATTTTTGTCAAAAGAATATTGCTTCATAATTAGGAGAGTTTTTTAGTTCATAAGTATATGTTAATTTTCCTGCAAATTTAGTAGTTTTTGCTATAAGTTTTCATTTTTTTTCGATAAACTGAACAGCATTTTTAAATACTATTGTAAAATGGCAGTAAAATGGCCTCAAAAAATTACATATTGTACGGAAAACGGCTTATTAAAAACGAATATGAATTAAAAATACCCAATAAAATAGTATATCTTTGTCCGAAAATATAAAAATGATGAAACAACCACTAAGAAGTTCCACAAATACTGTAGGCCGTCGCATGGCCGGAGCAAGGGCTTTATGGGTTGCCAACGGAATGAAACCTGAACAAATTGGAAAACCCATCATTGCCATAGTGAATTCTTTTACACAGTTTGTCCCCGGACATGTGCATTTGCATGAGATTGGACAGTTGGTGAAAGCCGAAATCGAAAAGATGGGCTGTTTTGCAGCCGAATTCAATACCATCGCCATCGATGATGGAATAGCCATGGGGCATGACGGTATGTTATATTCTCTCCCAAGCAGGGATATCATTGCAGACAGTGTCGAATACATGGTCAATGCGCATAAGGCTGACGCTATGGTGTGTATTTCAAATTGTGACAAAATTACGCCAGGAATGCTCATGGCATCCATGCGCATGAATATCCCGACCGTTTTTGTCTCCGGAGGTCCGATGGAAGCTGGAGAACTGGATGGCGTTCATCTGGATTTGATTGATGCCATGGTGCAGTCTGCTGATGAAAGTGTCAGTGATGCCCAGGTAGCCCGTGTTGAAAAATCGGCTTGTCCTACCTGTGGATGTTGCTCCGGAATGTTTACGGCAAATTCCATGAATTGTCTGAATGAGGCTATCGGTATGGCTTTGCCTGGAAATGGAACGATCGTGGCTACGCACGAAAACAGGATCCGTTTGTTTAAGGATGCGGCTAAACTGATTGTGGAGAATGCCAGAAAATATTACGAAGAAGGGGATGAAAGTGTTCTTCCCAGAAGCATTGCAACCAGATCTGCATTCCTGAACGCCATGACGCTCGATATTGCGATGGGTGGTTCAACCAATACGGTACTTCATTTACTTGCCGTTGCAAGCGAAGCAGAAGTTGATTTTACCATGGATGACATTGATGCGCTTTCCCGCAAGACTCCTTGCTTGTGTAAGGTGGCTCCAAATACCCAAAAATATCATTTACAGGATGTAAACCGTGCCGGTGGCATTTTGAATATCATGGGTGAACTTGCAAAACATCAATTGGTGGACACAAGCGTTGTGCGTGTGGACGGAATGACCTTGGCCGAGGCTATCGGTCAGTATGATTGTACCAAATCCCAGGTAAGTGAAAAGGCACAATCAATTTATAAATCTGCCCCCGCAGGCAAATTTAATTTGGTGATGGGTTCGCAGAAAACCAATTACAAAGAATTGGACACAGATCGTGCAGAAGGTTGTATCCGTGACTTTGAACACGCCTATACCAAGGATGGAGGGATGGGAATCTTAAAAGGAAATATCGCCGTAGATGGCTGTGTGGTTAAGACCGCAGGTGTTGACGAAAGTCTCTGGCATTTTAAGGGAACCGCAAAAGTGTATGACTCTCAGGAAGCCGCCAGTGAAGGAATCTTAAAAGGAGAGGTTGTAGCCGGAGATGTAGTCGTAATCACACATGAAGGTCCGAAAGGCGGTCCGGGTATGCAGGAAATGCTTTACCCGACTTCTTACCTCAAGTCAAAACATTTAGGAAAAGTTTGTGCATTGATTACAGACGGTCGTTTTTCCGGTGGCACATCAGGCCTTTCCATCGGGCATGTTTCTCCCGAAGCAGCCAGTGGCGGTGCTATTGGCTTATTGAGAAACGGCGATGTCATTGATATCAATATTCCCGAACGCAGCATCAATGTCTTGTTGAGTGATGAGGAATTGGATAAACGCCGTAAACAAGAGGTGGCAAGAGGTTCTAAAGCATTTACAGCCCCCAAACGTGATCGTTTCGTGCCTAAATCTTTAAGAGCTTATGCTTCTATGGTCAGTTCCGCAGATAAGGGCGCAGTTCGAATAATTGACTAAATAAATCATGGAAAAGAAAATAATGAAGGGTGCCGAGGCGCTTATGTGTTCTCTGATTGAAGAGAATGTGAACACCATATTCGGTTATCCGGGTGGCCAGATCATCACCGTTTTTGACGCATTGTATTCTTACAGAGATTCTTTTCAGTATATACTTACCCGTCATGAACAAGGTGCGATACATGCAGCACAAGGTTATGCCAGGGTTTCCGGAGATACGGGAGTTGTTATTGTGACTTCAGGACCCGGTGCAACCAATGTCATCACCGGATTGGCTGATGCCATGCTGGACAGTACGCCGCTTGTCGTCATCACCGGACAGGTTGGAGCTTCTTTGCTTGGCTCTGATGCTTTTCAGGAAACGGATGTGATAGGTGTCACCCAGCCTATCACCAAATGGAGTTACCAGATACGCAAAGCCTCGGAAATTCCCTGGGCTGTTGCCCGCGCTTTCTATATTGCCCGTGAAGGCAGACCCGGCCCTGTCGTTTTGGATCTTACAAAAGATGCTCAAAGCGAAATGGTGGAGTTCTCTTACAAGAAATGTATTTTCATCCGCAGTTATCAGCCATATCCTGAACTCCAACCTGAAAATATTGCTCAGGCTGCAGAGATGATCAATAAAGCCAAACGTCCGATGGCACTGGTGGGACAGGGCGTCCTATTAGGCCATGCCGAAGAAGAACTCAAGGCTTTTCTGACGAAGGCCGACATTCCTGCAGGAAGTACTTTGTTGGGACTTTCTGCATTATCCAGCGATTTTAGCTTATATAAAGGTCTGCTTGGAATGCATGGAAATCTCGGCCCCAATAAAAAAACGGCAGAATGTGATGTACTGATTGCCATTGGAATGCGTTTTGATGACAGGGTCACCGGCGATTTGAAAAAATATGCCAAGCAAGCTAAAGTCATTCATTTCGACATAGATACTTCTGAAATAGACAAGAATGTCAAGACTTCTGTTGCTGTATTGGGTAATGCCAAGGAAACGCTTCCGGCTGTGACCGAATTATTGCAACCTGCCCGACATACAGCATGGATCCAGAGTTTTGAGGCCTGTGAAAAAGAGGAAATGGAACGGGTCATCATCCCTGAAATCATGCCTATAGCAGGTCCGATAACCATGGGAGAAGTTGTTAACAGGGTATCTGAAGCAACCAACCATGAGGCTATTTTGGTGACTGATGTCGGCCAGAACCAAATGATTGCAGCCAGGTATTTCAAATTCTCCAGGAGTCGTAGCATGATTACTTCCGGAGGACTTGGAACAATGGGCTTTGGACTTCCCGCATCCATTGGTGCAGCCTTGGGAGCTCCGGAACGCAGAGTCTGTTTTTTTACAGGTGATGGAGGTATTCAAATGACGCTTCAGGAATTGGGAACCATCATGCAATATAAAATTCCGGTCAAGATCATTATCTTGAACAACAACTTTTTGGGTATGGTCCGTCAGTGGCAGGAACTGTTTTATAGAGAAAGATACTCTTCAACACCCATGAATAATCCTGATTTTCCAAAAATTGCGGAAGCTTACGGCATCGCAGGAAAAAAGGTGACCAAACGTGAGGATTTGGATGATGCCATCGAGGAAATGCTGAAAGACAATAAGGCTTACCTGCTTGAAGTGGAAGTGGAAGAAAACGGCATGGTTTATCCCATGATTCCGGCCGGAACCAGCGTAGACCAAATTATTTTAGGAGATTAAGCACATGGAAAAGACACTCTATACCATCACGGTTTATACAGAAAATTTTGTTGGCCTTTTGAACCAAATCACCATCATTTTTACGCGTCGTCAGATCAATATAGAATCTTTGACTGTATCAAAATCCTCCATTCCCGGAATCCACAAGTTTACCATTACCGCTGAAACGGATCTGGAAATGGTCAAAAAGGTGGTGAAACAAATTGAAAAACGGATTGATGTATTGAAAGCTTTCTATCATACGGATGATGATGTCATTTATCAGGAGGTGGCTTTATATAAGATTGGTGCGGAAGCTATGCTGGATAATCCGGAGATTGAAAGTATTGTCCGGAAATATAATGCACGTATTCTGGAAGTGAACCGTTCTTATGGTGTCCTGGAATTGTCCGGTCATACCGAAGATACTCAGGAATTGTTTGAACGATTGAAGGAATTCCATGTATTGCAATTTGTTCGTTCCGGCAGGATTGCCATCACGAAATCAACGGTAGAGAGGCTGAGCGACTTCCTTGCAGAAATGGAAGCCCGTAATCCGGAGCATCAATGCGAAAAATAGCAAAGTTCGATTATAAGGTTCAGCCGATGGATGTGGATTTCAATGAAACCATCCGTTTTACGCAAATGGGAGGTTATTTGTTGCATGCCGCCGGCGAACATGCCGAAAAAAATGGGTTCGGAACCAACGTTCTTCATGAGCAGAATCTGGCTTGGGTTTTGTCGCGGCTTGCCATAGAGATGTACCGGTATCCTTCATCGGAAGAACCATTTCAGGTTGAGACCTGGATTGAGAATTATACCCGTATTTCCACCACCCGTAATTTCAGGATGCTGGATGCTGCCGGTGAGGTTATTGGTGCTGCTTCAAGTATTTGGTGCATGTTGGACATGACTACCCGAAAGGCCATCGATCTCAAATCGAAACAGGAATATGCGGCTTTTGCCACCGGAATATCGTCCCTGATAGAAAGTCCGGTGAAGGTTGCAGGTATAGATGGGCATTCGGTGTCGAGACACAGGGTAAAATACAGTGACATTGATTTTAACCGTCATGCAAACAGCATGAAATATTTAGAGTGGATGGTCGATCTGCTTCCATTGGAAGCTTTTTCCCATCAGAAGGTTAAACGAGTCGATATAAACTATATCAATGAAGTGCTTTTTGGAGAAATTGTTGAAATTTATCAGGATTTTTCACAAACCGGAAAGTGTCTTTTTGATCTTCGCAGAGGCGAGGATATGATTTGCAAAGCACAGATTTTATTCGAAAATGATATATAATTGGGCATTTATTAAATAAAGTCGTACTTTTGTACCCGAAAGAAGTTGAAAATTATTACAATTTTATATTTTAATTCTAAAGAAAATGGCAGTTATTAATTTTGGCGGTGTTGAAGAAAATGTGGAGACCCGCGAAGAATTTCCCTTGGAAAAAGCACGTGAAGTGATGAAAGATGAAACAATCGCAGTGATTGGTTATGGCGTTCAAGGTCCCGGACAATCCCTGAATCTTCGCGATAACGGTTTCAATGTAATTGTAGGCCAACGCAAGGGTGGAAAGACATGGGACAAGGCAGTCGCAGACGGCTGGGTCCCGGGAGAAACTTTATTTGAAATTGAAGAAGCTTGCAAACGTGCAACTGTGATTCAATACCTATTGTCTGATGCTGCCCAGATTGAAGTTTGGCCACGCATCAAACCATACCTGACAGCTGGAAAAGCTTTGTATTTTTCTCATGGTTTTGCCATTACATACAAAGAACGTACAAACATTGTACCACCGGCAAACATTGATGTGATCATGGTTGCGCCTAAGGGTTCCGGTACGTCATTACGCACCATGTTTCTGGAAGGCCGCGGGTTGAACTCTTCCTTTGCTATTTTCCAGGATGCTACCGGTCGTGCTAAAGAACGTGTACTTGCTCTTGGTATCGGTGTTGGTTCCGGTTATCTGTTTGAAACAACTTTCAAACGCGAAGTTTATTCCGACCTGACCGGTGAACGTGGTACCTTGATGGGTGCGATCCAAGGTTTGTTGCTTGCCCAATACGAAACACTCCGTGAAAACGGTCATACACCTTCTGAGGCATTCAATGAAACCGTTGAAGAACTGACTCAGTCTTTGATGCCTTTGTTTGCAAAGAATGGTATGGACTGGATGTACGCAAATTGTTCCACCACTGCCCAACGCGGTGCCTTGGACTGGATGGGACCGTTCCATGATGCGACCAAGCCGGTTTTTCAAAAACTATATGCAGAAGTTGCTTGCGGCAATGAAGCTCAGCGTTCCATCGATTCCAACTCTAAAGTTGACTATCGCGAAAAGCTGAACGAAGAACTGAAAGCTTTGCGTGAAAGTGAAATGTGGAGAACCGGTGCCGTGGTTCGTAAATTGCGTCCTGAAAACAATTAAAATTTAGGATAGATATCATAAAAGAAGCGAACCTCAAAAGTCTTTTGGGGTTCGCTTCTTTTTTGAGATACCCTTTTTGAGGGATCAATCAGTTGGTCAATGTTATTGAAGATGAATGTCCGCTTTTTTTGAGATACTTTTTTTTGAGCGGGCATTCCGATATTATCAGGAATTTCTTTGATCTTTCAGAATGACATCATGGGCTCCGCCTTCAATGATGCTGGTTGAAGAAACAAGTGTCACTTTTGTTTTGGTTTTGAGTTCGGACAGATTGGTGACGCCGCAGCTGCACATGGTTGATTTTACTTTACCCAGTGTCATGTCCATATTATCCTTCAGTTTCCCGGCATAAGGAACAAAACTGTCAACGCCTTCTTCAAATTTCAAGCCGTCGGAGCCACCCATGTCATAACGTTGCCAGTTGCGTGCACGGTTGGAGCCTTCACCCCAGTATTCCTTCACATAGTTACCACCTACCAGGAGCTTGCGCGTCGGACTTTCGTCAAAGCGGGCAAAATAGCGTCCCATCATCAGAAAGTCTGCGCCCATGGATAACGCGAGCACCATGTGGTAATCCTGCACGATACCACCATCAGAGCAGATTGGAATATAATCTCCGGTTCTTTCGTAATATTCGTCACGAGCTTCAGCCACTTCAATCAGGGAGGTGGCTTGGCCTCTTCCTATACCTTTTTGTTCACGGGTGATGCAAATGGAACCACCGCCGATGCCGACCTTGATGAAATCAGCTCCAGCTTCTGCCAGGTATAAAAAACCATCCCTGTCGACAACGTTTCCGGCACCGACTTTTACTTTTCCATGGTAGGCTTTTTTAATATATTCCAACGTCTCTTTTTGCCAAACGGAATATCCGTCTGAGGAATCGAGGCACAAGACGTCGGCACCTGCTTCAAGCAATTTTGGAACACGTTCCTTGAAATCACGGGTGTTGATTCCGGCACCCACAAGCAGTTTTTTGTGCTCGTCCGAAAGTTCATTCGGATTTTCTTTGTGGTCGTCATAATCCTTGCGGAAAACCAAATATTTCAGATTTTGATTTTTGTCGATGATCGGGAGGCAATTCAATTTATGATCCCAAATAATGTCATTGGCTTCACTCAGTGAGATTCCAAATTCACCGGTGATTAGTTTGTCAAACGGCGTCATCACCTCTTTGACTTTCATGTCTAAGCTATCTTTTCCGGGTCTGTAATCACGTCCGGTAATGATGCCCATCAATTTTCCGTCAGGACTACCGTCTTCGGTAACACCAAAGGTGGAATGCCCGGTTTTTTCTTTGATGGTAATCATGTCTTGAAGTGGATTATCAGGGGTCAGGTTGGCATCACTGACCACAAATCCGGATTTGTATTTTTTGACTTTCCTGACCATTTCAGCCTGTTCTTCTATCGCTTGTGAACCATAAATAAAAGAGATTCCTCCGTTTTTAGCGAGGGCAATGGCCATGTTGTGATCGGAAACTGACTGCATGATTGCAGATACAAAAGGAACATTTAATGTGATATCCGATTCCTGACCCTTTTTGAATTTTACCAACGGGGTCTTCAGTGATACCAAATCAGGAACGCAATTTTTTGTAGTTAAACCCGGTATCAACAGGTACTCGCTAAACGTTCTCGAAATGTCATTTAAGTATTGTGCCATAAATCCTCCTTCTTTTAAAAAATTTTGCGAAGTTACAAATTTTCCTGTTAAATTTAAACAGGTATCCGGCAAAAAAGCATATAGAACCTTATCGTATGCTTTATGACCTTGATATGGACTCCATTTTTTGTTGATTTTGAATATGGGGGTTCAATGAAAATATTCGGATATATTTCCTGACCTCTTCTATGATTATTACAAAGATTTTGTACTTTTGCAGCACCAATTTGAATGCGGAAATAGCTCAGTTGGTAGAGCATCAGCTTCCCAAGCTGAGGGTCGCGGGTTCGAGTCCCGTTTTCCGCTCAAAACTTTGAAGAGGGTGTTTCAAAAGTTGAATTGAACCCTAAAAGTTAGACAAAAACTTTTAGGGTTCAATTCAAGTCCGGGAACCCTCTTTTTTTTATTCGTTCAACTTTGAAATTAATCTCAAAGAATTTTTTAGAAGCTTAAAAGTACTTTTGAAACGACTCTTTTTTGCAATTGAATCAAAACTTAATCATATTCCGATGAAAAAACCAATCTTAATGGTTGCTATGGCTCTTGCAGCAACCAATACATTCGCACAAAACAAGGACTGGGCTCAATTTGGCCGCTATGAAAAACAAAATGCAGAGATGACGACATCCCCTGACGTGGTTTTTATGGGGAACTCTATCACAGACTTCTGGTATAACTTTGATGAGACTTTTTTTAAGAACAACAATTTTGCCGGTCGTGGCATCAGTGGTCAGACAACAGCTCAGATGCTCGTCCGTTTCAGGAAAGATGTCATCGAACTGAATCCGAAGGCGGTGGTTATATTGGCAGGAATAAACGATATTGCACAAAACAACGGGCCTATCAAGCTTGAAAATGTATTGTCCAATATCATATCTATGAGTGAATTGGCAAGATACCATAAAATCAAGGTGATATTGTGTTCCGTATTGCCCTGCAACCATTTTACATGGAGACCGGAGATTCAACCTGCCGGGGATGTCAAACACTTGAATGCGATGATTAAGGATTATGCATGCAAGAACAAGATTACCTTTGTTGATTATTATACGCCGCTTGTGAATGATGAAGGAGGTCTGTCACCGGAGTTGAGCAAAGATGGCTGCCATCCTGTATTCAATTGCTAT
>Ga0265294_10005784_pt1 | contig 15030 bp, 11 predicted proteins | sample MunlanPumphouse3_FD_192504 | JGI IMG/M metagenome (GOLD analysis project Ga0265294, IMG submission 192504) | Groundwater microbial communities from a municipal landfill in Southern Ontario, Canada - Pumphouse #3 | ecosystem: Environmental > Aquatic > Deep subsurface > Groundwater | place... | reverse complement strand
CTATCATTTTCGGCATAAAGTGAAAGCACCGAACGATCCCAATCAGAAATGGCAAAAGATTCACTGGGATAGGTCCCAAGTAAAATCAAGCCATCAAATTCATCCGGACTTTTGCTCACGGCACTCAATGCCGCAATACCACCCAGAGAATGTCCGGCAATATAAAGAGAACCCGCATCAGGAAAAACATCAAGCAGGGATTCATATTTCGATAATTCAAAGATCGCTAAATTCGAGGTAAATTTCGGGATCACAATATTGATGCTATCCAGGGCAATTCTTTGCATCAGAGAAAGATATGCATGAGGATCCACCAATCCACCCGGCAAAAACATGAGCGTGATATCGGCTTCGTTCTCCTTAAGCTCCAAAGCAATGTAATCCGGCGTTTCATTGTAAGTTAATCTTGAATCGACATGGACGTTTTCGGGTAAATATGAACAAGACAATAGAATGAGCATGTAAAACATCATGCCACAAATTACTACTTTGGGTACTAATTTCATTTTATGGTTATTTCGTTTAATGTTTAAAATAATTCATCTCCAAAAATTTAGGCAATTTACAGTTTTCAGCCATTCGGGAGCAACTTATTCCCCGCTCCATAACCGGATATCAACTTTACCAATGCACTGGGCTCTAAATCATGATGCATTTTCAATAAACGCTCTATAATATCAATTTTCTTATCAATGATTTCCAAGTATTTTCGTTCTCGATCTACTGTTGCAGTTGCTAGATCGGATTGTCATCTATCATAAATATCTCTTGTTTGTTCAATAATTAGCAAGGTTTCAGCTTCAATTTTATCGTTAGACAGTTTAGATTTTTTCAACCACTCTTTCAAATGACCGATAGCACCATCAGCAATTTCAGCCAATTCATCTTTTATTGTTCTATCCCTTTCTTTATCAATAACAGTATTTAAAAGATCATCAAAGACATGGCGATTTTCTTTCGAATAGAGTTAATCTGTTTTTCATAAGCTTCATCGGGCAATAAGCGAGAAGGATTCGACACTGATATATGCTTATTTCCCTTTTGTAAACCTGAAATGACTTCATCAAAAATATCTACAAAAATATCTGCCGCCAACATCGCTTTCGGACTTTTAAGAATTGTCGCGAGTCTAATTGCACCCTTTCTGGTCACAAGCCAAGGTGGAACCCGATTCCCACCATGTTTAAAACTTGACATCATCCCCAATGATCTCAAGTTTTCCGTTTCCTCTTCCGTCAATTGAAATGCATACTTTTCAGGAAAAAGCGGTAGATGATGTTTATTGTTCGATTTGATATTCTGATTTAGTAATCGCGTTTCAACATCAAAGATCTTAGCTACATCCGAAGATAGCATCACCAGATAGCCTCTCAATTCAAAAATAAGTGATATTGACCCTTCTGTCGTCCCTGTCATCGTGGCCCCTCATTTTTTTGACATCATTCAAGATGATGTCAAGATTTATATCCTTTATAATAAGTTGATTTATCTCGTAAAATAAATAATTGCCCCAATTATTATGATACCAAGTAAGGCGAGCATTGCAATTTTAATCTTACTATAGGGTCTTTCACCCTGGACTTCGCCCGTACGCGCATTAACAAGAAACTGATAAAGCTTATCATTAAACTTAAACGCACTGTGATAAACCGGAAGTAATAAATGTTTAAATTTTACCTTATCAAAAACGGGGTTCATGCTTATAATTTGTTGTGTATCGCCACCAATATCTCGGTGGATTGCTTCTCGTATATCATCTTTCATAATATTTTGGGCTTTCGCGAAACCCTCTTCAAGCTCCAACTGATACCTTTCCGATACGAATCCACTCAGATATTCTTTAGAATAGGGGACTAAATTTTCCAGATCCCAAGGCTCCAGTTTGTAGGCATATTCTTCAGAGATCGACAAAGACGCCGGAATGAGAATATCATCAAAAAAAGCATTCACATTTCCACTGGCAGGATACCACCGGGTTTTTTGTACTTGTCGCGTTTTAGTCACAGTTTTTCCATTTTCAGTTGTAGTATAAGTTTCGGTCACATAATAATACTCACCTCTTCTCCCCGTATAATTGGTATGCGTATCAGTATCGTAGGACCAATATGGGATATAAATACCTTTGAAATACTCCAGGTCCAGAACCATTTTTTTAAGCTTATTGGGAGCCAAAAAGAGCTTCTTTATCCATTTATTAAGTGCTTCAAGTGCCTCTTTTTTATTCAACTTAAAAGGTAAAAGCGATTCAGGTTTTATTGTTTTTTCGTCATGAGCCGACTCAATAATTAAGGGCTCTGTGCAATAAGCACATTTCCCGGAAGTTTCATGCGAATTAAAAGTCAGTGTGGCACCGCAATTATTACATTTTATAAATTGCTCTGTAATGGTCATGTTATAATCTTCTTTATTCTCAAGAAATTTATGAAAATCGTACTCTTCAATTTCTATATCTGAAACTTGAATATCATTCACAGTACCACAATAATCACATTTTAAATGCTCATCACCGGGCACGAATTTTAAATTTGCGCCACAATTATTACATTTTATTGTATCTGTAGAAAGGTTTTTATCATACATGATTATTTCCCGGGAATTGGAGGTGGAACAGCAGAAAAGATCTTTTTCAGTTCAATTACATCACCGGAAGGTAGCCAATTGCTCATGCCTTCTTTCCAGGCAAGTGTGTTTTTATCGACTTCCTTAGCTTTGACCAACTCGTCAATTTTAGCAAGATTGTAAGGACCCGCTTGTTTTCCATCGATGACTAAATAAAAAGTAAGCTCTTTCGGCACAGGAGGTGGTCCGGAAGCAGCGGTTTTTTTATCACCAGACATAGCATTTCCCATTTGCCCTGCCATCGCAAAGCCCATACCCATGCCCATACCGGCACCGGCAGTTCCACTTTGATTTTCGGCAGCTTTTTCCATCGCTTTAGCGGCTTTCATTTTTGCAAGTTTATTCAAATCAATTGAATTTAAACGACTAAGCTCAAAGATCTCTTTTTTCAGCTCTTCCGGCATGGAAACGTTTTCTATCAAGAATTTTGTAACTCCAATTCCATATTCATTAAATTCGGGACCTATGACAGAATGCACGAATTCCGAGACTTCATTCACATTTGAAGCATAGCTTTCAACTGGCAAATTAGCCTCTCCAACCGCATCGGTAAAGCGTGTTACGATCATACTTTTCAGATGTTCATTAATTTCATCATTGGTAAAATTGCCGTCTGTTCCAACGATTTCTTTAATAAAGACGGGAGCATCGGAAATTTTAATAACATAGGTTCCAAAAGCACGAATTTCTATCATGCCAAATCTTGGATCGCTTAATATAATTGGATTTTTCGTTCCCCATTTTTGAGCCGTGAAATTCCGTGTGCTTACAAAATAGACTTCTGCTTTAAAAGGACTGTTAAATCCATATTTCCATCCTTTGAGCGTTGAAAGAACAGGCAGATTTTCCGTTGTAAGAGTATACATGCCAGGAGTAAATACATCCGCCAATTGACCTTCATTAATAAAAACAGCAACCTGACCTTCTCTAACGGTCAATTTTGCTCCATTCTTGATCTCATTCTGGTGGCGGTCAAATCGATGTACAATCGTATCATTGGAATTATCTAAAAATTCAATGATGTCAATAAATTCTGCTTTCAGTTTTGAGAATAGTCCCATGTTATCATCCTATAATTAATATTTTAATGTTCAATTTACTTTCCATCAAATTTTAAGCCAATACTACAATGTTTATAAAAGAAGTACCAGCACAATATTGATTATTCAATCACCGTAAAATTGATTGCGGTAATGGTGTCTGTTCTTAAGATGCTAAATTGCGGAAATTCCACATCCATACGATAAGATCCAGGACTTAGAGTTACCTTAGGATCTTGCCATGGAGTTGTAGGTGCTAACCAAGTACTTGTCATAGAATCACCTGGGGCAAATTTAAAATCTAATACGGGTTCATGGACACCTAGGCCATCCATTGACCCCGCAATATATTGATCACCTTGATAAATGGAAAATCTTACAAAAGGGCCACCATCGTACATGGTAAAATCTAAAGAATCTTCAGTCGTGTTTGTTAAACAAAAATTAATATTAAACGATTCACCAGAATAAAAAACTGTTCCGATAGTCCCGGTAGTATCTGCTAAATAGAAGTAAGTTTTACCCTCGTTATTCGTATTAGGGTTAAATAAACAAGCTAAAAATAGAAAACATAATAAAATGAGAGAGATAAATATTTTTTTCATAAAATCACCTTACTCAGTTATTGTAAAATTTATTGCAGAGATGGTGTCTGTTTGTAGTTCCGGAATGTCCGGAAAAGTTGCGACGGCTCGATAATTTCCCGGGGAAAGTGTTTTAATACTAGACCAATGACCAGGTGTAGGAGCAAGCCATAGACCTAATAGTGTATCGCCGGGAGCTAACTTGTCTTCAACAACAACCTGTCCAAAAACTAATCCATCCCATGAACCAATTATTCTTGAAATTCCTTTATAAATTGTAAAACTTACTTTTGGACTTGTATACGAATAATCAAGTGAATCTTCTGTTGTATTTATCAAATAAAAGTTCATACAAAAAGACTCACCTATCTTAAATGTTGTTGTTGGATTTCCATCAAAATCCGTCAAAAAAAATACATCACCAGATAAATTATCATCACTTGGAGTAAAAATGCATGCTGTTAAAAGTATCGTAGCAAGAATGGTGAAAATCAGTAACTTTTTCATTTTCGGCTCCTTTCAGACTAAGCCTGCTGACCCGACAACTCTGAAATATCTTTAATAAACTTGTTTGAATTATTTTTACCGTCAATTTTCTTTTTTGCCGAGGCCGGCAAGATCAGACGATCAAAACCCATGCGCTGTGCTTCAGATACACGCTGTTCTATTCGTTGGACAGAGCGAGTTTCGCCCGTCAAACCAACTTCGCCGATAACGCAAGCATTCTCGGGTAGAGGAATATTCTTGATAGAGGAATAAATTGCAGCGATAACAGGTAAATCCATGGCACGCTCCTTAAGCGTAAGTCCACCAACCACATTGACAAAAACATCATACTGCGATACAGGAATTGACATACGCCTTTCCATTACGGCAAGAAGCAATTGCAGTCGCTTTTGATCAATACCGCTGGCATGGCGCTGCGGTGTTCCGTAAGCAGCATGAGCTGCAAGCGCCTGAATTTCTACAAGCAGAGGACGAGATCCTTCCATTCCGCAGGTAACAACCGAACCGGCCGACCCGGGTTTTCGCTCACTCAAGAAAATATCACCGGGATTTTCAATGCCTTGGAGTCCATCCTGTTTCATTTCAAAAATTCCAATTTCATGCGTAGCGCCAAAACGATTCTTGACTGAACGCAGGATACGAAAATAATTTTGTTTATCACCCTCGAGATAGAGAACGGTATCCACGATATGCTCAAGGAGTTTCGGTCCCGCGATGGCCCCACTTTTTGTGATATGCCCAATTAAAATAATGGTAATATTGTTTTTCTTTCCAAGCGTCATCAACTCACTGGCACATTCACGCACCTGATTTGGTGAACCCGGCAAAGAATCCAGATTTGGAGAATACGTCGTTTGGATAGAATCAATGATAGCCACTTGAGGTTTTTCCGATTCCAGTCCGGCAATTATTTTGCTCAACTCCACGTCATTGGATATTTTAAGATCATCATTATAAAAACCAAGTCGTTTAGCACGAAGTGCCAACTGTCCCACCGACTCCTCACCTGAAAAATAGCAGAGTTTAATATTTTGTTCCACATAAGCCTTGCAAAGTTGAAGAGCCAGAGTGGATTTCCCCACTCCCGGATCTCCGCCCAGAAGCACAATACTAGCTTCCATCAATCCGCCGCCGACCACACGATCGAACTCCTGCAAATTAGAGACAAAGCGTCTAGGTTCCTGAGGATTAGACAAAGAATAGAAAGGAGGAGGCGACCCGGCAGACTTTAGGCGTTTAGAAGAAACTTGGGGAGCTTCGTAAGGCTGCAAAGTATTCCATTCGCCACAGTGGGGACATTGTCCCTGCCACTTAGGCGTCAGTCCATCGCAAGCCGAGCATTTGAATTGATCTTTGTGTTTAGCCATAAATTAATTTAGTAAAAGCGCTTAAGGAATCAAAGAGTAAGATGGTGGAAATTTGCATTGGCTCAAACTATTTTTTTGAGTTTGGCTCAAACTTATTTTCTGAGTTTGGCTCAAACTATTATTCCGAGTTTGGCTCAAACTTATTTTCTGAGTTTGGCTCAAACTTTATTTCGAGATAGTAATTTCTTTCCCCTTCACTCCAGCATAAAAAACAATAATATCCACCAGCTCTTCTCCCTTATTCTCACCAAAATGCCAGGTTTTTACCACTTCAATGACTGGATCTCCCGCTTTTAAATGAAGTGTATCAGCTTCATCAGTGATCACGGTCAATTCACCTGATATGATAACACCGGCATTAATATAGGGATGTTTATGCCACGACAATACTGTATGAGGAGGAATATTTATTCGTAGAATCGTAACTTCCGGTTTACCCTTAGCATAACGAGGTAAATTAGCACCATCCCAAGACTTCATAGTTTTAGCAAGCACTTTAACCTCAGTTTTTGCTTCATTTTCGGCAGCAAAAATAAAACTACAGGTCAAGAGAGTAAAAATAAGGAGAGATTGGATCTTTTTCATTTAAATTCCTTTTGAATTAGGTATTAATCACTTAGTTAAATTTTAATCATTATGAATGTAAAATGGAACACATATTCATGTAGGCAGGAAGTTTTTTTGCAGCGAAATAGACTCAAAAAATGTGACTCAAATCACAGATTCATCGATTCAGCATCTTTCTTAAAAAAAAGATAATATATTTGAGCAAACAATAAAATATGGGGAGGGACAAATCATGGAATGGCTAGAAAAAGAATTTCAACCGGAAAAGATATACAATCTTGCTTTCGATGATTATAGTTTATCCTTTCTTTTACTCCCCATCAAACAATTTTCCTACTAAGAATCTTAAGGAGATTGTGAAACAATTAATAGTTTGGCTCAAACTTATTTTCCGAGTTTGGCTCAAACTATTATTCCGAGTTTGGCTCAAACTTATTTTCCGAGTTTGGCTCAAACTATTATTCCGAGTTTGGCTCAAACTTATTTTCTGAGTTTGAGCCAAACTCTATTGACTCTAAAATCATTCAGCCAATGCCTTGACATATCATTGACTCAATCCATTCACCGCTCCTCTAACACTAGAGCTTAATGTGATTATTTTCCTAATAATTCTCTTTACCTAACAACTTTTTAATTGTATCTTTAAAGTTGGAAAACGATTGATCATAAAATTTTTATTAGGAGTCAAAATGAGTAAATTTAAAAAACAAACTATTGATGGGAACACCGCTGCCGCGCATGTTGCTTATGCGTTCTCCGATGTTGCTGCAATCTACCCCATTACACCTTCCTCAGATATGGGACAATATGCTGATGTGTGGGCTGCAAATGGACGTAAAAACATTTTTGGTGAAGTTGTAGATATCGTCGCAATGCAATCTGAAGCTGGTGCTGCCGGCTCCTTGCATGGGGCACTTTCTGCCGGTGCGTTCACAACCACTTTCACGGCCTCTCAAGGTCTCTTGCTTATGCTCCCCAATATGCATAAGATCGCCGGTGAAATGCTACCCACGGTTTTCCACGTTTCTGCCCGTTCGCTGGCAGCTCAGTCTCTATCGATCTTCGGTGACCATTCAGATGTTATGTCTGCTCGTAATACTGGCTTCGCTCTTGTTGCTGCTTCCAACCTACAAGAAATTATGGACCTTGCTATCGTGTCTCATCTGGCCACCCTCAAATCTAGAGTTCCTTTCCTGAATTTCTTCGACGGTTTCCGTAACTCTCACGAAATTCAAAAAACAGAAATTATTGACTACGATACTATCAAAAGCCTTGTAGAAGAAAAATATATCGAAGAATTCCGCGCTAACTCAATGAATCCTGAAAATCCTCGCCTCAAAATCGGCGCTCAGAATCCTGATGTTTACTTCCAAGGTCGCGAAACAACTAACCTCGACTATGATGCAACTCCTGCAATTATCCAAGAATACATGGATAAAGTCGCTAAGGTCATCGGTCGCCAGTATCACTTGTTCGATTATGTTGGTGCTCCTGATGCGACTAAAGTTATTATTGCTATGGGATCCGGTTGCGATACTATCGAAGAAACTATTAACCACCTCAATGCTAAAGGTGAAAAACTTGGTCTTGTAAAAGTTCGTGTTTATCGTCCTTTCTCTGCTGAAGCTTTTATTGATACCATTCCTGAAACAGCGAAAGATATCATTGTTCTTGATAGAACAAAAGAACCCGGCTCATTGGGTGAACCTCTGTACTTAGATGTTGTGGCTGCTCTTAAAGATAAAGATGTTAAAGTTATCGGTGGTCGCTACGGTCTTTCTTCTAAAGAATTTACACCATCAATGGTAAAAGCTGTTTACGATCATGTCGACGGCAAGGCCTTCCATGGCTTCACAGTGGGTATCAATGATGATGTTTCTCACAAATCACTAAAATATGACGAATCTTTGAATACATCTCCCGAAGGAACTTTCTCAGCTAAATTCTGGGGGCTCGGTTCCGATGGTACTGTTGGTGCTAACAAGAACTCAATTAAGATCATTGGTGACAACACTGACATGAACGCTCAGGGTTATTTCCAGTATGACTCTAAAAAATCCGGTGGTATCACTCGCTCACATCTTCGTTTTGGTACTTCTAAAATACAATCGGAATATCTTGTACAACATGCTAATTTTATTGCATGCCACAACCCTGCTTTCATCGGTCGTTACGATGTGATTGAAGGTATCAAAGATGGCGGTATTTTTTTGCTGAACTCTAGCTGGGAAGCTGACGAGGTATTCTCTCACTTCACCAAAGATTTGCAAAAAACTATCATTGAAAAAAATGTAAAAGTTTATAATGTTGATGCGCTCAAGATTGCTAGTGAAGTTGGTCTTGGCGGCCGTATCAATACAGTTATGCAAGCGGCTTTCTTTATTATCTCAGGCGTTCTTCCTAAACAAGAAGCTATCAGCCTAATCAAAGATGCAATCGAAAAATCATACAAGAAAAAAGGTATGAAAATTGTTGAAATGAACTGGAAAGCTGTCGATGCCACAGAAGCTGCTCTTCAGGAAATCACAGTTCCAAGTGAACTTCCGGAAGTATCCGCTGAACCTGCAAAACTGATTCCCGATGGGTCCTCTGATTTTGTCAAAAATGTCATCGAACCCATTATGCGTGAAAAAGGCGACGATATTCCCGTTTCTGATATGCCTAAAGATGGTTATGTTCCTACAGGTACCGCTGCTCTTGAAAAACGTGGTGTTGCTCCTATGGTTCCACATTGGATCGCTGAGAAATGTATTCAGTGTAACCAGTGTACTTTCGTATGTCCTCATGCTTCTATTCGTGCTAAACTTATCGATCCTGTAAATCTTGAAGGCGCTCCCGAAACATTCAAAGTATTGGATGTAAAAGGTAAAGACAAAGACAAGAAATTTAAACTTCAGGTCTATGTTGAAGATTGCCAAGGTTGCTCGGTTTGTGTTAACGAATGTCCTGTTGGAGCTATTGAAATGCGTCCAACTCAGGATGAACGCGATGCCGGTGAAAATGAAAACGAAAAATTCTTCCACGAACTTCCAAGTGATGTTCTTGGCTCAAGCCGTTTGTTCAGCGTTAAAGGTTCTCAGTTTAAACAACCTCTCTTCGAATTTTCCGGGGCTTGCGCGGGTTGTGGTGAAACACCTTATGTAAGATTATCCACTCAACTCTTCGGCGATAGAATGGTTATTGCAAATGCAACAGGGTGTTCATCAATTTACTCGGGCACTTTCCCAACCACTCCTTACTGCAAGAACCAAGATGGTCACGGTCCTACATGGGCTAACTCACTCTTCGAAGATAATGCTGAATATGGTTTTGGTATGCGCTTAGCTGTTGATGCTAATCGTAAACAACTAAACTCTGTTCTTGCTAAACTTTTAGATAAAAATGTAGCAACTGAACTAAAAGATGCTATTAAATGGTCTTTAGAAAACTGGAAAGATGTTTCTGAAGACGCCAAAGTAAATTCTTCTAAAATCCAGGCACTTCTTGCCAAAGAAGATGACAAAGATGCTCTCATTCGTAAAGCTCTTGAACTAAAATCTTATATCGTAGATAAATCAGTCTGGGCCTTTGGTGGTGACGGATGGGCTTACGATATCGGTTTTGGCGGTTTAGATCATGTTCTTGCATCAGGTAAAAACATTAATATTCTTGTAATGGATACAGAAGTTTACTCTAATACCGGCGGTCAGTCTTCAAAAGCTTCTCCTCTGGGTGCTGTTGCTAAATTCGCTGAGTCAGGCAAGAAAACGAACAAGAAAGATCTTGGTCGTATGTTAATGACTTATGAATATGTTTATGTCGCTTCTGTTGCTATGGGTGCTAACAAAAATCAGTTAGTTAAGGCTTTCCAAGAAGCTGAGGCTTATGACGGTCCTTCCATCATTATCGCCTACTCTCCTTGTATCAACCATGGTATTAACATGAGCCTTAGCCAGAAACAGGAAAAGAAAGCGGTTGAATCGGGTTACTGGTTACTCTATCGCTATAATCCCATGTTAGCATTAGAAGGCAAGAATCCAATGATCCTAGACTCTAAAGAACCGAACTTTGAGGTTGTTGACTTCCTTAATAGTGAAAGACGTTACAGTTCGCTGGAAAACACTTTCCCCGATAAGGTTGCTGCTCTCCGTGATGGTTTTGTCAAGTTCGCTAAAAACCGTTGGGAAATTTATAAAAAACTTGCTGAATAATTATAGCAAGTCGAAACAAAAGCAAAAACGCCTCTTTGAAAAAAGAGGCGTTTTGTTTACGTTTGCTTCCTAATGATCTTATTATGATCTGCTTCATTCCTTATGCTCATACACAAAACAGAATGAAATACATATCAAATATGAGATGCCTAATATCTTTTATCTTAGGCCAAATATAAAACTCGGACATGGAAAAAATGACACTGAAAAAGAACAAACGGCAGAATATTTTTAGATTTCTATATATCGGCGGAACCATTGTTGCAATCATGATCATAGGCCTTCTGAATCATGATATTGAGACACTAAAAGAAATTATCCCTCAAATAAATAAAAAATACTTAGGCATTGCGCTTATATCCCTAATGGTATTTTGGTTAAGCGATGCACTATTACTCAAGCAAGTCACGGGCTACATCTATGGAAAACAAAAATTCTATAAATCTTTAAAAATTGGAATCATGGGGCTCTATTATGGAGCTTTAACTCCTTTTGCTTCGGGGGGGCAGCCCATGCAAGTTGTCTATATGCGTCGAGAAGGAATTCCCACGGGGACATCTACCTCGATTGTAACGGTCAAATTCATTGTCTATGAATTATCTCTATGCCTCCTGTATATCATTGCAATGTTAGCAAAAGGCAATTTTTTCTACGAAAACTATCACCATGTGTTTTGGTTAACAACGGTGGGATTTATTCTAAACCTCATTGCCGTCACTTTTATATCAATGGTTATGCTAAATCGAGCTGTTACTGAAAAAATTGTTCATGGATTTATCCGCTTTCTTAGCAAAATAAAAATTATTCGTAAAAGAGAGAAAAGAACCTTAAAAGTTGATACTCTCATAGATGACTTCTTTATATCGTCTACTTATATTAAAAATGGCATGAGTCGTTTTTTCATATCAATCATTATCTCGGTTATTAATCTGGCCTTTCTTTTTGCTATTCCATACTTCATTTACAGAGCTTTTGGTTTGAATAACGAAAGCTTTATTTTAATATTTACCTTACAAGCTTTCCTTTTTCTCGCTGTATCTTTTGTTCCCTTGCCCGGAGCGGTCGGAGCATCTGAAGGTGGATTCTATATCTTTTTCTCAAAATTCTTCGGTAGCATACCGGTATTCATGCCAATGATTATTTGGCGTTTTCTCACTTATTATCTTATATTATTAGTTGGTAGTCTTATTGTTGTTATTACAGAAATGAGACATATACATCGTTTAAAAAAGGAACGAAAAGAAAAAAGGTTCAAAATTGAAAAAATTTAAAGCTCTCATCGTTCTTGTGATACTTACAGTCGCTTTACAAGCATCACAAGCATTTAAAATAACCCAATCTTCACAATTATTATCCGGAAATAAAGCAAAGGGAATTATAGGCGATTATCTTATCGACAACAACACTGCTTCCTTTGTCATCTCAAATATATCCCATAAGATAAATCCCGGGAAATCAGGTGGATTATGCCTGGATGCAACTCTTAAGGGTGGATTGGATGATTTTGACCTACTCTACCTTTATCTGAACAATGATTATCCGCGCCAGGCTGTTTATACTAGTCTTGAAATAGTATCTGCCGGAGCTCCTCACGATTCTGCTCATATTCGCGTAAGTGGTGTTGATTCTGATAATGCTTCTATAAAAATAATCACAGACTATATTCTTTACGACAATACACCCACATTGAAAGTTAAAACAGAATTTAAAAACACATCTTCTTCTGCGATAAAATCCTACGGCATTGGTGATGCCTTTTCTTGGGGAAGTACTCCTTTTGTCCCCGGCAAGAAAGCGATTGTAAACTGGCTGGCCTCTACAACCCCCAATACAGTTTATGGCTATTGGGCAAAGAAAAGCTTTGATGCCATTCATGGCAGTTACTGGAGTGATACAACGATTGAGGAAGAAGATCTGAAGGCCGGAGAAACGACATCTATGACAAGATATTTCACCCTTGCTGAGAATCTTGCAGGCGTTTACAATAACTATCTTGATGCGAAAGCTCTTCCCAGCGGAGACGTAAATGTTACTGTGCTCCAACAAGGTGAAGCCTTTGACAATGCCTTGATCTGGTTTATAAAAGAATTCGACCCAAAACCGACTTTAGAAGTCACCACAGATAATTTGGGATCTGCGAGCTCTCGTTTGGAAACAGGAAATTGGGTCTGCACAGTCACAGGAGGTGGTCAGACGGAAAATAAGTCTTTCAGCATTTTAGACAACTCAAGTACAAATATTGCATTTGATCTTGACGCCCCTCTTACACCCCAACTTGGATATGATACACTTACTATTATTCAATCTCCTTTAATTAATATTCCCGCCATGGCCCTTCCGGGGGACACGATAGAAATAAAGATCGAGCTGGTAACTACTGAAAGTGTTGAATCGGTAGCTCTTGTTTTTAACAACAGAGAAAATGATATAAATTTTATTGAGACTAATGAAAGCTCTCCTTTTGGGCTCAGAATTTTAAATGCTTATCTCCCCGAAAAAATGCTCTATGGACTCTATGACCTCAAGCTGTATTGCACAGGTCCCGATAGTCTTGATGTCTCAGAAAGCTCCATCTATGTCATCCCTGAATACAAAAAAGAATTTACTATCATCCATGTTACGGACACTCACCTTCCCTCTCACCTTTATTGGGGAGATGAGGGTTTAGAAACTGATTTTACAGAGCTGGAAGATTTTGAAGCTGTCATTGATGATATCAATATTATTAATCCTGATTTTGTCCTGCATACCGGTGATTTTATTAACGATGGCGAGATTGAAGCATTGGGAATTCCATCAATTTCGCTGGCAAAAACTCTATTACATAAATTAGATGTTCCTCTTTATCTGGTTGCAGGTAATCACGATCTGGGCGGGTGGAAAGCAACGCCCGCACCGGACGGCACGGCACGACGCACCTGGTGGAATTTCTTTGGCTGGAAATATCTCAGCTCCTTAAGTCCGACAGATGTCACAACTCAAGACTATTCCTTTAATTATGGAAAAACTCACTTTATAGGACTGGAAGCCTACGATAATTATGATGAATGGCGCAAAGAACTCTATGGCAATACCAGCTTTATTTCTTCACAGCTTACATGGCTGAATGATAATCTTGCCAAGCACAGCGATGACAGCTTGATCGTTCTTTTTTATCATTATGATTTTAAAAATGAACTGAATCTTACTGATCTGGGAGTAGATATTGCTCTTTGGGGACATGTTCATGGGAATAATGAAGACAACGCTCATCCCTACAGTATAAGTACTGAAGCAACTTGTGATGGCCGACGAGGATATCGGATAATAAGGATACGCAATAATGAAATGGTCTTTAACCAAGCGGTCCGGGCAGGTGAAAACGGCAATAACATTAGCCAGGTTTATAATGCAGATAGTACCCTGATTAGAATTAATAATACCTTTGATTTTGATCTTGAAAACTGTTTAGTAAAATTTCCTCTTGAACACAATAAAACCCTTGATTATTTGAGCAATGCCGAACTCTTCCAAATTGACACGCTCTCCGATCAAAAAATGGTTTATGCTCTCGTGAACGTTCCTGCCAATTCTATGGCAGAGGTTAGCATTGTGACAAAAGAAAAAGAAGTCGCCATTGACACAATATTTCCAGAAACACCTTTCTTGATGAAAGCCTATCCAAATCCCTTTAATCCAAAATTAGCTATCAGCTATCAGCTGTCAGCTAACAGCAATCTTACGATTAATATTTTGGATATAAATGGACGATTGGTCGATACGCTCTATACAGGTTATCAAACAGCAGGTAATTTTGAGCTGAACTGGGATGCCAGTATGCAACCGTCAGGTATTTATTTTATAAATGCGACAATCCAAAACGACTCAGGCATAGAGCAATTTGTTGAAAAGTGTTTATTAATGAAATAGTGTTAAACGTAAATTACAAAACCTAGGGGCTGAATAATATCGGCCCTTTTTTATATTCCATAAAACAAAAGACCTGCCTTAGCACGTCTTTACAGGTTTACTCTGTTCTATGCGCGAAATGCCACTTGTCTTTCAAAGCTCAAAGAGCAAAGTGGCATGGCATTTCGCGATTCATAACCCTGATTAATTGTACAGACGCGCTAAGGCGCGTCTCCATTTAAAACTCTAAAAAACCATGTTAAGGTCA
>Ga0265294_10005782_pt1 | contig 15031 bp, 15 predicted proteins | sample MunlanPumphouse3_FD_192504 | JGI IMG/M metagenome (GOLD analysis project Ga0265294, IMG submission 192504) | Groundwater microbial communities from a municipal landfill in Southern Ontario, Canada - Pumphouse #3 | ecosystem: Environmental > Aquatic > Deep subsurface > Groundwater | place... | reverse complement strand
TACTTCAAAAATCAAACATCAGCAAGAAATATTTACTTGCAAATGTTCTTTAAAAATATATTGTTAATAAAATATTGCCTTTTTTAATTTTCTCTTCATTTTAAGTTATTCTTTATAAAAAGGCTTAAGCTATCTTATCTGCATGATCTTTCATGATTTTTTGAGTTATTTTATATGAACAAAATTTTGGTCCACACATAGAGCAAAACTCTGCTTCTTTAAATACATCTTGAGGTAAAGTCTCATCGTGATACTCTCTAGCACGGTCAGGATCAAGTGCTAGTTCAAACTGTTTGTTCCAATCAAAAGCATATCTTGCATCACTCATTGCATCATCAATATCTCTAGCTCCTTTTCTATTTCTAGCAATATCAGCACTGTGAGCAGCAATTTTATACGCAATAATTCCATTTCTAACATCTTCAGCATTTGGTAATCCTAAATGCTCTTTTGGAGTAACATAGCAAAGCATTGATGCTCCATGCCATCCACCAACAGCTGCACCAATTGCACTTGAGATATGATCATATCCAGCACCAATATCAGTAGTTAATGGTCCTAAAATATAAAATGGAGCTTCATGACAATACTCTTTTTCTATCTTCATATTTCTCTCAATTTGATTTAAAGGCACATGTCCTGGACCTTCAATCATAACTTGAACATCTTTTTCCCAAGCTCTTAAAGTTAAATCTCCAAGAACTTTTAACTCTCTTAGTTGTGCTTCATCACTTGCATCTGCTAAACATCCAGGTCTTAAACTATCTCCCAAAGATAAAGAGACATCATACTTTCTACAAATATCTAAAATTTTGTCAAAAGCTGTGTAAAAAGGATTCTCTTTGTGATAATGCATCATCCAAGCTGCCATTAAACTTCCACCTCTTGAAACTATTCCCATCTTTCTTTTTGCAATATGAGGCATAAACTCAAGTAAAAATCCAGCATGAATTGTGAAGTATGAAACACCTTGTTCTGCTTGTCTTTGAATTACTTCAAGCATCTTTTCAATTGTTAAATCCTCTATTTTATCTTTTACATCATGTAAAATTTGATAAATAGGAACTGTTCCAATTGGAACTGTAGAGTGAGCTATTACAGCTTTTCGTATAAGATCTAAATCTCCACCTGTACTTAAATCCATAATTGTATCAGCACCATATTTTAAACAAACATCAACTTTTTCTAACTCTCCTTGAACATCGCTAACAATTGCAGAACTTCCAATATTTGCATTTATTTTACAAGAGCTTGCAATTCCTATTGCCATTGGTTCTTGATTTATATGATTCACATTTGCAGGAATAATAAGTCTTCCTCTTGCAATTTCACTTCTAATAAATTCAGGTTTTAAGTTCTCTTTTTTTGCTACAAACTCCATATGAGGAGTAATAATGCCCTTTTTAGCATAATACATTTGCGTTCTTACTTCATCGTTTTTGTGTTCTTCTAACCATTTTTGTATATTTTGCATTTTCTTTATCTCCTTATCTTTTAGCAATACCAGTTAACTCTTTATGAACCTTTGCAGGAAAAACAAAAGATGCAGAGTGAATCTCTGCACTATAATAATCCATATCTTCCAAAAACTCAGCTCTATTTAGATTTAAATCAGCAGTTGGATGATATTTTTTTGAAGCAATAATTGAAGTTGTGTGACCAAAACTAAAAGGCATAACAATCCAAAATAGTTTTCCAGCAACTTCTAAATCATTTTTTAAAGCTTCAATATCTTTAGAGTAAAAGCTAGAACTAAAAGTTAAAATTCCATCAGATTTTAAAACTCTAAAAATATCTGAAAGAGTTTGAAAATCAAGTTTGATATCTGTTAAGATAATTGTATCAACACTCTTTTCCTCTTTTTGTTTAAGAATATCAAGATTTGAGAATGTTATATTTGATTCATCTGAGTGCTTTTTTGCTTCATTTACAATAGCATCATCAATAGTTCCTAAAACTAAAACCTCTTTAGCTTCATAGTGAGTGCAAAGTGGAATATTTATCATCATCTCTGCAAATATTTTGTTGTTATTCATATTTTTCCTTTGTTAAATTTAAGACAAAACTTTAATTTTTGCCATACTTCTTAAAATCTCTTCATTGAAGTTTCCTATTACATTAAATAGCCCTTTGTGAAAAGTTCCAAGATTTTTTTTATTTGCATTTATAGATGCAATTTCACCAGCAATACCCATAACCAATATACCCAAAACAGTTGCTTCAAATAGTTTATCATTTGAAGTTCCACAAAAACTAGCGATTAAAGATGAACACATACAACCAGTTCCTGTAATTTTTGGTAAAAGATCATTCCCATTTTTAATAGCAACAGCTCTTTTTCCATCACTAATAATATCAACTTCACCTGTTATTGCAACAATATTTTTATACTTTTTTGATAATTTTTTAGCAATGAAACTAAGATTTTCTATTGAGTCAAAATCATCTTTTGAGGCATCAACACCTTTTGTATTTGAGCTAATTTTCAAGATTGATTTTATCTCAGATATATTTCCTCTTAAAACATCAACTTTTGACTCTTTTAAAAGCTCTTTTACAATAGAAGTTCTAATCTTACTAGCCCCAACTCCAACTGGGTCTAGAATTACTGGAGTATTTATACTTTTTGCTTTTGAAGATGCTTTTTTTATAGATTTTTTTACTCTTTTATTTATTGTTCCAATATTTAAAAGTAAAGATGATGCAATATCTACAAAATCTTCAACTTCATCAATCTCATCAGCCATAACAGGACTAGCACCTATTGCTAAAGTTACATTTGCACAATCATTTACAGTTACATAGTTTGTAATTTGATGAATTAAAGGATTTTTCTCTTTTGTATCTTTTAATATATCTACTAAAATATCTATCATCTACTCTCCTTTAAAAAATTTATGAAAATGGTTTGTTGGACCATTTCCTTTTCCTAAATTTGGTGCATTTTTTATAGCTTCATAAATATACTCTTTTGATATTTGAATAGAATCTTTTAAAGAGTTTCCTAAAGCTAAGTTTGCTGCAATTGCAGATGAGAATGTGCAACCAGTTCCGTGAGTATTTGTAGTTTTTATTTTTGGTGATTCAAATTCAAAGAAATTGTTTCCATCAAATAAAATATCCAAAGCATCAAAACTATCTCCACCTTTTATAAGTACATTTTTACAAGCTTTATCAAATATAATCTTACAAGCCTTTTTTATATCATCTTTTGACTCTATTTTCATATTTGCTAAGTGTTGAGCTTCTGCTATATTTGGTGTTATTAGGTCTGCAATAGGTAAAATTAGCTCAATTAAGCTATTCATATTTTTTATATCCATTAAAGCTGCACCATTTTTTGCATACATAACAGGATCTACAACAACTTTTAAATCTTTGTAGTTTTGTTTTGCTTTTTGTAAAAACTCACTTACAACTCTCATTGTATCAATATTTCCAAGCATTCCAATTTTTATAACATCTGGAATAATATCATCAAAAACAGCTTCAAGTTGTTTTTGAATCATATTGGAAGTTACATCTTGAATCTCTATAACACTAAATGTATTTTCAGCCACAACAGCAGTTACTACACTCATACCATAAGTTCCAAATGAACTAAAAGTTTTTAAATCAGCTTGTATTCCAGCTCCACCAATACAGTCAGAACCTGCAATGGTTAAAACTTTTTTCATAACAATCCTTTTTGTAATATTTTTTCTTTTATTTTGGGCAAAAAAAAAGGTGCCTTCATTTGAAAGCACCTTTTTTAATTAAATTTTAGTTATTTATTATTAAGTTCTAAATTTTAATCTTTAAAATTTGCTTCCTACACTGGTATTAACCAACAGGTTCAAAGGGTCAGGTTTTACCTTCTCAACACATTTAAGTGTTCCCCCGCAATAAAAAAAATAATTGTATCACAAATAGAGTTTAAAAGCCAATTTATATAAAAAACAATACAATACGCCATGAAATTTTTAATAATAAATATAATATTTTTTCTATCACTAAGTGCCTCAACTCTTACTTTGTCTATGAGTTCAAGTCCTAGTAGATTAAATCCTATTTTAGCAAATGATTCTGCTAGTAGTGAGATTGCAAATTGGCTATTTGATGGGCTTTTGAAGTATGATAAAGATGGAAATGTTACAACTAGTATCGCTTCATATTACAAATTTGAAACTCCTACAAAATTAATAATTGGATTAAAAGATAATGTGCTTTGGCACGATGGTGTAAAACTATCTGCAAAAGATGTAGTTTTTACTTATGAGCAAATAATAAGTCCAACTGTTTTTAACTCTATAAAATCAAACTTTAATGAGGTAAAAAGTGTAAAAGCTCTTGATGATTTAACAGTTGAGATTGAGTATAAAAAACCATATTTTAAAGCCTTAGAAATTTGGATGGTTGGTCTTTTACCATATCATATTTTAAAAGATGAACAAAATCTTATGACAAGCAGTTTTAATAAAAATCCAATAGGAACAGGCTCTTATAAATTAAAAGAGTTTAAAACAGCAAGTGATATTGAACTTATTGCAAATGATTATTTTTTTGAAGGTCGTCCAAAAATTGATAGAATTTTATATAAATTTTTACCAGATACAAATACATCTTTTTTGTATCTAAAACAAAACAAACTCGATATTGGAAGCCTTACTGCTATGCAAGTTTCAAGACAAATAGATGATGAGTTTAAAAATAGTTTTGATATTTTAACAAAGGCTAGTAACGGTTTTTCTTATTTAGGATTTAACTTAAAAAATCCAAAATTTAGTGATATAAAAGTTAGAGAAGCTCTATCTTTAGCTATAAATAGACAAGAGTTAATAGATATTTTGTTTTTTGGTTATGCAAAGGTTTGCAACGGTCCTTTTATGCCAGATACATTTGCTTATAATGATGAGGTAAAACCAGTTGTTCAAGATTTAAAAAAAGCAAAAGCTTTATTAAAAGAGGCTGGGTATGATGAGAAAAATCCTTTAACATTTGAACTTGTTACAAATACAGGAAATGATATAAGAGTAAATACAGCTTTGATTTTACAATACCAACTAGCAAAAGTTGGTGTAAATATGAAAATCAAAGTTATGGAGTGGCAAGCTTTTTTAAATACTGTTGTTCATCCACGAAAATTTGAAACTGTACTTTTAGGATGGTCTTTGGCTTTGATGCCAGATGCTTATCCTTTATGGCATAGTTCAAGTTCAAAACTAGGTGGATTTAATTTGGTAGATTATAAAAATGAAAGAGTTGATGAGTTGATTGAAAAAGGAATTACAACTGTAAATAAAGATGAGCTAAGCAAAATATATAAAGAGATTTTTAAAATCATTTCAAACGATTTGCCATATCTATTTTTATATATTCCAGACTCAATTACAGTTGTAAATAAAAAGATAAAAAATATAGAACCATCAATTATAGGAATAATGCACAATCAAAAAGATTGGCAAATAGAGGAGTAAAAATTTTTATGAACAAAAAAGAGAAGATTATTTTATTTGATTTAGATGGAACACTAATTGACTCAACAGATGCAATAACTGATACATTTTTACATGCCTTTTCAAAACATAATTTTGATTTTAAAGGAACTATTGAAGATATAAAGGTTCAAATTGGTTATCCACTTGATATTATGTTTGAAAATTTGGGTGTAGATAGAAAAATAGTTTGGGATTTTGTAGATAGTTATAAAATGCGATATAAAGATATTTCAGTTGCTCAAACACTACTTTTGGAAAATGCTTTTGAAGCAGTAACCTTAGCTTCAAAATTTGCAAAGCTTGGAGTGGTTACTACAAAAACAAGAATCTATTCAACTCCAATATTAGAAAACTTTGATATTTTAAAACATTTTGAAGTAATAATTGGAAGAGAAGATGTAGAAAATCCAAAACCTCATAAAGAGCCAATTCTAAAGGCTTTAGATGCTTTTGAATATGATGATAAAAAACATCAAGCATTTATGGTAGGAGATACAAAACTTGATTTAATCTCTGCTTCAAATGCCTCTATAAACTCTGTTGGAGTACTATGTGGTTACTCAAATGAAGAGGAACTTTTAAAATATACTAATATTGTAAAAAAAGACTCTTTAGAAGCTGTAAAACATATTTCACTACTTTAAATGATAAAAAATATTTTTCAAATGCTACTAGCTTTACTAGTAGCTTTTTGTGGTTCACTTATTTTTATATATTTGCATCTTCCACTTCCTTGGCTTTTAGGAAGTATTTTTGCTACAAGCATATTAATAAGATTTCAAAAAATTCCAATACAAAGCCCAAAAATATTTTCAGCACCTGCAAGAATTTTAATTGGTCTAGCAATTGGAAGTGCCTTTACTCCAGCAATTTTAAACTATATTCCACAATACACTATTAGTTTACTTTTGGTTATTCCATTTACCATTTTGGTTATATTTTTTGGAACATACTATTACTATAAAGTTTTAAAATATGATTTAAAAACCTCTTATTTAGGCTCAATGCCAGGTGGTGTTATTGAGATGGTTATAATTGGACAAGAGCTAAAAGCAAATACAGCAAAGATAACTTTAATGCAAAGTTCAAGACTATTTTTTGTAGTTGTATCTTTGCCTTTTATTATTCAATATCTTTTTCAAATTGATATAAGAGGTAACCAGCTTTTAACAACACCTATAAAAGATATAGATATTTTAGAGTTTTTATATATCTATGTTTTAGCAGTTTTTGCAGCACTCTTTGCAAAAAAGATAAAACTAACAGCTGCATATTTGATTGGTCCTATGATTATAAGTATTATTTTATATTCAGGCGGATTTGTAACTACACATATACCAGATGAGTTACTTAAATTTATTCAAGTTGTTTTTGGCTCAATTATTGGGTTTACATTTAAAAATGTTGATTTAAAAACTATTTTTAATACTTTAGTTGCTACTTTGGGACATTTTGTTATTTTAATAATCTTGTGTGGAATTTTTATTTTTATTATTCACCACTTTTTTGGTTTTGCTACTTTAGATATATTACTTGCTTTTGGACCTGGTGGTCAAACTGAGATAAATTTAATAGCACTTTTAGTTGGTGCAAATTTACCTTATATAACTTTGCACCATATTGTAAGACTATTTTTGGTTATGAATATCGCACCAATCATTGCTAAAAGGTTAAAGGATTGATAAATCCTTTAACAAACTATTTAAACTATCTTCAAAACTACTATTTAAAGCCTTTACAAAACCGTAAGCATCATTTGTATCACAAAGAGTTTTTTGATTAAAAATAAAAGATTTTACTATCTTTTCATCTTTTACTAAATCAAATTTTATTTTCAAAACTGCATAAGATTTATCATCTTCAAAATCTTGATACATCTTAAAAACTTCTGTTTTTAATCTATATTGGCTTTTTATCTTCTTATCTTTTAATACATTTGCAAAAATATTACTAGATATAAAAGAGTCAACTATTTGAGTATAAACCATATTAGATGGAAAGCTTATCCATCTATTTTTTGCATACTCTTCAAATTGAAACTCTTTGTTGCTATAAAAAATTGCTTGTGAATTAAAAGCTCTATTTATATTTGGTTCTTCAATAAAAATTGAGTCAAATTTTGCTTTAGTTTCTAAAGCTTTTGTTTGAAAATCTATTCCATAATGATTTATGAAGATTTTCTCTTGTTTGAAACTACAAGCACTAAATAAAATTAGTGTTAAAAAAATTAAAATACTACTTCTCATTTTTCTCTCCTGGACCAAAATTTATAGATTTTTGTTTAAACAACAAATCACTTGGGCTTTCATTTAAATTTTTAATTAACTCTTGCATAGTAATTAAAGTTTCATTCATATTTGTTAAGGCAGATTCTAAATTATTTAAACTATCTTGAGTTAAATTTTTTATATCAAAACTCCCTTTTTCTAGCTCTTCTTCTAATTTTTTCATTGTAATATTAAAGCTATCTGCTGAAGTTTTAACACTTTTAAAGCTAGAACTTCCAACATCTGTAAAGTTTTTGATATCAAATAAAAGTTCATTAAAGTTAGCCATACTTTTTTCACTATTTTCTAAAAGCTGTGCAAAGTTTGAGATATTTTCTTGGTTTAAAACTTTTTCAAAAGATTTAAGAATTATCAAAACCTCTCTCATTACATCTTCAGTTGATGTTACTATATTGCTTAAGGTTGATTTTTTTGACTCTATAACTTTTTCTCCAAACTTATTATCTTCCAAAAGTGGGGATTCGTTACTGCCACCTTTAAGCTCAATATATTTAAGCCCTGTAATTCCTAAACTTCCTAAAATAGCGTAGTTATCATGTTTTATGGGCGTTCCTTTTTGAATCTCTAACTCTATTTTTATCTCTTCAGAATTTTTTGGATTTATTGATATATTTTTTACAACACCAATATCTAAGCCTTTGTATTTTATAGAAGAGCCAATATTTAAACCATTTATAGAATCATCAAAAAATGTAAAGTATGTATCATGTTTTTTACTCTCTAATCCAAATTTACCAAGCCAAAATATTGAAAAAATAAGAAGTGTAGATAGTAAACTAACAAATAAACCTATTTTTAAAAAATTAATCCTAGTATCCATTAACCAACCCTTTTTATTGATAAAAAATCTTGAATAAAACTATCTCCTGATTTTAAAGCTTCATTTATAGTTCCATCAAATATCTTCTCTTTTTTTATAATTATAAACCTATCAAGTACAGTTTTAATAGTCTCTAAATCGTGAGTTATTATAACTGTTGTTATATTTAAATGTTTTTTCAAATATAATAAAAGTTCATTTATCTGATCTGTACTTGCAGGATCAAGTCCACTTGTAGGCTCATCCAAAAATAGAATTTTTGGTTGCATTGCTAAACTTCTTGCAAATGCAACTCTTTTTTTCATTCCACCGCTTAGTTCATTTGGATATAGTGTTGCAACTCTTTTTGGAAGACCTACAATATCCAAATTTGTATAAGCTATTTTTTCTATTAAATCTTTTGGCAAATTTGTGTACTCTTTTAACATCACACTAATATTTTCAATCACATTTAAAAAAGAGTACAAAGCTCCAAATTGAAACAAATATGAAAAATCTAATTTTAATTTATCTATCTCATCTATTGATAAGTTTGTAATATCTTTATCAAATATTTTCACACTCCCTTTTTGAATAGGATTTAGCATAACAAGCTGTTTTACTAAAACAGTTTTTCCACTACCACTTCCGCCTAATACTCCAAATATTTCACCCTCATTTACATCAAAAGAGATGTTGTTGTGTATTATATTTTTTCCAAAAGATGTACAAAGATTTTCAACTTTTATAATTGACATTTTATATTCCTATTTGTGTAAAAATTATTGAAAAAATAGCATCTAAAAATATAACTACAAATATAGCATTTACAACGCTTATTGTTGTATATTTTCCAATACTTGTAGTATTGTTCTGTACTTGAAAACCTCTAAAACAACCAATAATTGCTATAAAACAACCAAAAATAACCGATTTGAAAATACCAATTAAAAGATGTTTTACTGCAACTTCATTGTGAAGCCTTGTAATAAACTCTAAAAAAGTAACATCCAAATATGTATAAGCAATTACCATTCCACCAATAATTCCTACAATATCTGCTAAAAAAACAAGCAAAGGAAGAGCAACACTTAATGCAAAAACTCTAGGAAGAGTTAAAAAAAGTGTTGGATCAAAATTCATAGTTTTCATAGCATCTAGCTCTTCTGTTATTTTCATAGCTCCAATTTCTGCTGTGTAGCTACTTGCACTTCTTCCAGCTATTACAATTGCAGTTATAAGAGGTGCTATTTCTCTTAACATTGTAATTGCTACCATCTCAACAATAAATATGTTTGCTCCAAATTTTTCAAGCTGAACAGCTCCTTGATAAGCAATTACAACTCCAACCAAAAATGAGCTTACAACAACTATCAACAAAGCATTTACAGCAGATGTTTCAATATATTTTAAAGTAGCTTTAAATCTAATCTTCTTTGGATGTAAAATAGAGTATGCAAAGAAGTAGAAAACTTCGCCTATAAATATCAAAAATAGTTTAAAAGAGCTATATATCTCATAACTTTTTTTACCAATATTTTCAAAAAGATTATCCTCTTTCTCTTTTTGTAAACCCTCATTTTGATAATGTTTTTTATAGAATTTATATTTTGTCTCATATTTTTCAAAGTTTGAAAAAGAGATATTCTCTTCTTTGAAGTTTTTTAAAAAAGATATTAAATATATGATACAAATACTATCAATATCTATTAAATTTTTAAAATCTATTTGAATATTTGAGTTTTTTGAGATATTTAAATTTCCTAACTCTTTGATAATTTGATTTAAATTATCTTTACTCCAAGAGTTAAGTAGCTTGATATAAAAAGAGTTGTTTTGATTATTTTCTATTTTAAAATAGTTACTCATAAAACAATCCTTTTATTTTTTGTAGTTTAAGATTCTATCTAAATTTGATTTTATATCAAATCTTATTCATTAAAAATTAGATACAATTAATACCTATTTAAAAAAGATTTAAATATTAAATATAAAAAATATGAGGAATAAAAATGCCACTATTAGATAGTTTTAGAGTTGATCATACAATTATGCCAGCCCCTGCTGTACGAGTTGCAAAAGTTATGCAAACACCAAAAGGAGATGCTATTACAGTTTTTGATTTAAGATTTTGTAAACCAAATGAAAAGATGCTAAGTGAAAAAGGTATTCATACTTTAGAGCATCTGTTTGCTGGATTTATTAGAAACCATTTAAACTCTCCTACAGTTGAAATCATCGATGTTTCTCCAATGGGTTGTAGAACTGGATTTTACATGAGTTTAATAGGAACTCCAAAAGAAGAAGAGGTAGCAACTGCTTGGAAAAAATCTATGGAAGATGTTTTAAAAGTTGAAAAACAAAGCGACATTCCAGAACTAAATATATATCAATGTGGAACTTGTGCTATGCACTCACTTCCTGAAGCAAAAGATATAGCAAGAGATATTCTAGCTTCAAATATTGGAGTTATGTCAAATGAGAAACTATTTTTAAGTGAAGATAAACTAGAGAGTTTAGGAAACTAATTTGCTAGAAGATAAACTGGTTACCACAAATGATGGTAGCCATACACTTTTCTCTTTAAAATATAATCAACACTTTCACAATACCCAAGATGGTGGATTTAGTGAAGCTTTGCATAAACACATTATTCCAGCATTTTCGCACTCTTATAATAAAAAAGAGTTAAATATATTAGATATCTGTTTTGGTTTGGGTTACAATAGTTTTGCAACTATCTTTTATATTTTAGAAAACAGACTTGATATTAAAATAAATATCTACTCTCCAGAGCTTGATTTTGATTTAATAAAATCTTTACAAAATTTCTCATATCCAAAAGAGTTTGAAAAGTTTAAAAATATTATAGATGAACTCTCAATTAATCAAAAATATGAAGATGAGAAGATAAAAATAGAGCTTTTTATTGGCGATGCAAGAGAGTACATAAAAACTTTTCCAAAAGATTTTTTTGACATAGTTTATCAAGATGCTTTTTCAAGTGAGGTAAATAAAGAGCTTTGGACAAAAGAGTATTTTGAAGATATTTATAAAATTTCAAAAGAAAACTCTATTTTAACAACTTATGCAATCTCTACAAATATAAGACTCTCTATGTATGAAGCTGGATTTTATATCTATGAAACAAGACCAACAAAAAGAAAAATAACTCTAGCTTTTAAAAACAGACAAGAAGTTATTGGAAAATATATAGATATGGAGTTGAAAAAAAGTAGAAATAAAGATGCAAAATCTTTGAAAGATAGCTTATAAAGTAGCTAACCTTTCAAGAATATATTTTTGTAAATCTCTTTTTGAAACCTCTTCTCTCATAGCTTGTTCAAAAATCTTATTTACTTTTAGTTGATACTCACTATATGAGAAAAATGGAAAATGAACACTCCATGCTTTTTTTAGACTCTGTTTTGTCATACTATTTTTAAGAAATGCCAAAAAGTAGTTAAATCCCATAAATATAAGTGCTGTTATAATCATTGCACCAATGATAGATATATGTGGGTCTATTTTTGCTAATGGTTTATGAGTAAGAAGTGATATAGGAACCAAAACTGCTAAAACCAAAGCAATATATACAAAATATGCTCTTGTAAGTCTTAGTCTAAAACCTAATCTTGTGCTATCTACTTCCATTCCATTGCTTTGTTGAGTTGAAGCTACTAACAAATCTTTTAAAAGTACAGGCTGCTTTGATTTTGAGTAAACAAAATTTAAAATCATACTTAAAATGTTTTTTTCTCTCATATTTTTTCCTAAAATTAATTTGATATTTTAGCTTAGTTTATTGAAATGAAGCTTTATTAACTAACCTTAACATTATATTTTTATTGTTACAATCACGGAAATTTTTTATATAAGGATATTTTATGAAATGCATCGAAAATAAATTATCGGTATTAAATGCTGATATAGGAAAATTAATCTTAAGGCTAACAATTGGTGGACTTATGCTGTTTCACGGTTGGGCAAAAGTGGTAAATGGTATTGGTGGAATTAAAGCTATGGTTGCAAAAGCAGGTTTCCCTGAATTTTTTGCTTATGGGGTTTATTTAGGTGAAATTTTATTTCCACTTATGATTGTTTTAGGGATTTTTGTAAGAACATCTGCTTTATTTGTTGCTATTACTATGGTTGTTGCAATATTTTTAGCTCATAGCCATGAAATTTTTGCCTTAGGAAGAACTGGTGGTCCAGTAATTGAATTAGCATTAATGTATCTTTTAGGATCAATTGCAATTATGTTTATTGGGTCTGGAAAAATTAGTATTAAATCATAAATTAATATAAACTGGGAATTTCCCAGTTTAATCAAACATTATAGTAGTTTGCCTCTTTGTTGTGAACAACAATTGCACAAGTAGTTTGTTCAGGGTGCATCTGGAATGTTTCACTAAGCTCAATTCCAAACTCTTCAGGATTTAACAAATCAAAAATATCTCTATTTTGTGATAATTCAGGACAAGCTGCATAACCTGGAGAGTATCTACAACCAACATATTGTTTCATTTGAACATCACTTAATTTATGCCCCTCTTTAGGAACAATATCCCAATCAAGTCTTATTTGCTTATGTAAAACTTCAGCTAAAGCTTCAGCTAGTTCAACTCCAAGACCGTGAATTTGATAATATTTTGTAAACTCTCCACGATCATAAAACTCTCTTTCATAATCACTTATTTTAAGTCCAGCACTTGCAAGTGTAAATCCTACAACATCTAATCTATCATTTGCAAAAAAGTCAGCTATACATCTAAAAGGTTTTCTTTTTTGTCTTGGAAACTCCATCACTTTTATAGCTTCACTTAAAGGTGGAACATTTTTTGCCTCTTCAAGATTGTTGTAAATATATTTTTTATCAAAAATATATAGCTTATTGTCATGAGATATACAAGGATAATACTCATATATAGCAATTGGTTCAAATATATTTTTTGAAATAAGTTCATCTTTTAAAGAGTAATAAAGTGGTTCAACAACATCTTTTTCATACTTCATAAATGCTTCGGGTGTTTGTTTTCCTCTTTTATATCCCCATCTTTGTCTAAATAAAACTCTGTGATTTATCCAAGAAAATATCAACTCTTTATCTAGCTCATCTCCAGTTTTTGCAACTTTATTCCAATATGGAGGAACTATAAACTCTCTTTTTGGCATAGATATCTCTTCATAAGGTGGAATTATAGCCTCCTCTTTTTCAACTCTATCGCTTGTATCAATTTTTTCAATTAAATCAGCAGCTAGTTTTGTATCAAGTTCTCCACCTTTTTCAATTCTTTGCATAGATACAACACCATCAAAAGCATCTCTACAATAAAAAATAGCTCCATCATAAATTGGTCTGCAATAATCATCAACAAAGTTTTTTGTTAGTGCAGCACCACCTAGCATAACTGGAATTTTTATTCCAAGTCTTTGCATCTCTTCAAGATTCTCTTTCATTACAGCTGTACTCTTTACAAGTAATCCACTCATTCCAATAGCATCTGCATTGTGCTCTTTTACAGCTTCTAAAAATTGGTTTAAATCAGCTTTTATTCCAATATTTACTACTTTAAATCCATTGTTACTTAAAATAATATCAACTAAATTTTTACCAACATCGTGAACATCACCCTTAACTGTACCAATTACAACTGTAGTTTCAGTATTTTTTTCTTGTTTTGGTAAAAATGGGTTTAAAGCATCAACAGTAGCTTTCATAGTTTCGGCACTTTGAAGTACAAATGGAAGTTGCATTTGACCACTTCCAAATAGCTCTCCAATTATTTTCATTCCATCAATTAACCACTCATTTACAATTAACTCAGGAGCTATAGTATCTTTTAGCTCTAAAACTAAAGGAATCATTCTCTCTTTGTCACCATCTAATAAAAGTTTTTTAACCTTTTCAATAGGTTCCATTTTTTGATACTCTTCATCACTTTGTTCATCTTGAGATTCAACATTTGAGAAGTGTTCTATAAATTTAAATAGTGGGTCACCGTTTTCTTGGTTGTTAAATATCAAATCATCACAAGCTTTTTTATCTTCAGCACTTATTTTATTTAGTGGAATAATATGTTTAACATTTACAATAGCAGTTGTAAGTCCTGCTTTTACACAGTGATCTAAATATATTGAGTTTAGATAAATTCTTGCATTTTGAGATAAACCAAATGAGATATTTGAAAGTCCCAAAGTTGTTCCAATTTCTGGATGAAGAGTTTGAAACTCTCTAATAGCTTCCATAGTCTCAATTCCAGCAGTTCTATACTCATCATCACCTGAACCAATAGTAAATGTAAGCATATCAAAAACTAAATCAGCTGGGTCAAATCCATGTCTATTTACACATAAATTATAAATTCGTTCTGCAACTTCTAGTTTTCTCTGTTTTGTTTTTGCCATTCCAATCTCATCAATCACAAGGCAAACAAGTGCTGCTCCAAATTTTTTTGCTAATTTAC
>Ga0265294_10005781_pt1 | contig 15032 bp, 11 predicted proteins | sample MunlanPumphouse3_FD_192504 | JGI IMG/M metagenome (GOLD analysis project Ga0265294, IMG submission 192504) | Groundwater microbial communities from a municipal landfill in Southern Ontario, Canada - Pumphouse #3 | ecosystem: Environmental > Aquatic > Deep subsurface > Groundwater | place... | reverse complement strand
GTTTTGATTTTTTATATGTCCAAAAGGCATAACGTGCCATTGCTTCCTTTGAAATTATAGAAATTCCGGTAACTATAATGGCTATAATACCGAAATGACTTGCTTCCCCCGACTTAAATTTTGTGTAAGCGCTTACCAGAAAATCAAAGGCAACTATTGCCAGTAGAACACCTATAATTAAATTAGCTATATGTTCGGCCCTTCCATGTCCGTATGGATGCTCCTTGTCCGGTGGTTTATTCATAACTTTACCACTGATAAGTACAATTATAGATGAAATTGTATCTGTCATGGTATGCCATGCATCCGCAATAAGAGCTACTGAACCGGATACTATACCTGCCCAGTATTTTATTGCGAATAAAAGGCAATTAATAATTATAGAAACCCAGCCTTCCTGAATTACGTATTTATTTGTTTTCTTCATTTTCCTTTATTCTCTTAAATATAACAATAAAAAGAGATATTTTGAAAAAAGTTAGTATAGAAGAATGTTTTTGTTTATTGCTTATAAATTTGTTTATACCAGATAACGAAATTGTTTATTCCTTCTTCAAAGGAGTATTTAGGCTGATATCCAAGTAATTTTTTTGCCTTATCAATATTTGCATATGTAATCTCTACGTCTCCTGACTGCATTGGAAGTTGTTTGATCTTTGCCTTTTTACCGGTTGCTTTTTCTATGGTGGCAATTAAATCGAGAAGCTTTACGGGATGATTATTCCCGAGATTAATGATTTCATAAACTTTTTTATGATTAAAAAGATATTCTGCACTCAGGCATATACCGTTTATCGTGTCTTCGAAATAGGTATAATCACGTGAAGTTGTTCCGTCCCCAAACATTGGAATTTCTTGATTATTAATGATTAGTTTTGTAAATTTATGAATAGCCAGATCGGGTCGCTGACGGGGACCGAATACGGTAAAGAATCGTAAATTCAGGATGTCTATTCCGTATAGTGCATGATAAGTATAGTTTAGTAGTTCACATGCTTTTTTTGTAAATGCATAAGGAGAAATGGGTTTATTTACATTTTGCTCTTCATTAAAGGGTGTGTCTTTGGTATTTCCATAAATTGACGAAGATGATGCAAAAGCCAGTTTTTTTATGTCATTATCTTTCATAAAACTCAGAATATTCTGAGTGGAAATAATATTGGCTCGGATATAATCTTCAGGATTTTCAATGGATGGTCTCACTCCTGCCTTGCCGGCAAGATGAATTATTAGGTCTGCTTTTATTCCCTTTAATTGTTTATTAAGTTCTTCTTTATCACTGAGGTCAAATTCCAGAAATCTAAAATTAGGATTATTCTTGAATTTGTTCATATTTGATTCTTTTATGGAACGACTGTAGAATGGATCAAAATTGTCAATTCCAATAACAAAAGAACCATCTTTTAGCAATCTTTCACACAGATGAGATCCTATAAATCCAGCACATCCTGTTACTATAATATTTTTCATGATTATCTAATTTTATAAAATCAGAAGATTTTATTTTTATTTTAAATTCAGTTTTCTTGAAATAAATATAATTATTTTATTCAGAAAACGATTATTTGTTTTATCAGACAGCTTATTTTGGTTACGGTAGATTAATATATTCCTAATATATACAAAAATTCCAAGACTGTGTGCTGCCATTAATACCGGGTCCAGACGAAGTATCCCGTATATAAGTGTCATCGAAGATCCTATTGTACTAATAATCCAGAATCCTATAGGTAGAATAGATTCTTTTTTATTTTCTGAATACAACCATTGATAAAAGAAACGCGAAATAAAGATTAGCTGAGCAGCAATTCCCCATATCATCAGGAAAAAAGGATTATTCTCATTTTTAAAAAAGGTTTCGAATGAATAATCTGTCAATGTAAATATATATACAAGAATAGCTATGGGTAAGAACAGAATAATTAATCGAAAAATCAAATGAAAGGTTTTCCATTTTCCTTTTAACTGAAGATTGCGTACATATATATAATATACAAGAATCTGAGATATTAAAATTGCTGCATCATTTCTTAATATACCATATATAAGCATAAATATGGATGCTACAAGACTTATTTCCCAGAATATGGTTGGAGATAAAACTTTTTTCGCTTTCTCTGACATAAACCATTGAATAATAGTTCTCCCAAAAAAAAGTATCTGTGAAAAAAATCCAATAGAATATATAATAAAGTTTTCCATAATATTATTGCCCGTTATTTGTCGTTATTTGATTATTGCTCTTCTATTTAAACTATTCCAGCTCTTTTATGGGTTAATTCCTTCAGTGTTTTTTTTACGGATGAGATAATTGAAACAGTTTTACTAAAAATCTTTATTTTTAAATTTGAAGTTGTAAAGATAATTGTTTTCATTCCGATAAATTAATATATCGGATAATAGAGTCATAAAAAAGAACTTTCTTAAAGAAGAGATACCTTTTTATTTATGGTTGTTGTATCAGCTATAATTATTAGCTCTTAATATTGTCTTCTTTAGGTTCTGCCTGATTTATATTTTAAAATTGAATATCTTTGTACATGTTAATAGGAAAATATTTAATTTATTGATATAATAGGTGAATGGATCATATACGTAATTTTTGTATTATAGCTCATATTGACCATGGAAAAAGTACTTTGGCAGATCGTATGCTGGAGTTAACTAAAACCGTGGATAAACGTGACATGGAAAATCAGGTACTGGATAATATGGACCTGGAGAGAGAACGAGGCATAACTATTAAGAGTCATGCTATTCAGATGGATTACGAGGAGGAAGGGCAGAAATATGTGCTTAATCTTATAGATACCCCGGGACATGTGGACTTTTCGTATGAAGTATCCCGTTCTATTGCTGCCTGTGAGGGAGTTCTGCTTGTAGTTGATGCTACTCAGGGGATACAGGCACAGACTATATCCAATTTATATCTTGCGCTGGAACATGATCTTGAAATAATACCTGTGATTAGTAAAATTGATTTGCCTAATGCTGAACCAGAATCGGTAGAAGATCAGATTATTGATTTGCTTGGTTGTGACAGAGAAGAAATTATAAGAGCAAGTGGTAAGACAGGCGAAGGTGTTCCTGATATACTTCATCATATTGTTAAACAGATTCCTGCTCCCAAAGGAGATCCTAAGGCTCCGTTGCAGGCTTTGATTTTTGATTCTGTATTTAACTCTTTCAGAGGAGTTATCGCTTATTATAAAATAATTAATGGTACTATAAAAAAGGGAGATCTGGTAAAATTTGTTAATACAAAAAAAGAATATCAGGCTGACGAAATAGGAGTACTTAGAATGAAACTTTATCCTGAAGACTCTCTTAAAGCCGGGAATGTTGGTTATATTATTTCTGGGATAAAGACTACTAAAGAAGTTAGGGTAGGAGATACAATTACTCATATTGACCGGCCATGTGAAAAGGCTGTAACAGGTTTTCAGGAAGTAAAGCCTATGGTTTATGCAGGTATTTATCCTATTGATTCTGATGATTATGAAGAATTGCGGTATTCTTTAGAAAAACTTCAGCTGAATGATGCTTCTTTGACTTTTGAGCCGGAGTCGTCCATTGCTTTAGGTTTCGGATTTCGTTGTGGCTTTTTGGGTATGCTGCACATGGAAATTGTTCAGGAACGGTTGGATCGCGAATTTAATATGGATGTTATTTCTACCGTTCCGAATGTTTCATATATGGTAAAAAAGACAAACGGAGAAGAGATAAAAGTTTATAATCCAAGTGGAATGCCACCTGTGGGAACTATTGCTGAGATTAAAGAACCGTATATAATGGCTCAGATTATTACACGAACGGATTCTTTAGGTCTGATCGTTAAGTTATGCCTTGAAAGACGAGGTACGCTGATAAACCAAAACTTTTTAACAACAGATCGAGTAGAACTTACATTTGATTTACCTTTGGCAGAAATTGTTTTTAATTTTTATGATAAGCTAAAATCTATTTCTAAAGGATATGCATCTTTCGATTATCATATTAAAGAATATCGTTCGGCAAAACTGGTTCGTTTGGATATCCTTTTAAACGGAGAAATGGTAGATGCATTATCTTCTCTTACTCATTTTGACAATGCTTATCCGCTTGGGCGCAGAATGTGTGAAAGATTAAAGGAATTACTTCCACGTCAGCAGTTTGATATTGCCATTCAGGCAGCCATAGGTGCAAAAGTTATTGCACGCGAAACAGTTAAGGCAGTTAGAAAAGATGTTACTGCCAAATGTTATGGAGGAGATGTTTCACGTAAAAGAAAATTACTGGAGAAACAGAAAAAAGGTAAGAAACGTATGAAACAGGTAGGCAATGTTCAGGTTCCTCAGAAGGCTTTTCTTGAGGTTCTGAAGCTTGATGATTAATTCTATAATTTGACAATTTAGTCATTAAAAAAGGGTATAACCGTTTACAATATTATACCCTTTTTTAAGTCCTTTATTTTCATTCGCTTTAGTATTTAAAACAGCGATTATTTTGAAATAAAGGCTAAAAAATATGAAAAGGATTATTATTCAGATTATATATACTCTTGAATTTATCATACAATAAGTTTATATCCTTTGCCATGTACGTTTATTATTTCAACGGACGGTTCATCCTTAAGGTGTTTTCGTAATTTTGTGATATATACGTCCATGCTTCTGGCATTGAAATAATTGTCGTCTAACCATATAGTTTTCAGGGCAAAGTTTCTTTCCAAGACTTTGTTCGCATTATTGCATAATAATTTAAGTAATTCAGACTCTTTTGTTGTGAGCTTAACCGTTTCACCATCCCTGTTCATTAGAAGCTGTTTCCTTGTATCGAAAGTATATCTACCCAATTTATATACAGCTTGCGTAATAGAAGTGCCCTCCTGACTGGTTCTTCGGAGAATAGCCTCGATCCTGAGAATTAATTCTTCCATGCTGAATGGCTTGGTTATATAATCATCTGCTCCTGTTTTAAACCCTTCTATTACATCCTCTCTGAGGTTTTTTGCAGTTAAAAATATAACAGGAATATCCTGATTGATAAGTCTAATATCTCTGGCAAGACTTATTCCGTCTTTTTTAGGCATCATAATATCAAGAAGGCAGAGATTATATTGATATTTTTTAAAACCGTCATATGCTAATTCTCCGTTTGAATAGAGATCAGTGTCATATCCTTTGGCAATAAGATATTCTTTTAGAAGCGGACCTAAATTTTCGTCATCTTCTGCCAATAATAATTTAGCTTTTGTTTCCATTTTTTTTTGAATTTGTTAATGGTAAGTATATTACAAATGTTGTGCCTTTATTTATAGTGCTTTCTACTTTGATTTTACCATGATGAATATCTATTATCTTTTTTACATAGCTAAGGCCAAGGCCGAACCCTTTTACATCATGGACATTTCCTGTGGGAACTCTGAAAAAACGTTCAAATATTTGATCCAGATGTTCTTTTGGAATCCCAATTCCTTTATCTTTTACAGAAAGTATAAAATTATCTTTTTTATTTTCTGTTTTTATTAAGATTTCAGGAATACCATTTCTGTATTTTAATGCATTATCAAGTAAGTTATAAATTACATTGGTTATATGTAACTCATCTCCTTTTATTAAATCGTTAGCAGCTTCCAGATCTTTGCTTAGTTTTCCTCCTTTGCTGGTGACACGCAAGTCAAAGTTGACAACTACATTTTCTATTACATCATTGATATGAAATTCCTTGAATTTTAATTTAAGTCTTCCTTCATTGAAAACAGCCATTTGCAATACTTTCTCTACCTGAAAACTAAGTCTTTGACTTTCCTTCATGATAATTCCTGCAGCATGTTTAGTGGATTCAGGTGTCATAGCAATACTATTGTCATGTAACATCTGACTGGCTAGAGAAATTGTAGCTATTGGTGTTTTTAGTTCATGAGTCATGTTATTGATGAAGTCATTTTTAATTGAAGACAGTTTCTTCTGTTTAAATATAATACCTATTGTGTATATAAATATTGCAATAAGCAATCCTGTTAGTATAAATATTGGAATAATCATTAATCCGGTCGCTTTCATCAGGTATTTATCTCTGTTGGGAAAATAAATACGAAGATAATTGGGATTGGGACCGGCAACATCTCTTGGAAAAAGTATGTCTCTGTATTCCTTTTGATTCTGAGGATGATAATTCTTATCTCCAAAAATAAATTTTTCTTCTCCGTTTGTATAACTTTTTACAGCATATTTAAAATTAAGGGTGATTCCACTGTTGTATAATTCTGCCTTTATGGAACGCTCCAGTTTTTTGGGGTTAATTCGTTCCCCGATAGGAAGTTGTGAAAAATTAAATTGTTTCTGAATAATCCTGTACATATCAGCTCTTTCATCCAGCCTTTTTTCATATTGCTGCTGTATGTAATTGTCATGGTCATGGAACATGTCAAATGCTGAAGGAAATTCACCGGGTTTGCCTCTTTCGTTTTCGATAGGAGAATATGAGTCGGACTTAATTTTTTTATGATATTCCAGGATAGCACTATTCTGGGAGTAGTTAAAAGAAAAATTCACATGATTAGAATACAATATGTTTTTATCTTTTTTACTTAGTTTTAACATATCCTCTGATGAGGAAGAAGACCGAAAAATCCCATTTACAATATCGAAGGTCTCATCTCTTTCCATATTATCTATGACCCTCTTTAATGTACGGTTAACCGTTTGATCGAATTGCTCTTCTCTTATTTCGTAAGTCTTATTGATAGTGTTTGTCTGTACCAGAATCAAACCAATCATTACTACTGCCATAAAGACAATCAGGAAGATGATTACTTTCTTACTCATATTACAAATATAAGTAAGAAAAGTTTTATAATTGAAGGCTTAACAATCTTTAACGACTGATTTATTCTTTTTTAGATATTATTAAATATAACTGTCTGCTTGTTTGTCAGGTACAAATAAAGAAAATTTAATAAAATCACAAAAGGGTACAAAATTTTTTTATCTCTAAAGTTCTTTGTTATTGATAACGTTGGAGACAGATATATCTTTAGTATTCTTTTCCATAATAATTTGTATAGCCTTTGCTGAAGCGTGCTGATGTGCTTCTTTTTTAGATTTTCCTTCACCTTGGCCTATAATTTTATCGTCAATTTTAATAATAGAGATAAAGGATATTGTTTTTGTTTTTTCATGAAAATTTTCGTGAGTTTCAAACGAAATTTCTTTCTTGTTTTTCTGGCACCATTCTATTAACTGACTTTTATAATTTGAGTTTGTACATTCAACTTTTTTCAGATCGACATGATCAGCCAATAATTTTTTTATAATGAATTCTTTTGCCTTATCATAACCTCTGTCAAGATATAGTGCGCCAACAAGAGCTTCAAGAGCATCTCCGTATATATGGCTGCTTTCAGAAGAATTATTATCATTTGTCTGAATGAAATTATCCAGTTTTATTCTGTGTGTCAGTTCTGTAAGAAAAACACGATTTACCAGCTTCGATCGCATTTGAGTAAGAAATCCTTCGTCCTGACCGGGAAATCGATTGTATAAAAATTCGGCTACAACAGCACCTATTATTGCATCTCCAAGGTATTCAAGACGTTCATTATTTACAGGATTCCCTTGTGAATCTACCTTTGAAGCAGATCTGTGGATTAAAGATAGCTCATATATATGTATGTCATTAGGCCTAAATCCGAAGAGTGAGTTTAAAAAAGAATAAAACTTTTTTCCTGATGAGGAGAAAAGTTTTATTCTTTGTACTAAGTTTTTAATCACGGTACATTAATATTTTTTAAGGATAAGAGTGGCATTATGTCCACCAAATCCAAATGTATTACTTAATGCATATTCAACCTCACGTTTTTTTGGTTTGTTGAACGTAAGATCCAGACGACTATCTATGTCAGGATCATCTGTGAAATGGTTGATAGTTGGTGGTATAATTCCTTCGCGTAATACCATTATGGAAGCAATTGCCTCTATTGCACCGGCAGCACCAAGCAGATGACCAGTCATTGATTTTGTAGAACTTATACTCAGTTTAGAAGTATAATCTCCAAAAATCTTTCCAATTGCTTTTGCTTCAGATAAATCTCCTAATGGAGTGGATGTACCATGTAAATTAATGTAACCGATGTCTTCGGGTTTTAAACCGGCATCACTAATGGCCTCTTTCATAACCTGAACGGCACCTCTGCCTTCCGGATCAGGTGCCGTCATATGATATGCATCACTTGACATTCCTTCACCTACTACTTCGGCGTAAATTTTAGCGCCTCTGTCAATAGCATGTTGGTATTCTTCGAAAATGAGTGCTCCTGCACCCTCTCCTATAACAAATCCATCACGATCCTTATCAAAAGGACGAGAAGCTGTTAAAGGATCATCATTACGTGTCGATATGGCACGCATAGAGTTAAATCCACTAAGTCCTACATTATTAACAGCTGATTCAGACCCACCGGTAATAAACACTTCTGATTTCCCAAGTCTAATCAGGTTATAGGCCTGAATCATAGAATGAGAAGACGAAGCGCAAGCTGAAACAGTTGTAAAACTTGGACCTTTTAATCCGAAACGGATGGAAATTAATCCTCCCGCCATGTTGGCAATAATCTTGGGAATAAAAAATGGATTTACTTTTGGACGTTCAGGATTGAAACTTCTTACTTCATCGAAAAAAGTTCCTCCTCCTCCTATTCCAACACCCCAGATTACTCCTGCACGTTCTTTGTTTAATGTTTCCATATTTATTCCGGAATCATCAAATGCTTCCTGTGCTGCAGCGATTGCATATAAAGAATACAAATCACACTTCCGAGCTTCTTTCATATTCATATATGAAGTAGCATCGAAGTCTTTTACCTGGCATGCAAAATGGGTTTTGTGGTTGCTAACATCCATTCTTGTAATGGTGCTCGCTCCACTTACCCCATTTCTTAATCCTTTCCAATATTCCTCAATAGAATTACCTAACGGATTTATAGTACCGAGACCGGTTATAACTACCCGTTTTAATTCCATAAAAAATTATTGTTAATATTATTTCTTTTCAAGTTCGTTTTGGATATGTTTAATGGCTTCACCGACTGTGGTTATTTTTTCAGCCTGTTCGTCAGGAATAGCCAAATCAAATTCTTTCTCAAATTCCATGATTAGTTCTACTGTATCTAAAGAATCTGCTCCAAGATCATTTGTGAAAGATGCTTCATTTGTTACTTCATTTGCATCAACACCTAACTTATCAACAATTATTGCTTTTACCTTGTCTGAAATCTCAACTCCAGTCATAATTATAATTTTAAATTAATAACTAATTATATTTTTTTTTAAATCGGTGCAAAGTAATAAATTTACATATGAATTTTCAAAGAAAAAAAGGATAAATAACGTTTTTAGTGTATCTTTTCTCTTTTTACGTTATATTTGTAGAACAAAACAGTCGAATATTCAAAAAAAATACAAAATGAAAAAAATAGCTATATTTGCCTCAGGGTCAGGCACTAATGCTCAAAATATAATAGAGCATTTTAGTAATAAAAAGTCCGTTATTGTAGATTCGTTATGGTCTAATAATGAGGATGCTTACGCACTAATAAGAGCAAAAAAGCTGGGAGTTGAGACGTTTGTTTTTGACAGAAAGACATTATATAAGAGTACGGAGATTCAAAAAACTTTAACAGAAAGGAAAATTGACATGATTGTTCTTTCCGGATTTTTATGGCTTCTTCCGGATTATTTAACTGAGAAATTCACTACAATGAATATTCATCCTGCATTGTTACCTAAATACGGAGGCAAAGGAATGTTTGGTGCACATGTACATGAGAGTGTCGTTGAAAATAAAGAAAAGGAAAGTGGTATAACAATTCATTTTGTGAATAATCATTATGATTCGGGACAGATTATTTTTCAGGCTAAATGTGCTATATCTCCTGATGATACTCCTGAAATTGTAGCACAAAAAGTTCATAAGCTGGAATATAAATATTTTCCCCAGGTGATAGAAAAAACCTTATTGAAATAAGAGAAATGATTGGTTGTCTATTAGGGGCAGCCAATCTATAAATCGAAATTTATATTATTTAATTCTGTTGTCAAAGAGTCTTTTAAAGATATAAAAGATGTCATGTTTTTTTTGCTCACCGGTTTTACTGGAGGTGATTTTACTTTAAGTGGATCCATAGGTGCTCCATTTTTATAAACTCTAAAATCAAGGTGAGGTCCTGTTGCCAGACCTGTCATACCGACATATCCAATTAATTGACCCTGATGAACTCTCACTCCTGTGTGTATTCCACGGGCATAATTATTTAAATGCATATAACTGGTTGTATATACTGAGTTATGTTTTATATACATATAATTTCCGCCTCCTCTTTTTTGATAACCTTTTCGGGTTATTATACCATCTCCAATAGAATGAACAGGGGTTCCTTTTGGTGCCGCATAATCAACGCCTAAATGTGGACGTGTTATTCTTAAAATAGGATGATATCTGTGATGAGTAAAATGTGAACTAATTCTGGAAAATTTCAAAGGTGCTTTTAAAAATGCTTTTTTTAAACTGTTTCCTTTCTCATCAAAATAATCCGGTATACTATCCTGAGTGAATAAAAATGCATAATTGTTTTCTCCCATATTCTGAAATTCACAGGCATAGATATTTGAAATTGCCACCGGTTTCCCTTCAATATAGCTTTCTTCATAAATAATGCGAAATTTGTCGCCCTTTTTGATTCCGAAAAAATCTATTGTCCATTGATATATTTCTGAAAGCTGAAGTGCCAGAATTGGGTTAATATCATTTTTTTTCATGCAAACCCATAAGGAATTTGAAATAATTCCTGAAGCTATTTTTATTTTCTTTGTAACTGGTAGTTTTCCTGTATATACAGAAAGACTGTCTTTAAACTTATATACTACATATTCAATCGGGTCTATTTTATATATGAAATATTCCAATTCCATTAGACTGTCCTTACTGCATAAATAATAACAGGTTTGATTTTTTCTGATTTTTCGTGCATCGAATATAGGTTTCGATATTTTGTCTATTTTATCAATGGTTGAATAAGAAATTCCTTTTCTTAAAAGCAGCGTAGAAAGATTTTCATTTCTTTTAACTCTTGTGTTTTCAACATTAAAAGAATCTATACAAAGACCAAATTTTTTATTTGGAATTTTAGGTTTTTTTACTAAATTTTCCTTGTTGACAGTTGCTTCGTTAACAGCAGTTTTATTCTTGAAATTTCGAAGGAGAATAAACAAAAAAATTATCACTGAAATTATTAAAAGTCCAAAAAGCAGATATTTTTTTCGGTTAGTGTTAAATCGCATCAGTTTAAATGTTTTTATGAATGTGTAAGTAAAATAAAAAAGATTAGTTATTTAGAGAAAATTAAAATACCAGCATTTATGATGCTTTTTTGATATGAATGCAAATTTAATAAACCATACCTTTATAGTATTATAAAACACTGATTTTTTCTATTAACGTCTTTACTTATTGCCAAGCAAGATAATCTATCATCAATTATAATTAAAGTCTTAATTACTCAACATTTAAATTCTTTGCGGATTTTAGATAATAAGTTATAATTTCAGGCGATCGAATCCTTCTCCGAAAACACCCATTACACTGCCCATTGATATAAAGGCATTAGGATCTAATTCTTTTATTTTTCTGAATATGACACTTGATTCTCTTTTTCGGACTATTGTCATAATTACTTTGATGTTTTTTTTCGTGTACCATCCTGTTCCTTCTAAAATAGTAACGCCTCTTCCTGGAGATTTATTGATAAAAGTTGCTATTTCTTCATATCTTTTTGAGAAAATAAATAATTGTGCGGAAGCTTTGTATCCGCTTATAAAAGCGTCAATGGTATAAGCTTCTGCTATCATTGTTATATATCCATAAACCAGTTTCTCCGGAGAATGGAAGACCAAAAAAGAAGAGCCTATAATAATTATGTCACAATACATTATAATTCTTCCGGGACTAATATTCCTTTTTTTATTTATAAGCATAGCAATGATATCAGTTCCTCCGCTACTACCCCCTCTGGAGAAAATAATGCCTATGCCAAGCCCTCCCATCATAGCTCCAAGCAGGGTGGCCAGAAAAGCATCTTTAATAATTGGTTCTTTAATCAGTCCTGGAGTTATCCAGAACAAGATTGTGGTAAGTAGTATACTATAAATGGTTTTTATTCCGAAGCTGGCTCCGAGATATTTTACGGCAATTAAAATCAGAAATGCATTAATTATAATATAGGAAAAAGCTACCGGGAAACCGGTACTATAAAATATGACAACTGATAAACCACTTATTCCTCCTCCTGTAATTTGTGCAGGGATGAGAAAAAGGACCCAAGAAAAAACATAAATTGTCATGCCGAAACTTATACTAATATAATCCATTAGTAAATTTTTTGCCTTTAATTTTTTATCCTTATTCATTTTATTTAATGGTAATTAAAAGTGCTAAACTGAATGTTGTCAAAAGTAATATTTGTACTATAACAATAAACTTTTTTTGATAAAAATAGTGTCAATCTTTCTTTTGTCTTAAGTAAATTCTTGAAGGTCGTTTATTGTATTTTAAAGGAAAATTGAGGCCTAAATTAATTTCTGTCCGTAAACAAAGAGCTTGAAATTTAATCGTTTTATAAAGTTTAAGAAATAAATAGAGCGTTAAAACAAACTTACATTTGCCTTAACGCTCTATTTAATTATTATCAGGTATCAGAATTTGTGGTCTGTATCTTATTTAAAATTAGTATACAGAGCCAAAAGAAAAGTACCTTATATTAAATCACTACATTAATAATTTTTCCAGGTACAATAATGATTTTTTTAGGTGCATTCCCTTTTAACCATTTTTGAGAAATTTCATTTTTTAAAATTTCTTTTTCAATATCTTCTCTGGAAAGATCCAGTGATAGATTTAATTTGTAACGAAGCTTTCCGTTAAAGGAAACAGGATAATCATAAGCGTTTTCCTTTGTAAGAGAATCATCAGCCTTTGGCCATGGTTCATGAGCTAGAGATTTTGAATGACCGTATTGCTGCCATAATTCTTCTGCTAAATGAGGAGCAAAGGGAGAGAGCATAAGTATAAATGATTCAGCTGTTTTTTTATTTACTTTCCCTTTTTTAATGGCCATATTATTTAAAACCATAAGGGCAGAAATAGCAGTATTGAATTTTAAATCTTTTATATCTTTTTCAATTTTGGATATTGTCTGATTTAAAAGTTTCAGAATTTTAGGATCTTCCTTATCTTCTGTGATGTTCTTTTGATCCCCAAAGAATCGGCATACTCTGCCTAAAAAGTTGTAAACGCCCTTAACTCCTTTTTCAGACCATGGTTTAGTCGCATCAAGAGGTCCCAGAAACATTTCATAAAGTCTTAAGGAATCTGCTCCGAAATCTTTTATTACATCATCAGGGTTAACTACATTTTTAAGAGATTTGGACATTTTGGCAACGATCTGGTTTAATTCTTCTCCTGTTTCCTTATGGAAGAATTTGTCGTCTTTTTTTATTACAAGATCGGAAGTAACTTTCGCTCCTAATTTTGTCTCATAAGCAAATGCCAGAATCATTCCCTGATTAAACAGTTTCTGGAAAGGTTCATTTGTCGAAACAATTCCCAGATCAAACAGTACTTTGTGCCAGAAACGTGCATAAAGTAAATGCAGTACTGCGTGCTCGGCTCCGCCGATATATAAATCTACAGGCATCCAGTATTTTTCCAGTTTTTTACTGAAAATTTCATCGTCATTTTTGGGATCAATATAACGAAGATAATACCAGCATGATCCTGCCCATTGTGGCATTGTATTAGTTTCACGGCGACCTTTCCTGCCATTTTTGTCGGTTACGTTAATCCAGTCGGTAGCATGAGAAAGTGGCGATTCTCCTCCTTCTCCGGGCTCAAATTTGTCAAGCTCAGGTAATGTTACCGGTAAGTTTTCATCGAGGGTAACCTCTCCGTCTTCCCAGTGAATTACAGGAAATGGTTCTCCCCAATATCGCTGACGACTGAATAACCAGTCACGTAGTTTAAAGTTTATTGTCTTTTTACCTATTCCTTTTTCTTCCATCCAGGAAATCATTTTTTTGATTCCGTCCTCTTTATTAAGACCGTTAAAGTTTAGTCCTGTTTTTTCATCGGAAGAATTAATAAGTTTTCCGTTCTCTGTCCAGCATGAGTTTCCAGCTAATACTTTTTCCCGTGTTTCAGCATCTGCACCTTTAGGATCCATAATACAGATAACAGGGATGTTAAATTTTACAGCAAACTCAAAGTCCCTGGTATCATGAGCAGGTACAGCCATGATTGCTCCTGTCCCGTAACTTATAAGAACATAGTCGGCTACCCATATAGGAATTTTTTTATTGTTTACGGGATTAATGGCATAGCGTCCGGTAAATACGCCTGTTTTTTCTTTTGCAAGTTCTGTTCGGTCAAGATCTGATTTAAGAGAAGCACTTTTTATATAAGCATATGCTTTTTCTTTTTGTTCATCAGTTACTAATTTAGAAATCAATGGATGTTCCGGAGAAACTACCATATATGTAGCTCCGAATAACGTGTCGGGACGTGTGGTATAGACTGTTAATTTTTCATCTAACCCGACTACAGAAAAGTCAACTTCTGCGCCCGTTGATTTTCCGATCCAGTTTTTCTGCATGTCTTTTACTCCTGCGGGCCAGTCCAGTTTGTCCAGCCCGTCCAGGAGTCTCTGCGCGTATAAAGGTATGCGAAGCAGCCATTGTTTCAGATGTTTACGGTGAACCTGATTTCCGCATTTTTCGTGTGACCCATCACTTAAAACTTCTTCGTTGGCACAAACTGTTTTGCAGTGTTCACACCACCAAACTTGTGCTTTATCGTAATAGGCAAGCCGTTTTTCTCCAACGTATTTTTTTACGGCTTCTTTACCCTGATTTTTGATATCGTCAGGAATAGGAAGTTCTGAAATGGGACGTCCTTTTCCGGCTTTTTCATCATACCAGGTATTATATAGTTTTGTAAAGATC
>Ga0265294_10005779_pt1 | contig 15033 bp, 19 predicted proteins | sample MunlanPumphouse3_FD_192504 | JGI IMG/M metagenome (GOLD analysis project Ga0265294, IMG submission 192504) | Groundwater microbial communities from a municipal landfill in Southern Ontario, Canada - Pumphouse #3 | ecosystem: Environmental > Aquatic > Deep subsurface > Groundwater | place... | reverse complement strand
TCAAGTCAATTTTATGCGCAGTTTGATTCCGATTAACCGGCGCTACGGTTATTATATGTCGCTGGGGTACCATTTTCCCTATGCTAAAGACATTCGTTTATACGATGCGTCGGATTTGATTTTGGAACGCGTGAAAACCTATAACCATTCCATTATGACGTCTTTTCGTCAAAGTTATCATAAGTTGGGTTTGATGGGCGGTTTGATTCGCGTCATCAATGTCTTGCAATCAACAATCATTTACCTTTACATTGCCTTCAGGACCTTAGGAATTTGGGGCGAAAAGATTTCTTTGGGAAGCTTTACGATGTATGTCAATAGTGCCCTGCGGTTTTCTGGTTCCGTTACCCGTTTCTTTGACCAATTTGTGACGATTTCCCAAATGCTTGAGTATTTGGAACCGTTTATGGAGTTTATGAATTTGGAAGATGAGGCCGAAAAGAAAGGAAATTATGAGTTAACCAAAATTGAATCCATCAGGTTTGAAAACGTCAGTTTTTCCTATCCGAAAAGCGACAAAATGGTTTTGGATAACATCAGTTTTTCCCTCAAAGCGGGCGAACGGATCTCGATTGTGGGATTAAACGGCGCAGGCAAAACCACGTTGATTAAACTTTTATGCCGTTTGTATAAACCGTTAAAGGGTACCATTTACATCAATGATATCAATATTGAGGAATATGATGCAGAATCATATCGCAGACAAATTACCGCGGTTTTCCAAGATTTTCAAATGTTTGCCTACAGTATTTCAGAAAACGTCACCGGCGTAGAAATTATGGATGCAGAAAAACTTACGCAAATCTTAAAACAAGTCGGTATTTACGAAAAAGTGATGTCGCTTCCGAAACAAGAAAAAACCCCGCTCAATAAGGCCTATGACGAAGAAGGCACGGAACTTTCGGGAGGGGAAATGCAAAAATTGGCAATTGCCAGAGCTTTATATAAAGACGCATCGCTGGTTATTTTAGATGAACCCACTTCGGCACTCGACCCATTGGCCGAAGCGGAAATTTATCAACACTTTAACGATCTCATTCACGACAAAACCGCTATCTACATCTCGCACCGGATGTCGAGTTCGGTTTTCTGCGATCGCATTTTGATTATCGATGGCGGAAAAGCGGTAGACTACGATACGCACCATAATTTAATGCAGAAGAAAGACAGTTTGTATTACAAACTCTTCATGGCGCAAGCCAAAAACTATCAAATCGACAACGGGTTGAAATTAAAAGAGAGTGCGGTATAAGGATTATGAAAAGAAAATCATTTAAGGATATTAACCAAAAGCGTATCGCTTTGCTTAATCAATTCATGGAAGAATATAAAAAAAGTTCCGACAAAAAAGAGGTTGTGGAAAAATACGAGGAAACTCTTCAGGATATTACCCCATTTGAAATCTTTTGTTTGAGCGATTATGCGCAGGAAGTCCTTTTAACCATTGACCAAATTAAAAGTGAAGCCGGCAAGTTTGTCAATTTATTCAGCCAAGGGTTGAAAAAGTTTTCTTGGAATCGCTTCTGTTCGCCTTTAATGGAACATTTCTTAACAGAAAACCAGGCCATCAAACAACACTTGACGGCCATGAAAGAGGCAGTTAAAACCTTGAGCGATTCCAAAAGTATGAGCCGTTTCCAAACTGCCTTAGCCCAATTGTTGGTTGTGGAAAACAAATTCATTAAGATGCAAAACATTCTTTTTCCTATCATGGAAAAGAAAATCCCCTCCACCAGGCCGTTATCGGTTTTATGGAGTCTCCATGACGATTGCAATGCATTAATGGATGCTATCCTTGACCACTTAAAACAAAATGAAAAGGACGAAAAACTTTTAAACAGGCAAATTGGCGAGTTTTACTTTCTTTTAATGGGAATCCTTTATAAGGAAGAACAAATCCTTTTCCCAATAGCCTCATATATCATAAGCCCCGAAGAATGGAAACAAATGGCTAAAGAAGCTGCGACTTTTCCTGCGGTTATGATTGAACCCATTCAAGTGGAAGAACAAACCCCAAAACCAAGCACTTTGGAAGATCAAACCTTTAAAACTTTAACAGGAGCGCTTAACTTTGAACAATTGGATTTGATTTTGAAGCATTTACCGGTAGATATTACGTTTGTGGATGAATTTAACCGCGTTGCTTATTTTAACGAAACAGCCAGCAGGATTTTTCCAAGAACCCCCTCGGTTATCGGTAGAAGTGTAGAACTTTGCCATCCGGAAAAAAGCGTGCATGTGGTTCAAAAGATTATTGAATCATTCCGCTTGGGGATAGCGGATAAAGCGGAGTTTTGGATTGAATATAAAAATCGCTTCATTTATATCGTTTATTATGCTTTAAGGGATGAACAGAATAACTATAAAGGAGTTCTGGAAGTCACTCAGGATGCCACCCACATCCGTTCCCTTCAAGGTCAAAAACGGTTATTGGATTGGTAATTTTTTTCCTAAAAAGTGTAAAAAAAGTCTCGTTTTTTAGCGGGGCTTTTTTTGACATTTGCAAAAAAAATATCCCTTTTTTTCACAAAAAAATTAAGTGAAAAAGACTTGATTTTCTAAAAAAAAGGTATATAATTATTCCATGTTTTTTTTGGGAGGCCATCAATGAAAAAAGTAATTATAGAATTACGCGATGTGGTAAAACAATTTGATGACGACTTAATTGTCAACGGCATCAATTTGCAAATATTCGAAAACGAATTTCTCACCCTTTTAGGTCCTTCTGGTTGTGGGAAAACGACAACGTTGCGGATGATAGGCGGTTTTGAACAACCGAATAAAGGCGAGATAATTATTAATGGCAAAGTCTTTAATGATATTCCCCCTTATGCGCGCCCCATTAACACGGTTTTTCAAAAGTATGCTTTATTCCCGCACTTGAATGTGTTTGAAAATGTAGCTTTTGGTTTGAAAAACCGCGGATGGGATTATCTTTGTCGTTTTTTTAAAGAAGAAGAAATGCGTAGCGAAATATTAAAAGAAAAAGAAGCAAGGGGGCACATCGACCCCAGAGTTACCAAACGCGATTTGAAAAAGAAAATCAACGAAAAAATATCCGAAGCAGTTAAAAAAGTCTTGGATTTGGTTAAATTAACCGGTCTGGAAAAACGTAAAATTGACCAAATGAGTGGCGGCCAACAACAGCGGGTTTCCTTAGCGCGAGCCCTCGTCAATCGTCCCCAAATATTGTTGCTTGACGAACCGCTTGCGGCGTTGGATTTGAAGTTGCGTCAAAACATGCAATATGAGTTAAAAGAAATGCAACGCAAACTAGGCATTACTTTCGTCTTTGTCACGCATGACCAGGAAGAAGCGATGACGATGAGCGACCGAATCGTCGTAATGAAAGACGGACTCATTCAACAACTGGGAACGCCAAAAGACATTTATAACGAACCGGTTAACCGGTATGTCGCAACCTTTGTCGGTGAATCGAATATTATTCCCGGAAGGTATTTGGGAAATCAAAAAGTCGCTTTCTTGGGAGCCGAGTTTGATTGTTTGGAACATCCTTTTAAGGTTAACGAACCGGTCGATGTGGTGATTCGCCCTGAAGACTTTGACGTCGTCAATCACGAAAAAGCCAAACTTTCGGGAATGGTCACTTCGTCAATCTTTAAAGGCGTGCACAATGAATTGTTGGTTGATATTCAAGGACACGAGTTTATTGTTAATACCTACGAAAACTATTCGGTTGGCGAACCAATCGGATTAAAGGTTGATCCCTACGAAATCCATTTAATGAGGGTGGAAAATCATGAATAAAACGATTCGCAAACTGGCTTACCCGTATTATGGATGGCTTTATTTTCTTGCTATCGTACCGATTGCGATAATGTTCGTTTTAATTTTTTTTGATATCGAAGGAATCAGTTTTGGTGAAGCAAGTTTTACGTTTCGGAATTTTGGGTTGTTCTTGGAACCTTCCACCATTGAAGCTTTTTTAAACAGTTTTCTGTTCGCAACAATGGCAACGCTCGTTTCCGCCGTTTTGGGGTATATGGTGGCTTATCCCGTTTTCCGTTCCCGTTTTCGCAACAAATTCATAATTTTAACCCTCTTTATTCTCCCGATGTGGTCGAACATGTTGCTTAGAACCGAAGCGCTCGGAAACATCATGGAACGTCACAATATCTATACCGACCTTTTGGGGCTTGAAAGCGGGTTTAACCTTAGAGGATCAAACCTGGCGGTTTTGATTGGGCTGGTGATAACTTATTTACCGTTTATGATTTTGCCGATTTATACCGCATTAGAAAAAATCGACCCATCATTGGAAGAAGCCGCCCTTGACTTGGGTGTTTCCGAAATGCGCAAGTTTTGGAAAGTCGTTTTTCCTTTATCTTTCAAAGGGGTAATCACCGGTTGCATAATGGTCTTTTTGCCTTGCATGAGTGGTTTTGCGATTCCGGAAATCCTCGGAAACGGAAACATCATGCTTATCGGCAATATTATTGAACAATCCTTCCGAAACATGAGTTACAATTTGGGTTCGTTGCTTGCCATAACGATTTTGTTCTTTATCTTCGGTTCGCTGTTGATTGTCAATAAAGTCGATAAAGATGGAGGAACTTTAATATGACTAAGTACCCAAAAGCTAGTGTTGAAGAATACGGATATAAGAATCAACGTTTTTTAAGAAAAGCCTATCAAATTTTCAACAAGGTTTTGGTTGTATTGGTTATCTTTTTGATGTATTTGCCGGTAATAACCATTGCTTTGCAATCCTTTAATTCCAGCAGCGAACTGACCGCCTTTGGCAGCTTTACCTTTAAATGGTATGGAGAAATTTTTCAACATCCAATGCTTTCCTCCGCCATCCAAAACACGGTTATCGTAAGCCTCTCCTCTACGCTTTTAGCTACGGTCTTGGGAACCTTTATAGCGATGGGAATTTATTATTTGTCGCCAAAAGCGAAACAACGGATTTTGCTTTTGAATAATATTCCAATCCTAAATGCGGATATCGTTACGGGCATCAGTTTAATGCTTGTTTTCTCGCTGCTATTGCCAATCTTTCCTTATATGTTTGGACTCCCTACTTTGATTTTAGGACATTTATTTTTTACCCTTCCTTACGTCATTTTAAGTGTATTGCCAAAACTTGGAGAAGTCGATTCGAACTTGATGGATGCAGCGGCGGATTTGGGACTAAAACCAATAAAATCGCTTTGGAAAGTCATGGTTCCGGCGGTAAAAGCGGGTATTTTTTCGGGGATGTTGCTGGCTTTTACGATGAGCGTGGATGACTTTGTGGTCAGTTACTATACGACGGGAAACGGCTACGACAATTTATCGATTTGGATTTACGGCAGTATTGGAAGGAAAAGTTTAACTCCGGCAGTTTATGCTTTCAGCTCCCTCTTAACCCTTGGTACTGCAATAGTCCTTTTAACAGTAAACCTATTGTCGAAACGAAAGGTTAGGAATAAATGATGCGAAAGATGGTCTTTATTATTTCTTTATTCTTAATCAGTTTAACTGTTACCGGATGCGACCAGCGCGAAAAACTTTTGCTTCTTAACTGGGGGGAATACATCAACGATGAAATTATTGCGATGTTTGAAGAAAAATACAATTGTAATGTCATCCTCAACATCGCCGATTCGAATGAACTGTTCTATGCCAAAATAAAAAGCGGCACGACCGTTTACGATTTGGTCATTCCTTCCGAGTACATGGTGGAACGGATGGTCGAAAACGATTTGTTGCAAAAGGTGGATTATACACAACTAACCAACTACGACCCCCTAAACAATCCTTATTTGCCGGGTGTTTTAGGCATTCAAAGACAAATGTTTGAAGAATATGAGGAGTATGGGGTACCGTATTTTTGGGGAACCTTTGGCCTAATGTACAATAAAAGAGTGGAAGGCTTGGAAGAAGGAATTAAAAAATACGCATGGCAAGGTTTCTTTGAACCGAACTTGCTTCCTCAGGGAATTCGGGTGGGGATGTACGATGTTCCTCGCTTTGCTTACGCAGCGACAATGTTTTACCTTTCCCAAAGCCCAAATGATTTCTCCGAAGAACTTTTGAAGGAAGCGGAAAAGGTTCTCCTAAAACGCAAATTCAGCGAATGGGGTACCGATACTTTGAAGAAAGGGATTGTAGCGGGCAACCGCGATTTAGCCTTTGTTTATACCGGCGACTTTTTGGATATGCTTTATGTCAAACTGTCCGATGGGGAAAAAAAAGAAGATATTTCTTTTGACATCCATATCCCAAATCAAACCATCGCTTTCATGGACACTTTTGTGATTCCCAAAAAAGCGCGTCACTTGGATTTGGCGCACAAATTCATTGACTTTTTGTTGGATCCGGAAATCGCCTACCTTAACGCAAGCGTCGTCGGTTATTGCACGCCACTGCTAAAAACCTATGAAATGATAGTAAACTATGAGGGTGAAGACCAGTGGCTTAACGATTGGAAGTCCGCAAACCTAACTTATTATCCCCTTCCTGCACAAAACGAAGAGCAATTCATTGGAACTCCGCTCAAAAACTTTAATCGCTCAACCCTCAATGAAATATCGACGATGGTCAATAACGTTATCGTGAAAAACCGTTAATTTAAATAAAGGAGATTCTTTATAAAAAGAACTTCCTTTTTTCATTTTTTCGAAATAATGTTTTATGATAAATTCGGAAAATTAGGACATAATAAAATGAAAAGATTTGACAAAAATCTGCAGAGAATAAAAAGGAGGCTTTATGAATAACCGACATCATAAGAAAAGAAAGAAACATAACCTCAACCGCCGAAATGATGTGGAATATAGCGAAATTGTCGAGGGATACGAAACGCGGGAAACCAAGCGAACCAGGGTCTGGGAAAACAACAAATATTTTTATGCTTTTGCGTATTTTCTCTTTTTCGTTCCGCTTTTTCTGGAAGACACCAGACGTACGAGGTTTTACGTCAACCAAGGAATCATGGTTTGGCTGTGGTTGATTCTCGGCAATGTCGCCCTATATTACATCGGCTTTATTCCGGGAATGGAACTCTTTAACCCAACCGCGCAGTGGATATTTTCCGGAATCATTTTTTTCCTGGCGCTATACGGTTTTATCGCGACGTTGATGGACCGGCGCGATGTGCGTCTTCCGATTATCGGTTGGATCGATATCGTCAAATAAAAGAAAGAGCAACCGGCAGTTGCTCTTTTTGAAAGTACGTCCTATTATGGTAAGGGAAGAGGAAAACCCCTCCCCTTTTTTATTACATTGTGACTTTAAAGCAAACATGCTGACAGTGAATTGGATCGAAACATTGGACGGCGCAAATGCAAGCAATCCGTAAAGTTACTGTTTCGTCTGTACATTTGATTTTGCCATTGCAAACTTCAAGCAGACGCAATACAACTGTTTCGCAACCGCGCACCTCTTCCACCCGGAATAGACCGGTTGTCATTTCTTCAGGGAAAAGGCGGGTAATAGCTTCAAAACGACCACATTCTGTCCAAATTGCGATTGGTTTTGTGTTAAACATTAGCGGTAAGGCACAACTGTCGCAACGTCCTTGAATTTCGCTCAATACTGCATCCTTCTGTATTTTGTCGATTTTCTTTAATAAATCACAAATTGTTTCCCCGCGCTGTGGTGTAGGTTTAACGGTATTAGGTGAATAACAAGCCATAATAAAACACCTCACTTTCAATATAAAATATGTTGAAAAGATGATGGTGTTTGTTTAATAACCTATTTACTTTGTTAAAAATACCAAGACGCTAATCACTATGGTGTAAAAACTAAAAAATAACAAACTTCTCTTGGAAATGATGCGATGCAAAAAGGAAATGCCCCAAAGGGTGGAGACAAAAGCGACCACTATGGTCAAAAAGTCATATACGGAAAAGTTTGACCACGAATAATCTTTAACAGCCAAAACAAAGGCACCGAAACTGGCAATCAAATACAAATAAAACGAAAAATTCAGCGCCTGCTTGGTTTTTAGTTTGCAAACCTTAGCACCAAGCAAAGTAGATGCGCTTCGGCTAACTCCGGGAAAAATGGCCAAACTTTGAAAAAAGCCGATTATTAGGCTATCCGAAGAAGTGGACGCAAGCTTTTTTTCTTGATCGATTAGGAAACTTGTAAAAACCAAAATGACGGAAGTTAAAAGTAAAAATAGACATACCGTCATTACGGAGTTAAGATAAGTTTCTATCGTTTTTTTAAACAAAAAACCCAATATTATGATTGGTAGGCTAGCCAAGCTTAAATTTAAGACAGTTTTAAATTCATCGGGGTATTTTTGGGGTTTCAAGATGGATTTAGCCATCTTGAATAAATCTTTTCGGAAAAACCACACCAATGCCCAAAAGGAAGCAAAATGCAACAGAATCTCCGTGTTCAAATTTATTTCTAATCCCAAATAATGTGAAGCAATGACTAAATGAGCGCTGCTGGAGATGGGCAAGGGCTCGGTAAAACCTTGCACAAGACCCAAAAGGAGGTATTTGATAATCTGCTTGATAACCATGAACGATTTTTTCACCTCTTTAAAATATATGAATATACTTGATAAAACATTAATGTTATAGTATAATGTAGTTAAGAAGCGAAAATCAATAGTTTTCAAGACTTTTAAATATGTGATAATTTTAAAAAACTTGATGATGGCTTGATGTTTTAAGAAGGAGGACACCATGTTATTTTTAACTACTGATGGTATGAGTACCCTTTGGCTCTGGATTATGATAGCCTTTTTTATCGTACCTGTTTTTGTATTATCTCTTTTGGTGTTTACTAAAATAGTAATCAAACAAGCTAAAAAAAGAGCTAGCGAAAAACGCGGTGACAATTATTTGCCTCTATTTGGCGGCGCCGATAATATCATAAGTGTGGAGCGAAAAGAAAACCGCATATCCATTGAGGTCAATGACTTAAACCTCATAAATTTCGATGATCTTAGAGAATTAAGTATCGGTGTCATGGTTATTGGTAAAACAATTAAATGTTCATCCGCTGATATGGCAGAAAAACTTGAACATATCAAAAAGAAATAAAGGCCTATAAACCTATGTTTTCATAGGCTTAGGCCTTTTTCCCTAAAAGAATTAAGCAAGGCTTTGGGTAAGCAAGTTAAGGATAGCCGATTGGTCTTCGGAAGAACCTTTTTGCCACACGAGTTCGAACAAGACGCCTAACCCGGGGAGTACTTTCTCTTCCCCAAGGGAAATCGCATCGACAATCGTTTTCTTTATATTGTCTGCGGAAGAACCTTTCAAATTGGCAATAACTGCTCTGCGAATGTTGATATCCAAAATAAAACCCTCCTTTGTTTATAAATTCATATCACGAACAATTTGTTAACAATAATATTATGACTAGGAAGGGTTAAAATATACAAAAAAAGAAAAGGTGAAAGAATGAATAACAAAATTGATTTCTTAGAAAAAGCTAAAAGTTACGAAAAAGAAGCCATTGAAACGCTTCAGGCGTTATTGAGAATACCAAGCGTCTATGACGAAAAAACCGTTTCGGAAAAGACGCCTTTTGGTCAAGCAATCGAAGATGCTTTATGCTTTATGTTGGATTTAGCCCAAAGAGTCGGGTTTGCGACAGTGAAAGATGGAGGATATGCGGGGCATATCGAATATGGCGAAGGCGATGAAACAATCGGCGTACTTTGCCATTTAGACGTGGTTCCGACAGGCTCAGGATGGACCTACCCTCCTTTTGACCCGGTGATAAAAGACCGAAAAGTATATGCCAGAGGTTCGATGGACGACAAAGGGCCGACGATTGCGGCGTTCTATGCGCTAAAGATGCTAAAAGATTTAAACGTTCCTTTGAAGAAAAAAGTGCGGATTATTCTGGGAACCGACGAAGAAACCGCTTGGCGGGGCATTGAACATTACCAAAAGACCTATGGAATGCCGGAGGTCGGTTTTGCTCCTGATTCGGATTTTCCGCTTATTTACGGCGAAAAAGGAATATTGCATTTGGAAATCGGCAGAGAATTCATCGACGACGAGTTAATATCCTTTAAGGGCGGCGAGCGTTACAATATCGTAATCAATCATGCGAGCGCCAAAACCAAATCAGACTTTACCGAAAGGTTTGAGGAGTATTTAACCCGCCATTCCTTGCAAGGGAGTTTTGCAAAAGAAACCCATAACGGGAAACCTTGTTATGTTTACACGATTGAAGGCAAAGCTTCTCATGCGATGGAACCCGAAAAGGGAGTTAATGCAGGGGTATATTTGGCAAACTTTTTAAGCGATTGTTTAACCAACCCATTGGTTAATTATGTTTCGGACCATTTCTTTAACGATGTTTTTTTGAAAAAAATGGGTCTGGATTTTATCGAAACGGAAATGGGACCGATTACTTGCAATATCGGAATAATCGATATTGACAGTTTGCGCGGACGTGTTTGCTTTGACTTTCGATATCCGATTAATTACGATAAGGACAAATTTTGGGCAAAATGGCAAAAAGAATTAAAGTATTACAATTTGCAAATCACTGATTTAAGTGATAAAGTACCACATTATGTCGATCGTAATTCAACCCTTGTGCAAACGCTCTATCAAGCATATGTCAAGTACACCAACGATACGGAAAATCTTCCGAAAACGATTGGCGGAGGGACTTATGCCCGAGCTTTGAAACAAGGCGTTGCCTTTGGCATGGAAATGCCTTATGAAGTATCACAAGCTCACCAAAAGGATGAAGCGATGAGTATCGACACCTTCCTTTTGGCGATGGCAATTTATGCTGAAGCGTTGATGCAATTAGGGAATAAATAATGCGAAGAAGAAATATAAAAAATGCGTGTGAGCGCATCATGCAACATGAAGACCTGATGATTTTTGACCCAACAGCCGTAAAAGGCAATTGGCAAAAAGTCTTCGGTAACGACTTTCCGATTCATTTGGAAATCGGCATGGGCAAGGGGAAGTTTTTGCTTGAACAAGCGATGCGAAACCCTAATGTCAACTTTATTGGAATCGAGAAATACGAAAGCGTCATTGTGGTTTCCTTGGATAAAATGGCTCCTTACAAACCCACCAATTTAAAAGTCATTGCGATGGATGCCACAAACATAATGGAGGTATTTTCTGAAGGAGAAGTTGCCAAAATCTATTTAAACTTTAGCGATCCTTGGCCCAAGAAAGGGCATACCAAACGCCGTCTTACATCGCCGAAATTTTTGGAAATCTATCGGACGATTTTAACAAATGAAGGAGAAATCGAACTAAAGACGGATAATAAGCGCTTTTTCGAATATAGTGTGTTGAGTCTGTTCGAGAATAATTGGCGTTTTTGCGACTTTTCGGTTGACCTTCATGACGGCAGAACGGATATTGTCACAACCGAATACGAAGAAAAGTTTAAAGCGAAAGGTATGCCGATATATTATTTAAAAGTTCAAAAAAAGGGTTGAAATTGTGAAAAACTTATGGTGGGTTGCTTTTATTGGTCTTTTACTTAGTTTTTTTCTTCTTTCTTTTGTTCCTCAAGGGAAAGGGGAAGAACAAAGCGAATCAAAAACAACAAGCGGAAGTTTAGTGGAAACCATTATCGCCTTAAAAGAACAAGTGCCGGTGTTAAAAACCGTTTACTTGTCTCCCTTAACAATTCGTAAAATCTTCGGTCACTTTCTGTACTGTTTTTTGATTGCTTTTTGTGGGTTTTATTGTTTAGCTACTTTTTTGCATAGGCGTATAATCGTCTTGCGCTGTATGTTGGTTATTTGTCTGATGGTATCCGCAGCGGGTGAAATCTTACAAGTATTTGCCTTTGGCAGATACCCTTCAGTTATTGATGTTTCAATCAATTTATCCGGTGCTTTACTGGGACTGTTTTTAGCCTATTTTCTTAAGCAAAATATATTGACCAAATATTTAGGAGAATAAAATGCACAAAGTTTATCTTGGTTCAATTAATCCCGTTAAACTCCAAGCAACCCAAAATATCTTGGAGCCTTTAGGTTTTTTCGTAGAAGCGGTGAATGTTGAAAGCGGCGTATCCAACCAGCCGTTAACCGACGAAGAAACAATGCAAGGCGCTCTAAACCGCGCGTTATCTCTTCCGGAAGGATTTTTTCGCATCGGTTTGGAAGCCGGAATTGAACTTCACTTTGACCAAATGTTTTTGGTAAATTGGGGCGCTTTAATTGATCCGGATAATCGAATTTATTGGGCGGGGGGAACTAGAATTCCTTTGCCGGACCAAATCAAAAGTGCTATTTTGAACAATCATGTCGAATTAAGCGTGGCGATGAACATTTTCTTTAATGAAAAAAATATCAACCATCGCGAGGGAGCTATTGGTTATTTTACCGATTGCTTCGTTCGTCGAAGTGATATTTTTGAACATATCGTGAAACTTTTGATTGGCCAATATTTTAATCAAAAGAAAAAGGAGGAAAGATAAATGAAAGGGTTAATTCTTTTAGCTGACTACTTTGAAGACATCGAGGCTTTAGCAACCAACGATTTATTACGACGGGCTAAAATATCAACTGAACTTGTCAGTATGACGAATTCGCGAACGGTCATGTCGCAAAGTGGCTTAAAACTTCAAGTTCGCAAATTGTTTTCCGAAATTAAATTCGAGGATTTTGACTTTTTGGTTATTCCGGGCGGAAAAGCGGTATCGGTAACGCATTTGGAAAGCAAAGACACACAAAGCGCCATCCAATATTTCCACGAAAACAATAAATTGATTTGCGCTATTTGTGCGGCACCGGCTGTGCTTGGCAAACACGGTCTTTTGGATGGCAAGAAATTCACTTGTTTTCCTTCGTTTGAAAAATACGCACCAAAAGGAAAATACCTGCCTAAAAAAACCGTGGTGCAAGACGGCAATATCATAACCTCCAAAGCTGCCGGAACCACTTTCGACTTTGCCTATAAAATCATATCCTACCTTTTGGGTAAGGATGCAGCTAAGCGGTTATCCAAAGAAATTTATTCATAAGCAAAAAAGGACCAATCCTATTTTTGGGATCAAATAGGATTGGTTTTAATATATCCAAAGACAGAAAATGAGGATTTTAAAATGATAGAAAAAAACAATAAACTTAAAAGAACGCAATCATTAGGGGAAGAAATCGGCAACGCCATCACCCACGGGATGGGTTTTTTGGTGGCGCTTGTGGGTATAATATTAATGTACATCAAGGCGAGTGGGGCATTAGCTTATTTTGCGGTCAGTTTTTACAGTTTTGGACTTACTGTGCTTTTCATCATGAGCTGCTTGTACCATGCCTTTAAAAACGGCACCACCGTTAAAAAAGTGTTCCGGATTTTTGACCACTGTTCCATCTACTTGTTGATTGGCGGAACCTATTGCCCAATCTTGTTATTAACTATTGGCGGAGTCAAGGGATGGATCTTTTTTGGTATCCAATGGGCTTTGATTTTTGTGGGTATTGTCATAAAAGCGGTTTTTTCACCCGCCCGTTGGATTGTCATCCATACGATAATCTATTTGCTTTTGGGTTGGAGCGGCTTAATCTTTTTGCCTTACCTGATGCAAAACCATATCGGATTATTTTTCTACATCGTGATGGGCGGTTTGTTTTATAGTTTGGGAGTAATCTTTTTTGCCTTAAAATTTAAATATGCCCATTTTATTTGGCACTTTTGTGTGATTTTAGGGGCGGTAACCCACTTGACGGGAATCTATTTATATGTCCTGTAAGGGCAAAAATAAAACATTCATTTGCCTTTACAATTCAATAAAAACATGATATAATTTAGCGCGTGTGATTGAGTAAATAGATTGTATCCATAGATGAAATCTACAATATCTTAATTTGATGCTCAATTGCTCCTTGCTTGAAAAAGCCGAAAGACCAAAAGGAGGTGTAAAGAATGAAAAAGTACGAAGTTATGTACATCATTCGCCCAGAAGTGGAAGAAGAAGAACGTAATAGTTTGATCGCTGAGGTAAATCAAGTTTTTACCAACCACGATTCTACTGTTACAAAAGTCAGTGAATGGGGTTTGAGAGACTTAGCGTATGAGATTGACAACTGCAAGAAAGGATACTATGTCCTTCTCAATGTTGAAGCTACGCCAAAAGCTGTAGCAGAATTCAATTATATCGCTAATATCAAAGAAACAATCATTCGTCACATCGTTGTAGCGGAGTAGCTATAAAGAAAATAGGGAGGAAAATATGAATCGTGTAATTTTAGTTGGACGCTTGACTCGCGATCCGGAACTACGCACCTCGGGTAGTGTTCCATATGTTAATTTTACGATTGCGGTGAACAGAAGCTTTACATCCACCACGGGTGTACGCGAAGCTGATTTTATCAATTGCGTTGCCTTTAACCGTCAAGCGGAAAACCTAAGTCGTTATATGCGCAAGGGTTCGCAAATCGGCATCGAAGGACGTATTCAAGTTGATTCTTACGATGCTCAAGATGGAACCAGAAGAACCAGCGTCAAAGTGGTATGTGACCAAATTACCTTTTTGGAACCAAAATCCGCCAGCTCTGGCGAATATGGCGATACATTTGCTCCTTACCAAGATGCCCCCGCAACCCGTCCGCGTCCTCAGGGACAAACCCGTTCTCCTTATAGTGACGAATTTCAACAAGGGGGACATACTCCCCGTCCAACCAATCAAAATCGTTCTCCATATGATGATGAATTTTCTCGTCATGAAACGCCGAAAAGCAAAGAAAAGGCCAATGACGATGATCTAATGGAACAATATGGATTTGGTGACGATGATGATTTACCATTTTAAATAATAGGAGGTTAAAACATGGCAGTATTTAAAAGACGCAAAAAAACCTGTTATTTTACTGACAATAAAATCACCAAAATTGATTGGAAAGAGGCTGACCTTTTAAGACGCTTCATTTCCGATCGGGGGAAGATTTTACCACGTCGTATTACGGGCACAAAAGCAATTTATCAAAGAGAACTTGCCACAGCGATTAAACGCGCGCGTCATATGGCTTTATTACCATTTGTCAAAGAATAACTTTGTTAAAAACTTTGTTAAAACTTTGTTAAAACTTTGTTAAAACTTTGTTTTTTGCCACCTTCTAGG
>Ga0265294_10005778_pt1 | contig 15033 bp, 9 predicted proteins | sample MunlanPumphouse3_FD_192504 | JGI IMG/M metagenome (GOLD analysis project Ga0265294, IMG submission 192504) | Groundwater microbial communities from a municipal landfill in Southern Ontario, Canada - Pumphouse #3 | ecosystem: Environmental > Aquatic > Deep subsurface > Groundwater | place... | reverse complement strand
TATTAGCATTAGCCCAAGCTAAATATCTAGCTCTAGCGTTGGAAATAGAGGTTTCAGTGCCATTTTGGAAATAGGAAAGAGAGCCGGATGTTAACGTTAAAATTTGTGATTTAATAGTCGTGTATTTTGTTGAACACTCAGGTGTGGAAATTTCTCCACTAGCATATGCCATGATTCGATCGGAAACACTAAATGCTCCGTTCATAGGAGTGGGTGCTCCGGTAGTGTAATCCGTGCCATTTTCATTAGTATCGATTCCGACGCCATCAGTAATTGTTCTGGCGATCGAAGTGTCATTTGATGGAGCGGGGGCTTTAGTCGTGCCTTCATAAAGGGTGGCCTTTGAACCTGCACCAATAAAATCAACGACGTTAGCATCAGTGGCCGTGAGAGGAGTAGTACTAGAGTTAGTTAAAGCCAGTTTAAAGGCTGTTCCGCTCATTGGGATTGTTCCCACCAAATCAGCGGTCGGAATATTGACAGTTCCACCCGTACCAGCGGCTTCTTGAACTAAGAAGTAACTCTTAGCTAGAATAGTTCCTGAAAGAGCTGTAGAAGTATTAAATGTGCCAGTTGCGCTCGCATAGAAAATACGATAACCACTCAAATTAATATTGGAATTCGTATTATTATACAGTTCGACAAAGTCTTGCTTATATGTTGCTCCTGAGTTACCACCTCCACCATAAGCTTCGCTGATAACAATTTGAGTATAAGATGAAGCAATAACCGTGACAAAGCAAGTATCAGTAAAATTGCCGTCTTCTGTTGTGACAGTGATGGTAGCAGTTCCAGCTTTAAGTCCAGTGATCAAACCATCGCTGTCAACACTGGCAGTACTATTGTCACTTGAAGACCATGCAACATTTTTATTCGTGGCATCAGTAGGCATTACTATCTCAGTCAAAGTTTCATTCATATTAATTTCAAGAGATGTTGATGATTTGTTAAGTGTCACACCCGTTACAGGGGTTGATGAAGTCACAGTAATATTAATGCTTGCCATAACTTCGCTATCAAGAGTAGAAGTCGCTGTCACGACAGCGCTACCCGTTTGAATGCCGGTAATTAGGCCCTCCGATGAGACTGAGACAACGCCAGTGCCACTGGTTATTGACCAATTGACTGTTTTAGTCGCATCGGTCGGTACACTTGAAACGACCGAGGCTTGAAAAGTTTGTTCAATCCCTAGTATCTCGCTAGTAGAATTTAAAGTGATCTCTGTCGGAGTAATTGGCGTTTCCGGACTAAAGGCACTTATTGTGTCGGTCATTGGGCTCGCATAACCCGTTACTTGGGATGAGTAACCCGAACCATCGAGGTTGGCTGTTCCCCAAATATAATCGGCCCATTCTGGAAAATCAATAAAAGGATTGCGATTGTTAGTATAGTTGTTGAAAAGTAAATTGTTGCGATGGATTTCATAATCATCGACAGGATCAAGATGATTCCATGCCAATAAATCAGATAGAATGCCCATTTTACCTGTTACAGTCGCTGATGATTGATATCCAGTGGCAGCATATGCTGAACTTTGAACTAATTCAAGGTTGGGATTATTAGAATCAATGCCATCACTGTCCGATCCGGAGTAATAATTGTAACGGGCGACCATGTAAAACACCGCTCTTGCGATATCACCTTTGTCCGAGTCTTGGGGTTCAAAAACAGTATTGGAACCTGTCGTATTCGAAATGCCAGTCATATTATTACTGGTGAATGAATATTTGACTCCACAATCGGTAGCTATTTGATTTGGATTCACGAATCCATAAAAATAATTGCTATGAATATTATTGGCGTATCCATTTGCACTCCAAAGGTGAATCGGATCACCACGCGCACCACCAGAACCTACATTTTCAAATCCTTGCGACTTAGGCCAAATGTGTTCACGATTGATACCCCAGTTTGTTTGAGTGTGATCTCCCCAAGCTCGTGTTAGATTAGCAACATCTCGATTGACATAAAGGGAATGTAAATATGGATTATCTCCTGAAGTTCCGTAGACATAATTGCTAATTGTGTTGGTCGAAGAATTATATCCTGGAATCGCACTGGCTGGAGAAAGATCCCAGTCTCGATCAGCAATTTCATATAAATTCCATACCGCATCGTCTGAATCATATCTCACATATTTTTGTTCGTTTTTAAGGATTGGTTTCAAATTTTTTAAGAGATTAGTTCCTTGTCTCTCCGTATTTGAAAGCGAATTTAAATTGGAGTAATAGCTGCGAATTGTGTTCTCAGTAGCGTCGTTCAAATTAATTGTGGTTGGAATTGTTGTTGTCTTGTATCCACTTGCCTCAAAAAAATTGTTAAGACTGTTTAATCCAATAACGGTAAAAGAAGCCGATAATAAGACTAAAGTGGAGATAAGTATAAGAGTTTTCTTTTTCATAAAAGTACCTAAATCAAGTCCATGTTATATGACTATATAAATAAATACAATAATTGACCCAATTTTATTGGATAAAAAATCAAACATAGATATAATTAAAAACATTTTTAAACGTTGCTTTTTCGAAGGGCCTCAAGGAAGCTTTCTTCATCGAGAGGTTCATAGAAGTATTTGCCCTGGATTGAAGAGTCACGGCATTCATCTTTGATGAGGTTGTAATTTGTCTTGTTTTCAATTCCAACAAGAGTGACTCGCAAGCCAATTAATTTTGCATTTCGGTAAATATTCTCTACTTTATTGAGGTAAGAAGCATCTTCACCAATATTCAAAACGAGAGATTGCGAAATCTTGATTTCGGTAAAACCTAAGTCTTTTAACATTTGGAGACTGACATGGTCACCCGTGTATCGGTCACAAATTAAATCGGTATTAGTCTTGATAATACCTGAAGTAATTTTAGAGTAACCTTCGAGATGATCCGCGACGTCTTTTTCGCTAATTTCCAACGTGATGAAGTCTTTAGGAATCGAATGTTTAGTGGATAAGGTACCCAATTTTTCAATGAATCCAGAGTTCTCAAAATATGAATAATCGGTATTGAGAGATAAACGTAGTAAGCCCATGGCCTTAAAGAAAGAATAACCATGACGATTATATAAGTCACCCATATAGGAGAGTAAGGCATCACTCATCATGCTGATGCGATCATGTTGTTCCGCAACTTTGATAATCTCGTTGGTGTTCAAAGTCAAATCTCGATATTCATCGCGCAAGCGAAGCAGTAGTTCAGCTCCCACCATTCGCCAGTTAATATTGTTGACGACTGGTTGAAGCTTGATTTGGAAGGTCTTGTTGTTGAATGCTTCATCAATGACAGAGAGGAGGTATCCAGTTTTGGAAGCTCTTCTAGTGTGATTGGTTTCTGGGAAGTGAAGCAAATCAGGTTCGCTGTCTTTGGTATAAACGGGGAATATCTTTTCCATTGCGTTGTTGAAAGAAGATACGGTGTTATATTCTTGCGAGAAGTGAGAGGCAATGTATGTGATATCTAAAGGATACCCACTTCCATTGAGGCTCTTGCACATCTTGGAGAGAGCATAAATCTTTTCACATAATTCGATAATGCTGTGGCGGTTGAAGTCTGGCAAGATGAAACATAGCATATTATCGCGATAGAGGAATAAGGACATCTGCCCAGTCGTATCACGTAGTTGACGGGTAAAGTTCCTTAGAAGGAAAGAATACCCCTCATTGCCGTCTTTTTCGATTAAAGAAGTGAGGTTAGTGATTGATAGATATAGGACATATCCTTTCACTCCACCAAGAAGCGCATTAGTTAAATTGTCATTGTAAGAGAAGTAAGAATTCGTCAGGGTGTTCTTGTCAAATCGATCCATCGTTTGTTGAGTTCCCATTGGCTGAATAAATAAGTGAGCGGAATCGTCGTCTTCATTATGCAAAACCACTGTGGTTTGATATTTATTCTTACCCAGCATTTGGATCATAGTCTGCTTGGTCTTAAGTGGACAGTTCTCGCATGGAGAGGAACGATTGTATAAGGCTTTATAACATATTTTGTGTTTCTTCGCAGTTGGCACTTCATCCATCAAAGAATCGCTCAAGAATGTCAAACGGTGCGATTTCTTGGCGACGCTATAGAGTTTAATATCGCTCAAGCGAATGATATCGCGGAATCTAGTTCTATTTAGAACAGAGAAATTGGTGTCCCTAATTGAGCGGAAAAAGCTCGATAAAATATAGGAGAAAACCATCAGCGATTCTCGAGAATAGTTATTGAGACTCAATTCTTTGTCATCGTTGAGAAAATACAAAATAGCGACGGCTTTTTCATTATTAGAAATGACATAGAATAGGCCTGATTCAATGCAAAAGATATCAATAAAGGGTGCGACGCGGTTATTCAAATGTTTACGAGAAGTAAAATAATAAGAATTATCTATGTCTTTAGCTTGATTGATACTCTCTACAAACTCACTGTTCACCACCGCTCCTTGAGGGAAGATATGTGAATTATTCGCCGAATAGGAGTATTTGCTCATAAATGAATCACTATCGTTATCAAATTCGATGATGCCGGCGCAAGTAAAGGAAAAATAATCGGCAACTTGCCCTATTAATTTTGTAACGTGACGATAAGAGCTATCGATATGATGAGCATCTACTTTGAGTGAGGAGAGGCTTTCAATGAATTTCGATACCTGCCCTGTGTTAGCGTTGTCCATCAACCAGTTGGGGTTAGGACCTAATTGAGGATTAGGGATATAGATATTAATATTTTTATTCAAGCGACTGGCAAATTTTAAATCATCCATGATGCTCTCGCTGGAGCTGTAAGGATAAATAACCACCGAGACACGACAAGCAGCAATTTCCAATCCTTGAGGGGTTCGCTTTAGCAACGAAGAGCCCTTAATCATTTGATCAATTTCTTCTCTAAGTTGAGAAACACTATCGATACGAGGGGCAAAGATTAAAAACCCTCGTTGATCCGGTGCTTCAGCAATTAACAACCCATTATAATTGAGGGCTTTGCGAATATTTTTAACTACTGAGTCAACATCTTTATCTTTGATAATGTCGTTGCCTAATGGATATTTTAATTGGATAAAGGCGTGACGAAAATAATGGCTCGCTTTAAGAATATTCGGAATATTCTCCACCAGTGATTCGTAAGTCACGAGGGTGCGACTACCTTTTTTAAATTCAAGTTTGATGTCCGAGTTTGCCAATGAACCATCTTCGATGCAAAGAGTGGCGAAATGTTGAGTGATTTTGTCAAACATATCATTCAACTCATCGGCTTCTATTAAACGATCATTTTTGATTGGTTCAAAAATCTTTTTTCGATGGGTAAAAACTTTGATATTATCTCTAGCTCCAACATATAAAACATCGTAGAGCAAAGTTTTTCCCTTCTGAACGAAGAAGATTCCGACAATGATTAAGACAATGGCAAGGGCGATTGAAATAACAATCAAAATTGTTTCTAAAATGTTGTTCTTAAGAAAAATAATAGAAAATATCAATGTTCCAACATTAATGACTAATAAAACAAAGACACTGATGGTGATAGCAAAGAAGATATCAAGCAGTTTGGGAATGGAAGTTTTTTTTCTTTCTTTTTGCATAAGTAGCCTCCTATCTTAAAACATCGTGGCGGCTAATCTCGCCGATACAGGATACAACGGCTTTTCCAACCACCGCGTATTGACGCAGTATTTTGATATAATTGTTAATATCGATTTTTTGTCCTGCTTTTCCTTCCACGACTTTCACCGAAACAAAAGGAATATCCATCAGGTAACACGCTAAGGCGATACCTGCGGTTTCACCATCAACGACGATATTATCGTGAGAAGAAAGAATTTTATCATCATTCGAAATATTCTCGATAATGTGCTTATCTTGGCAATAAGCGCTAGAAGAGAAATATAAGCAATCAAAATGATTGTCATTAGTGATGTGATTCAAGAAATTGTTCAGAGTCTCATGGAGTTGAATACTGGGAATGTATTCTTTAGGCAACCCTGGTATTTGACCTAAGACGGTGCCTTTGACTTGTTCGATTTGATTCAAATCACCAAAGAGCACGCGATTGCTCACCGCAATGCTCCCTTCGGGGAGATTATCGGAAATGGCTTCGCATTTGCCAACCACAAAAACCGCGCTGATGAAATACTTTTCCATCAAATAAGTGGTAAGAGAAGCAGATAAGTAAGAAGTATAGACATCTTCAAGAATCATTACTTTACTATTAAAGATGGTTCCCGTAACCGCGCGAAACCCGCGCCTGATATTCACTTCTTTAGGATATTTAATGATGGAATGATAATACAAAACATCATCGTGATTGCTGCCAATAATTAAAATCATTTGCTGGCTCCTCCTTCACTTTTTTCAAAAGGATTTTCAGCTAGAAATTCTTCGTATTCTTTAACAGGAAGAGGTTTGCTATAGAAGAACCCCTGAATGGTGTCACATTTAATCTTCTTAAGGATGTTAACTTGTTCTGCTTGGTCAACACCTTCGGCGATGACTTCCATCCCACTGGTTTTGCATAATGCAATTAAGAAACGAACAATCTCCCGAGTTTTGAAATCAGGGACGATTCCGTCAACGAAAGATTTATCAATCTTAATCGTGTCGAAAGGCATCTTGTTTAAGTTTCCTAGGTTGGAATAAGCTAGCCCGAAATCATCCATCAAAATACGGAAACCACATTCCTTGAGTTTCTTCATCAAAGAAATGGCCATGAATGGGTTGACTTGAGAGGTTGATTCAGTGATTTCAATCTCGACGAAAGAAGGATTGAGTTTATATTCATTAATAATTTCTAAAATATCATCGACGAAAGAAGGGTCATAGAATTCATAAAGAGAGAAGTTAATTGAGACAGGGAGAACCCTTCTATTTTTCATTTTAGATTCGCCTAAATCTTGGCAAACCTTACGGAAAACGTACATGTCCATCTCATGGATTAAGCCTCCTAGTTCAGCTTTTTCAAGGAACTTCGCCGGAGAAAGCAATCCATACTTTTTAGAATCCCATCTCACTAAGGCTTCAGAAGAGATAAAGCGTCGGGTGGCTAAATGATATTTTGGTTGATAATAAACAACAAATTCTTGATTTTTGAGAGCTTCTTTTATCTCATCAATTTCGGTCACGGTCGCAGTTCGACGGAAAGAAGGTGAATAGAAAGTGATGCTTTCAAAGTTCTTTTCGCTGAGATCCCTCGCTAAAATTGCGTTATCTAAATTGACTAAAAGGGATTCCTTTGGATCAACTTCCGCCACTCCAATGTAGGGGTGAACAAATACCTTGATATCGTTTTGAAAAGCCGCATCATAGCTGGCTTCATCCACCACTAAGGATATTTCTTGAATATTCTTTTCGCTTCCGAAGATGTAAAACAGAAATTGCCCATGGTAGAAGCAATAGGCAAAATTGTTGACTAAATCTTTTTGAGAGAAATGTTTGGCAATAAACTCGCTTACAAGGCGATTAAGAGTGATAACATCCGCGTTGCGACCGGCACTATTCATAACTGATAGATTTGAGACAGTAAAACTAACTAAAAAAGCCTTTTCCTTTTTGGAATGGAGTTTCTTAAGTGATTTGATGCGATCAGCAAAACCGAAGTAATTAGGGAACTCGGAAGGCGCGCCAAACTGATAGCGGTTTTCGATATATAAATTTTTGCGTTTAATCACTTCATTGACATAAGTGAACAGCATGAGAACATAGCAAGCGAACGTCACTGGTAAAGCGACAAGATAAACGTAGCCCAGCCAAAGAATCTGATCAACAGTTCCATTTAATTTCAATACAATATGACTAGTAAATAATCCTATTGTAAACGCCAGCAAAACTATTTGAGCAATGAGTAATTTTTTTTCTTTTTTCATCACTTGCGATCTCCTTTGTCTAATAATTCGTTAAGCAAATCTTTTTTTAATCTTTCTAAATCTTTCGGGGATAATTGACTGAGTAAATCATCCTTCGCTAGGCCTGTGTTATTGCTAGAAGAGGGAGACTCTTCTTTTTCGGTCATCGTCTTCACAATATCAATAACACTAGTGATTATCAAATAAATGGCGGGAATCAATATTAAAGTCAATAGACCCCAAGTGGAGGTAAAGACCGAATAGATAACGGTTAGAAAACCATTAACTTCTTGAACTCTTCCGATAATTTTTCTCTCATCAAAGGATTGGGTTTGACTAGTACAGTCACCACCATTGATGGAGCATTGTTCACTATCGGTATTAATTCCGTGGGTGGTAAAGAAGAATCTACCTTCGCCTTCTAGAATAGATTCACGTATCACTACTTTGCTGACGCGATGGGTCACGGAAAATTCTTCTCCGATTCCTGCGATATCATAAAGGAAAGTTAAATCCATTGTCGCTCCATCAACGAGAGTGGTTGTTCCCACACCAACAGTGATAACTGCATCATCATCAGTGTTTTCTACTCCGTCATCACCGAGGCGATACTCTTCGACTAGGTCACTATAACTTTTAACTTTGTTAATAATTAATACATCACCCACCATATATTCAGGTTCCATTGAATCAGTGAGAACCATCGGATATTGGGATCCAAAGATAAAACCATCTCCGGAAAATTTATTAACAAGATTAAAAATAGTAATCGCCACTAGAAGGGAGCCAAAAACACTGGCAATAATCCAATTCAAGATTTTTTTGACCTTACTCTTCTTTTTTATTTCTACTTTTTCGTTACTTTTTTTCATGTTTGCTTTCTTTTATTTCAACTTCATCATCTTCGTCATCTATAGAAGGTTCGGTGGTTGTAATAACTTCCACACTTTGCTCTAATTTCATTGAAGCTTCGCCATAAATGGTTGTCTCTTCTGGTTTTTCATCGATTACTTCATCCACGGGTTCTTCATCCATTGGTATTTCAATTGTGCGCGTGAAAACTTGTTTACCATCACTACTGGTAACTTCTTTTTCATCGTCTTCACTACCAAAATCAGAATAATTTTCCTTAGCCATATCCATAAGAATCTTGCGAGCGTCATCCAAGCGTTTTAGTTCCGCTTCTTTAGCTTCGATTTCTTCTTGGCGTTTAGCTTCTTGAGCTTGGCGTTTTTGCTTTTCAAGTAAAGCTTGAGTTTCCTTCAAATAGGCTTGAGCTTCCGCTTCTCTTCGCTTTTTAAGAGCTTCTATTTCTTTAGCGGTTTCGCGAATCTCTTTGTTCTTCTCATAGTCATCTTGATAAAAATCAGCGATGGCCTTGGTGGGATGGGGATCCAAGTCTTTTGGGCGATTAATAAAATCGAGATATTTTTGATCGACGCGAATGAAATCTAGGGGTCCATCATAATATGGCCCAAAGACATATACTTCCTCATCTAAATTATTGAGAATATGTGGGGAATAGGTTTTAATTTTTTGATTAAGTGGAACATTGCTAGGATCTTTTCCCTTCAAGGAAATAAAGGAAGCAAAAAGCACTTGATTAAGCTCTTTGATATCTTTATTGCTCAGTTGAGAAATTCTCTCTTCAACTTTGACATCAATACCACTCTTGATATATTTCTCAAGGAATACCCATAAGCGGAAACATTTACGATATAAAGGATTCTTACGAATAATATTAGTTTGTAAGATTGGGTTACGAACATCTCTTTCATTACGAAGGATACGCATGAATTCACCATAGGCAAAGAAGCGTAGATGCTTTCGTACTTCTTCAATACGAGTGAGGAACTTTTTACTCTGCTCGCTATAGTCATCATTACTTGGCTTGGTGAAGCGAACTTTGGTTTCAATTTCGACATCACAACCATCAATTACCGAGTTGTTTTTGATATAGAGGATTTCCGAATCCTTTAAGGGAGCAAAATTGATGATATATTGATATCGCTTTTCCACGAATGATAGCAAACGGCGAATCAAAGTGGCGATAAACTTATTCTCATAGATGAGATAGAAGTCTTCGTTATATATATTTAAAATTTTGCTTGGAACAACTTCGCCATCCGCCTTAACCTCTTTGACAAATTGAGTATGGCTGGCCAAATGGATAACCGACTCATTAGTGGTCTTCTTAGCTTTTTCAACTGCGACAACATCGCTGGTTGTAGCGATGACACGGCGAGGATTATTGACGATTTGTTCAAGTTCAGGAATGCAATCTTCGACCTCTTTAATCCATGATAAATCCATGAATGCGGATTCGAAGCGGTTCATGCGAAGATATGAGTTCTTGCCTTTAGCAAGAGCCGCTAATGTCTCGCGCCCATTCTTCTCATCGAACATCGATTTAGTGCGATTAATGAATTTGCGGTGCAATTTCTGATACTTTGAATAAATCTTGGGCATAATTATGAGTTCATCCTAATGAGGCCTTCAATGTAATTGTGGGCCATGGGGAAGGTATCTTTTCCAAATAGTTTATCAAGCAAGGAATTCAATTCCTTTAATTCGTTCTTCAAGAAAGCAATGTTTAAGGATTCGAATTTCTTTAAAATCTTGTTGGTGAAGATGAAATCGAATCCATCGAGTTCAGTGCCACCACAGGCGACAAAGATTGGAACGAATTTCTTCAATTGTTTTAAGATACGGTTACCAAAGGCAAGGCGGAATTTCTTAATGACAAAGTTATCAAGTGTCTCAAACTTGCTGAGGGTTTCAGGATCAACGGGGTGTTTGACCAAAGCTTCATCAAACAATCTCGCCATTTGAGAATAAGGAATAACCATTGAATTCTGATATTCAGCATCAAAGGCAATACCTTTATCATCAAAGAACAAGGAAATAGCACGGTCGTACACCTTATCAGAGATGGTGAAAGTACTATCATCATTATTGGCGGTTCCGAAGAACATGACGTTTTGAGGAATCTTTAATTTTCCTTCTTTTAGAAGTTTTGGATCGTGCTTATCGATACTACCAATGAGTTCGACATTCCATTCATTTGGATTAGGCATTTCCAAAACTGATAAGAATTCAGCGAAATAGTATTCGACACGAGCTAAGTTCATTTCATCGAGAACGATGAGATTTAAATCACGGCGGTAAACCGTGGTGTAAAGAGCACGTAGGAATTCAGATTCGTTGAATTTCTTCGTAAATTCGTTGTAGTAACCAATTAATTCGCTGCGGTCCTTCCAGTTAGGTTGGACAGAACAAATATCAGCATCGTGACCAAAGAATTTACCAAGAGCGTAAGGAAGAGAAGTTTTACCAGTACCAGAGATACCTTCTAAGATGACTAATTTAGAAGCGCCAATACCAGCGAATAGTTGACGCATAACATCAATCTTATAATATAGGCCTAATTGACTAGCGGCAAAGTTGCGGAAATTGGAACACAATTGGTCCAAAGTTAAACCATCGACATCAGGCAATTCCATATCTTTGCCATAGTATTCAGCATCGACGTGGGTGAGTTTAGGAAAGCGAGAAGCCAATTCTTCAATGGTTTTAGTGGCTTCATCGACCGCTTCTTCATGTTCGGATGTAGGAAGGTTTTTACCTCCGAGAGCTTTCATTTGTAATTCGAGGATTTTATCCTTTTCTCTCACGGAGTTGTATAGTTCAATGTTTAATCTTTCGACTTGTCGTCTTAATTCATCTTTATTGAGTTCGGTCTTAGCAAATTTGACATACTTTTTGATTAATATAAATAGGCCAAAACCAATCGCTCCGACGAGGGCGATGAACAAAATAGCAAACAAGACAAACATCAGCCATCCCCAAAAACCAAAGTTGTTGGAATAAGCTGCCAAGATTTCGCCATATTCGCCAAAATTATTATCAACTTCAGCCCAAGGCGAAACAAATATAGTCAGAATGAACTGCCATAAGTGTTGGAAGAAGCGCGATAAGAACGCCCCTAAATAATCGAAATATGATCCCATATATACCTCCTACTCAACCCAAGTCCGAAGAATTTTGAATTGTAAATTAACGAAGAATTTGCCAAACATTGTCATGTTTGTGTTGTCGGCATCCCATCCCTCTAGGTAGATAGATAAGACTATCCGACGCGATGTATTTGCCTTCAAAGGAATGATGAAACTTGATGGTGACTCAATGTCGCTGAATGACGGACTATCAAACGCTAAAGCGGGTTCACTTTGAATGACAAAGTTATTGTCCCTTGATTGCGCGTCATTAAAGATTCTAACGCCACTATCATGGCCGGAATTGAAACAAGTCAATAGGCCAACAGGTTCTGTTGATTCAAGCATTGGATTATCAAAGATAATATTGTTAGTATCATTAACCCATCCAAACATGACTTCCTGACCATTGACATTATCATAGGTGCCACTTAGATCATTATCGAGGATGCCTCCATAATAAGTGGTCTTGTCATAATACGGGTCAATGATGTAGTTACGATAGGAGGTCGAGTCAATCTCCTCTCCATCGTTGTTTAGAACAAGAACAGAGACGCGAAGCGATTTAACCACATCGTTAAGACCTTGGGTGATTTGTTCCGAAGTCAATCCTTCGTATCCATATGTATTGAATAAGCGTTGCGCTTTCTTAGCATTAGCGGTTTCATCAGGATAGAAGAGAGGAAGTTCATCTTCTTCCCTCTCGGTATCTTGAACCATTGAGACATAGACATTCTGAGATGATTTAAGAAAAATCTCCTGGGAAAAGAAGCCAAATGTTGCTTCTTCTAAATCAGCCATCTCAGTCATGTATTCTTTGGTGATACTTTTGTACTCACCATAGAAGATAGGCTGTTCGTCTAAAGAGGATGTCCAATTTTGAAAAAAGATACTGCTAACTGGTTTAAAATCATCAACTTGATGAAGATCTTGTTTACTTAGTGAATCTCTAAAATCAATATTGTCCGTCGAAAGTTGCAAGGTTGGTGACTTCGTTTTGATGTCAATCTGAGCGATTTGTAAATAAGAGGCTCCGACAAACCAAGCGACTGTAAGAGAAATTGATGATACGCAGAGAAGAGTAATCACCAATAGTCCTAATATGGGCAATTTACTCAGCTTCATGGAGTATAACCTCAAATGATAAATCGAGTGAGAACTGGGCCCCAACATTGGGGTTAATGATACTTAAGTCCCATCCCTCTAAATAGATTTTAGCGTTCAAAAAAGCATAATTGCCAAAACTCTCTTCTGGATAGGTGAGCGCAATGGTGTGATCAACAAATTGTTGTTTCCCCATATACTCACATGTCTCGGGAATAGTCGCTTCTAAATCGAGTTTTTTAGTGCCTTCTTTATGATTGGCGTTGAATGTTGAAAGTTCTTCCGGATTCACTTCGCTATCACTTGTCTCCACTTCTGGATTGTGAACGATAACATCGTCGACAAATTGACCATAGGCGATTTCATATTGAATGAAATCTCCACCTGCATAGGTGTCATAGTAGTCATCACTATTTAAATCTAATGGGCCACCAACCGGAAGACTCGACTCCTCAAGCTCATTAGGATCAATGAGGTATTGAGTGGCTGTTCCCTCTTCGTCGTGACCCTCTAATAAGAGGCGAATGCCTTCTTTAATATTGGTGTAGGAATTAGGAATTGCCGATTCGAGATAGACTGTGTAATCCGAATAATAAGAATTCGCTTCAGTTGAAGAACGATAACGGAAAACCAATGGTAAATTAACAAAGCGTTCAGCATCGACTTCACTCAGATACAAAGGATCATTTTGATCCGTGCGGTGTTCTGGACCGTTATATAACGTGACCGCTTCACCGATTTTGTGTTTTCCTGTCGTCACAGGGCGAAGTTTATTAGTCGCTGAATTGTTATGTGACAGGACATATCGAAGCGCATTCGCGGGGAAACTACTCGATGACCAATAAATTGTCTTCTCAGGGATAGATGTATCTTCGGTTAAACCAAAGAATTCATAATTATCTAGAACAACTGAACTCTCGACACCAATTTCGAGTGATCCGCCACTACCGATGGAAGTTCCATCGTAATATATAGGCGCGCGTGACCCGTACGTGTACCAAGCAAAAGTCCCGCAGAGTGAACCTGCGAGAGTGAAGATTAATCCGGTAGTTAATCCAAAAATAATTAAACGTTGTTTTAAATAGATTTTATCCATTATGTTTCTGTCTCTGGTGAGGCTTGTTCGTCCGCGTTAATAACAACCGAAAGAGACAAACCATTGTCTGGAGGTTCTCCAACGCAATCAGGATCTTCGCCTTCAATCCAAAAGACAAAAGTGTAGCGAATTATTTCACTAGGCCCAAAGTCTACTTCATTGACAGTAAGAACCTTATTTGGAGAGATAAAAGGTTCAGCGAAGTCACTGGTAGGAGTGGATATGCGTTCAGGAGCAAAGCGGGTGATTCCACCCTCAGTCACTTTATTGACATTGCTTCGCTGCGCATATACATCCCGGTTATGCTCGCTTAGGTTGCGGTTAGAATAGAACATCACACGCAAAACAGAGTTCAAGTCGAGCGCCCCATTGGAGGTCATCCCTACCACTTCGATATCGAGCGATAAAGAAAACTCGGCATATGAATCTCCGGCATTTTTAACGTAGAACGTATATTTGAAGTAAGGGACATTTGCTCCAGCGGATGTTGGGGCGGGGGTAAGTGTTTCTTCACTGTCCAGAATATCGAAGTCATCATCTTCCTCTCTCCAAGCCGAATAAGTATATTCATGAAGAGGGGGGATATCATTGACCGCGATATAAGTGGAAGTAGATTCAAAGCCTTCAGTGCTTGAAAGGCTGAGACTAGCTGTTCCACGATTAAGCGAGACAGTATACGCGCCCGCATTATTAGCAAGCAGGGCGATGACGCCCAAAACAATTATTCCAACCGCACCTATGCAACCGAGTGAGAAAACGATCTTTCTTACTTTACGTCTGCGTACATATTTGCTGTATACAGATGTTTCGTATTTATCCACAAGAAAACGTTTCCAATCAACAGTTTATGTTATTGTTATGTATCCCAAGGAATTGAAATAAAAAAGCCGTTGCCTATTGTCCAATCAATGGCGGATTCATTTCGATCCCACAAGGCAACTGGCTATCTTAATAGTATCTATTTAAGACCCTTTAGTTTTGCGTCACTACATCGCTGTAGTTTTGCTTTTTACGAATAAATAATAACAATGC
>Ga0265294_10005777_pt1 | contig 15035 bp, 11 predicted proteins | sample MunlanPumphouse3_FD_192504 | JGI IMG/M metagenome (GOLD analysis project Ga0265294, IMG submission 192504) | Groundwater microbial communities from a municipal landfill in Southern Ontario, Canada - Pumphouse #3 | ecosystem: Environmental > Aquatic > Deep subsurface > Groundwater | place... | reverse complement strand
AGTTTTGTATTATTCTTTTTATCAAAATCATAATCCATGATCTTTTCATAGATATTATTTTTATCAGTTAAATGATTTTGATTTTTAGTTTTTAAGGCTTTGGCTCCCAAATTCATCTTTACTATTATTTGACCTAATATTAAATAAAGAACAAATAAAAATAATAAACTAGCAAAAACTATAATTACTATTAAATATGGTTTCATAATAAATACCTCTATTTATATTATAGTGTATTTTATAAAGAACTTAATAAAGAAATTACTAATATTGCGCCAAGAATAATATAGATTCCACCAAAGGAAATAATATATAAGATATCAATTGCCCAATCAAATTTTACGTTTCTAGCACCCATATGAGGATGATATAAAAGTAAAGCTGGAGCTATATACATAAGATTTGGAAATTTACCTAATCCTAAAGTTAAAGCGTAATTATTTTTAGATAATAATAGTTCTAATAAACCAATAATAAATACAGTAACTGCTCCAATTCCATTTTTAATAAATAAAGCTTTATTACCATTCATTAATATCTTTGTTTTATCTGCCCCATATTTCTTTTCCATTAAGGTCTTAAATATAAATAAACCTAATAAATATATGATACATAATAAAGAAAATTGTATTTTTTCACTAGAGAATAAATATAAGACAGGAACAGATAAGTTCCAACCCCAAATAGAATTAGCATAGTTATAAATAAGCGTATTTGTAACTATAATAGCAATTGGAATAATAGTTAATAAACGCAAGATTAATATTCCTTTATTTGTCTTAATAAATTTAGGTCTAGAGAATAAAGTCATCGTCATAATAAAGTAACAAGTAATCGTACCAAAGTTATTTGGTATCGTAGCATTTAAAGCGATTTCTTGAACAATTAAGTTTTTACTTTCCATCAAAGAAGTCATTATTAGTGTTTCAATAACATATAAGCAAACATAAACAATAAAATATAAGAAGATATTTCTAATTACCCTTTTATCATCGATAAAGATATCAAAATCCATGAAATATAATAAGAACATACCTATCATAAATAGGTAAAATAAAGTATTAGGAATAGTAGTAAAATCATTACCACTAATACTAACAACACCTAAAAAAGTAAATACATAATATAAAATTCTAATAGAACCAAAAAATACTAATATAATACCTGCTATTTCATACACTGTTTCTGGAATAACTGGCGTAATAAATATATCTTTTTTAGCATGTAACTCACGAGCAAAACATGCACAATTATCTCCATTATTTTGAAGTTTTTCGCCATGCTTTCTACCATAAAGAAAGGCGAATATTAAGAAAAACAAACACCCTGCACTAGATAAAGTACCAAGTAAAAGCAATACTAAAGCAATAGAAGAACTTCTACTATTAGCTTTGTTTCCAATACGATAATCATTGGCAAATCCCTCATAGAATTTATAGTTTAGTCCTTTTTCGTTTCAATTATATTATCAAATTCTGTATTAATTTCACTTAAATTTGATTCTAGTATAACCTTCATCTTTTCTATTTTTTCTTTACCTTCAGTAGTCGTATCATCAAGTTTTAAACTAGAGTCATAAAAAGAAGTAAACTCATAATTATCTTTTGTTGGTTCATCATAATAATATTTATAAACATAACCTGTTGAATATTCTACATAATTAGCAATCAAACTTAATGGATTAGTATTTAATGAAAATAAATAAGATAATCTATATTCATCTGTGTGATATGTAACAACTGCACTCATTAAATTCATTGCTTGTTCATCAAAAGAACCCTTAATTGAATAAAATTTATTGTCTTCTTTAGAAAATATTTCAGGAATTACTAAATCACTAGTTAATGATAATGTTGGAGTCCCTTTTTCTTTTACTTGATCATAAAATTCAACATATTCCGTAGAATAATAAGATCTAACATTATTTTTTGCTTGGTTTCCAACATAAAAACCACTACCTAATGTTGCAAGACCTCCTGCAATTAAAACTCCAATAATAATCTTTGTAACTTTTTTTCCTAAAATTTCATAAAATTTACTAACAATTTTATTTTCTACAATAGGAATTGCCGCTGGATAAGAGCAATCTCCCTCTAAATATGGTGCGAAATCTTCACCTAAGGCTTTAGAAATTTTACCAATTTGTTTCTTTGTTGGCTTTAAATAACCATCTTCAATACATTTATATGTAACCTTATTTATATGCAAAAATTTAGAAAATTCTTTAATTTTCATGCCTTTTTCTAATCTTTTATTGTATAAATGCAGGTTATAACTATCCATTATGTGTCCTAACTAAGAAAAAATTATGTAGTATTATATTTTTTTCTCTTTATTTATTTTATAATATTTATACATGAAAAAGAAAAAGTATTTCAAAATTTTATTACCAATGCTCACTGTTTTTGTTGTTTCTTCTTGTGGAGAAACATCTTCTTTTTCAAAATCTGACTTTTATTACTCGCAAGGAGCAACATCAGATTATATAAACTCAACCTATTATTCTGATGATTATTTTTTAAATGATGCCACTACTTATAATCCATCTCTTGCTACTACTTCTATTTGTTTAAGTATGGCTGCTTTTGCTACTAATAGAAATAAAAGTAATTCCGATTATTCATATAGATATAAAAACGTTGATGCCTTACTATCCTCTTTTGGTTATAGCGATATTACTCCTAATAGTGGATATTTAGCAAAACCAGAAAGCGATACAATTGGAGTTGTATATGCTAAAAAGCAAATTAAAGATGACACAATGATTGCTATAGGAATTAGAGGTTCTAATTATCAACAAGAATGGGCATCTAATTTTACATTAGGTAAATTTGATACTAATAAATATCATGAAGGTTTCTATGAAGCAGCTTCTAATTTATTAGATGGCTTAAAACAATATATAAGTGATGAAAATATATCAGGCAATATAAAAATATGGATTAGTGGATATTCTAGAGCAGGTGCTACTGCCAATATGAGTAGCGGCTTATTAGATAAATCATTAATAGATAATGAAAAACTATTAGGTGATAATGTTAATTTCACAAAAGAAGATATCTATGCTTATTGTTTTGAAGCTCCTCAAGGAGCATATTATGATTCAAGTTTAGATGATATCGAAGTTCATAATGAAAACTATTCTAATATTTTTAATATTATAAATACTAATGATCCAGTACCTAAAGTAGCAATGAAGGAATTAGGTTTTACTAGGTTTGGTAAAGATATGTATTTAGTGGATACTGTTTCAGATCCAAACTATGATTCTGATATTGATGTTGTTAAAAAATTCTATATTGCAATGGATAATTATCAAGCTTTAGGTGGAGATTATTTAATTGATGATTTTAAATATAAAAACGTTACTATAGGTGGAGAAAAACTTATTTCTTTTAAGGAAGATGCTAATCATATTAACTGGACACAAGGCTTATTTTTAGATGAATTCTTAGCTGCATTATCAACTGCAGGAGTTAAAGATCGTTCTAATTATGTAGATAATTTCCAAGAAGGATTAAGAGATATATTTATTCTTTTATATAAGAATGGTTTGCCAAATGGCTCTATGGTAGAAATATTAATTAATGTTGTTAAATCTATCACTACTGGTGATGAATTAGATATTTTATTTGATGATTTAGTTCATAGTAGAGAATATTTTGTAAAAGATTTAATTCCAATTATAAAAAGAGCATTAGAACAAACTGGAATTACTATTATGGTTGATCAATTAGTAAGTGATTTAAAAAATCTATTACTTGCAATGGTAGATGTATTTGAAGTAAATCCAAGTCTAATTTTATCTTTATTATCAATTAAAAATATAAAAGGAATTGGTTCTGCTCACTATCCTGAATTATGTTTAGCTCATTTACAAGCTCGTGATCCAAATTATGGAAGTAATTATGTTACTTCAAGTATGTCTGGAAGATATTATTATTTTGAAAGTAAAAATATCGACGGTTCCTTTGTAGTTAAAAAAGATAACTCTGTAATTGCTAAATATAGTAATGAAACCTTTGAAACACTTAATAATACTTATGTTTATGGAATTAGTGGAGAAGAATTTGTAATTTATTTACCAATTCAAGAAGGATATGAAATCATAATGCCTTCTACTTCCACAGGAACATTAAGTATATATGAACCTAGTAAATTAAAATATGTTAATAGTTATGGTGATATTTCTTCATCAATTACAAATAAACAAATAGATGAAAATGTAAAAGTAACATTTGAATAACCCTATCAAATACCACCTCAATTTAAAAAACACATGCGAATTGCATGTGTTTTTATTTTATTATTATAATTATCGATGTCTATAATTCTTTTTATCAATATACATTTCAGTATCGCTTTTCATTAAGCATTCATCAAATGATGCACCATCTTGATAAAAGGAAAATCCAAATGATGCCATAAATGGAGTCTTCGATAATAATTGTTTTGCTAAAGCAATATATCTTGCAGCATCATCACCACTTTGTTTAACTCCAACTACAACAAATTCATCTCCACCAACTCTATAGGCTTCAAAATTTCTAGTACAGGCTTTCTTTAAACAAATAGCTAAAGTAATTAAAGCAGTATCACCTTTTGCGTGCCCACCATTATCATTAATTTCTTTTAGACCATTTAAATCAACCATAATTAGAACTAAATTTTCATGTCTTAATTGATCAATATTTTCAAAGAAAGATTGTCTATTATGTAATCCAGTTAGTTCATCAGTTTTTGATTGTCGAACAAAGAAATATAGATAATATATTAAACAAGACACAGATAAAGCTGAATCAATTAAAAACTTAAAATCAAGAAGGGATTCAATTATTGTAGCAATTATTGCAAAACCAGATACCAAACAAATAGTAAGTAATTCTAACTTATCATGTTTTGTTGAGAACATAAAAGAAAGGACAAGTAAAGTTGCAAAATATATACCACTTATAATATGAGGTAAATATCCAAGTGGCCCTCTTAAAAATGAATTATTTGCACTAAAACCTATAATCCAATTGTTAAATGGGGTAGTTATCATTAATATTGAAAATATTATTAAAGGAGAAACTAATACCCAAATATATGCATTTTTTCTTTCTCTCCTAAATAAAATTAAAATAATTAATAAAAGTATTGTTGGCCTTAAAATATACCCAGCAATTGAAGTTACGTATCTCCAATAAGATAGAGTTTCTAAAGTAGACAAATAAAAATCTCCAATATCAGCAATATCTAATAGGGTTACACAACCTAAAAAAGCAAAGAATAATCTGTTTGTATATTTATCTTTAAAACGATTACCAATAAAAACAATTAATAATGATAATACAATAATCCACGTACCAAAATTACTAATGACAATTTCCCTTAAAATACTCATTGAAATATTATATCATTATTCCTCAAAAGTTAATAAAAAAATGTTGATTATATACGCAACTTTGTTGTTGAATTTGACATTTGTTAAGCCTAATATATTGCTTATGAATTCTAGTGTTATTCTTATTATTTCACTTATTTCTACTATATCAATGATCTTATTAATCATCTTTTTACCACATATAAAAATAGGAAAAATAACTTTTGATACTTTTTATATTCCGCCCCTATTTGCCGCTATTATTATTCTTTCTTTTTCTTTAGTAGATATAAACTCAATGTGGAATTCTTTTATAAGTGATACATCTATTAATCCTTTACAAATATTAGCATTATTCTTTTCAATGTCATTCTTGTCTATTGTATTAGATGAAGTTGGTTTCTTTGAATATATTGCTAGTAAAGCCTTAAAGATAGCAAAGAATAATCAATATATATTATTTTTAATATTTTATTTATTAGTGTCTATATTAACTATTTTTACTTCAAACGATATTATAATTATTACCTTTACACCTTTTATTATATTCTTTGCAAAGAATGCAAAAATTAATCCGCTGCCTTATTTAATTAGTGAATTTGTTGCAGCAAATACTTGGTCAATGTTATTTATTATAGGTAATCCCACAAATATTTATTTAGCTAGTAGTTTTAACGTTACATTTTTAGAATATTTTAAAATGATGGGATTACCTACTTTATTTGCTGGATTAACTTCTTTTGTTATTATCTTTTTATTATTTAGAAAATCATTAAAAGAACCATTAAATATTGAAATTCCTCCTGTCCAAATAAAAGATAAATTTATTCTAATTACAAGTTTATCTTTTTTAATAATAACCATTATATTAATGGCTTTATCAAATATAATTAATATTAAAATGTATTTAGTTTGCAGTATAGCATCTATATTACTTTTATTAATATTACTTATATATTCTTGTTTTAAACATAATATTATTAAAGTTACTGGTTCATCTATAAAGAGATTACCTTATACTCTAATACCTTTTGTTTTATCAATGTTTGTTATTGTGTTTAGTTTATCTAGTTCTGGCTTAACTAATGAAATAACTAAATTTTTAGATAATGATTATCCAATATTAAGCTATGGTATATCTTCTTTTATAACTGCTAATTTAATAAATAACATCCCAATGAGCGTTTTATATTCTAATATAATTTCTTATTCTACTATAGGAGGATTAACTCCTGTATATGCTTCTATAATATCTAGTAATATAGCTGCATTCTTTACTCCAATAGGAGCTTTAGCAGGTATTATGTGGATGTCTATATTAAAAAATCATGATATTAAATTTACATTCTTAAAATTCTCTTTATATGGATTAATTATATCAATACCCACCTTATTTATGGCATTATTAGGTTTATTTTTAATTACTTTATAAATAAAAAGTGAATGCTTTATTGCATTCACTTTCTATATTTATTAATAATTATTATTTAATATTTATACGACCATCTCCATATGGATCTTTATATTGCTCACCAACAACTCCTGATAAATTATCTTGAATATAATTGATTAAAACTTGATTATCTAAAACGCCTTCATTTTTCAATACTGTACAACCATCAAACATAGTATAGCCATTACCATCACTAGTTAAAATATATGTAATACTACTTAAAGTATATGTTTTATCTTCAACTAAATCTTCACTACCAATCTTAATATTGCTTACTCTATTTTCTCCGGACATTGATAAGAACATTCCAGCACTATCTAAGACAACTGGAGTAGCAATACTACTATCAACATCAAAGCTCATTCCAGATACTTGTAAGAATCCACCAAATTCAATTGGTAAATTATAAACACTTAACTCTAATGCTTCTTTAAGTATTTTCCCAGTAACCTCTATTTCACAAACTTCATTATTATATGGCATTACATCTAATACATTTCCATATGTAATATCTCCAGTAGGAATGTTAGCTCTAACTCCTCCACCATTAATAACAGCAATATCGCTACCAGTATATTCTCTAAATGCATCAGCACATAAATCACCCAAATTAGTTTCTTTATTTCTTACCATTCTCTTTTTAGTTTCAGGATCAAGAATAGTTAAATCATAATTTGTAGAAGCTACTTTTTCATTTAATTTATCAGCATATTGGGCTTGTATTGATGCTATATACTCTGAAACAGATGTATCTTTGCTAGCATATTTTTCTACTAATTCAGTTGTAATATTACCTTCTTTTGTAATATATAAAATTCCAAATGATTCAAATTTAGTTCCAGTAGAAGATAATAATATTTTTTTACCATCTTTATTTGCAACTCTTTCTGATCTTATAAAACTATGAGAATGTCCATCAAGCATTACATCAATTCCTGTTGTATTTGCTATAACATCTGTTGACATAAATGGGGACATATCTTCAGTTGTTCCTAAATGTGATAAACCAACAACATAATCTGCTCCTCTTTCTTTTGCATCTTCTATAGTATCTTGAATTCTATCATAGAATATCTCTTTAGAATCTTGGCAAAATCCATAAATAAAATTACCGCTATCATCTTGGAAATATTTTGGAGTAGAAGAAGTTATAGTTTTAGGAGTAGTAATACCAATATAAGCTACTCTTACATCATCATATTCACACATATAATAAGGATCTAAAACAGTTTCGTTTGTTTTTAAATCCATAAAATTACAACATACATAAGGGAATGAACTATTCTTTTCTAAAGTTAAGAAATTATCCATACCATAATCAAATTCATGGTTACCTGGAATTGCAACATCATAACCTACTTCTTGCATGATATCACTTAAATATAAACCATTAGAGAGAGTACCAATTGTTCCCCCTTGAATTGAGTCTCCACAATCTACTAAAGTTACATAATTCCCATCATTTACCATGTCTTTTTTACATTGAGCAAGTTCTGCATAACCTAAATGAGTATCACTGCCAACTTCACAATGTACATCATTTGTATAAAGAATAGCTAAATCTTTATCTAATGTAGCTTCTTCCTCTTCAGGTTCACATTCTTTACAAGTAACATCACAATTACAATTATTACAACTGCATAAAACTAATAAAACTGGTAAAACCATCCACAAATGTTTTTTCATATTTATCCGTTCCTTTTTATGTAATTATTCTACTCTTCTTAATATACCAATTGAATTAGTTTAATATTAAATTTTCTTTTTATAAAATTGCATAAAAAAAGCTTAAGCATTTAATGCTTAAGCCTTATTTATTTGTTTTAAATTATTAGAATGAATTACCCATTGATCTAGGATTTGTAGTGTAATAACCTCCATCAACTGGAATTAAAGCACTATTAAAGAATTTTGATAATTCATCAGCTAAGAAATTATTTAAGTTAGCAACATCTTCACAAGTACCAAGTCTTTGTGAAGGAATCATTGTTTCCTTTTTCTCAGCCTTAGCAAATCTTTCTTCGTCTTCTTTAGCTAAGAAATGATTCTTAATTAAACCAAACATAACTCCATTTACACGAATTGGTCTAAATTGGGCGGTAGCTTGTCTAACATAATCAGCTAAAGCTAAATTGTAGATTGATTCTAAGTAGTTTTTATCAACCATAAATGCAGAAATAGGGAAATCAAAGATTACACTAGCTAATGTTGATTTAGCTAATAAATCTTTAAGATTTTTTGAAAGTAAAATAGGGGCAGTTAAGATATGTTTTGAGGCTTGATTAATAGTATCAGCATCAACTTCACTCATTTTTCCACGATATTCTTTATCGCAAATAGTAAGTAAAATATCAAGAACTCCATATTTTTTACTGATATGTTCTTTTAATTCAACGATATTCTTTTCATCAGTTACATCGCATTTAAAATATTCAAAATTAGCACCTAAATCATCAAATTCTTTGTTATAATCTCCAACTCCAATAACTTTAGCACCTTCTTTAAGATATCTTTTTGCAGTAGCTAATCCGATGCCTGTTCCAACACCAGTAATTAAAGCAATTTTATTATTTAACATGTTATTATCTCCTTTACCTATTAACTATGTTGAGTAAGCATTCCACCATCAATAGAAATATCACATCCATTAATGTATGAAGCTTCACTTGAACATAAGAAAGATACTAAATCACCAATTTCAGATGGTTCAGCCATTCTTCCACTAGGAATCAATGTTCCCATATATTGAATAACTTGTTTTGTTTCTTCTGGGGAACGACTCTTAGCAAAGATTGGAGTAATAAATGGGCCAGGAGATAAACTAACAACTCTAATTCCTGGAAGACCACCAGCACATTGCTTAGAATATAAATTAAGACTAGATTTACACATACCATATAAAATATCATTTGAAACAATAGTTCTTGCTCCAATACTAGAAATATGGATAATAACTGGAGCTTTATGCTCAGCATTATAAAGATATTCATAACAATATTTAGTCATCATAATTGATGATTTAAGCAAAAGATTAAAAGCAAAATCAAATTTATCAGGAGTGATGTTTGTTGGAGAATAATGGATTCCAACACCTGCTGAATTAACCATAACATCTAATTTGCCATCAAATAATTCTTTTACTTTGTCACATGCTTGTTGTAGATTATCAAGATCTGTAACGTCACATTTAAAAGGGATAAAATGATCGCCTAAATGAGTAGTATTTTCAAAGTTTCTTCCAAGGCCAATGACGGTAGCACCTTCATTAATGAACATTTCTGTTATAGAAAGTCCAATTCCAGAAGTGGCTCCAGCTATCAATACTTTGTAGCCTTCATATTTAAGTTTTTTTCATTAAATAATTCTCCTATTCGGTAAAATTATACCGCATTCATATCTAAAAGTATAGTTATACTAAAAAGAGAGAGACTATTATTAAATTTAATTGATTATATCGAGGCTTTTTAAAAACATTTAAATTGAATTATTCGTTTATAAAATTCAATAAATGTTCTGTTTTTAGAAATTCTTTTTATAAATATTGCTCTTTTATAGAAAAAAACCTTAAATAAAAAAAATAGAATTAAATACTTTTGTTATTTTTCGAAAGTCTTGAATAATATATAAAAAAATAAGAAGCAAAATCTTTTAAATTATTTATTAATACTATTTTTAGTTATTTCTAACATATCTTCACAAACTCGATAGACAAAATCTGTTCTAAATTTATCTTTCATTAATTCATAACCCTCAAGTTGTTGATAAGGCACTTTTCTTTCAAATACTGCACGAACCTCAATTAACTTCCTCGAGTATGTTATTTAATTCCACTTCTTTAGAAACAAAATAATCTATTGGCCTTTCTTTTAGTTTCTTAATATTATCGTTATTTAAAATGAATTTTTCGAACGCATCTTTATCATTTTTTTAATGATTCCAATTAAGTTTTCTATATTTTTCCCTCTTTTCAATGATTTTTTTATACACGAAAAACACCGCAATTTTATAAAACTTATTTTTAATATTTTATATTATAACTTTTTATAAGGCTTTAGGCCACATAAAGGAAAAACATATATTATTAAATAAGAATATTTTTAACCATTTATCATAAAAATCCTTTAATCATAAAATATCTAATGTCACCAACATACCACCAGTTGGGCAACGGACTACTTTTTCATTACTAAAGTAGCGACCGTCTCTACGTGCGAGTGAATTGGACTTTGTAGCATATTCGTTAAGGGCGTGTTGGGAGAATGTCGTGTTGATAATTAAAGATGATTAAGAATAGTATTAACAAAAAAATACTTAACGATTGAATTGAAACTATTATAAGGAGTTCAAATAAAAAGTGAAGAAATAAAAAGGTAATGTTAATATCTTGCTTTTATCATCGTATCCATAATGATTAGAAGAAACTTTTACTACAAGATTATTTTTATTATGTGCTCTAAATTCATTAATAGAGTTTAATGATCCTTTTCCTTTTTTTGAATCAATTGGAATCAATGACCCATTGATGTCAATAACGAATTCGAACTCACTATCTCTTTTCCCTTTCCAGTAAAACAAATTGTAGCCTCTTGCAACTAATTCTGTAGATATATAGTTTTCATAATAAATTCCTGATAGAGAATTATTATTATCTGTGATGAAAGTTTTTGCATTCAAACCACTTTGATATGTAAAGAGCCCCATGTCAGATAGATATAATTTATAAAGCGAGTCTTCAGATTCAATTAAAGGCGAAGTAACATGCTCTTTGACCAAATAAGATTTATTTACAATATTTGAGGTTATAAGCCATTCTATTGGTGTAAGCACATCTCTTGTTTTATACTTTTCATTAAGTTGAGAGCATTTGAAATTTTTGTTTTCTTTATTAAGTTGAGAATATATGTTTCTATAAATTAATCTACTTTTTAATATTGACTCTGGTGATGCTTGATATAACTCCATATCGCTTAAATAATCAGAATAAATCTCTTTTAATTTACTTGATGCTTTTTCATAAGCAACAATCTTATTATCTTTATTCTTGATGAATGTATTTACTACTTCCGGCATTCCACCAAGGAATAAATAATCATTAAACATATTCATTAATTCAATATGTATTTTTTCATCAATAACAATCGTATTTTCAAAACACTTCTTTAGATAATCATAGGAGTTCTTTTTATAGTTAAAAACAAATTCATCAAAAGTAAGTGGATAGATAACCAGCTCATTAATTTTGCCTACTGGAAATAAAAAACTCCTATCAGCAAAGCCACCTTTCTTATGTGCTTGACGATTGATTTTGATTCTAACTAAAGACCCGGAAACAATTAAAGGAATATCTCTTCTGTTTTCACAAAAATGTTTCATCATTTTTATAATTGGTAAGCATTCCTGTGCTTCATCAATTATTAACAAATGGTTTTTATCTGGAATAAAATCGTAATGAATCTGAATATAGTCCAAGACTTTACTTAGATTATCATTCTTAAAAACATAGTGTACAAAATCAGCATCATCAGAACAATCAATCCTAAGATACGAATTTTTGAAATATTGTTCAGCAAACAAGTTTTTAATTAAATAAGTTTTTCCAACTTGCCTAGCGCCCAAAACTAAAAGAGGTTTTCTATCATCATCGTTTAGCCATCCTATTAGATTCTTTAAGTATTTTCTATCCATATTTTCACCAATTATTATCTTCTTGACAATTTAATACTATCATATGTTGCACCTTTTTACAAGTTAATAATACTCATATGTTGCACCTTTTTACAGATATATTTGTCTCATATGTTGCACCTTTTGCAAAGAGAAAAATTGTCGATATTAAAAGTATATAATTCGAGATTTTGCCTATTATCGATATAATCGAAGTTATATCGACAGTTAATCAATACAGCGTCTATTAACGTCGTAACTGGTAAATGTAGCGTAAACTTATAATTTTTGTGAAACTGCCCTATTCATCAGCTTTTTCGCAGCAGTGCAACACATACGAGGTCAAATACGACTACTATCTTAATGGTGTCGGAAATGAGCTTTTGACGCTCCAATGGACCAACATTAACGAAGTACTCATGTTTGAAAAAGTACCTAAATACCGCTATTTTTTGGAATCTTTGAGTACCAACAGTGCAACAGTCTCGACGTGCGACTGAATTTGGCTTTGTAGCGTAGTCGTTGAGGGCGTGTTGGGAGAATGTCGCGTTGTCTACTAATGGGCTGATTGGCTCATTATCCGATACAACTTCCGTAGTTGGCACTTCCATATCGTTATCAAAGGGCTTTTTAAAGACAAAAGTAATGTGATAAGAATCAACCTTGCCTTGCTCGTCCTTCTTACCGATTATAACCTTTTCCACCACACTTAAATAGACAGCATCTGAGAATTCATTTAGTGGTTTCCCTCTATTTCTTGAAAGGATATCTTTAAATTCGTTCAGTCTAGATTCAGTTTCATCTAAGTTCATCTCTTCTATCTTTGCTGCATCTCTTTTTCCTTGAAGGTCAGCAAGTTCTTTCTTCCACGCTTTATTCTTTTCATCATAGTTTTCTTGCGTCAAAGATCCTTCAAGCAAAAGGTCAGTAGATTTGTTTATCTTATTTTGAATGGTAGATATTTGAGAATCGAGTCGTTTAGCATTAGTTCTTGCAATTGAGTTTGTAAGCGTTGCTTCCGCTCTTTGGATTAATTCCTCAATGACTTTTGTATTGTTGCCAAAAGCGTTGTTATAGGCCTCTACAAAGCATTCTTGAAGAACGTTCTCAGGTATTCCTTTACAATATGGGCAAACGTGTTTCCCGTGTTTTGCATAACCGACACATTGCCAAATAACCTTGTGATAGTTTGCTCCACTATGCCAAGCTCTTCTTGTTAGCAAATGCCCACAAAATCCACATTCAAGAGTGGAAGAAAATGTATGTTTCTTTGAAAACTCAGTAAGCCTTCCTTTCTCGTCTCTTCTATGCACAAAGGTGCGCTTCAAACGGATTTCGTTCGCTTGGTCCCAGACTTCTTTGGAAACTATCGGTTCGTGGTGATCAGACACATAAAACTTATCTTCTTCGCCATAATTCTTAAATCTCTTCTTGGAAAGTGGGTCGCCAGTAAATGTCTTGCCTTGGAGCAAATCTCCTTTATATTTTTCGTTTTTGAGAATGGCTAGAACAGTTGTGTCATACCACTTCTTTGCACCGCTTTTTGATATGACGCCTTTCTCCATTAGTTCTCTAGCAATTACGCTTGTTCCAGCACCTTCGATATATCGCTTAAAGATAAACTTAACTGATTCAGCTTCTTTTTTATTGATACTCATCTTCTTGGTTTCTTTGTCGTAGTCATAACCAAAACAAGAATTGAAGCCAACAAGTTCTCCCCTGCCCATTTTCATCTTCAAGCCTTTCTTGGTATGTTGAGAAGTATTTATTAATTCTTGTTGTGCCATAGAGGACATAAGAGTAAGCATGAAATCACCCATTTCACTCAAGGAATCGCAATGCTCTTCCTCAAAACGAATAGAGATACCTTTCTCTTTAAGCATCTTAATGTATTTAATGTTGTCTAAGGTGTTCCTGCCCATACGAGAAACCGACTTAATCATGATGACGTCTATCTTACCTTCCATGCAATCTTTGATTAATCTCATAAAGTCCGGCCTATTATCGGCATGGGCTCCTGATATTCCTTCATCAGCATAAATTCCGGCGAATGACCACTCCGGATTCTTTGTAATCATTTCAGTGTAAAAATCCACTTGAGATTTAAAAGAGTTCGCTTGTTCATACTTGTCTGTTGAGACACGGCAATAAGCAGCGACTCTCATTCTCTTATCGCCATTAGGTTTATTTCTATCCACAAGTTTTGTTGTGGCTTTAATCACTTGTACTTCGCTCATTTAATTCACCCTCTCATCTACATGTGCCTTTCTGCTGGAGAAGTCACTTCTTGCAACTGTCCAGTCCGAAAGAACTTTGTAGTCTTTCATTAGTTTTCCTTTAATGTCGTCATACTCTTCATCGCTTATGGCTTTATCTCCTTTAAGGTTTGCTAGACAAGCCACCATTAAGGAATAGCGATAAAGATCTTCGCCGTTTATGTTGGCGTTATGTTGCTCTTTGATGCTCAAATATGTTCCCTCCGTGAACGTTAAATCGTCATGTGGGTTTCCCACTGCTGAGCTTGCTCAGAGGTAAGGTGTGCTGCAGAATGCA
>Ga0265294_10005776_pt1 | contig 15036 bp, 10 predicted proteins | sample MunlanPumphouse3_FD_192504 | JGI IMG/M metagenome (GOLD analysis project Ga0265294, IMG submission 192504) | Groundwater microbial communities from a municipal landfill in Southern Ontario, Canada - Pumphouse #3 | ecosystem: Environmental > Aquatic > Deep subsurface > Groundwater | place... | reverse complement strand
GTAGTTAAAGTAGAACTAATCACATTTGCATCCACATCCTCAACTCCGGCTTGTTGTAAATAATTTGCCCCAACCATAGCAAGTGAGTTGGCGGTAGTGTTAATTTGATAGCCATTTTCCAATGGATAACGAGTGCAAACGGTCGAAATCAGTAATGTTTTTTGTTCCTTTTGAAACCAATCAACATGGCCTATTGGCATGGTAATACTATCTTCAACGAGCGATTGATTCCAAGCACGATGTGTTGCAAAAAGACTTGTTGAGACATCTTCTCGTGGTAGATAATCTTCAAATAATCCATATTTTATTTTCTTTTCCAAAATACGTCTCACCGACGCATCAATTCGTTCTTCTTTTAGTGTCCCCTTGTCTAATGCTTCTAAAATACCTTCTATGGCTTGAAGTGATGTGGAAGTCGATTCAGCATATAATAAAATATCAACGCCTGCTTGAACAGCAAGAACAGCTGCTTCTGCTGCTGAAAAATTGTTTTGAATAGCATTCATTCGCATTTCATCCGTCATGATTAACCCTTCATATCCAAGGGTATTACGAAGAAGCTCCGTCAATACTTTATAAGATAGAGTAGCCGGATAATCCGAATCAATCGCAGAAAAAATAATATGAGCAGTCATGATCGTGTCAACACCTGCTTCAATAGCATCTATAAATGGAGCTAATTCAATGTCATAGAGTCGATCCAAATCATGAGGAATCATTGGAAGCCCATAATGGCTATCAATAGAGGTATCTCCATGACCTGGAAAGTGTTTGACAGTCGCCATCACTTGAGAACTTCGCAGTCCTTCAATCATTTGTAATCCGAAATCTGACACTGTTTGAGCGTCATCAGAATAACTTCTTATCCCAATCACAGGATTATCGGGATTATTATTAACATCTAACACAGGAGCAAGATTGGTATTAATTCCAAAATGGCGTAACTCCATTCCAGAATATTGCCCAACTAAATAGGCATTATGTGGATCAAGAGTAGCGGCAAGGGCCATATTTCCGATAAAATGTGTGGCTTCACCAGCAAATCGTACGACCATTCCACCTTCTTGATCCATAGAAATAAAGGCTGGAATTTTAAGGGTGGACATCACTTTATTTTGAATCTGTCTTGACATCTCTGATACTAAAGAATCATCGGCAACATTAGCACCAAAATAGATAAAATTACCAAACCTGGCTGTGTCAATAGCTTGATTAAGTGAACTTGGGACAGAGGTTCCATTAAATCCAACCATAAACATTTGACCAACTTTATCTTCCAACGTCATTTCATCAATGATTGCTTGAATTCGAGCAGAAGTGACTTCATCTATTTCATCAACAATGGGATCTTCATCAGGTTCTCCAACAACGGGGTCATCACCTGGCTCTTGAATAACGGGGTCATCATCTTCTATCGGAATATTTTTAAGACCACATGCCCCTAATGTCCAAAGTGATAATATCATCAGCAGTAAAAAAAGAATTTTTTTCATTTTTGCCTCCATAGAAAGAATTACTTATTCATTTTAACATAATTAATGGAACCTTGTCAAAGAAAGAATAAAAGATAACATCCCCTTTTTATAAGGGGATGCCATTTAATCATTTAATTTAAATTCGAAGACAACACAGTTGTGATCACTATATAGAAAATTCACATCTTCTGTTCCAAGAGTGACAATATTATTGACCGATACAATCGATATATTACTAGAAATAATAAATCCATCCACACTCACCGTATAATTAACGCCAGGAATATAGCTCATGTCGGTACTTCGACAAGTAGGATTCAAATTAGAAGAAGCGAATGAATATCCAGTGGGTAATTGACTTGATTCTAAAACATACACCCATTCAGGTATTTTTTGTTCTGTTGGAAACGTATTGAGCGAAGATGCAATGTCATGATTGAAATCTCCTCCGACAATTACATAGTGACCCAAAGCTGCTTCGGCTTCCAAAATAGAATTCAACAAGACTAGTTGAGCTTGCCGAATGATTCCTCCTTCATCATAAGCAGACAAGTGAACATTTATCAACACCAACTCATGTCCTCCAGAAACAGGAACCCGACTAATCATAAAGCAACGATCTAAATCAAAGAATTTATTTGGAAAAGATTCATCAATTGGAAGTTTATAACGAACACTTGATGTAATTTCGTATTTTGAGAATGTAGCAATTCCAGCTTCTGTCGCTCCATGAGGATCAAATATAGGATAGAATAAAAAAGCTGAATGAAAATTATGAGCAAAACTTGTTCCATATTGTTGAAACGCATCTTTTAACATTTTATATTGATTAATATGGTGCGATCGAGTCGCATCAATATCAACTTCTTGAAAAAACATAAAGTCAGGGTCATATTCAGAAACCACCCGAATAGCACCATTCGTATTTGTATGAACGATATCAACGGAAGCGGCTTTTGAACCAGTTCCCACAATTTTTTCTCCATCTAGCATTTCTCCACTATCCATGAAGAAAGAAAAATCACGAGTATATGCACCAAACCCAATATTAAAGGTACTAATGGTATATGAAGTCTCAGTAACAACCGCACCTGATTGATTGGCTTCAATTTGGTCGGTTAAATCTAATTCTTCAGGCAACCGATAATATTGAATAGATATATAGCCAATATATCCACCTACTACAATAATCAATAATCCAATCAGTGATAAAACACTAATCAAAATCCATTTAAGAAATTTAATCTTCATATATACTTCCTTCTTTATTCATAATTTTTTGGCGTTTCTTGATGATTCAAAACCCGCATAGCGCCTTGTGCAAGTGATAATAATTCATTTTCCCCGGGATAAATCAAAACCGGTGCAATAAACTGTGTGCATTTTTTAAGTTGAGTAGTTACGTATTCATCGTGAGCAAGACCACCCGTTAGAATAATATAATCGACTGCTCCACAAAAGATCGTAGAAACGGCTCCAATTTCTTTTCCTATTTGATAAATCATCGCATCATAAATGAGTTTGGCATACATATCCCCCTCATGAATACGTTTGACAATTTCGCGGGCATCCGCTGATCCCAAATAAGCAACGAGTCCACCTTTTCCATGATTCATTTTGATAACCTCATCTAGTGTATATTGTCCTGAAAAACACATTTTATATAGTGGCCCCATCGGAACGGTTCCACTACGTTCTGGAGACATCGGTCCATCCCCGTCTAAAGAATCATTGACATCAACAACACGTCCATGACGATGCGCTGCCACACTAATCCCACCTCCCATATGAACAATAATAAGGTTAAGATCTTCATATCGTTTAGCCACATCATGGCAAGCTCTTCTTGCTATAGCTTTGTGATTTAAAGCATGAAAAATGGATTGACGTTCAATTATAGGCATACCCGAAATACGGGCAATATCTTCCATTTCATCGACGACCACAGGATCAACCGTATAGGCTGGAATATTAAGTGATTGCGCAATTTCATCAGCAATAATAGCCCCTAAATTACAAGCATGTTCTCCTCGCAAAGCCAATTTTAGTTCTTTAATCATGAGATCATTAATAATATATGTACCACTAGTAAGGGGACGAAGAATTCCTCCTCTTCCACACACAGCATCAAGTTGATGAATATCAAATTGATGTTCTTCTAAAAAATCAAGAATCATTTGCTTGCGAAAAGTATGTTGACTTGAAATGATTTTAAATTGCTGAATCTGAGCCGTTGGGTGGATAATGGTTTTTTCAAGAATGGGTTCTTCATCTCGATAAACCGCAATTTTTGTTGAAGTTGAACCTGGATTAATAACTAATACATATTTTGACAAAATACCACTCCTTTTAGAAAACGGTTACATAAATATTATATCATTTTTACAAAATCTTCACAACCAATATAATATAAATAAAACAGCCTCTATATTTATTATAGAGGTTGTTATCTGATTTTATCAATAATTTTTTGCACTAAATATACCATATGTTCAAGCGGAAGTCCAACTTCACCTTCTATTTGCCCTTTATAATATGGTAAGTGAATAAATAGTACTTTCTCCATGATGGATAGTGCCTGATAATACGTACTATTACACACAAATCGACCAGGATCAGTACTAACGATGAGATCATCTTCTTGAAAAGATTGAACCCATTCCAATAAGGGAAAAGGGGTTTGACAACTAGCTACCCCCGCTGATGAAAATGGCCAGTGATACATCTTAATTCCATCTTCATCACAAATAGTAGCATGAGCCTCATTATAAGCGTTATATTCCAGTCTTACTTTGGATGTCTTTCCCGCTTGACCCATACAAACAAGAGCGTCTGGCTTATGTACTTTAATAATTTCTCGAATATGAGTAGCAGCCTTATCATATGAGACCGGTAGTAAAAATGTCTGGTAATCTTGTGATAAAAGGCGCAATACTTCCTGGCTCGAATTCGTAGCCAAATGATTAAATCCCGAAAAAGCAGTAATAATAATGTTCATCAACCTGTTTCCTTACGACTCTTTGGGTTGCTTTTGTGAAACAACGAGTTGTGGAAAAGGTATTTCAATATCATGTTCACGAAGAATGACTTGAACACGACGACGAATTTCTCGCTCAATCGCATAATGTTGTTCAACTTCTGTTTTACAAATCGCTCGAAGTCCTACCCCATTATCACCCAAATTAACCAACCCCATGACGATTGGTTCTTCAATAATGACAGGAAAATCATTTATAATAGGTTTTAATTCTTCAGTTAAAATTTTTATCACTTTAGCAGCATCTTCTTCATAAGCAATACTAATCTCAACAACTGCCATTGAATATTTTTGCGAAAAGTTGGTAATATTATTCACATCACCATTGGCGAGGATTTTAACTTCCCCTTTCCAATTACGAAGTTTAGTAGTTTTGAGCCCAATATCAATAACTTCCCCTTTAAAACCGGACACTTCAATGATATCTCCAACATCAAAATGATGTTCAAAAATGATAAAAGCACCACTAATTAAATCATTAATGAATTTTTGAGCACCTAACCCAATGACAAGTCCAGCAATTCCAAGTCCAGCAAGAGCGGGAACAACATTAACTCCCCACAAGGCTAAAACAACTAAAATAGCAATAAGGCCAATGATATATTTTATTATACTTGTTGTAATCTTCGCGATTGTTTTCCTTCTTTTTTGCATGGGTCCTACTTTGATGCCCACTTTTTTAAGTCCCATTTTACTTAAATTAATAATGAGAGACGCCACAAAGAAAATAGCAACTGATCCTATAATAATCCCGATTTTTTCTTCAATATAAATAAATCCATCTTCCAACAATTTAAGAAGAGTATAATCGATTCGATATTCCCAAATTAACATAATTCCAAAAATAGCTGTGAGAGTCATTATAAACTCAAAAAGAGCAGCAATAATATAGAATACCTTATAAATACTTTCTTTTTTTTGAAATACGACTTTTTTCAGCAGAATAAAAACTCCAATCATCGCGAGAATGATGATGGCAGTCAATACTGATTTTAATGAACTATTTAAAACCAAATACATAATAACCTCCTTATGATAATGGTTGTATTTCTAATATATAAAGAATGGACGATGTTCCATAACTTTGAAGTGTTTGCAACTTACATATATTTCCACTAGTGGTATTGTGTAGGAGCCAGGCGGTTCCGCTTTGATCTACTCCCAATAACATTAAGACATGAGAAGAAGTATACAAAAGGGTTCCTGGAAGTAAAGAAGAAATTGAACTGATTGCTTGCGAACTAATGGTCTTACCATACAAGTTGGTTGTGCGTTGGTTTGAGGTATTTCTTCCCATTTTAAACCCAAAGCATCCATAGATAGCCGCTTGAGTTGAAGAGCAATCTAATCCTTCCGGATTTTTATCCCCCCAGCTATACGATTTACCCAGTAATTTATAGGCTTGATGAAATAAAAGCCGATACGTTAAACTGAGATACCCAACATGATAACTTCCTTGCGGAAAAGTTAATAAACTAATAGACAAAGTCCCATTAGCATTGCGAGTTGGAAATGAAACTGTTTGTCCATCTTGAATGGGTAAAACGGTTCCCATTCGTACTGGAGCAAAGCCAATCATAATCAATGGGTCTGTCACAACAATAAACTCTTGTGGATCAACATAGTTGAGAAACATCGCTCGATTACATAAGGCAATATCATTTTGATGAACCCATCCTGCGTAATTAAACATGCGAATAAAATACCACTCTTGATCAAGACTTTGATGATAAATGATCATTGGAATACCCGCACCAAATCCTGTCTCTTGAAAGCGATCAACAGCCGCAGAATTCGCATAATGGTTCGTCGGGTAGGACCGAACGTTGGTGTGTTGTGTGGAAACAGCATATTGAATGTTCACTACCTCATCAATACCATTGAGATTGCGATTATTCAAAATAATTATTTTATCATTTGCCGATAAGACTTGATATGTAGACTGATGATAAACCGTATATTTGTCCATTAATTGATACGCATTAATCATCGTAGTGATGGCTGCTTTAGACGTGACTTCACTCACTTGAGCTAAATCAAGCGTGTTGGTCTTTTCACTTGACAATACTGTTTGATTAAACGAATCAACCTGTGATGTATTCATGATAAGATCATCTTCGTTTTTTCCAAGAGAACGGACTTGAAGAGCAAAATATTCATCATCTTCAACCGTTAACATCTTTGCTTGAGTAATCACCACATAGGTTCTTGTCTCTTGATATGTTAAATATGATAATGAAAGAACAAGCGTTACCTCTTCTTCTTGAAAAGTGGGAAAAAATACTCCTGAGGAAGATATAATATCAGGACGAGAAGATGACCATGATGCCGTGATATCTTCAAATTGAGTCGGTAACATCACGTTTTCACTAATAAGAGGAAAACTAATTCCATCAAAAATCGTTTGAACAATCGTCGCGATTGGATAAGCACTAACAACGATTGTAAACTCTTTGGCATAGGACGTATCTGGAATCAATGCTCGCATCGTAATCGAACAATCTTCTAAAGAAGTATTTCGATACTCTCCTTGATGAGAAAAAATATCTTCATCACTGCTTTCCCACACAAGTGGAAAATCACCAACCATAGTTGGTAACTCGATATCTGCGGTTGCAACCGCAGATAGAGTCAACTCTTCTAAAGGATTTACGACTACTAAAAGGACAAATCGTCCATAAAGACTCTCATCTTCTTCAATTGTTAAAGCGATAACTTTTTCTTGATAAGTCGGCTCGCGATACCACCCATCAAACTCATAGCCTTCAGGAGCAAGAGGAATGGAATAAGTATCCAATTCAAACATTCCTTTTTGAACTTGAACAGTTTCATAAATTTCTTCATCGATGATGAAAGTTAAATTAGAAAATTGAGGAGTGCATCCAGTCAGTAACATTCCAAAAAAAGCAATAAATAAAACATAAGTAAAGCGCATAAAAAACTCCTTTAATCATACCTAGTCTTATTTTACCATAAAACACAACATTCTGTCACTTTAAAAATATTTATCAAAAAAACACTCAATTATTTTTGAGTGTTTGGTGTAGTATTTAAAGGAGTGGCATTCGCTTTAAAAATGCGATTAAAGACGAGAAATTGAAGAGGAATTAAAATCATCGTTGCTGGAATAGGAGCCCATGGCAACAAGAAATCCCATCCTTCTTTTACAATGATCCAATTAAATATCCAAATAAGAATATCACTTAATACGAGTCGGGCAATAAAAGTAGCCACTGATAAAGCAAACGATACTTTTCCTACTTTTTGTCGATATGTAAAGGTAGCATTCGCCCAATAAGAAAATAAGGATGCTAAAATAAAAGCCAGTGTATTACCAATTACCACTAAAACTCCTTGAGGAAAGCCCGGTATGGCAAGCACAGCATTATATGCCCCTAAATGGACTAACGTATTTAAGACTCCAACAATACAAAAAACAATAAACGCTTTTGAAAAGAAGGTTTTAAACATTTTATGAATGAAGTTCATCATCAATATTGGTCTCTTTCTTAATGTAAATAGGGCGATGGAGACCTTGATCTCGAACATCGTATAGTAAAATCATTAAATAGCGAACAGTAACAACAATAAGAAAACTAAATATATCGATTCGAAGAGCTAAAAAATTGAAATTTTGGTGTAGAAACCCCATGAGAACATCAACAACTAATACAAGGAAAATTAGGATGCTAACAAGAGATGGAATCAACACATAAATACGACTAAATTGTTTTATGCCTAAAATGGCATATCGCCACAATTTAATAAAAGACCATTTGGTAGTCCCTGCCACACGTGGAGGACAATCAAAATCTAAGCATTTCTTTTCAAACCCAACAAATGAGAAAATTCCTTTAGTGAAACGCGTGTAATCTTTGATAGACAAGAAAGCATCAATGGCATCCCGATCAATTAAACAAAAGTCAACCGCCCCATTTTGCATGTCTTTAAATCCTGTTAAAAAAGCATACAGCCGATAAAAAGTTCTAGCAAATAAAGTTTTTAAAAAAGATGCATTCTTCCGACTTCGTTGCCGAGCATAAATATGTTTATACCCTTGTTCATAATAAGTAAGCATATCAGCAATAAGCATCGGAGGATGTTGTAAATCCGCATCAATAATAATGGCAGCATCAGAATTAAGACGTTTTGCAAGTTCTAACCCCGCTAACATAGCACTCTCTTTACCAAAATTACGTGAAAAAGAAAGATATTTTACTTGATGATCCAGGTTGGCAAGTAATCGCATTTTGTCAAGCGTCTTGTCTTTTGATCCATCATCAATAAAGACCATCCACCAATCGTAATTTGGATTTAAATATTGTTGAATCTCTGAATAAAAGATATCAATCATTTCTTCTTCATTATAGCAGGGAATAATGAGGGTGATTTTTTTCATGTTAATAAACTCCTTTAGAAGTAATAATACTTCAAAATTATATCACAAAAACCGGGAAAAGTAAAGTTGTAATTGAACTCAGAATCCTTTTGTGATAGAATAGAATATATTATAAGGATGATGACATGAAAAAATTATTTGGAAAACCATTTTTATCTTATACACTTCTCTTTTTTGCGTTTTTTCTAATCGCAACGATCCCTGCCCAGATTAGATCCAATACTTTTTTTGGTTTTGGTCTCTTCACAGACGGATTCAAACAGCATCTCATTTTTATGCGTGATTTTACATTTCATATTAAAGATGCCATCAATGGCTTAGGGTTTGAATGGTTTCGATATGACTTGGGATTGGGTGGAGATTTTATTACCAGTTACGCTTACTACTCTCTTTTTGATCCTTTGACTTTTATCGCCTATTTAATTCCCAATCAAGCAATTGAGCAGACTTATTACATCATCGCAGTTCTGCGACTCTATCTGTGTGGACTTACCATCATGTGGTGTGCTAAAACTTTTCATATTAACAACCCTCTATCCCTTCTAACAACAGCCATCTTCTATGTATTCAACGTAACCGTCATCTATTCAGCTTTGCGTCATCCCATGTTTGTGAATGGCCCTCTTTTATTTCCACTCATCATCATCGGTTCAGAACGTATTTTCCAACATAAAAATCCAATACTACTCATTATTGCCAGTTTCTTGGCACTCATTACTCAGTTTTATTTTTTTATGTTTATTTGTGTTGGATTTGAACTGTTCGTTATAATTCGCCTTTTTCTTTTGAAAAAAGAATGGTCTTGGAAAAAAATTACCTCGCATTTTATATATATTAACCTAATGTACTTAATTGGAGCATTATGTGCTAGCTTTATCTTATTTCCACAATTCATTGCAACACTCCAATCTGGTCGAATGGCAGGAAAAGGACTGATATTCTATAATGCCTTAGATTACATCACTTTCTTATCTTCCTACTTGATTCCTATAATTGGGGCTCATTATACATCTGCCATTGGCAATATAGTCGTACTTTTTATCATCATTGCCTATATATGGATACGACCAAAAACGTGGGAAAGCATTCTCTTTTTAGTTTTATCAGCGATGATGCTTATATCCATCTTCGGATTTATGTTTAACCTATTTTCTTATGTTAATAATCGATGGACATTTCTAATGATCTTACCTGCGGCCATAATCCTCGGAAAAACGCTTGATGAACCCGAACTAATCTCTTCAAAAGCTATTATCAAATCAACCCAAATCATTTTATTGATCTTATCTCTCATTGGCGGTTGCACACTCATATTTGTAGCAAGTCTTCTCAATCATCTATTCATCACAATCATTACTATTCCCTTATCAATGGGCTTGGTACTCTTTCTTTATCGACTGATTTTTAAAAAACCAGTGGGAATGGGACTCATCAAGCATTTCACACGCATAAAACTCGTTCGCTTAACCCTTGTCACATCCTTTACAGTAATAGTAATAATTGCCTCAATTTACTTTTTTACAATGACTGCTAGTAGTGGGTTATCTGCCTATGAAGACGCTCAAACTTATACCTTGATTAATCAAGATACTACATATTATCGGGTAGAACAAAAAGTATACGCACTTGGCACTAATTTCCTTGCCAACGATAATCTCGTTAGTGGATATAATAGCACCTATAGCTACAATACCATGGGAAGTGGGTATGTCAATCAAGTAATTTCCTACTATGATGTCGTTAATCTCAATTCAACTGCTGGTTACAATGGATTTAATAATCGCAGTGCGTTAATGGAAATCAATCATGTAAAATACATAATTATTCGTGATTCTGAAAAAACTCCTGTCCCCTATGGATTTACAGCAATTGGTACCACCCAAGTTCAAAAATCAATTCCCGATCGCTATAATTTTGTTGATATCGGATATTTAGAACGGGAAGATGAAGAAGTTGTTTTAGAAACTGCTACCATCTATCGCAATGATTTCTTTATCCCGTTTGGATTTGTCTATCATGAAGTCGTGAGTTTCGATCAACTAAACAATCTTCATCCTCTCGAACGGGAACAACTTCTTTTAAAGGCAGCCTTGGTCGAAGATGAATTAGCTCTTCCAACCCACCCCATCACTCCTTCTATTCTTGAACCTGTTATGACGATTCTAAATCAAGATGGAGTTGATTTACAATCAAGTCGCATCATGGCGAATAAAAATGATGCAACCCTTACTTTTTCCATTACGGGAGCAACCAATCATGAAGTATTCATATATTTAGAAAACTGTCGTTCCCTCACTCCTGAAAAAGAGTTTACACTTCGTTATGAAACAATGAATTCAATGATGGTTGAAGCAACCTATGGAAAAGGAACCAATTTTGATTTTGATAATCCAAATCATCTCGTCAATTTAGGATATACCCAAGCAAATGAAGTCATCATCACCATGACGTTTCCTAAAGGAACGTATGAATTTGATCATTTTCAAGTATATCTCAATCCCATGGATCATTATGAATCGCTCGTCAATACTCTTGCAACCGATCATCTACAAAACCTTACTTTTAATTCACGCGGATTTAGTGGAACTCTTCATTTAGATACCGCTGGTTTGCTCTTTATTAGTCTTCCTTATCATGATGGATTTAGGGCGTATTCTGGGGACATTGAAGTAAATATTATTCATACAAACGTTGGTTATATGGGGATTTTTCTAGAAGCCGGAGATCATAATATTCGTTTTGAATATGAAACTCCCGGACTACAGCTAGGAATGATAATATCGCTCATGGCAATTGCCATTACCCTCCTCCTCACAATGGCCATCGGTTTTTATCAAAAATACAAATCCTCCACACGAACATTCAAACAATATATCCAACAGTTTATTGGCTCTCATTACTTTATCGCACTCACCTACTTGATTGCGCTCATTAGCTGGACTCAAAATATACCCCTATTAAGCATGGCCTACTGTGCCTTACTAGCCATCATCATCATTGTTTTTCAAGCAGATCGTTATCACATTGCAACTTTAATCTTTAGTGCGATTATCATTCCTCGAAATGAGGATTTCAATACCAATGCTTTAATTTTCTTTATCTCCATCACGATTGTGTTCCCTTTCTTATTATATGATATCATTAAAAGCACCCATCACATTCGTGGCCTTCTATTTTATTCTCTCCTTGCAATGGTATTTGCTAACGCACTCTCACTTATCAATACCCCAAAAGATGAATTTTTTGGAGCTCTCATGGGAGCCTTTATGTTCTTTGGATATTTTCTGATTTTTTGGTATTTGCGATCCACTTCTAAAACAAGAGGAGATATCACACTCATGAAGAATGCCTTTGTTTTAGGAATTGCCATTACCTTACAATTTATTTTTTATATTTTAACTTATAATGGCCAAATTATTGGAAAAGATATTGATTTTAGTTGGGCTCAATCCAATGGAATCGCAATGATGTGCCTACTCTTAATTCCGCTTAATCTTGGTTTATACATAACTTATCAAAAACACAATTATATTTTATTAGGAGTGATTGGAGAAGTGATTATTCTCTTCTTAACCCTTTCTAAAGGAGCCTATGTATCACTTGCCCTTATTAGCATTCCCACTTTTTTAATCACATGGAAATATACCCGTAATCACAAAAAATTAATAGTTGATTTATGCTTATCTATCCTTTTCATCGGCATCATCGCTTGGGGTATTACCCGTATCGATAAAGTCAGTATTGGTATCATCCAATATTTAGAAGCAATGGATGCAAGAGGATGGTTTAATGATCCATCTCGTCTAGAAATATATAAAAGAGGATGGCAAGTTTTTTTAGAATTTCCACTTGTGGGGCGAGGTTCTAATACTGCTGTCCCTAATATTAGTTTTTATTCTGCTCATTACCATAATTTTTTAATTCATACGCTTGCAACCACAGGTATCATTGGAGCTCTTGCCTTTGGATTCTATTTAGTGAGTTTAATCATAACTTCTTTGAAAAAAAGCCCCTATCACTTAATGGTATTGATGAGTGTTGTAGCCATGCTCATTCATGGATTGTTCGACAATGCTTGGTACAAGCCTTTAGTCATGGTCATTATATCTATTCTCATTTCTCAAATGGATGATCCTATTATTCATCCATTAAAACTCGCTAAAAAACTGACACTTTAAGTGTCAGTTTTTCTTTTTAAATGGTCGGGACGACAAGATTTGAACTTGCGACCTTTTGGACCCCATCCAAACGCGCTACCAAACTGCGCCACGTCCCGAAATCGTCTTGTACCGATATTATACCATAAGTTCAATAAATAATTCAATAAAAAACCCTAATACCATTGATATTAGGGCATTAATCTAAAAAATGGTGGAGTCAGAGGGGCTCGAACCCACAACCCCTTACACGTCAAGCAAGTGCTCTCCCATTGAGCTATGACTCCATCTAGGCAATATTATACTCTATTGATGATAAGAAGTCAAAAAGATTAACTATATTTTTTTAATGATGTACTAATTACATAATTTGGTGGTTTCTATTAAAGATCCTTTTCAAGACAAAGAAAATAAACTTCTATTGACGAAGTCCCTTTATACTTTCAAGTCATCCTTATCGAATTGGAACACACATTTCGCATAGTCCCAACTCTACAAGTTTTGCTTTATATCGCTCTAGAATAGGTTTAGTGTAATCAAATGTTAGATTATTCACTGGCAGTTCTTGAAAAACTGTCGACCAAAATGATGAAACAGCTTCTTGAGTATGAGAAATCATAAATACGGCATATCGACCCGGAAGAATTGCACCCAGTTCTACCTCTGGTGATAATCTTGATAAATCATCAATCACAATTCCGACATCATAACGACGTTTCTCAGGAGGCGTCATCGATCCATCATGGGCAATCCCATAGATAATACCCTCTTGTAAAAGATTATTCTGATTCGCCCAATCCTTTAGTTTTTTCATTAATTCATAATTTTCACGTCCATATGGGCCAATTCGCCTCATAAATGCAATACTTTGTGGTTTTAATGTTTCAATTACATATTCCATTATTAATTTCACCTTCTCTTTCGATAGTGAAATCATAACACAATCATTTTAATCTGACAAGATAATTTTTAAAAAAGATAAATAGCCCAATTTACTAAGAAAGCTAAACTAGCACATAATGCCCCAAAGAATAATTCTTTGGGCGTATGTCTTTTGATATATAATGAGGCCCAAATAATCAAATTAAAAAATAAAACACAAGGAATAAGACATTTCCAACCGATGAAGTAAATCATCAAAATTAAAGGTCCTGTTATACTACAAGCATGACCACTAGCTCTTACTCTTATAATCTTATTGAAAATGGTGAGAAGAATGACGGAAAATAGATAGGTTAGATAAATAAATAGAAGGCCTTCACTAACCGAGGTAATCATCCCATAAATTAATGCTCCAAAATAGCCCATTAAGCTTCCAATAAAGGCAAGTTTACGCTGACCGTCTCTACCTTTCACCTTAATTGAAGGACTCAAATATGAAATAGGATAAGCAAAAAATGGAATCACCATTAGAAAAAGAAAAGATAGTAATAGTTCACTAATGTTAGAGAAAATTCTACTTTGTGTGAAATACAGCGATAATAAAAGGATCCCCACAAGAATGGGGGGAATCGAAATAATTCGGATTATTTTTGCAACTTTTGTTAACATGTTATTATTATCTCCTTGTTATATTATTAGATAAGGTTTCAATCAATTAACGTAAGGATCAATTAGTGTCTTTATTTCCACCGACTCTTTTCTATTGATCATTATTGTAATCAATACATGAAATGCCCTTGATAAAGTAAATGGAATCACAAACGAGTGTTTTATATTCTACACCTCAATATTATATTGGAAAATAATATAATGAAGTTGTTAAAAGATTGGACGTTTAAAATATAAAAGCATAGCTCAGTTTTAATCTGCACTGGGTTTTCATTGAGGATGATCCCTATCTACTTTCACTTGAGAAGTACATATTGTATCAAACCTATTATTCTATAATGTGTAAGGGCGACTATTTTAATACAATTCGTACCCCTCTTTAAAAGTTCGTACCCCATGTTCACATAAGTATTATAC
>Ga0265294_10005772_pt1 | contig 15038 bp, 14 predicted proteins | sample MunlanPumphouse3_FD_192504 | JGI IMG/M metagenome (GOLD analysis project Ga0265294, IMG submission 192504) | Groundwater microbial communities from a municipal landfill in Southern Ontario, Canada - Pumphouse #3 | ecosystem: Environmental > Aquatic > Deep subsurface > Groundwater | place... | reverse complement strand
AGGAGTTTTCTGGCAGGAATAGTACTAGGAGTCTTTGTGTTTGTAGGTTGGTTTCTGTGGAGACTATTTCAGCTACAGAATGAAAAAGAGGGAGTAGAAGAGAGTGAGACCTCAAAGAAAGAGTAGGACGATTAGCTCAGCTGGCTAGAGCACCTCATTCACATTGAGGGGGTCATTGGTTCAAATCCGATATCGTCCATGCTGCTAGTTTATAGTGTGCTTGTACAGTTAGGACATCTAGTAGCCTTCTTATCTATAGTTGTAAAACAGTACGGACATTCCTTGGTAGATACTTCTTCTTTCTCTTTTTTCTCCTTACCTTTCTGTATACTTTTTAGAGCAATATCAACAAGAAGATATAGGACGAAAGCTAAGATTAGAAATGAGATGAGAGAATTAATAAATGCTCCATAAGTCAAAACTAAAGCTCCGGCATCCTTGGCTGCCTGCAAGCTCTCATACTTACTTTTACCAATCACTACAAAAAGTTCTGAGAAGTCTATACCAGAAGTAAGAAATGCAATCGGAGGCATCAATAGATTATCTATAAGAGAGGTAATCAGATCCTTAATTCCTACACCGAGCATGATACCAACAGCGGTACCCAATACTGCGTCCTTAAATGCAAAATCTTTAAAGTCTTTAGCTACCTTTTTCAATTTCTTTAACATCCTTTTTGACAATAAAGTTAAATAGGAAATAAAGTATGGTTAAAACTAACAGTGAACTATAGACAACAACCTGATTTCTTACGATGGAGGAAAGATCGGTTACACAAAACTTAAAAAGTACAACCTGCAATACAGCTGTGCAGAGAAGAATAATGATATACCGATACGAATCTCTGGCAAAAAAGAAGTTGGCCAACATATATACAATTGCGTAAGCAGTCATAATTAGTCCAAGCACAACGAAATAGATAGAAATATCTGCGTACTTACCACCAAAAGCTAAATCGATAATGAGATCTTTGAAGAAAAACAGACAGAAACTCGCTATGATACCAATTAGAAATGTAATAAAGACCGTAATACCTACAGTCTTTAAGTCGTTCTTTTTGCCTTTCTGATTAGACAGCCTGGCAAACATTACAGAGGCTACTGTAATAGCAGCAAAATATACTATTTTACCAGTCAAGGATAGTGCACCATACTCTGCTTTAAGATGCGCAGGGGTGAGAATAAGATCTAAGGTATATGGAACAGAGAGAAGAAAAAGAGAGCTAATGAGAAGGATTATCTCCTTATATGAAATATCTATATTCTTTGTCTGTGACTTTGGAGATTTGATAAAGGGTAGGGCAATCATATTGCTTAGGAATGCAGGCAAGGCATTAGCAAGAATCAGTAATTGAATATTACCGTCAAGTTTAATTGCTAAGTAACCTATACCGAACCGTAGAATAGTTTCTAGTAGCAACATTACATTTACAAGTGTGATTTTCTCTTTCCCTAACAATATACCTTTTGATATTGGACTTAAGAATGCGAGTAGTAGAGTTATAGACAATGGAAAAATAACCTTTACAGTTTCCTCCATGTTTTCTGTAAAGAAAGACGATGATGAATAGAGCAGAGAAGCTAAAAAGAACCCTACAAGTCCAAAAATTATAAAAGATTTCACCTTAAGCTTATTTATATCTCCTTCCTCTGTCCTTCCTACATACTTAGTTAAAACATTTTGAATTGAGAGAGCTGGTATTTGTATAAGATAGATTACGCCAATGGCTGCTGAGTAAAGCCCAAATATATTTTCTGATGTAAACCTAGCTATAAAGATATTAAATAGGTAATTTATCAATCCGATAACTCCCCCAAATATTGTTGTTAGTAATAGATTTGTAATATATTTATTGCCCTTCTTTTCCACTACCATTAGAACTTATCCTAGAAGTTATATATAATACAATACAATAACTTAAGCAATCTGCCAAATGATAGAAGTAATAATCGCACTAGTTTCAGGTATATTCATAGGAGTAGGAATATTTTTTTTGTTAAGGGGTAATAAGAAAAAGGAGAGCGAGGAGATTACTCGAAACCTAGAGAACAACTTAAGGCAGCTTCTTCCAATGATGCAAAAAGATCTTAATGAAAACATTATGGCCATTGCTAAAGAGAAATTAGAATCTGAGACTAAGCAGAGTAAGTTGGATTTAGAGAATAAGCGATCAGAAATTACAAGAATAGTTCAAGAATTAGAGAAATATGTTAGAACTTCTGAAAAAGAGAGGATAGACTCTATGTCTTCTTTAAAGAATGCAGTAGAAGAGAGTAGAAAGATTACTAAGGAGCTCTCGGTTAATACAGAGGGATTAAGGAAGGTGTTGTCTAATAATCAGCTCAGGGGTCAATTTGGAGAGCAGGTAGCAGAAGACTTACTCAGGATGGCCGGTTTTGTTTTAAATGTAGATTACTATTTTAATAAGGAGCAGAAGGGCTCTGAAACTAGACCAGACTTTACCGTTTTACTTCCAGATCAGACTAAAATAAATATAGATTCTAAGTTCCCATACAATAACCTGCAGAGAATGACAGAGACAGATGATAAGCAGATGAAGGAGAAGTACAAAGGAGAATTTGAAAGAGATGTAAAGGAGAAAATTAAGCAAGTTACTACTAGGGATTACATTAATCCAGAGGACAATACAGTTGATTTTGTAATTCTCTTTATACCTAACGAAATGATATTCTCATATATCTATGACAAGATGCCTGAGGTTTGGCAGGATGCTTTAACTAAGAAAGTTGTATTTGCAGGGCCATTTAGTTTCACTGCTATCTTGCGTATGGTAAGGCAGTCGTATGAGAGTTTTAGGGTTCAAAAAAACATCCAAAATATTGTTTCTCATGTTAAGGCTTTTGAAAAAGAGTTTGATAAATTCTCTGATTCTTTCTATAAAATAGGAGATAGAATTGATTCCCTAGACAAACAGTACAAAGAGGTTAGTAATACAAGATTTAACCAGCTGACTAGAAGAATAGATAAAGTGAGAGTGGAAGGGAGCTTAGATGAAAAGGAAGAGCCTACACTACTGGACGTTTAACAAAGAGACAGGCCACTCGACCTGTCTCTTTAGACCCTATACTGTAGAAGTTTTACTTCTTTGTCGCTACCTCATCCTTCTTCCAGGCAAGTACACCAAGAAGTACTAAGTTTCCTATTGGGATTAATGTAAGTAAGGCAAGTAATTTCTCCATTCCTCTTCTTTCACAAATCTTCATCATGGCCATTATATACACTACAATATTTGCAATAGGTATGAGCATAAGTAAAGCATACCAACCACTCATTTGAGCAAGCTGAAAGTGCAATACTATATTAAGTATGGGTACCCACGCAAACCAAGCGTTAGGGCTATTAAGCTTCTTTGCAATATTCATATATGCTAAAGCAGTGTAAATATACATAGCTATTCCAATACATGCGCCTATTATGACCCCAACTATAGCGAAACCTGAAAATATCGTTGCTAATGCGGCAAGACCAACTGCCTCTTCAGGATCTAAACTCCTAAAAAGATCTGTACTGTCGTACTCTTCCAGGTCATCCCAATCATCCCAGTCATAGTCCCAATCTATGGAAGTATCCTCATAGGGCATATCCTCCTCATAGAGCATATCCTCCTCAGTTGTTTGAGCAAATGCCATTGAGGGTAGTAATACTATGGAGAAGACTCCCAGTAGTATTGCTAATATCTTATTCCTAAGCATAAATAAATTATAAAAAATTATATAGTTCCCTACATACTCTCATTAACATCCAGAATTTGTCAACAATGCGTTAATTAAAAATGACAAAATTTTTTACATATGTTAACTTATTATTATGAAAGATTATGAAATAATAGAGGGCAAAATAAAATATCTTTTCTCGGCTCCCCATCCTCATCTTCATAGAAGACCTAGCTTAGCAAAGATATATAAAGAGCATGAGAGATATACAGATGACATAGTAAGAGCTCTGTGCAAAGAAACTGGCTGCTTTGGCATATACATTAAAGATCAAGTAGATTACGACCCTAATTTCAACAGAAGGGATAATCCATACAAGAAAGAAATAGAGAGGTTAATTACAGAAAATAAAATTGAGAAATTTGTAGATATCCACGGTCTTAGTGAGGAGCGTTTAGTAGATGTGGTTATCTTTTATAAAACAAGATTTTCTAACTCAATTAAACTAGCTGGCGAGATATCGGAAAAACTAAATAGAGGGGGATTAAGGGGACTAAATATTCAAATTCTAAGACTCCCGGAAGATGGTAGAGAAACCTTAACTGAGTTTGTAGTTTCTAATTTAAGAATTCCTTCTGTTCAGGTGGAGATAGCTAAATATCTAAGGGATGATAAAGAGTTGAGAAAGGAAATAGTTAGAAATCTTACAGAGATAGTAAGTTAACAATTCATTAATAGGATACTCCAAAACTTTGACTTTCTATCCCCTCTGTTCTATCCTCTAATATATTTTAATTTTCATTTTCGCAATATGGCAGAAACAACCAAAAAGAGTCCCAGTAAAGCAGTAGACAAATCAGAAAGCAAGGAAAACGTAGGTAAGAGAAAAGCTATAGATGTTGCAGTGGCACAGATTGAGAAGCAGTTTGGTAAAGGTTCAATAATGAAATTGGGTAGTAAAGAAAAGAGAGATGTTGACGTAATACCTACAGGAGCGCTCTCACTAGATATCGCTCTGGGTATAGGTGGAGTCCCCAAAGGAAGGGTTATTGAGATCTATGGACCTGAATCATCGGGTAAAACTACGCTAGCTATCCATATCCTTGCAGAGGCACAAAAGCAGGGAGATGCTGTAGCCTTTATAGACGCCGAGCATGCACTAGATCCAAAGTACGCAAAAAATATTGGTTTAAATGTAGATGATCTATACATCTCCCAACCTGATTTTGGAGAGCAAGCATTAGAGATTCTGGAAACATTAGTTCGATCAGCAGCCTTTGGTGTCATAGTTGTAGATTCCGTTGCCGCATTAACTCCAAGAGCAGAAATAGAAGGAGAGATGGGTGATAGTCATATGGGTCTTCAGGCTAGACTTATGTCTCAAGCTTTAAGAAAACTAACAGCAATTACGGGCAAAACAGGGACTACCATTATTTTTCTAAACCAACTTAGGATGAAAATAGGTATTATGTTTGGTAATCCTGAAACAACAACAGGTGGTAATGCATTGAAATTCTATTCTTCTGTACGTATGGATATTAGACAAAAAGATAAAATTCTTAAAGATGGAGAATTAATTGGGCATATTAGGAAGGTTAAAATTGTTAAAAATAAGATGGCCCCTCCATTTAAAGAAGCTACATTTGATATGATTTATCCTATGGGTATAGATAAAGAAAGTAGTATATTAGATGCTGCAGTTGATTTAGGTATAGTCCAAAAGTCTGGAGCATGGTACAAACATGGTGATGCCCAAATGGCACAAGGTCGAGATGCTTCCATACAGATGCTTAAAGATGATAGCAAGCTAAAGGAAAAGATAGAGAAGGAAGTGAGAGCAACTATTAAATAGGTGATAATTACAAAACTAGAGCAACAAAAAAAGAACACATCTAGGGTCAATCTATACATAGATGAACAGTTCTTTGCTGGGATATCAACTAATACTCTGGCTAAGTTTAATCTGTATAAAGATAAAAAAATCTCAGAAGAGATCCTTCAAGATGTCCTCTATCAAGATCTTAAACAACGTTTTACTGATAGAGCAGTTAACTACTTAACACGTGCTCCTAAGACCGTATTCCAGATAAGGAGATATCTTAATGACTTAAGATTTAAGAAGAAAGGGAATTGGTTTGATGAGGGTGTAGATATTAATTTCGATGAGATATTCGATGAAATAATTGAGAAATTAGAGGAGTTGCTCCTGTTAGATGATGAAAGCTACGCAAGGATGTTTATAGAAAGTAGAATAAAAAACAAACCTAGAGGGAAATTTGTATTAATATCCGAGCTAATGAGTAAAGGCGTTAACAAAGATATTGCAAATAAAGTTTGTGATGAGTTAATAGAAGATGAGTATGATATATTGAAAAGGGCTTTCTACAAGAAGTATAAAAGTTACAAACTAGATATAGCTGATAGGAAAAAGGTTGCATATCTACAAAGGAAAGGTTTCTCATATGATTTAATTAAACAATTTATAGAAGATGAGCCTAGAGAGTAAAAAGAAATGGGTATGGCCTAAAAATGTAATCTCATTAGATGAGGTCTCTAAAACAATCTTAAAGTTAAGAGGGATAGAGAATGTTAAAAGTTTTTTAAATCCTCAATTAGACGACCTTCCAACTTTTGAGAAGCTGTATGGTGCTAAAGATGCTGCTAAAGCTATTGTTAAAGCAGTTAAAAATGATAAAAAAATAGTAATCCATGGAGACTATGATGCAGATGGAATATCTGCAACAAGTATACTGTGGGAATTCCTATACAGAGATTTGTCAAAGCATTTAGAAAAGAAGGTTGATGCCCTACCATTTATACCAAGTCGTACCGATCAGGGATATGGGCTAACTGAGTCATCTATCGATGAATGCATAGAGATGGGAGCAGATTTAATACTTACAGTAGATTGTGGCGTAAGAGATAAGGAGATAATTAATAAATATCTTAAGGAGAAGAAAGTTGATTTCATAATTACCGATCATCATCAAGTACCAGATGATATTTCAGAGGACTTAAAGTATCCTTTAGTTCATCAGAGATTCCCTAAGCATGAGTATGCTGAAGTCGAAATCTGTGGGGCTTTCGTAGCATTTCTATTAATCCAAGCGATAAAAGCAGAAATAGGAATGAATTTTGAGATAAACGAAGATACTCCTGGCCTAGACCTTGTAGCTCTAGCTACTATCACTGATATTATGGAACTGAAATCTGTTAATCGCACCATCGTTAAATATGGATTACAGCAAATAAAAAAACAGAGGAGGCTAGGGCTAAAGAGTTTAATAGAAAAGGCTGAGGTTGAGATTAGTCAATTAGACACATATCATATTGGCTTTATAATAGGTCCCCGACTTAACGCTTCAGGGCGTATAGATTCTGCGATAGATGCAGTCAAACTTCTGGTTAGTAATGATCCTAAACTCTGTATGGAGCTTGCCTCTAAATTAGACTACCTTAATTTTGAAAGACAGAAAATGACAGGGGAGGCCCTTTCAGAAGCAAAGGAAATGGTAGATACAGAAGAAAAGATTCTTATGATATTAGGTGACAACTGGCATGAGGGCATTGTAGGACTTGTTGCAGGCAAATTAAATGAAGAGTTTAATAGGCCAACTATAGTTGCTACTGATAACAATGGAGAGATAAGGGGCTCTGCTAGGAGTATACCAGGATTTAATATTACAACAGCACTTGAGAAATGCAGTCAACATCTAGAAAGATTTGGAGGTCATGAACAGGCCGGAGGATTTACTGTAAAAGAAGGGAAGTGGAAAGATTTCACAAAATGTTTAAAAAAGATTGCAGATAAAGAAATTACTAAAGGAATGTTGACACCAGTACTTAATATAGACCTAGAGCTATCTACCACTGATATAACGTTTAGGTTCTTGGAGATATTAAAAGAGTTAGAGCCATTTGGATATGGTAATCGTAAACCAATTGTTGGCTTTAGGGATTTAGTTGTTGTCCAAAAGCAGCCTATTGGTAAAGTTCAGAATCATCTCAAACTGCTCTGCAAAGGGGATGGAGTAGAGCTAGTTACAGTACTACTCTTTTGGTGTGATGAAGATGTAGAAAATCTGAAAGTGGACGATGCTATAGATATTGTAGGAAATGTTAACGTTAACAGTTGGAATGGTAGTGAACAGTTACAAGTTATAGCCAACGAATGGAAGTATAGTGTATAATCTTAATTGACAGTGCAAAACTAAACAAGTGGCATTTGTAAATGCAATTGGGGTGGCACCACGGTAACGTATATCGTCCCCTTTTTCTTTAGATCATAATAGATCTAAGGGAAGAGGGGATTTTTATTTTACTTATCAAAATCTGCAAAATGCAAAGAACATATATATCAGAGTTAAAGGAGAAGGTTGGGGAAAAAGTCAGAATCAGAGGAAGGGTTGACACAATTAGGGACCAAGGAAAGATAATGTTTCTGGTCATAAGAGATAAAACTGGCAATGTACAGACCGTGGCTTGGCATGGCGATGACGAAGTTTTTAAACAGGCTAAGTCATTAACTCAAGAGTCGGTAATTGACATACAGGGTGAAGTAAAAATTGCCCAGCAGGTAGAACAAGGCTATGAGCTTGCTATAGAAAATCTCATTGTCGACTCTCTAGCTAAAACTCCTCTACCAATCACTCCAGAAGATGAGCATGTGAACAACGTAACTTCTCTAGATAAAAGACTAGATTATCGATGGATAGATCTTAGGACTCAGAAGAACCAGTTAATGATGGAAGTATCTACCTTGATAGGTCAGGTTATGAGGACATACTGTATAGAACATGGGCTTAAAGAGATACATGGGCCAAGAATAATTAGTGTTGCAAGTGAGGGAGGTGCTAATGTTTTTGAAATTAAATACTTTGATAAGAAAGCCTACTTAGCACAATCACCGCAATTCCATAAGCAGATGGGTATTGCTGCTGACTTAGAGGGTGTATTTAATATGGGGCCAGTATTTAGAGCGGAAAAATCATTTACGACTAGGCATCTTACCGAGTACACAAGCTTTGATGTAGAGCTAGGTTATATTGATGACTATAAAGATGTTATAAAGTTCGAGAGTGATATGATTAAAAAAGTTCTTAAAGAGGTAAAAGAGGAATATGGAGATGAAATTAAGCAGAGATTTGATGTGGATGTAAATATCCCAGAAGATATTCCTATGATTACTGTAAAAGAGGCTAAAGAGAAACTCGCAAGAGAAGGTATTAAAAGTAAAGCAACAGGTGACTTCTCTCCTGAGGAGGAGAAAGCCCTTGGAGAGATTTTGGAGAAGGAAACTGGTTGTGAATTTTTCTTTATGACAGATTACCCTCACGCTATCCGAGCATTCTATCATATGAAAAGTCCAAATGACGCAAGTCTAGCATTAGGATATGACCTGTTTTGGAAAGGGCTAGAGGTAACTACAGGAGCTCAAAGGGAGCATAGAGAAGACCAACTAGTAGAGAACGCAAGAGAGAGGGGTATCAAAGAGGCGGAATTAGAAGATTACTTTGAATATTTTCGATACGGTTGTCCTCCTCATGGTGGATTTGCTATTGGAACAGAGCGATTTCTGATGAAGCTTTTAAACTTAGATACCGTCTTGCTAGCTACCTTTGTACCTAATACTCCTAATAGAATAGGGAAGTTAATAGCAAAGAAAAACTAATTGAAAATCTAATGCCCCAAAAAGGTTCTCAAAAACAACTTGAAGATTTCCGTTATGATCCAAAGCTACTTAAGCAAGCATATCGAGCGGATCTTAAAGCTAAGGAGATGGAACAAGAGCTAAAGAAAAAGAGGATTTTTAAAATTATCGCTATTTCAGTTTCCGTTATTTTAATTTTCGTCTTATCTTTTCTACTTTCACAATTTTCTCTCTTCAAAAAAACAAAATACATTAAAACATATGAGATAGAGGGGAAATTTGTTGACGTAAATACTGATTTTGGAGTTGCTCCTTTATCATCTACAGTTTTTGATACTGATCTGGTAATCTCAAAATCAGCATTATATGCGAATTTAAACAATGGGGAAATTCTTTACCAGAAAAATATAGATGAACCGTTATATATAGCTAGCATTACAAAACTTATGACGGCACTGGTCGCTACTAAAGAATTTGAATTGTCTGATACTGTAGAGGTCAAACAGGATTGGTATAGGGGGGAGGATATGGAATGGAGTTTAGGTTTTGATAAGGGAGATAGTGTAACAGTAAAAGCTCTTCTAGAAGGAATGCTAATTAGCTCTTATAACGACCCTGCCTATGTACTTGCAGACCATATGGATGGTGGAGTAGATGCCTTTGTTGAAAAAATGAATGGGTATGCTAATTCTTTGGGATTAAATGATACTAAGTTTAACAATCCCTCAGGATTGGATATAGCTGGAGGGAATATCTCTACTGCTAGAGATCTTTACAGGCTAATTACAGTTGTTTATAGAAATGATTTCATGATGGATACTCTGGGCAGAGGATATGCTGATTTAACTTGGGACATTGGTAAGGAGCGTATATATACTACGAATGCCCTTCTTGGGCAATTCGGTAATATTGCTGGGAAAACAGGAAGCACGAAGTTGGCAGGGAAATGTTTTGTGGGGATTACCAAAGATGGATATGTGAGTATAGTACTTGATTCTAATGAGAGGTTTGAAGATACAGAAAAGTTCTTAAGAGAGCTATAAACCTAGCATACCACCTGAGTTTTTCTCTGTTGGTGCATCCGGCAGCTTAATTTTATCTTGTACGATATCGTAGTTTATAGCGGGATAGAATATGTGGAAGTCTCCTCTTGTGTCATTCGCAAATACTGCCTCTCCACTAATTATATATATGGGTTGCAAAAAATTTGGCTGTTGTATTGGCTCGTAGTAAGCTAGGGCAATATCATAAATAATATATTTATTTACTGTTTTTGGTTGATAATCCCGTATCTCGTCACCATTTTTCTCATTTAAATACATGAGGCTTCCTCCTCCGCTTTGCACCTTTTCTAAAGCATAGGTTGGAGAGACTAATTCGTAAGTTCCACAGCTTTCAACCTCGATAGGCCAGTAGGTGAAATTTATCTGATATATATTTTCGAATTGTTTACTCCCCGGATCTTTTGGTCCTACATAAATTGAGATATTGCTGGAGCTTGGATTTTGATAGGTAACAAATGTTGAGTAGTTATACACCTTTATTCTTTGATCATTAATAATTATCTCTTCCTCCTGAGCTTGACCGATTTTACTGTTAAGAGTGTTTATAATAACTGAGGAATTAGTGATGTTGTCCTTTATCGAGACCATTGGCTTTGTTTTGTGCAAATCAACTTTTATTAACTCAGCCTCAGCCAGAGATGCAGCTTCTGAATATGATCCATCCGGATTAATATCAATTAAATGTGTAGTAATATTTTTAGGTTCGTGGTAATTGAAGTCAGATCCCAATATTCTTAATTTTTGTATACCATTTTTTGCTATTGCTATTGCCTCGTTTTCAGTTGGCAAAGTGCTTTTCTTTGCAACCTCCCGGATGTATGAAGCATTGGTAGTCATAACAAAGTTTAGTGTGCTTGCATCTATATCAAGGCTCCTAGAGTTAGTCGAGTCTGTCCAGATATAGTCGGTAGTTCCTTTTCTATATATGGCATCAGGGTCAAAGCCAAGAGCAGAGGCTATTGTTTTGGCCTTTATTTGATTGTCTAGCTGTTGTAACTTTTCTTTATACTTATGTACATTTATTATCTTCAAGTTGGATAAGGTATTAACTTTTCCTGTCTCAGTCTGTATTTCAAATAGACCCTCGGAATTACTATTTACCTCCAAAGAAGGAATAACTAACTTACTTGCTAAGAACTCTTCCTTCCTCTCTGTACAAGCATAATTAGCTGTCAGGTACTCTGGTGGAGGCGGAGGCGTTGAGACAGAGGTAATTATTATAGCCACAATAGAGAATATCCCTACTAATACACCCAATATGACTCCTAATCTTTTTGTCCAGAATGATGCTTCTGTTAATGTCATGATATAATAATATTATCAGCTAAGATATTTATATACAACACCATAATGAGAACAGAAGAAGAAAATGTTAAGTTGGCGGACTTACTTTTTCCTAGTATAGAGGAAACCTCTGAAGATATTATTTCGAAATATCCAAATAGGAATTTAGAGCAAGAGAGTTTAGTACTTAGATTTGCGCCTAGTCCGACAGGTTTTGTACACGTAGGGAATATCTATACCTCTTTAATTGACCGAAAGCTTGCTGATCAAACAAACGGCTTGTGTATTTTAAGAATAGAAGACACAGATAAGGAAAGGGAGGTTGAAGGTGGGACAGACTTTCTAATTAATAGACTTTCAGAATTTGGAATACAGTTTGATGAGAGTGTGCACCGTGGAGATTACGGCCCATATATACAAAGCGAGAGATTGGATATCTACAAAACATTTGCAAAAGATATGGTTCGTAGGGGTGTAGCCTATCCATGTTTTGCAACAGAAGAGGAGCTCAGTGAAGTTAGAAAAAAGCAAGAGGAGTTAGGAGTAAGGACAGGTTACTATGGCTCTTTTGCAAAATGGAGAGACGTATCATTTGATGATATTAAAAAGGAATTAGAGAAGGGAAGTAAGTTTGCAATCAGATTGTATTCCACTGGTACCTTTGAAAAGAAATTTGAATTTGATGATGAGATAAAGGGTAGATGTACCTTCTCAGAAAATGATATGGATATTGTTCTGCTTAAATCTGATGGCTATCCTACTTATCACTTTGCTCATCCAATAGATGACACTTTGATGGGAATTAATCTGGTTATTAGAACTACAGAATGGTTCCCTTCAGTACCTATACACTTAGAGATATTTGAGAAATTAAATTTCAAGAAGATCGCCTATGCACATCCATCTCCTTTGATGAAGATGGAGGGTGGAAACAAGAGGAAGTTAAGCAAACGTAAGGATCCTGAGGCAGATGTAAAATTCTTTTTAGAGAAGGGTTACCCTGTGGCGGGGATAGCTGAATATTTCTTAAACATTATGAATTCTAATTTCTCTGATTGGAGACGAGAGAATCCTAATCTTCCATATTCTGATTTTCAATTAAAGTTAGAAAAGTTTAATAGGGCAGGAGCTTTGTTTGATATGGTTAAACTTGAGGCGGTATGCAGAGATTATATAGCAAGGCTTTTGGCGACAGAGGTGTATGATGAGATATTTAAATGGGCCCAGAAGAATGATGACAAATTGGTTAAGAGGATGGAAGAGAACAGGGAGTACTGTATTAAGATATTAAATATAGAAAGAGAGGGAGCTCAAATTAGGAAAGATATTGTAAAGTGGAGAGATGCTTATGACCAATTCTCTATATTCTTTGATGATATGTCTGAGGAGCTGGACACAGATAAGCTTCCGGCTAATGTCGAAGTTGGGGACGCGAAGAAAATCATAGGGAAGTTTTTAGAAACATATGACATTAATGACAAAAGTGAGGAATGGTTCAATAAAATAAAGGGAATAGGCAATGAATTAGGTTATACCTCTGACTACAAGGCTTATAAAGATAATCCAGAGAAATTTAAGGGTAAGGTCGGAGATGTCGCTATGGTTTTGAGAATTGCTTTAACCAAAAAAGCTAAGACACCCGATTTATACCAGACGATGCAGGTAATGGGTAAGGAGAGGGTAGAGGAGAGGTTAAAAGCTTTTGTGATATAATTAGCCCAGTTTAATGCCGGATCGTCTAATGGTAGGACGGCGGTCTCTGGAACCGCTAATCCTAGTTCGAATCTAGGTCCGGCAACCATATTATTCTATTCCCCAATCTATCTCTTCTATGCCTTTCTCTTTTAGGTAACTATTACATTTACTGAAAGGTTTACTTCCAAGAAAACCTCTTCTTGCGGAAAACGGTGATGGATGTGATGATTTAATAATTAAATGTTTCTTTCTATCTATATGTTCTCCTTTCTCTTGTGCATATTTTCCCCAAAGTATAAATACAATATTCTCTTTCTCATCATTTATTCTTTTTACAATTCCATCAGTATATTCTTCCCAACCTATGTTCCTATGTGAGGCTGGTTTGTGCGGTTCTACTGTTAATATGCTGTTTAGTAATAGCACTCCTTGCAAAGCCCATTTTGTTAGATCTCCATGTGTTGGTATAGGTATACCTAAGTCACTATTTAATTCTCTATAGATATTTTTAAGAGATGGAGGGATTTTAATATCTTTATATACAGAGAATGCTAAGCCATTGGCCTGTTTTTCTCCATGGTATGGATCTTGACCAATTATTACCACTTTGATTTTCTCAAAAGGCGTTAACTCTATAGCTTTGAAGATGTCGCTATTGGAGGGATAGTGTTGTTTAGGTATTTCTATGTTGTTATAAGATGGATACATGGTATATAATTGTAACATATGAGTGAAAAAACAGATTCTGAAAGGAAGGTTGAAGGGCCAATAGGGTCTGTTATAAAGGATCTTGAGCTGCGTGCCCAGTCCTTTATCGAAGAAGAAATTGAACCTTGGAAAGGGGGGGCATTCCATGTAACAGAGGTTAGCTACGAAAGAGGACCTAAGGAGAGCCTTTTACTATTCGACTTCCAACCTATTAGGAATTTGGGGATAGACCATCCTAGTGTACGGGCTATTTTTAGAAGGTCTGGTACTAATAAGGACGGTTCATTAGAAATAGAGGAGTTTTATATCTTTTATGACGATATGAGTGGGCGTATTTCTAACATATATGAGCGAACAGAAAATGGTGTAAGAACTTATCTCTTTGATGATGATGAAAACGAGGAGGAGCCTGATATTGTCAAGAGGCTTAAAGGATTGATGTCGGGTTTGAAAGATCTAAATTATAAAGTCAAGTTATAAATGGGAGAGTCCTACCCTGATCATAGCGATGAAGAGAATGCGGAGACCCCTCTATCAGTCCGAGGAGACCTAGGATATACCGAGAGACTTAATGGTCCTGTCGAGGTTGGTGATGGGAATAGAAAAACCTTAGTGTTTGTTGACCAACAGCTAGTTGGAGAACAACAGCAACCCCTCTCAGAAGAAAAGACTAAATTACATAGAGAGATATTAGATCTCTGTGGGGAATCATTTATAGGCACTGTGAACAAACGATATGATAGACCAGGGGGTGGAGTGAGGTTATACGAAAAATTTGAATATGCTCCAACGGATTGGGATCAATTAACACCTAATATAATCTGGGAAGACCCTTTTCTAACGAAAGGAAATGTTAGGAAAGCTGAATTTACAACTTGGGTTGGAAAAGGAGACACAGGTATGAGGATAATCGCAAGAGTTGGTCAGAAATATTTCTTAATCGATGTCTCAGTATCAAAATCA
>Ga0265294_10005771_pt1 | contig 15042 bp, 16 predicted proteins | sample MunlanPumphouse3_FD_192504 | JGI IMG/M metagenome (GOLD analysis project Ga0265294, IMG submission 192504) | Groundwater microbial communities from a municipal landfill in Southern Ontario, Canada - Pumphouse #3 | ecosystem: Environmental > Aquatic > Deep subsurface > Groundwater | place... | reverse complement strand
TATCGTCCGCATAGCGGACGAACCTATGACCCCTTCTTTCGAGTTCCTTATCCAATTCATTCAACATTATGTTGCTAAGTATTGGGCTGAGTGGGCCGCCTTGCGGTACGCCGATTTCTGTTTCCTCGAAGCTATTTCTGACGATTACTCCTGCTCTCAGGTATTTATGAATGAGTGATATTACTCGCCCATCTTTAATTGTCCTTGATAGTACTTCTATCAGCTTGCTTTGGTTTACTGTATCAAAATACTTCTCCAGATCCATGTCTACAACATATTTGTATCCTTCATCTACGTTGTTCTGACATTTCCTGATAGCATCATGCGCACTTCGCCGAGGTCTAAATCCATAGCTGTTGTCAGAGAACTGCTTATCATACATTGACGTTAGCACTCGGGCTATTGCCTGTTGTACGACTCGGTCAACTACTGTAGGTATTCCTAGTTTTCTTTTCTTCCCGTCTTCCTTTGGTATTTCTACTCTTCTAACGGGGTTAGGATGGTATTTACCATCCAGAATTGATTGCCTGAGTTGGCTCCCATTTTCTTTGAGATATTGCAGAAGTTCATCTACTTTCATCCCATCGACTCCGTGAGCACCTTTGTTAGACTTGACTCTCTTATATGCATTGTTCATGTTGTCTCTGTCCAACATTATCTCAAGCAGTCTATCCTTCAACATGTCTGCGACGGTGATGTTGTTTTCAGTTATCCTCCCAGAACTGTGCACTCCCACATATCCTTCGTGTTCCGCACTATTCTTTTGCGGTGAGCCTTCCATACGACTGTCGTCTGCTGGAAGCTGGCTGCACTTCGCTTCTGCTTTGGTAACATTCATTTACTACCACCTCCTGAGGTTCAACCCTTCCCAGAAGACGTCGACTTCCTCTGGTACTATGGTATCTGCTGACTTCTCATGTCAAATCTTGTTTCAACCGTGATTTGAACTTATCTCTTCACGTCCATGAGATCTCCCACGGTAAGACGATTCACTTTCATTCCATGTACCCACATCATTTACACTGGTATGTCCGTGTAGTTAATTGGACTTCGTTTTGTTTAGCAAACTCGTCCCATATTCAGTGCCTGATGATGTTCGTGTTCCTTGGGTCGGAATTTTGCCTCCAGCTTCCTTCAGATTCCTCCTCACGGCGGACACCCTTGCTCTTGGCTAATGGTTGGTAACTACTAACCCCCATAGTGGACTTTCACCACCTAGTTAATCGCCATGCGTGGCACACTAAAAAAGGAGGTATACCAAACTGTATACCCCCCTGTTTCATAAGCTAAATTCAATCTATTTCTTTTTCTTAGTAGTCTTTTTCGCACCCTTTGCCGGAGCAGCCACTTTCTTGGGAAGCGCGACAGCTTCTTTCAAGGATTTGCCGGGTTTAAATGCAGGAACTTTAGTAGCTGGAACGGTAATTTCCTGTCCGGTCGCGGGGCTGATCACTTTTCTCTCCTTGCGATCACGTACTTCAAAGCTTCCAAACCCTATGATCTGTACCTTTTCTCCTTTGGCCAATGCCTGTTGGATAGTGCTGACCATTGCTTCTAAGGCTTTGGCAGCATCTTTTTGTGTGAATTCTGCTTTCTCAGCAAGAGCCTTCACCAGTTCCGATTTGTTCACGACGTAATCCTCCCTTAATATTATTTAGCCTATTCTTACATTCCCCATTAAATCGGCAAATCCTGCTAAAATCACTAAAATATTTATATTTTTTTTATTTTTTTAGTTGTTTTTTTGTTTTTTTTAGTACAAAATTCAAAATTTAGTTCTTGGTTTATTTTAATTCTGCCAATCTAATCAATATTTTATACATGATAATCGTAAATAATGGCCATTCCTCGGCACTTAGTTGCCAATTTTAAAATATCAACCTTATTTGCTCGCCAAGCACGGCTCAATCCCGACAGCATCAAACCTATAAAGTAATAATATACTCTCGGTTTAACATGGACATGATTGTTACCTCTAATCCTATTTTATCAACCTCCCCGGCCAACAGTTCATTTAAATAACTGCTCACAATTTGTTCGGTTCCCTGGTGTCCTGCATCAATCACGGCTATCCCTGATTCTACTGCATCCTTGGCTTCGTGATATTTTAAATCCCCTGTTAAAATGGCATCGCATCCCTGGCGGCGGGCTTTTCCTATAAAACTCGCTCCTGCACCGCTTACTACTGCAATTTTGGCCACCGGCTTGTCCAGGTCTCCGGCCACACGTAAATATTTCAATCCCAGGCCATTTTTTATATCTGTGCAAAAATCTTTTAAGTCCATTTTAGCAGCCAGTTTGCCCATGCGCCCCATACTGAAGACTGGTCCCTTTCTGGCCAATAAATATAGATCATAAGCCACTTCTTCATAGGGATGAGCTTGCCGCATTTTCTGCAGAACCACTTCCAGTTTGGACTTCGGAACCACCGTCTCCAGTCGGGATTCTTCTACTTCCTCCAGAATTCCTTCCTGACCTATAAACGGCTGGCTTCCTTCCAGGGGGCGGAAACTGCCCGTGCCCCTAACTTTGAAGCTGCAATCCCGGTACATGCCAATATGTCCCGCTCCCGCCAGCAAAATAGCCTGCCGTACTGCATCTTCGTGCGAGACAGGTACATAAACCACTAATTTGTAGAGTGCCTCACTATACCCATTATCCAAAGGCTTGATGTCCTGCAATCCTATGCGTTCTGCTAATATCTGATTGAGGCCCCGCTCACCCGCATCCAAATTGGTATGAGCTGCATAAACGGTAATTCCAGCTTCAATAATCTCTTTAACCATACTCCCCTGAAAGTCACTATAATCAATAGACTTGACGCCGGAAAAAAACAGAGGATGGTGGGTAATGATCAACTCCGCTTTTTGACTCACGGCGTACTGAAGTACCTCCTTATCTAGATCAAGCGCTATCACCACTTTGTTAACCGGATTTTGCAAGGATCCAATTTGCAGTCCTACATTATCCCACTTTGCGGCTAGATGCAGTGGGAAGTAATTTTCTACTATTTTAACAATGTCTTTAATCCTGGCTGACACCAAGTATCTCCTCCAATCTAACGATTTTCTCCCTATAATCATACGCTAATTCACCATTCTTGGGCAGGGGAGACCGCATGAGATCTGCATATATGTGCTTGTATTTTTGCAAATTCCTTTGAATAAAGCCCCGGTTTATTTCATTATCCTTTTTTAAAATCAAAGGACCTATGTCTATTTCTAAATCGGTCAGCACATATGGACAATTGCCCGGGCGGCTGACTATCACTAAATAGACCCGCCGATTTTCTCGCACCAGACGTTCATCCTCTATGACCCATCCCCGGTTAGCCAGCCACTCTCTCAACACCCCTGCTTTGCTCATTGGTTGAAATATGAAACGTTGAAAACTGGCCGCTTTATCCCCATCATGGGCGAGGATCTCCACTATGGTATCTCCACCCAGGCCAGCTATTATTACATTATTAACCTCTCCGCTATCAAGAACCTGCAGGCCATTGCCCTGGCGCAGGGATATCTGATCGGCAACTGCACTCTCCTGTACCGAGCGGCACGCGCGAGCATACGGTCCATCCGACAACTCGCCGATAATGACCCGGGAGGCGGCTTTATGCTCGGCCAGATAAATAGCCAATCGGGCATGATCCGCGCCGATGTCGGCCACCGATTCTCCAGGCTCAATCAGAGCGGCTACCAGCGCCAAACGTTTGCATAACATAGACATCAATATTATACCTCGAATTCATTAGTATAAATAAGGAAAACCCGGATACCAACTAAGATATCCGGGACAAAGTTCAAGCCTGACAACATCCTTTGTTTATAGGACCGGTAATCCTTTTAAACCGGCCTGTATTTCTTCATCACTGGGGGTAATATCTTCCAGGCCCCCCGCCATAAAGTTGTCATAGGCATTTAGATCCAGTTGACCATGTCCACTCAGATTAAATACAATCGATTTTACAATTCCTTCTTCTTTGCCCTTTAAGGCTTCATCAATTGCGGTCCGAATAGCATGGGCAGATTCAGGGGCCGGGACTATACCCTCCGTCTGAGCGAACAGCATAGCAGCTTCAAAAACGCCCTTTTGCATTACTGATGTCGCTTCAAATAATCCATCATCATAAAGCTGGCTAACCAGGGGAGAATCCCCGTGGTATCTCAATCCGCCCGCATGGATTCCCGCCGGGGTAAAATCATGTCCCAAGGTATACATCTTCAGAAGGGGAGTAAAACCGGCTACATCACCGAAGTCATAAGCAAATGTTCCCCTGGTAAGAGTTGGGCAGGCTGCCGGTTCAACTGCTATCAAGCGTATATTCCGGCCGGCTATTTTATCAGGGATAAACGGAAAAGCAATGCCGGCGAAATTACTGCCGCCACCACAGCAGCCAATAACGATATCCGGATAATCATCCACCATTTCCATTTGCAGCTTAACTTCCTGCCCAATAATGGTCTGATGCAGACAAACATGGTTTAACACACTGCCCAGCGAATAGTGGGTATCTTCCCTTTGTACAGCATCCTCAACTGCCTCACTGATAGCAATTGCCAGGGTGCCTGGGGTGTCAGGATTCTTCGCCAACTCTGAGCGTCCGCTTTCCGTAAGATTACTGGGACTGGGTACGCATTGAGCACCATAAACGTTCATTATCATCCTGCGGTAGGGCTTCTGATCATAGCTCACCCTTACCATATATACCATACATTCCAAATCAAACAACTTGCACGCCAATGACAAGGCTGTTCCCCATTGACCGGCTCCTGTTTCAGTGGTAAGGCGTTTAATGCCCTCAACCTTATTATAATAGGCCTGTGGCAGTGCGGAATTCAATTTATGGCTGCCCACCGGGCTAACGCCCTCGTATTTGTAATAGATGCGGCAGGGAGTGTCCAAAGCCTTTTCCAATCCATGGGCTCTAAACAAAGGAGAGGGTCTCCATTTTTTGTATAATTCCCTTACTTCGGGGGGTATTTCGATGTACCTCTCCGTGGAAACCTCCTGGGCAATCAAACCCATGGCAAATAGAGGTGCCAAGTCAGCAGGTCCCAGGGGTTGCTTGGTTCCGGGGTGTAAGCCAGGTGATAAGGGCGTGGGCATATCTGCCTGTACGTTATACCAGAATTTGGGGATTTTCTCCTCCGGCAAAATGATTTTAGTAAGATCGTCTCTACTCATCTCTTCATTGCTCCTCTCGTCTAATAAATATGATATACATTTTTGATTTTATCACAGGGATTAGTCGGCAACAAGGGTATTTTCATAATAATTTATACCACCTGCAAAACAGTTTCCTTCTTCCCATTTAAACTGTCCTCCCATTTCTTGCACCGATCGCCCCAGTAAGCCAGAATATCCTGGTTACGTTTGATGCACACCACTTCACATAAGTTCGGACAGCCCTTACACTCATGACTGCTAGTCTTGAAATCTCCCTCTAAAATAAAAGAACTCCCATTAAAACGGGTAGTATTATGGCTGGAATCTATCTGTTCCCGGGCTAAGATCGCGGCGCCAATTGCTCCCATGACATCATAATGCTCGGGAACTTTTATGGGCAGGTTCAGAACCTTTTCGAATGCCGTTCTTAATCCACTGTTAGCAGCTACTCCTCCCTGGAAAACGACTGGTCCTTCAATCTTTTTGCCCTTGCCTACATTATTTAAATAGTTCCTGACCAGGGCCTCACAAAGTCCCATTATAATGTCTTCCATTGGATAACCCATTTGCTGTTTGTGAATCATGTCTGATTCAGCAAATACCCCGCAACGACCGGCAATTCTTACCGCTTGGGTCGATAAGGAAGCCATCTGTCCAAAATCCCGGATGTTCATGTTGAGTCGTGACGCTTGCTGATCTAGAAATGAGCCGGTACCCGCGGCACAAACTGTATTCATGGCAAAATCGTTGACTATTCCGTGGTCGAGAATAATAATTTTGGAGTCTTGACCACCTATTTCAATAATAGTTTTAACATCTGGGTAAAAATGAGCAGCAGCTACTGCATGAGCAGTAATTTCATTTTTGGTGACATCCGCTCCGGTCAATACCGATGACAGATACCTGCCACTCCCGGTCGTTCCCACCCCTTTTATTACATTCTGCTTGAGGCTGCCTTCCATCAGGGCGCTAAAACCCTCCCGCACGGCTTTCACAGGGTTGCCCTGGGTGCGCAGGTAAACCTTGCGAATCAAATTATAATGGCTGTCAACCAGAACCAGATTACTGCTTACTGAGCCAATGTCTACCCCCATATAACAGTCCACTTTTACGCCTCCTTGCTATGCTTATTAGTCCCTATTTTCTGCCTGTGCACCATGTCAATGAATGCCTCCAGTCTCGTAGAGAGCCCGGCCGTTCCGGACAACTCATCAAACCATAATGTCATTACAGGAATAGCTTCCCGGGCACTTATTGATGGCAAAATCGACTGGGCTACAATTTCCGGCATACAGGTTAATGGACCGATCTGAATGATTCCATCATATTGCATCTTGGCAAAGTGAACTGCATGGCCTACTGTTTCCAAACCATGTCCCCCCACCGAATATTTCAAATAAGGTTGGGCATAATTGACCAATTCTTTCCGGACTGACTTTTTCACCATTCCCCCCAGGAGGTGATCATTAATCCACTCCGTAAGATAAGTAGACCTGCTTACCTCTGCATCCATTCGCCCTATCAGACGACAGATTTCATAGTTGGCGGCTGGTTCCAACAAGGTATATATTTCTCCAACCAGGCCTATCTTTAAGGGCTGGCCAGGCTTTAAATCCAGAAGACTCATTTCCCGAATGGCTTTATGGGCAGCTGCCTGGGCTTCCTCCTTGCTGCCTGCTTGATCGATATTAACCACAGCCTTATCGTAAATCTTCTCAACCCGGTCTTTATCCCATGCCCGGGGCAGGTGATAATCGAACTGTCTCTCTACCGATTCCACCGCGTTCAATTTGTTCCACCCGTATTTAATGGCCTTAACCGCTTCCCATAAGGATACATTTTCCCCCAGCGCTTTAAGCTGTTGAGTGAGATCATAAAGCCTGGAGTCAGGGGCTTCGAGCACAATCATTTTAAATTTGTACCCCAAACCCTCTAAAATATCCCTCTCTACCTGGGCATAATAGCCAAAACGACATGGACCCCATCCGCCGGCCATAACAATGGTATCCGCTCCCTTTTCCATTGCCTCGATGAAGTTGCCCAGATTAATCTTCAAAGGCATGCAGGCAAATTCAGGTGAATTTTTTATCCCCAATTCGAAGGTGCGTTTGGTGATGGGCGGGGGGGGTATAACATCCAGTTTAAGCCCTGCCAGCATCGCTTTTACGGCAATATGCATATCACCCATATGCGGAAATGTAATTTTCACTCACAGCCGCCTTCCTTCTCTGGAGCATATCGCAAAATGCCTCCAGTCTGGTTACCATTCCAGCTTCTCCGGTATGTTCATCTATGGTTATCATCATGAATGGTTTCGTTTTTAACTTACGGCTTATGATTTCTCCCACCATCGAATCTGGTCCGCAGCCAAAACAGGCCAGATATATTATGCCGTCTATTTCCGGCTGGGATTCCAGGAAAAGCGCACTTCCAACTGATTTGCGTCCCAGCGTCCAGAAAACTCGTTTTGGTATCTCTGCGGCTTTGGTTTCAATTGAATCCTGGTCCAGATTCTCAACTACCTTGACCCGACACCCCATTTGACGGAGACGGTTGATTAGGTTCATACTAATCATCTGGTCATATAATGAGTAACCATGCCCTAAAACCCCCATATTCAAATTATAGGTGGCGGGCAGTGTGATTTGTTCACCTTCCCACATCTGTACAGCTTCAGCCATATTATAATCATCCTGACAAAGCTGGCGGCATTTATACAACTGGTATAGACCATGCTGATAGGCCTGTTTAATAAGCTGTTTATTGGGAGTAAATATTTTCCCCACCCTGATGATATCTTTTTTTAAGAGACGATCAGTTTTACTGATATCAACCGTAATATCAATAATCTCTGGCAGTTTTGGGAGAGTAGCCCTTATCATGTCCGGCAAACCCATGAATTTGGGACAAATATAAGAACGTGGCTCAACGCTGACCAAGCGCGGAATAAAAATATAATCCAACGGTTCACAACATAGTTCCCTAACGTGCCCGAAATAAACCTTGATAGGAAAGCAAGCTTCATCCACCGCCGCTTCTACACCCTTTTCTACCGTTTGGCGGTTCGTCCAGGCCGAAGTAACTACTTCCGCACCCAACTCCTGAAAAAAGGTCTTCCACAGTGGATAATAATAGTAGTAAAAAAGTCCGCGCGGTATTCCCACTTTCATTATGTTCAACAGCCCCCTAGAATCAATAAGAAAAGTAATTTCAAGTTATAAAATACTAATCTTTAGGATTGAAAAGTACTGCGGCCAGATATCCAAAGACGATGGCAGCGGTAATACCTCCTGCCGTCGCCGCAACGCCACCGGTAAAAGCACCCAGTATACCTTTTTCTTGTACACCGGTTATAGCACCCTGCGCTAAAGTATGCCCAAATCCGCTCAGGGGTATGGTGGCCCCTGCACCTCCGATGTCCACCAGGGGCTGGTATAAACCGACGGCGCTCATGAAGGCGCCCATGGTTATATAGCCCACCAGAATATGACCCGGGCTTATATCCGGTTTGGTTAAATCCATAACCAGTTGTCCAATTACACAAAGACATCCACCGATTAGAAAGGCCATTAGGAGCGACATTAAATTTCTCCCCCTTTAGTTAGCACGCTATACCCTACCCAGAAATTATTTTTGTTTTAGCTGCAGCGCTAGTTGCGTCAAATGTTTTCTATAGCTGCTGCATGGGCTATCCCCGGAATGCTCTCCCCCTGAAAAGTACTGGTGGGGCTCATTAAGGCTCCCGTGGCCACAAATAATAAACGATTGATTTCCCCGTTTTTTATTTTACGCAGTAAAGGTCCCGCCAGCATACATCCAGAACAGCCGCAGCCACTTCCCCCCGAGTCGACTCCCTGCAGACCGTCATAAAGCAGCACCCCACAATCGGTGTAATTAGGGCTGGGAACCAGTCCCTCTCTAACAAAAAGTTCGCTGGCGAGCGCCATTCCCACTGCACCCAGGTCACCGGTTACGATTAAATCATAATAGTCGGGCAGACGCTCCGTATCTTGAAAATGCATTTTTATGGTATCAGCTGCGGCGGGTGCCATTGCTGCACCCATATTAGCTACATCGGTCTGCCCCATATCTACTACCCTGCCTACCGTTACACAGCTCACCCGTGGACCTGCTCCAGCTTTCTGTACGACCAGGGCCCCGGAAGCGGTGGCTGTCCATTGTGAGCTGGGAACTTTCTGCACTCCTTGTTCGGTGGGGGAACGGAATTGCCTCTCCGCTGTATAGTGATGACTGGAGGTGGCGGCCACCACTCGTTCATAGAATCCTCCGTCAACCATCATGGCTCCCACTAATAAAGATTCGGCCATAGTGGAGCAAGCTCCATATAATCCCAGGAAGGGAACCCTTATTTCCCGGGCCGCATAAGTGGAGGAAATAATTTGATTGAGCAGATCACCCGCTACCAACAGTTCAGCGTCCTCAGGCTTCAATCCCTGTTTGCTCAGGGCCAGTTTAACCGTTTCTCTAAGCATTTTGCTTTCAGCCTTTTCCCAGCTAGCTTCACCAATCAAGTAATCCGGCAGGATCTGATCAAATTCAGCTGCCCAGGGTCCCTCACCTTCTTTGGGTCCCGCCATGGAAGCCCAGGAAGTAATATAGGGGGGATCACTAAACATTAGTGTTTGTTGCCCTCTTTTCTTAATCGCTGCCATTTTATCCACATCCACCCCTACCAATTTATAACCCAGAGCTTCACTAAACCTATTAATACTGATGCCACAAACCCAAACACCAAAGTAGGCCCGGAAATACTGAATATTTTGGCGCCGACCCCAAATATGTAACCTTCTCTTTTAAACTCCATAGCCGGTGCGACGATAGCATTGGCAAAACCAGTTATAGGTACAATTGAACCAGCGCCAGCTTTTTGCCCTAAATCATCATATAACCCCAGACCTGTAAATAAAGCCCCCAGAAATATCATTATGATAGCATCCAGAGAACCAGCGTCCTGTTTATTAAAACCCGCTACCAGCAGATAATTAAGAATAAGCTGGCCTATGACACATATCAAACCACCTACCACAAAAGCCCATAGACAGTTACTAATAACAGGTGGCTTGGGTTTCATCTGATTGACTAAATGATGATACTCTTCTTGCTGTGCGGTCTTAAGCATTTCATCATTGTTCATATTCATCCTTTAATCCCCTCCATGTCTTATTCTGAGCTCTCTAAAACAGTTTTATACATGAAAGTCAACAAAAAACCAACAGATCAGCGGATCTGTTGGTTTTTTGTTTTTAATCCAGAAATATGAAGTTATTCGGTATAGGCTATCTTAATGTTAGCTTTGTAATCCACAATCCTATTTCCCTTGACACTGGCAGTCCAATTATATACTTCGACCCCCGAAATGTTGCTATAAGTCTTGGACGCGTCAGCGACAGCCATATTAACCGCATCCTGCCAATCCTTATGGGATTCCCCTACAAATTCAGCAACTCTAATCTGCATGTTATTTTCTCCTTTCAATTGCATTTAAACTTATTATTGCTATTGAAAGGTTCTTTTATGCAAGCACCTTTTGGGTCTAATCAACGCGTTCCTTCATTTCTTCTCATTGTTCTGCCAAGCTCTATTATTCCAGCACCTCTTTCAGTTTAATCAACGCTCCTTTTTCGATGCGCGAAACCTGCACCTGGGACACTCCGATGTCTTCGGCTATTGAGGATTGAGTCTCATCGCGAAAAAAACGCCGCAGAATTATTTCTCGTTCTCGGCTGTCCAACTTACTCAAAGCCTCCCGTAAAGCCAGCTTTTCCAACATCATAATATTGCCTTCATCATTGGCAAGCCTATCAATAAGGGAAATTTGCTCTTTTTCTTCGCCGAGATAAGTGTCATATATGTATGCGGGAGACTGGCAGGCTTCCATGGCCATAACAATTTCTTCTTTATCAATTCCCAATAAACAGGCTATTTCCGCAACGCTGGGTTCCTTGCCCAGGCTTGCTCGCAGTTTTTCCTGGGCCCAGCGTATTTTGCTATAGTTTTCTTTCAATCCCCTTTGTACTTTTACAATGCCGTCATCCCGCAAAAACTTTTTAAGTTCCCCTATTATCATCGGAACCGCATAGGTGGAGAAACGAACCCGGAAGGAGAAATCAAACTTATCTATGGCTTTAATAAGGCCTATGGAACCAACCTGAAACAGATCCTCATGGTCATAGTTGTTATTTTTGAATCGTTCCAGAACCATATAAACGAGTCCTAAATTGGTCTCGTAAACCCTGGCTCTGGCATCATTATCACCGCTCTGGGCCTTGCGGAGAAGATTGTCATTTTCCTGGTATTTATCGGGGGGCATAGGTATATACCCCCTTAAGCCAGGGCTTCTTTGGTATTGGCCTGGAAACACCGTTTGAGCTTGACACTGGTACCTTGCCCGGGTTGGCTGATAACCTCAATTTCATCCATAAATGATTTCATTAATGAAAAACCAAGCCCCATGCGAGCGGTATCACTGGAAAAGCTGGGCTCCATGGCTTGTTTAATATCGGCAATACCTTTCCCGAAATCCTCGACCATAATTTCCATAGTTTGGTCATTTATTATGGCAGCCACAACTACCACTTTCTCATGAGGTCGATTTTCATATCCATGTATAATACAGTTGGATACCGCTTCTGATACCACCAATTTTATTTCCTCAATTTCCTCCAGAGTACAATCTATTTGGGCAGCAAAGGCCCCCACACAAGCCCTCGCGAAGGATACATTTTCAGGCAAACTTTGAAATTCAAAACGCACATAATTCTTCATGTTCATGGCCTGTCCAGCTTAAAGCTGGCCTTCACCTCCTTTTATATATTAATAATATCTTGCTCGTTATTATACATGGAAACCAGTCTGTTGATACCGGAAAACATCAATATCTTGTGAACTGCTGGACAGGCACCTACAATGAACATTTTTCCGCCCCACCCCGCTATTTTTTTATATCTGCCGATTATTACGCCCAGACCGGAGCTGTCAATAAAGGTGACCTTTTCTAAGTTTATCACCAAGTTGCATATTTTCTTAGTTTCTAATTTCCGATCTATTTCTTGGCGCAGCTTTTCAGCTACAACCATGTCCATTTCTCCCTGAACCCTGACAAACAGTGTATTTCGAATCTGCTTTAACTCCACTTCCACGCATAAGTCCCCTCCCTGTATGTCTTAAAACCTTATAGATTCTTATAATGGATTATTTTTCAGAATCCTAAAGTAGACTTCTACAAGCAGGGGACAATTCCTTCCACTAAATTCCATTTATAAAAGAAAGGTTTCGGCAAACACTTTCATTATCTCTTTAATAAAACCCCCTCGGGCAACATCTTGTGCCGAAACAATGTCGATTTTCTTCTGCAGGTTACCTTCTTTTAATATTTGTATCTCCCCTAACTTCTGCCCTTTCTTCACGGGGGCATTGATATATGATATAAGCTCTTTACTTTGGCTCAGGTTATCCTTTTCCCCTTTTAGATATATTGACCCTGCATCCTCGGCAACAACAGCTTCTACAGTTTCTTCTCCTCCTTTGCCTACTTTTACTACCCCGCATACACTATCCCGGGTAAAAAAGGACTTATAAGCGTATTTAGCAAAACCATAATTGTATAGTTCCATCGAATCCCGAAAATGCCCCCGGACCTCAGGCGATGCCATTACTACACAAATTAGCCGCAGACCATCCCTCTTAACCGTAGATGTTAAGCAGTATTTAGCTTCGTTAGTCCAACCAGTTTTGAACCCATCCGTTCCCTGATACCACCAGAGCAATTTGTTGGTGTTATACAGTTTGAATTTACCCTGCCTAAGATCGTATTCTTTTATAGAAGTATATTCCTGTACCCGGGGGTGAGCCAGAGCATAGCGTGCTATAACTGCCATATCAAAGGCACTGGTGAAATGTCCCTCGGCCGGTAGGCCGTAAGAATTAACGAAATGAGTGTTTTCCAATCCTAGATCCTTAACTTTATCATTCATTTTATCCACAAAATTCTGGTGGGTTCCTTCTAAATGCTCAGCAATTGCTACACAGGCATCGTTGGCTGAACCTGCCGCAATAGCAATCATCATCTCTTCATAACTCATGATCTCGCCTGGTTCCAGATAGATCTGAGATCCTCCCATCTTCCAGGCATTCTCACTGGTAACAACTTTGTCTTGCAGATCAGCCTTGCCCTGTTCAAGTGCTTCCACGCCCAATATCAGGGTCATTAATTTGGTCATACTGGCTGGAGCTAAGCGCTTATTTTCATTATAACCAGCTAAAATATTCCCTGAATCACCATCCATCAATACATAAGACTCGGCCTTGACGTTCTCCATTTTAGTTTGAGCTGCCGCCATCCCAACCCAGGAAAACATTAATAAAATCAGAACCAACCCAACCGCTTTAGGTCTAACTCTCATCCCGCATGTACCTCCCTTTATCCTAACTATTTATAAATTATATTGAGGTACAGCTGTTATTATGTCATTGGCTGCCTTTTATCCATTATTAAGCAGTGAATTTGCCGATTATCTGTTTTACTTGACAGTCGCGATGATCAGTGGTGTGCCAGTCGGTAGTTCTTCTGCCAGACGATAACTGGCCAGGAGCCGTTTATAAGCATTTTGCATCCGCTCTTGGTCATTAGCATGTAAAGTCGCTAAAACGTCACCTTTTTGTACATAATCGCCTTTTTTCTTGAGTACCTTAACGCCCACAGCAGGATCAATCATATCCCCCATTCTTTCGCGCCCTGCACCCAGCAGCATAGCTGTTCTGCCAACCTCCAGCGCATCTATGGCCGCTACGTAACCATCCCCCTTCGATATAACCTCGGTTTGCAGGGCTGCTTGCGGAAGTCCATAAAAAGGTTCTTCGTAATCAAGCCTCCCTCCCTGAGCACTCACTAATTCACAAAACTTTTCAAAACCCGCACCCGATGATAAGGTATGGCAGACTTGTTGCATAGCTTGCTCATAAGAAGAAAATTTTCCTGCCACCAGCAATAGATGAGCGGTTAAAGTAACACACAATTCTTCCAGATCAGCTGGACCATGCCCTCGGAGGAGGTCAATGGCCTCTTTTACTTCCAGGGCATTGCCCACAGTTTCACCCAGAGGCTGGCTCATATCAGTAAGCAGTGCCACTACCTCCCGGCCTGCTCCATGGCCTATTTCCACCATGGTTCGTGCCAATTGCAGAGCTTGCTCCTCATTTCTCATAAATGCTCCACTGCCTACTTTCACATCCAGAACTATCCCCTCTGCTCCAGACGCAATTTTTTTACTCATGATACTGGAGGCAATTAGAGGGATGCTATCTACGGTTGCAGTTACATCCCGAATTGCATAAAGTCTTTTATCAGCCGGAACCAGATTCCCGGTTTGAGATACAACTGCGGCTTTTATCGCATTGACCTGTTCCACAAACTGGTGGTAGGTCCTCTCGACCTGAAAACCCGGTATCGACTCAAATTTATCAATAGTCCCCCCGGTATGCCCCAGACCCCGGCCGGACATCTTGGCTACTGGTACACCTGCTGCTGCGGCCAGAGGTATAACCACCAGGGTAGTCTTGTCCCCCACGCCGCCCGTACTATGTTTGTCAACTTTTTTGCCTGCAATCCCTGCCAAATCCATAACTTCACCTGAATAAGCCATAGCCAGTGTTAGAGCATTGGTTTCCTGCCCGGTCATGCCCTGGAAGTAAACCGCCATCGCCCAGGCTGCAATCTGATAATCCGGTATGCTTCCGTCGCTTATTCCCTTGACCAGAAAACTTATTTCCGCTGTATTCATTTCCTCACCATTGCGTTTTTTTAAAATGATATCTTGTATATTCATGCCTTAACCCCTTATAAGCGAATAGAAGCTC
>Ga0265294_10005770_pt1 | contig 15043 bp, 16 predicted proteins | sample MunlanPumphouse3_FD_192504 | JGI IMG/M metagenome (GOLD analysis project Ga0265294, IMG submission 192504) | Groundwater microbial communities from a municipal landfill in Southern Ontario, Canada - Pumphouse #3 | ecosystem: Environmental > Aquatic > Deep subsurface > Groundwater | place... | reverse complement strand
CATCATCTCCGAGATCGATAACAAATGCTTCCCAATCCTTTACAGGTACGATGACCTCGACTCCGTCATTTTTGGATCCGCATCTTTCTTCCCATATAGGTGCCCCATCGATCTTTTTTGCAGAATCACCGATAATGGCATCGATCTCCTGTTCCTCGAGAGTTATGAATTCCTCTGCTCCCTGAAGTACGACAAGGAGTGCTTTGCTTACGCTGCTGTACGAGATATCATACGGCTTTATGCTTGCATGGTGCACTAATTTCTGCAAAGGTTTGCTGATGTCCTTGAATTCAGGGAATTCGTATGCAATGGCTTTTGTAATGCCTGCAGGCAGCACCTTGAGTGTTGCCATTGTGATTATTCCGAGTGTTCCCTCAGATCCTGAGAATAACTGTGTGAGGTTGTAACCAGACATATAATATCCGATCTTGTCGTATCCGGTCTCAAGGGTGGTTGCATCTGCTGCGACCACCTGAAGATTGAGGACGTTGCTTTTTGCAGATCCGTTCTTATATGAACCGATCCCCATTCCGTTGGCAACTACCCAGGATCCTACAGTTGTGGATGTGTCCGTAGGATATGAACCGAGGATGAATCCTTCTTTTGCACAAATGTCGATAAGTGTTTTCCATGTGCATCCTGCTCCGACCTTCACAGACATTGCGATACGATCGAAATTAACGACCTCGTCAATCCTTGAAAGATCTACGAGTATGCCTCCCTGAGGATATTTCGTTCCATCAACAGCCCATTCAGGGTTGTTGCTGGATACAACACGGAACTCGTTCTTGTTTGCGATAGAAATGATCTTTGCAACTTCTTGTGCCGACTTGGGTGCCACACATACTATTGCTTTTGTTTTCTTATCTGAACAGCAATTTGAATCACAAACGCTGACATTCTCTTTACCGACCACTGCCTGGAGTGCCTCAAGGACCTCGACCGCTAATTTTGATGTGTTCTCCCCACAATTCATGATTTGTCCTCCACTTCTAAAAGTGTGACTTTTAATAAGAATGGGTAGCGACTGATATATTATAATAGTTGTGGAATTCAAAAGAAACTGGAAAGGAGCTGACAGGGTCAGCGTGGTTTATAAGGTTTCAATTTTGCCGCAGAAATAACCGATCTCTTCGAATCTTCATTCATTTTGAAGAGATGCGTCCTGCAGTCACAATCCGAACATCCGAATCCATTTAGGACCGGCTCTCCGGCCGCTGTCTCTACCATACCTACTAATTGACATTCCAGAATAGGTTCCGGATACGACTCATATGCTTCCATATGGTCTGCGGTCACCGTTAGACGGTCTATGTGCCAGTGTATAGTCTTTTCCTTCGAGAAATGCCTGCCGAGTCTCTGATCGAGACCTCTCATCGCACTACCTATGTAACAATATTCGCCAGCAGGGAACGATACGTTTCCCAAAGCTCCTATGTCTATCTTCATGTCATGATCGAAGGTCATGAACAAGAGATATGTTCCGCATCTCATCATTTTTTCTCAACTTTCCGTGCGTCTTCGTATTCTATTTCCGAACGCGTCTTGATGCGGATCAGAATACTACTGTCGTCGATTTTGGAAGGAGCTATTGTACACACGTCTTTAAGTTTGCGGCCATAAACGGTCATATTCTCGATATATTCATGATGTTCATCGTATGGGATCTTGACCCTGAGGCCATCCAGATGAAGAGTTAGAGGCGCAGGCCTTAAACACATATTTACCGGTTCATACTCTTCTAGAAGCTGCTTTATCTCTCCGGGATGCACGAACATCGGATCCTCTTCGAGCACTTTCTTCCTATCAGCGAGGATGGTCTCCACTGCATCTGCGATCTCTTCCAATTTAGCTCTCTCAGGAGCCGTTCTCATTCTGGATGTCTTTCTCCCGACACCTGATACGATGGCCTCGCATGTATCGTCGATACCTTCTGGCATAGGTCCCGATACCAATACTACCGGCACTGTAATATCCTTGAAAAGGTCTGTCTTAGCCTCTATACAAGACTTGAAATTTCCTAATGAGAACACGGCTGCATCATATTCATCGATGATCGTCTTCTCCTGAAGGTTTATCTGAGCTGTGAGCTTTCCTCTGCCTCTTGCCAATCCCATGACAACTGTTACGGCACCGTATCTTCTGAGTTGCTCTGCGATGTCGCAGATAGGGTGTGGCATATGATGACGCCCCAATGTGGGACCCACAATAGCTATCTCCGTACCTGCTAAAGGAACAGGCTTTATTTCTCCGCCGATCTCTATGCAGAACGCTTCTACCATCTTCCTGTCTTCCGCCGGGATCGACATCGTGACCGTGAGCATCTGAGCACTCCTTGTCTTCTGTATGATCACTCCTCCGACATCCTCGATCAACTCATAGAGTTCCTCGGAACGATAGACACCCCCGTCGTACATTATGACATCAAACATCTTCTGCACCGCCCTGCATCCTCTTGTGGACTGCTTTCGCCTCTTCAAGCATATATGGTTCTATCCTTTCTTCTGTAGCCACTACTGTTATGACCATTCCGTCAATATAGGTGTGTCTGACCTTTATTCCTTCAGGCATCGATCTCCAGATGGCTCCGACGATCTCTTTCATATGTTCCTCGCCGGATGCGATTACCATATCCCTTATCTCAGAATCTTTGACACCGCGCACTATGATATCGAAACGGGTCTGTTGTTCTACCGCCCTTCTTCCGTATTTCTTCCAAAGCTGATCAAGCATCTCCGGGGCATGTCTTTCATCGGTTATGGTCATGAATACACTGTCGCCTTCACTCCTAACCGTGGCAACATCTGATATTTTCATATTGGTAGGTTCTGTCTTGAGCTTTACCGAGAATATGAACAGCGGGATATCTGGTTTTAGGACTAGTTCTGCCTTATCCATAAAATCTGACTTTCCGATATCTGACATTATCTCTTCGAACAATGCTTTGTATGAATCCGCTCCGAACGGTTCGCTACACGTGACCTCTATATCCATATAATATCCTCACAAGAATCCGGAACTGAGCAATGCTCCTCCGACCGCACCGATATATTGAGAATTAGGCGGGACGATAGGCCTCTCTCCGAGGACCTCTCCGACTGCGGTTACCATTCCTGATATAAGAGATGTTCCTCCTACCTGAATGATCGGGTGCCTTACATCGATCTCCTGAAGCTGTTGCTCATACACTTGTTCTGCAACAGAATGACATGCCGCCGCCGCAACATCTTCGAAGGATTTTCCTTCTCCTAATGTGGTTACAAGATCTTGGATACCGAAAACTGAACAATAAGAATTCATCTTAGCATTCCTCCAATCTCCTTTGTCTGCAAGTGCACCGAGATCCTCTATAGGGATCTTCAACCTCTTGCATACCATCTCGAGGAAACGTCCGGAAGCACCTGCGCAGATACCTCCCATGGTGAAGTTATCAGGAACTCCGTCCCTGACAGTGATCGCTTTATTGTCCATTCCTCCGATATCTAAGATCGTGGCCTCTCCTCTTTGCCTGTTTGCAAGCCACACGGCACCTTTGGAGTTGACCGTGAGTTCTTCCTGGACAAGTTTGGCATTGAAATATTTACCAAGTGTAAAACGTCCGTAACCGGTGGTTCCCATCGCCTCGATCTGTTTCAGTTCTACACCTGCCTCCTTCATGGCATTCTCTAAAACTAACTGTGCAGACTGCACAACATCTCCCGAGGTCGTCCAATCCTTACCTATGATCTTATTGTTCTCCATGATCACCGCTTTGGTCGTGGATGAACCTGAATCAATACCTGCCGTGAGACCTGTCTGTCTCTCTCTTGCCAAGAGTTCTTTCCTTGTGACAATGGTGACCAACGCCTCCATCCTTGTAAGAAGCTGCGATGCTTTGAGCCTCTCCGTGAATGAATATGTAACGACAGGGAGCTTTGTATTCTCTTGAATGAATCTTCTTAACTCATTCCTTACAAGTGCTGCCTCTGCACATCTGAAACACGTCGTGATAAATACTGCATCGGCATCATATTTGCCATCTGCAAGAGAGATTGCCCTCGCGATCATCAATTTGAGCTGTGGAGACCTCGGATTGAATCCGAATCTTTTCACAGCATCGTTGATATCTGCATAAGAAACATCTGGATAGACGACCTTTGCACCAACTGAACGTGCCGCTTTCTCGATCTCGTACTGAACGCTGCTGTACTCTGTACCGCATGATAACTGTGCGATCTTAATGGTCATTTCAATCCCTCCAGGAATTCCTTTATTTGGCCTACAGTGGCCTTTGCCTCTTCCTCATTATTCGGATAGTTCACTGAAATAGACGGGATACCGCGTCTCTTTATGAGATATTTGACCATTTCATTGGAACGTTCGCATCCTACGCATCCGAAATTGAACGGAGGATCAAGCATAATGATAGCAGCATCCGCCTCTTCTATCATAGGCCCCCACAGAGAGAGCCTGCCTCTAACACCTGACGGCACCTCCACGCCTGCATATTTCAGACCTTTGATGACATCCTCGAGTGTCAGATTCATTGGCGGCATATCCACTTCTACATTGTCTATCTTGTTTTGAATGGCGGCCATGGAGCTGAGAGGTTCATGACCGAATCTCTCTACCAGGTCGAATAGTATCAAACTGTTCGGGGGGTCTATGAAAACCTTCATTCTTTCGCCTCACATATTTTTTTGAATTTTTCTGCTGAAAACTGTTTCTTCTCTTCTGGGAGTTTGTATTTCTCACCTTTATCGGCGCACATAAGGCCATTCTGGACCCACGGCAAAGCTTGCCACTCTGCTTCCAATTGTGCATATCCGGGCCTTGTCCCGTGCTGTGCACGGCATCTTCTTGGATCCCCTGCTGGATACGCTCTTACCTTTGAGAAGATCTCATACGGATGCTTCTTTCTTACCTCAGCAAGGATATCTTTCACGAGATCTCTGGATCCTTCCACTAGACATCCGTAACATGTCTCTTTTACTGTGACCTCTTTGCCCATCGCATGAATCGTACGTACCAATTGGTCCGGCGTGATCATGGATTCCGGGGAGATCATGAATATTCTCGTTTCTCTCTCCTCGCTCATATCTTTTCCTCCGTGATGTAAATTGTCTGCTCATCTTCGAGCGCACTGACCTTTGAAATATCATCTAACAGTTTTCCTACCATGTTCGTACCATATGGCTCTTCTCCGGTAGGTCCGTATTCCTTGCTATCTTCAAGCCTGATACCAATCAGACCGTGATGAGGTCTTGACTGATTTGTAATACCTATATCACCTTTCTTGCATTTCTTGAACATATCTTGTGGATACAGGATCTTGGACCTCTCATCATCGCCGTAGAATGTGACCATTGGCATTCCTTCGAATGCAAACTGAACCTTGAGTGAACCTATGGGCTTGTGAATGAGTCCTGTGATCTTCTTGAAATAATGAAGTGACAACGGATCTTTATCTGAAAGCGATATTCTCAATATCTTGTCTTTAGGAACTGCGAATGTCTCAACCTCTCCCGCTTTGATAGCAGACATTGTCATCTCAGGTGTCTGATCCACTATTATCGCATCATCAGAGAGATCGCCTGTCCTTTTCTGTTTCACTTTGAATCCTGAAAGGAATTTCTCTCCATCGGCCTGCGTCATACCAACAGAAAGGACGCGCGAAGGTTCTGTGATCGTTGTGATAATGTCCCCAGCCTTCGCCTGAGCTACAATTGCAAGACCTCTCCGAAGCTCTCCTGCATGGTTTATCGTCGGAATTATCTGCCTGGTCTCCTTGTATATCAAGACGTGCCCCGTTCCCACACCCGAATTCCTTACGGTGACGCTTCCCCTGGATCTTATCTCATGCTGTTCATCGGCTATATTGACATCCATGTCATCCCTGCAACCGATGTAACTTCCGGTGCTATCAGAAACATTCAGATGTCCTTTAGAACTTACGATCAGAATCTGTTCGGAAGATTCTGGAGACCTGTCATCCAGTTCGATGAGCATATTGGTCTCCACTCTGTAGCCGTCTTCCAAAAGATATGAAAGGTCTTTCGTAACTATCACATTCTCGGTGCTCACATCAGATACTACCGGGCGTATGGAAAGGATCGGCTCTCCCTCTTTCAAGACTTTAAGCAGATGCCTTCCGACAGTTATCCTTCCGATGCGTCCTGGGCCTGCTCCATAAGACCTCTTATGATCCTTCCTTGCGATCATAATGTACGTCGTTTGGTTATCATTTCCGCCCAGTGAGAAGAAACAATCATAAATCATGTATCTCCTTTCAGTCCTATCAACAGGTATATCGGATTCAAAAGAACCGAATGCTACAATGTCCTGAGTTACCCACCTTGATGTTATTCCATCTATCTTGGGAATCAAAGATTTCCAAAGTCTTGCATCACTGCTATCGTCAAGATGAAGTGTCATCGGACCAACCGATGTTACAAGTTCAAAATCATTGGTCTCTTTTGTTAATTTCTCTGTGGAAAGATGCACTGAGATCAGAGAATCTTTAACGTACACCTCGTTTGCAATTGCATCTTTCAGTGTCGATCCGGCCTTGAGTTTCTTCTCCTTTCCGTTAACGATTACTTGCATCTTATTCACCCTTTGTGGATGGGAGAACCTTCTGGACCTTTGATACGATCTCATCGAGTTTATCCTGGGGACATGTTACTCCCCTAATAACTCCCGTCACGATCTCCATGATCTCCCCTTTTGTATTGATGTCCTCATCCGCAGGCATAACCACCCGTGTCTTAACACCAATAGCTGCAAAATCCTCATAATCTATTGGGCACTGCGCCACTATTACCGCTGGAATATTCACATTCCTGAGAATGAGCCTTGCTTTGTAGATGATATGAGAGCGAACATTTCCCAGATGAATAAGCGCGACTTTGTATTGCTGTATCCTTTCAACTTCGATTGGATCCAATCCAAAACATGTACCTGTCGTAACATCTGGAGCATCTGCGGGAACTCCTGAACCTGCATTGACAACAAGGACGCTTGTGTCTATGCCTTCTTCTCTAAGAGCATATGTTATCTCGCAGACAGGCTTGGTTATATGTCTCCTCCCGGGACCCATAGCTATTACAACAACATCGGTTCCGCTTTCAGAAATGGTCGCCCTTGCGGCAAGACCTCCTCCCACTCCAAGTCCCATGGACTCTCTGCACTCAACGAAACTCAGATGCCTCCCTATCTGCTGCTTCAAAGTTATTCACCCTTTTCCTCATCCTCTTCGGTAAGATCGAATTCCTTTACGATCTCTTCTGGTTTTCCGATAGCCAACACCTTGCCGCCTTTCATGAAGGCCGCACGGTCGCAACAGTTGAGGATGAAGTCCATATCGTGACTCACGACTATAAATGTCTCACCTAAAGTCTCCCTTGCTCTGAGTACAGACTTTGCAACTATTACCTTTGTAATAGGATCCATAGTTCCAGTGGGCTCATCTAATATTATTATGCGGGGCTCTTTTATTAGTACTTGTGCAAAAGCAATCCTCTGACACTCCCCGACACTTAATGTGTCTGGATATGCATATAGGGTCTTTTCCATATCTTTGGCCGGAAATCCCACACTCAAAAGCACTTGAATCGCTTTCATTTTTGCGAGTTCAGCAGGCATTTTCATACCAATACATGTTGAAAGATTCTGAAGTACCGTATCGAATGGATAAAGAGTGTATTCCTGGTGAAGGAAACCGATATATGGTGTTGCCCTTCCTTTTCCTGCAAAACCACACTCGGACATATTGACCCAATCATCACCGATCTTGATCTTCACTGTTCCTGCAGTGACTGGAGACATTCCAGCGATCATTCTTGATGTGGTTGTCTTCCCTGCTCCGGAAAGACCTATCAAAGCGAAAACCTCTTTCTCTTTTATGTCAAATGTTACTCCATCAACAGCTTTGACAACCCCTCTTACTACTGAAAAATAATGTTTCTCCGCATCAACAAGCGAGATTATTGTATCTCCGACATCAACCTTGTGGTCTTGTTTATCGAAATGATACTCTTCCATGAATTTCTCAGTAATAGCTACAGGCTTACCTTCCATGACGACATTTCCTGCATCGAGCCATATTGCCTCGTCTGCCATGTCTTCGACAGCCTCGGGCCAATGCGATGCGAATATCATGCATATCTCATGCTCTTTGACATAACTCACAAGTCTTTTGTGGATCAAGGCTGCAGTATTCGGATCTAAAGTACCTGTAGGCTCATCTGCCAGGAAAAATAACGGATCCTTTGCAAGCTGTCTTGCAATCACTACTCTCTGTTTCTCTCCTCCCGATAAATCTCTAGCTATGTGTGTGGTCCTGTGTGTCATATTGACGAATTCCAATAATTCGATAGCTTTCTCCACACGGTTGGGAGATTTATCGTCTATCGCTTCCAGAACATTCTCTACAACTGTCTTATCGCCGAATAATGAAAAAGACCTCTGAAGCATGATCGCGGTACGTTCTTTGATCGCTTCCCTTATCGGATCATATTCTTTCATTGACCAGAAATCGATCATCTCTGTATTGGATTTGGAACAACATTTAGTACATGGGGTCCCTTCAAAAGGAAGATCAAGATTTCCACATTTAGAACAACGATTCACATGATACAAAACACGTCCAGAATCAGGAGCATATTCCACACTTCCCCTGAGCATATGCATGAGTACACTCTTTCCTGCTGCACTCTTTCCAATCAATCCTAAAATTTTACCGGTGGAGATTTTTGCACTCACATTGTTAAGTACAGTTCTGCCATCGAATTTCTTAGAAACGTTCTCGATGATCAATAGGTCAACTGACTGCGCCATGAAACATATGCACAGGTTACGCACATAAATACTATACTGAAAAAAGATTAACGGCACTTAAATATTTTTTGATTAATAATTCACTTAATCAACATTTTTGTTCATTTCTGTTCATTTTTCTAGCGTTATCTATATAGGCTGGATGAACTATGCATCCATATGGTTTTACAACAGGGCCCTAGACTCGGCGGGCCAATACCAAAATTCAGAGAATACCACGTCTGGAAGACATTGTATTGTCTAAATAACAACAGCCCAATTGGCCGTAAGAAACTAGCAACTTTTCTTGGAATCGGAGAAGGAAGTACAAGAACTATCCTCAACCTTCTTCAAGAGAGCGGTCTAATCATCATTAACAAGAACGGTGTAACACTCACTCCGGAAGGCATCGAATGCTGGAATTCAGCATACATGGAAATGAAGGCGCTGCAAATCAGTGACATTACCATCGGCGCATGCGATTGCATAATACGTATACCGAACATGGCATTCAAAGTAAAATACGGATGTGAAGAAAGAGACCTCGCTATAAAAGCAGGCGCATCAGGAGCTACAACACTAATATGCTCAAAAGGCATCCTTATCTTCCCTGGATCCGGTTATCCAGTGGATTCCAAAGTTGACAACATAATCAGAAACAATTTTACAATAAGAGATGACGATGTCATAATCATCGGTACCGGAAGAGACCTTGACATAGCGGAAGTAGGTGCTGTCGCAGCAGGATTAGAACTCTTGGGTGGCCTCCACATCAACCGCGATCTTGAAGGTATCCTTTCACAGAGAAGCACTGGAAACGAACTGCTTTCACTAGCATTTGCAATACATGACCTCGTTGGAGGCCTTCCGGTCTGTGCAAAAAGCAGAGACAACCTAGGTATCAGGATAGAATCCGGAACTGTCATCGATAATGCATATACTGGTGCCGTATTGGAAGAAGTACTCAATGCTGGTACAACAATCAGAAAGATCGCAACGTCTGGACCTTACAAGGGCATCAGAGTCATAGTAACTCCTGTAGAACTTGATAACAAAATTATCGCAGCCATAGGCGTGGTGGACATAAGATCCATGGCAGGAGTCAATAACCTTATTCGTCTCAGGAGTGATGAATGAATGAATGAAGAATGCAAAGTAACAATAGATGCAGGCGTCTGCAAGATGAAGACCATCGTCTATGCAAAGGTCAATCCCGAGACAAGAATGGTAAACATAAACATAGAAAGTGACTGCGCCAGCGTGCTTAAGATGTCATTATCTATAAAGCCGGTATGCCAATACACCGAGATTGAATCTAGTATAACAAAAACCGAGATCTATAAACTCGCAGATGAGGTGCATATCCATGCAGCGTGCCCTGTTCCATGTGCAATAATAAAAGCTATAGAAGTAGCCGGTGGCCTAGGCCTTAAAAGGAACGTTACAATAAACATAGAATGATCAAGAGATCATTCTTTCCTATTCACATATTCATCTATCTTTTCAGACCATATCATCGCTGAAGGACCAGTCATGTACATCACGACCTCTTGTATCTCCAATATCTCCTGGGGCGTTGCTCCTGCTTGTATCGCCGCATCTGCATGATACTCAAAACATTTCTCACATTTGGCAACAGATGACAATGCCATTGCAAGTAATTCTTTCTCGCGCACAGAAACGGCACCGTTCTTGAACACCTCATTCCTGTACTTGTACATAGCCTGAAGGACTTTCGGATCTCTTTCACCCAACATTATCAATGACATCAAGATAACTAATAGTTAATTGTTTATAATCAATTTTCGATTCACACATAATGGCAGAAGAAATTGTTGACAAACCTCTGGAAATCATACGCGGTCTCAGAGGCGTAATTCATGCGTTTTACCTTGACAAAACCATTCTTGCAAAAATGCAAGAAGAGGAAAAAAAGGTACGTGCGGTCGGCGACATAACTGTCGATAATGAAGGATTCAATATGGCTTTGACACGTGAAAGTGTCATTTGTATCATTAAAGATCCCAGATTCAGACCACCCCCGGAACCTACAGTCGTCCTTTTATCAGACAAAGGAGATATTATGGGTACAGAAGTCTTCCCGTTCACTGCTAAGCAGTACATGAAAAGAGATGATGTTGTCTGGCTCTCTGATGCCTTTGTCCTATTCCCTGATGTTAAAACAGTAGGCGGAGAAAAATTCATTATGCCTCCTGTATCATTCCCTGAACTGAATGAAAGCAACGGATGCAAAGATGTTATTTCGTGCAGTCCTGCTCCTACATGTGATCTTATGATGAAGAATTATTACAAGTATGATGATGACCCGAAACTCGCATCCGTCCTTGTGGGATTCAACAGGATATGAAACCTCTTCCCATATCATGGGTTTATCGCCATTATCTTTTTTAACAATTGATTACATTCTCGGCTCGATATGATACTCAATCGTTGTCCTAAATATTCACCAAAAAGCGGGATCAGAATAATTCCACCTGCAGAGACTATCAAACACATCCTGCCCCTCCTACCAATAGCTGGAATAAAGGCCCCAGAAGATATCACCTCCAAAGATAATATTGGAATACCTGTATTCTCCATTGACCGCCCCAATGCTCCAGCTGGTAGTAACTATAATGGAAAAGGAGCATCCTTAGAACAAGCAGAAGCCTCTGCGGTTATGGAAGCGATGGAAAGATACAGTGCTGAAAAAAGAGATGATGACGAAATAGCATATGGAACGTTCGCACAGGCAAGCGAAGTTGGACTCACGGTGAATCCTAAGGATCTCATCCTTCCGTTGAACGTCTTAGATTATTATGAAAATGCAGAGATCGCATGGGTAAAAGGCTATGAAATGTTCAGAGGAGTTCCTACGTGGGTACCCGCATGCGCAGTATATTATCCATACATACCAGACACAGACCTTCAACTATTCAAATATCATACGAATGGTATCGCCGCAGGAAATACTCTCGAAGAAGCGATCCTTCATGGATTATTGGAATTGATTGAAAGGGACGCTTGGTCCTTGGCTGAAGATCATAATATTGCAAATGCAGACATAATTGTTGATAACGATTCTATACCTGGAAAACTGATCGAACATTTCACTGACCAGGGCGTCGAAATCCATCTCAAGGATCTCACAAGCGATCTTGGTATACCTACAGTAGGAGCAGCTGCGGATGATACTTTTACAAAGGACCCGGAACTACTTACCATCGGTGTCGGAACCCATCTGAATCCCGAGATAGCATGCATCAGAGCGATAACAGAAGTTGCTCAGAGCAGAACCACTCATAAATATGGAAAAAAGATCAATGCTAAACTTCAGAAGATCACACAGGACATGGGGTATGAAAAGATCAAAACTGTCAATAGTATGTGGTACCAAGACCTTGAAAAAAAAATCAATCTAAATGATATCGTAGATCTTGCTACACCATACGTCCTTGATGATATAGAGATAATCTTTGACAGACTAATGAACCATGGATTCGATCGTGTCATCGCAGTGGACCTTACAAGATCTGATGTAAATGTACCTGTTGTGAGAATGATAGTTCCAGGATTGGAAGTGTCAACAATGGACCCAGCTCGTGTAGGATCTAGACTATGCGGATCGTGGCCTCCTAAAATATGACGACCTTGATTGATCGCCATTCGTGAAAGCACAGTAATAATATTTTTATTGAAACACACGAAGAAGAGGACTCCCCCCGTTTCGAACCAGGGGGAGCTGTAAATAAATTGATAAATTGTTTATCCACCGCCGCTCGGAGTGAATGTGGATATATCGATCTCTTCTTCGAATTTCTTCAAATCATCAATCGTCTTTCCAGTTCCCTTGTATGCGTCGATGGATCTTTCACGCTCTTTGAAGGAGGATGCTTTGTACTCTGACTCGTCAACAGATTGCAGGAACGAGACATCGTAATAAAGATTGGTACGATCCAGTTTTACCCAGGTCTTTCCACCCTTATCACGAATATCCGTTACCTTCCCTACTGTCAGGGTCGGCATGTACTTCAGCACATCTCCTTCTATCATTGGCATCAGCCTTTGATAACTGCGGTTCTCTCGCCTGCAGGGACGAACTCTCTGAGTCCGCCTCTTCCAACCTCTTTTGTGAAGTTAGCGAAGTCGAAGACTAAGCTTGGATCAGCAAATGCAACACGGACGAATGGATTGGCTGTGAAAGCGTCTCCACGAGCGACGTGAGCTGCCTTCGGGATACCTGCGTATCCTGAAAGGTGACCGACATTCATTGCGTAGTTCGGATAGTTGGGTCCACGAATTTCCATCGGCAGACCCTCATCAGACCTGTATGCGAAGGAGTTAGCTGAACCACACTGATCCTGAAGATCGAATCCGTAGAATCCAAGACGTCCAGCCCTCTCCTTATGCTGAAGCATAGAAAGATACCAGCAGTTCAGACCGCAATCTGCGATACCGGTTGCCATAGCACCTGCGACACCAGTTGTTGCTGCTGAAACTGTTGACCTCTGTGATCCACCGAAGTGAGTCTCCATAACGGCTGGGTATCTCTCATACATCTCGAGTGCATATGAATTGACCTCATCACCAAGTTTGAGAAGTTCATCGAAGTTCTTAGGGTCCAATTTACAGAATCCACCGTATTTGTCTTTGATTATGTCGATTGCGTGGTATACATAATCTTCAAGGATGTTATCAGTATATGTTGCTGAAGCATACTGAGTGAATCCTACTCCACCAGACATGTATCCACCAAGGTATATTTGATCGTAGATTGCTGCACCAAGACCTACCGTCTCGAGAACTGCACGTCCAGGATCATCTGGGTAGACACGGTCAGACTGAGCTATATCTGCGAGGTATCCGAATGGTATTCCACCGGGTTCGTTAGGTCCTCTTGCACGCCTAGCAGGCATCATGGTACCCATTTGAATTGACTGGTGTTTTGCGGCATATGCAAAATCTGCGATTGCTGCTTCTCCTGCTGCAAGTTTGTATGCAGAGATGAAAGCCATTGAGATCTGCATCGCTGCATGCCTTGATACGGTTGCACCATCCATGAGCCTTCCGACCATGGTTGGAACACGCACTGCCTGCGTGAGTGTCTTTCCTATTGCCTGTTTCAGCTGTTTTGCCTGCTCCTTGGGAAAGAGTTTATTTATGTCGATAACGAACCTTGGGTCGATCTCATCAATAAGCTCATCGTCACCAGAGAATACTTTAACATACGAATCTGCCACAAGTGCAGGATTACACTCTGCCATATGCTCCTGGACGATTGCTCCTCCGGGCATTGTGTGGTTTACCGATTCGAGATATGTATTGATTGTCTCGGGTGTGACCTCTTTTCCCAATCTCTTCTCAATTGTTGCATGAGGAGAATCGAGACCAACAAGTATTGTCCTTCTGATATCATCCCAAGCCTGCTGAATGGCGGGGTTGTTGATACAGTGGAGATCATCGGTCTCTACATACATATCAGTGTGTGATAACTGATAAGGCATCATTAATCTCTGTCCAAGCGGAACTCCGATGTCTTCATTCATCATCGGGATGCCACGCTTTTTAGCTATTGCCTCTGCTGATTTCTGGAATTCTACCTTAGATTTTGACTGTTTCCATCCGCCGTAGCAGTAGTATTTGGTCTCCATATCGGTAGGATCTTCCTTGAATTTTTTCTTACATGCTTCCATGAAGAGCTTTTCCTTAGCTTTACCTGCCATGCTTACTCACCTTTGAATTTGAATGGCTGGAATCCGCCGAGTGTTCTCAGCTTGTGGATCCTGAGTCCATACATTGTTACTTCTTTGTCGTCCCTCATATCAACGCCGTCTGCTCTGAAGATTGTTGTCCTCTTCTTTAAATCAGACATTGACGCGGGCTTTCCGACATAGATCTTCCTGTCGAGTGGGATTGCAACCTGATCTTTTACATAAACGACCTCTTTCTTGTCTGCATCCCAAATATATCTCTGCCAAGCATCAAACATAAGTCCGTGCTCATCGAGACGGCATGCGTGTCCATGAACGGTTGCTCCTCTGATTCCGGTAAGTGCCGGATCAAAAGTCTCGTCATCAATCAATTCTTTGGCGAGTTTCTCGAGATCCCTCTCTCTCATTTCAATGATCTGACGTCCGGAAAGTGTTCCGGTATCAAGTCCTCTATACCTTGAAAGATACATCCATGCCCTCTGGTATGGGGAAATCGGTGCGAAGTATACTGAATCAGTAAACTGAATATACCTTAT
>Ga0265294_10005767_pt1 | contig 15047 bp, 17 predicted proteins | sample MunlanPumphouse3_FD_192504 | JGI IMG/M metagenome (GOLD analysis project Ga0265294, IMG submission 192504) | Groundwater microbial communities from a municipal landfill in Southern Ontario, Canada - Pumphouse #3 | ecosystem: Environmental > Aquatic > Deep subsurface > Groundwater | place... | reverse complement strand
ACTTCTAAGCTCTTTTATATTTTCATACCGTTTAGCACTTAAGCCTTTAATATGGGCTAAAAATGATTTTTCTAACTCTTTAATGGCATTTTGTTTGTGCTCTTTCTCTTGGCTTTGTACATAAGCTACATAGGCATTTAACGACACTTTGGCATCTATTATAATATCTTTGTCTTTTGGCAAATGCAAAATAACATCGGGTCGCACACGCTTTTGGTTTTCATCTTCAAAAGAGCTTTGAACTGTATACTCTTTGCCCTCACGCAAGCCACTTTGTTCTAAAATGCTCTCTAAAATCATCTCGCCCCAGTCGCCTTGGGTTTTGTTTTCGCCTTTTAATGCTTTAGTTAAATTAATTGCATCTTGGCTAATTTGATTGTTTAACTCTTTTAGGTTTTTAATTTCAGTTAAAAGTGAACTTCTTTGCTTGGTTTCATCGTTATAAACTTCATTAACTCGTGTTGTAAAAGAGTTTAACTGCTCTTTTAAAGGTTTTAACACTAATGACAAATTTTCATTAGACTTTTGAGAACTTTCATGAAAAAGCTTATTAACCAAATTTTCAAACTCTGTTTTCATAGCCATTTTAGACTCTTCTAGTAGTGTTTGTTTCTCTTTAAAATGGTTTTGTTCGGATCCCAGTCGTTCTTGAAGTGTGGTAATTTTTAAATTGGCTTCATTGGTTAATGCGTTTATCATTAGCTCATACTTTTGTTTAAGTACAAGCCAAAGAATTAAACTTCCAACGCATAACCCTGATGTAAACAGTAATGCTTCTATCACTGCTCTTCTTTAAACTCAGATTTCAAAGCTTCTGTGTTAGTAGTGTCATCTTCTTTGTATCCCAACTCTTTAAGCCTTTCAACCAATGGCGGATGCGAATAGTGAAAGAAAATATACAAAGGGTGAGCCAATGGAAACGATTTGTTTTCATTCGCAAGTTTTAGTAACGCGGTTATTAAATCTTGTTTGCTTGAAAGGTTCGAACCAAACTCATCTGCCGCATATTCATTGTGTCGGCTCATAGCTGAAATTAATGGCATAAGAAAAAAAGATAAAATTGGTGAAAACATTAAAAACACCACAATAATGGCATAGGGTTCATTGTTAAGTTTCAAGCCTAAAAACAACTCTTCACTTAAATTGCCAAAAATAGCAAAGAAAACAAACATAACCACACCCATAATTCCAATATTTTTCAAAATATCGCCATTTTTAAAATGACCCAACTCATGTCCTAAAACCGCTAAAAGCTCATTGTGTGTGAGTTTTTCAACCAAAGTATCAAACAAGACAACTCTTTTAGTACTTCCCAGACCTCCAAAATAGGCATTTAAACGGTTATCTCGTTTGCTGGCATCTACACTAAAAACCCCACTGCTTTTAAACCCTACTTGTGTAAGCAACGCATTGATTTTTGTCTCTAACTCTTTATCTTTTAAAGGCTCAAACTTATCAAACATTTTGTCACGAATAACAGGGTACAACATATTAATTAAAATAATAACCGCAAAAATAAAGACAAATCCCCAAATCCACCAAGTGGGTAAAAACTCAATAATCAGAGCAATTCCAGCAATAACAGCCGAACCAAACACCAAAAACAGCACTGCTGCTTTTAGCGTATCTTTAATATATAAAGCCGGCGTCATATTTGAAAACCCATACTTTTTATCAAGAACAAAAGTGCCATACAAGCTAAAAGGAAGCCCTAAAAGCCAATTAATCACAATAAACACATCAACAAAAATAATGGCTTTTAACCATAAACTTTGTGTGGTAATTAGTGAGTCTAAAAAAGGAAGCCCAACGGCAATCCATATAAAAAATATTATAAACTCATACAAAGAGGAAACAAGCCCTATTCTCTCTTTCTCAATCCCATACTCCCCTGCTGTTTTATACTTATCCAAACTTAAAATTACAGGCTTCATTTTTTTAGCCTTTTGAACAAACCCAATTTGCATAAATGAAGTATAAAAACTCACTAAAAAATAGATACAATATCCTAATATAAACAGTTCTAACACGTTATTTTTCCTTTAATTTTTCTAAAAAATGATTAAATTTTTCAATCATCTCTTTTTGTTCAGAGATATAAATAATTTCATAATTTTCATCAAATGACTCTTTTGTCCAATTTGAACTCCCAAATATAGCCACTTTTTGATCAATAATTGCCAACTTTGTATGAAGCTTGGTATTGCTTATTAAAAAAATATCAATTCCATTTTTCTTTAAAAGCGCATACTCACTGCTTTTATTTTGTGCTTTTTCTTCATCTAAAAAAACTCGTACTTTAACGCCTCTTTTTTTTGCTTCTATTAAAATTTTAGCAAATGATTTCAACGAAAAGTTGTACATAGCAATATCAATAGAACTTTCGGCATTGCTCATTAAAGTTTCAATTTTTTCAACTGCTTGTTTCGACTCTTTTGGCAAAAGAAAAAGTGTATCGTTTGCACATAAAGTTGTGGCTAATAAAAAAAGAGTAAAAAGAAGATTTAATTTGATTTTAATTATCATTAAAGATTACCATCAACTCTTTCGGAATTCGAGCAGGTTTCATATTTTTCAAAAATACCACTGTAACGTTCATGGTAAAAAGCACTTCATCTTCTCTATAAATATTCTGTTCCATTTCCAAAGAGGTGTGTTTTTGAGAAATTAATTTTGTTTGAACTTCCAAAACATCCCCAAATAAAGCAGGTTTCATATAATTGGCCTCAATTTTCTTAACCACAAAAAATTCATCTCCATTATGAGGACTAAGCCCTTTTTGAAAGAAAAGCTCACTACGAGCGCGTTCACAAAAATTCAAATAATTAGAGTGGTAAACCACTCCGCCTGTGTCTGTGTCTTCATAATAAACGCGTATTTGCACTTTTAAAATTCCTTATTTTATATTTAATATGATTGAAATATCATTGTGGCTAAGCATTTTAGAAACCTACCTTACAGTAACATCGTTATGCAAAATTTTCTTAAATTATACAGTGGTATGGCTTTTACACCGCTTTTTATTATATTTAATATACTCAAGTAATTGCCTTATTTTATGAGCTTTTTACAGACAAATTTCGGCTCATTTTTCAAGATAGTTTAAAATAGCTCTTTTTATTAGAAAATATATGTTAAAATCACATATTAAATCTATTTTAAATAGATTAAGTATGCAAAAGGAACAGTAATGAGAGAGTTAGAAAGAGAACTGAATAATTTTTCTTCAAGAATTATTGAACATGCTACACTTTCATCTATTTTACAAAATTTAGGATATAAAAGAATCAATGACAAAATAATGCAACTCAAAAATAAAGATATTTTAACCCCTCTTAAAAGTGGTTATTATATCTATAATCCTCTACACAATAACACACTTGTTTCAAAAGAGATTATTGCAAATGTACTTTTAGGGCCATCTTATATTTCTTTGGATTTTGCTCTTTGGTTTCATGGACTAATTCCTGAGAGTGTGTATGAAATAACTTCGATTACTACAAAACGATCAAAATCTTTTGAGACTGCTTATGGAGTATTTAGTTACAGACAAATCAAAAAAGAACTTTTCAATATTGGTTTAGAGATACTAAACTCCAAAAATGGCAATTTCATAATAGCAAGTAAAGAAAAAGCCCTATGCGATAAAATTTATTTTACTAAAAATATAGACCTCAGGAGCCAAAAAGCTATGATAGAGTTTTTAGAAGATTACTTACGAATAGATATAAATGAGTTGCAATATTGTGATATGACTATTTTAAAAGAGTATTTCAAAATCAGTAAATCGCAAAAAATTGAAGTTCTTATGAAAATTTTACAAGGATTACAAAGATGAACATTATAGAGCAAATGCTTAAAAGTTATGACTTAAAAAGTGAAAGTGAACTAATAAATGCACTTAAAGAGATATTTCAAGAGATAGCACTTCTTGGGCTTTATCGAGGTGGTTTTTTCAACAAAGCTGCTTTTTATGGTGGTACTAGTCTTAGAATTCTTTATGGATTAGAGAGATTTTCTGAAGATTTGGATTTTTCATTGCTTGAAAAAAACAATGAGTTCGATATAGAAAAATATTTTCCAAGCATTGTAAATGAATTCGAAGCGCTAGGGATTAAAATAAGTCTAAACAAAAAAAGTAAAACGAGTGGCAGCAATATAGAATCAGCTTTTTTAAAAAATGACACCTCAATTCATACCCTCAATATTGAGACACAAGGATTAGAAAATATTCACAGCGGAAGAAACCTCAAAATTAAACTTGAAGTTGATACCAATCCACCACTAAAGTTTCAAACCGAATCAAAAACACTTCTTCTTCCAATAACTTTTAATGTAAGGTCTATGACTTTGCCAAATCTTTATGCAGGAAAGATGCACGATACTCTTTTTAGAAGCTGGAAAACACGAGTAAAAGGGAGAGATTGGTTTGATTTTGAGTGGTATGTTAAAAACAACACTGCTTTGAACTTAGAACACTTATGCCAAAGAATGAAAGACAATGGTAACTTTGAAAAAGAAGTTTTAACTAAAGATGAATTTGCTGAAATACTTCATGCTAAAATAGAAACCCTTGATGTGGAACAAGCCATCAACGAAGTAAAAGGGTTTGTTAAAGATATAAGAGTCTTTGATTTTTGGTCAAGAGATTATTTTAAACTGTTGGCTTCACGAGTTAAATTTACTCAATAGGAAATGTTGATAAATATTTTTTTATAAATTTTCACTTTAAGTACTTTTTACCTATGATACAACATTAATTTTGGAGAAACCATGCCACAACCTTGTCTTTTATGTAATAATACCAACCAAAAAGCAATGAACGCTGAATTTATACACTGCAATAACTGTTTTGGAATCTTTAAACGCAATGATTTGTTGCTTGATACGGCTAAAGAAAAAGAACGCTACGATTTACATAACAACAATGCTAACGACACAAACTACCAAAAATTTGTCTCACCTATTACGCAAGCTGTTTTGTACAATTTTACTCCAACTGCTGTGGGTTTAGATTTTGGTGCGGGGAAAAGCTCGGCAATTTGTAAAGTATTACAAGATAAAAACTATAATATTAACGCGTATGACCCCTTTTTTAATGATAACAAAACCCTACTAGCCCAAACTTACGACTATATTACTTCATGTGAAGTTATTGAGCATTTTTACGAACCAAAAAAAGAGTTTGCAAAATTAAAAACACTTTTAAAACTAAATGGTGCTTTATATTGCATGACACATTTGTACGATGAAACCATTGATTTTGAAAAATGGTACTACAAAAATGACCCCACTCACGTTTTTATCTATCAAGAAAAAACGGTAGCGTATATTTGTAAAGCCTTTGAGTTTAGAAGCTATAAAGTAGAAAATAGACTTATTTCTTTATATTTGTAAATGGTAAAAAAAGTAATTTCGCAATGAACTTTCTGTATTTGGAAACCGAAATTTATTTCGGTCGTATTAGCTCTAACAGATAATATGCCTTAAATAAATTTAAGGTTCCAAAGAAAAAGCTCTCACAACCAACCACTCTCATTATTCACTATTCATTATTAGTTATTCAATACTATCCCATCGGATACAATATTTCTTGTTGCACTGCTTTAATCTCTTCTAAAAGCTCATCACTCACTTTAAACTCAACGGCAGCAAATGAGTCTGCTAGTTGTTCTTTCTTTCTTGCACCTATAATTGTTGATGCTACAAACTCAAAGTGCTTTGAATATGCAACTGCTAATGTCACAGGAGAAATATTATAATTCTTTGAAATACCTATATACTTCTTAGTAGCTTCTAAAGTCTTCTTGTTTACAAAACGCTCTGCCATTGCTTGAACTCGCTTACTCTTATTCTCTAAATAAATAGAAAAACGGGCATCTTTAGGGTAAAATGCTCCATTATATTTTCCACTTAAAACACCACCTGCCATGGGTGAATATGGTAAAAGAGATATTTGTTCTTTTTGGCAAACGGTGCTTAATTCATCTAAAAAGCGTGGGTTTAAAAGTGAGAAGTTGTTTTGTATGGATTCAAATCTTGAAATGCCTAAGCGTTTTGAGGTTTCATTGGCTTTTGTAAGTCCATAGGCTGTGTCGTTTGAAGTTCCTAGGTATCTAACCTTTCCTTCACGAACTAGCTCATCAAATGCTTTTAAAGACTCTTCTATTGGCACAATAGTATCTGGCCAATGCATTTGGTATAAATCTATATAATCGGTTTGAAGTCGTTTAAGGCTTCCTTCTATAGCTTTTTTAATATGAAACGAATCAATAGCTGTAAGCCCGTGTCTTGTGGGTGGTACAAACCAGCCAGATGCTGCTCCTGCTATTTTTGTAGCTAAAATAATAGAGTCTCTGGGTTTTGTTTTAAGCCATTTCCCCACAATCTCTTCTGTTAATCCACCTAAATTAGAAGTTGGCGGTACTGGGTAGATTTCTGCGGTGTCATAAAAATTTATGCCTTTATCATATGCAATATCTAGTATTTCAAACGCCTCTTCTTTGCTTGTGCTTGTTCCAAAAGTCATGGTTCCTAAGCAAATATCGCTTACTCTTAGACCTGTTTTTCCTATATATTTGAATTTCATTTTTTACTCCATGATACATATCTCTTTTTTCAAAATATGTTTTAGTGTGTTGTAGGCAACTATTATAACCACTAAGCTTAAAAGTAAAATTAGAAAATACGAAAGATATGCATAAAAAGCTAATTGCGTTACTTCAAACATTAGCATAGTAGCTAATGCAATTGTGCCTAGTGGAAAGGTAAACGCCCACCATGAGATAAAGAATTTTATATTTAAAAAACTTTTGTACATAAAAAGAAGTAAAAGTGTAAAAAATAGTCCTAGATTAAACAATATATTTGCAAACATATCTAAAGTTTCTGTTAATTTATAATAAGATAGAAGTCCAATAGATGGTGGTGCAATTAAGATAAAAAGTGTTGGCATAAACTTTTGAGCAAACTGTTGGTGAAAGATAATTCGGTTTAATATAATTGCTAACATAATTATCCAGAAAAATATTCCAATAGAGAAATAAAAGAGCAAAATTGAGCTGTTTATATACCCAACTCCACCAATTGGAACAATTAAGTTCCCAACAATTGGTATAAACCAAGCGGGGTTTGAGTGCATTTTTTGAACATCTTTTGTCATCCAAAAGCGAAGTGTGTAAAGAGTGAAAAACAGATGAAGCAAAGCACCAATACAACACAAAACAAAAGATATGTTTTCATTCATACTTTTTGTTATCATTGAAATTAGCACAAAAGAGATAGAAATAGCAGCAAAAAAGTTAATTCTTACGGGGTGGTTTAACTCCTCTTTAACCATTTGAGTGTAAAAAATTGCTTTTACTATATAGGTAACTAATATTGAGACAAAAATAACCAGTGTAATAACGGACATAACATTGCCAAAAATAGCACTAAGACCTAAGACTTCATGTGCTTTTGTTAAAGACAAACTTAATCCACTAAGCCCCATAACAATAGCAAACATCATAACGGGAAAAAACTCCAAACGATTTGGAAGCCTTTTAATCTCTTCTTGCATCTTGACTCCTTTTAAGAGGGTTTAACCTATAATTTCATATGGCAAAAACAAAACAAACCACTGATTTAAAACCCTATAATTTAAGCTATTTTGAAAATGGATTTACTTTTAAACTCTTGCTTTTGAAAAAAGATAAAATGATAATAGATGTTGCCATTTTTAAAAACAACCAGTTTCTTAAAAATGACACAAAGCCTTTTGCTCAAATTCCTAAAAATCTTAAAGTTAAAATAAATCCTCTGTAGGCGAATATTAGTACTTTATAGATTAAAATTTCTTTATACTAATATAATCTTTACTTATAACTTCTTCGTACAATTAAGTATATGAAAAAAGGAGCACCTATAAAAGCAGTTACAACACCAATAGGCAAAGTGGAGCTTTGAACTAAATTTCTTGAGATAATATCGCATAGTACTAAAAAAACTCCTCCAAAGAAAAAAACTGGCCAAAAGAGTTTATAGGCACTTTTTTTATAGACTATTTTAATAATATGAGGAACTACTAGCCCAATAAAGCCAATAGGACCTGTAAAACTAATGCAAACTCCTACACAAAAAGAGACCAATAAAAGCAAAATAAAGTTAGTTTTTTTAACCTCTACTCCTTTTAAAAAGGCGTTTTCATTGGAAGTTAGCATTAGAGTAATCTCTTTTTTGTACACATACACCATTTTTAATAATACCAAAGAAGCAAAGGCTACTGGAAAAACATAAGCAAAACCCACAATATCTAAACTTCCTAAGGTGTAACGCACAATTGAATAGTTCTCTTCAAAATTTGAAACCGTAAAAAGCAACATTAAACACGCAGAATAAAAAAATGAAAGGGCAATGCCAACGAGTAAAAAAGAGTTTGTTTGAGCCATGATAGAGTTTTTATTAATTCTATTGGCAATAAAAAAAAGCAATAAAATAGTAAAAAAAGCCCCTAAAAAGCCCCCTAAAACATAAATATAAGAAGGTAAAAAGATAATAAAAAGTGCGGTAAACAGAGTACTTCCACTGGCAACGCCTAAAGTATAGGGAGTTATGAGTGCATTTTTAAAAATAGTTTGAAAAATAAGCCCACTTAACGATAAAATGGATCCACAAAAGAAAGCTAAAAAAACTCTAGGAACTCGCAAGTCCCAAAACACCATATAGTCCTGTGAACTCTCATTGAAAATATTAGAGTAATTAATAACAAAATCTCCCAAAAAAGGGGCTATTAGAATTATAAAAAAGCTGCTTATATAAATTATTTTTTTCATAAATTGCTCACTATAAAATTTTCAACCATTTTAACGCTATCCCCAAAAAAAGTTTGCATATTTTGGGTTGAAAAAAACTCTTGATTGCTTCCATGAAAAGCAATTTTACCACTGTTTATAAACACTATATCAAAACCTAATTTATACGCAAAATTCAAATCATGGGTAATAATAATTTTGTGTTTTAAATAGGTATTGGAGTTTAAAATATCAAAGAGTTTTTTGGTTTTAATTTGGTCTAAATTGGAAGTGGGTTCATCTAAAATGGTAATATTGGCATTATGAGCAATGCTTGAAGCTACTAGTAACAGTTGTGATTCACCTGAACTTAGCGTTTGGCAAGAGTGTTCAAGTAAGTGGTCAATGCCAAAAAGTTGTGCTAACTCTTTTATCTTTGTGCTAGGTGTTTCTATAAAACTAAAATTCAAAAACTCTTCAACGCTCATATATTCATCAAAAATTTCTAATTTAGAAGGAATATAGTTAATTTTTTTAATTTTTTCTTTACTGCTTAACTTTTTATGTGTTTTGCCCTCTATCTTTACAGCACTGTTTTCAATAATTCCCACCATTACTTTTGCCAAAGTTGATTTTCCTGAACCGTTTGAGCCTAAAATAATAGTGCTGTTTTTAAGTTCAAGCGAAATATTGTGCAAAATTGAACTGCTGTAATTATTTATTTCTAGCATCATCTAGTACTTTTTTAAAATCATCTATAAAATAACGCACCCGTTGACTGGGAATTCCTGCGTACTCTTTATCTATGACATAAATATTATTTTTCTTTGAAGCATTAATAGGTATTGTTTTCCATTTATTTAGTAGTGTTTCTTTAGTGATTTTAGACTCACTCAAATATGGAGCCAATAAAACAATAATATCGGGGTTGAGTTTAATAATCGTTTCTAAATTTATGGTCGGTTGCGCTAAATAAGCTACATTATACGCATTTTGATTATTGGAGCGTAAAATAACATCTTCCAAATAAACATCGTGACCTACGACATAAATGGGCTTAGAAAAGTTGGTTGTGGCACTTATAACCATTAAAATCTTTTTATTTGAAATGATGTTCTCAATACTTTTTAAACTGCTATGAATGACAGTTAAAATTTCTTGTGATTTCTCTTTCTCTTCATAAAAATCTGCAATTTTTTCAATGGTTTGCACAATATCGTTCATGGAGTTGGTTTTTAAAAGCATATAATTAATTTTTAACTTTTCTAAACTGTTCACCACACTCATGTCATACGCTTGAAGCATTACCATATCGGGCTTTAACGCAACCACTCTTTCTAAATCCACACTAAAATAGCCCCCTACTTTTGGCAATAGTTTTGCTTCTTCAGGGTAATTGGAAAACTCCGTATTGGCAACAAGAGTATCACCTTTGCCTAAAGCAAAGATAATTTCATTTATTGAAGGACTTAACGCAATCACCCGAGGTGATGCGTAAAGTGTAATACTAAAAAGAAGTATTAATAGGAGTTTCATTAGAAACTGGCCTTAATTCCCACATAAGCACTTCTAGATGCCGTTGCATAACCATCAACCACTTGATAATTTTTATCAGTAATATTATCAATTCTTAAATAGGCATTCAGATTTTTATTAATTTCATAGTTTACACCTGTGTTCCAAAGTGTGTAATTTCCTGTTTTTGCTGCTTTTGTGTAATCAACAAAATCTGGACTAACTCTATCCCCTATATATTCACCATTTATATTAAGATGCAGTTTGCTAATACCATAATAGTCAATTCCAAAACCTACTTTGTCGTTTGGTCTATTTAGTAATCTTTCATTTTCAGTGTCTTTTGCACTTAAGTGAGTATACGAAAGATTTAAAAACAAGTCTTCCATTACATCTTTTTTATAAGCGAGTTCAACCCCTTTTATTTTGCTGTTTCCCTCAATATTTTCATATCCATTACCCCAACCTATCATATTGTTAATTTTTGTATCAAAATAAGTAGCAGAAAATCCTTTATACGCAAGTTGTACATCATACCCTTTTGTTTTTTCAGGTTGTAAGTTTTCATTTCCCACTGTTCCCCAAGAGCCTGCTAGTTCAAACAGTTGGTAAATGGTTGGAACATTATATCCAGTACCATAGTTTGAGCTAACACTTAAATCATCAATTATATATTGTTTTATTCCAATTTTTCCCGTTGTTTTATTATCAAATTTATCGTAACTATCAAATCTTAAAGATTCGGTTAAAATAGTATTGTCATTATTAAATTTATTATTATTAGTAAGGTATATTGCTTTACTATTATACTTTTTTCTTAAATCATTTTTATGTTCAAACTTTTTATAATCTGCTCCAACTGTAATAAATGAACTGTTATTTAAATAAGGAATGGTTGATTTTATACCATATTCATGAACACTTCCATTATATTTTGGCATAGTGTTGTCACTGTATTCTCTTTTAAAAGTAGAACGATTTGCATATATATTTGTAGTAGCAAAACTATTTATATTTTCATAATTTATATTGCTATAACTATTTTTAATTTTTACTCTTGCTTTAGAATTTGCTGAAGCAATAGGATCTATACTCCAAAATGCATCGTATACTTGATTATCATAATCTGTTTTGGCATCAATAATTCCATAAGAGCCACTAATTCTATTATTTTCATCGAAGTTATATCCCAATTTTAAATCAGCTGACGTATTTTTATAACCATCATCTTCAAAATCATTTACATCTTTCTCACGTGGAGCTATTGCTGTAAAGCCATCGGCATCTATTCTTGAGAGATTTAATCTTGCATCAAAGTTGTTGTTTTTATGAGAAATAGTTGCATTTACTCTTTTAGTATCAAAAGAACCATACTCAATTCCAACACTTGCGTGAGTTCCTTCTTGTGCATTTTTTGTAATTATATTAATAACACCTCCACTCGCATCTGCACCCCAAACACTTGACTGTGCACCTTTAATAACTTCAATTCTTTCAACATTGCCCATCATGATATGTTCAAAATTGGCTCCATTTAATCCTGTAGGATCATTGTATCTTATGCCATCAATTAACACTAAAGTTTTATTTGAATCCATTCCTCGTAAATAAATAGAAGTTGGTTGTCCTATTCCTCCATTGCTTGCAATACTAATTCCGGGAATAGTGTTTAGTGCTTCAGCTACAGTTTTATAATGTCTTTCCTCTATCTCTTCAGCTGTTATTACATCTATGTTGGAAGTAACGTCTTTAATTGATTGCTCTGTTTTAGTGGCACTAGTAACTGTAATGGGTGAAAGTTGGTATTCTTTGGCTTGAAGTGTGGTTGTTGCTATTAGAATGCTAGCAACTAAGCTTGTGGTAATTTTTTTATTCATTAAATTGTTTCTCCGTTTAATTTGTAATTGTGTGTTGAATATGTTTTGACAGGTTTAAGTTGTCTTGACCGCAATATGTCTGATATTTGTGGTACTTTTATGCTAAGTATGCTTGAAATTGAGTTTAAAATTGAACTCATTGTTCTGCTTACCGTGGCTGCTAAAATGCCAAAAAACGAAAAGTATTTTCGTGTTTTAATAACCATATTGTCCTCCTTTTTGTGAAATAAGTGGGTATTATAGTTAAATCATTATAAAATTATGTAAATAAGCAGGATATGGCAAATGAAAACAAGACTTTTTATACTCTCTTTTGGTACGGGTGGCACAAACTATTTAACACAAGAAGCTATACACGCCTTACAACAAAGCGTTGTGGTTGTCTCATACAGCAAATATGCCAGAGAGTTAAACTCTCTTTTAGAAGATAAAAAAATACTAAGTTCAGGAATGATTCATGAAAATGAGCGTTGTCTTCAAGCCATAGAAAGTGCATTAAGTGGTAAATCAACTGCTATTTTATCCAATGGCGACGCTAATGTTTTTGGCATTAGTACTTTTATACTGCAAGAAATTGAAAAGAAAAATCTTTGGGATAAAATAGAAGTTATTTCCATTGCAGGGATTACCTCTTTTTTGGCATTGGCTTCAAAAGCAGGAGCATTTATAGGTGATATTGCCTTATTAAATTTTTCTACTAAATTCAACGAAATCGCTACTATTAAAAAACGATTTGAAGTCTGTATGCAAAACGACTTTACTATAGGCATTTACAATCCAAAATCAAAGAAAAAAACCGTTGTTTTTGACTATTTTTTAAATGCTTTAAAACATTTTGAAGAACGAAAAGTAATTATTGGCTCAAGTATAGGAAGAGAAAAAGAGAAAATAACAGTTACTACTACAACAAAGTTAATTCAAGAAGGCAATGAAAATCCACTCATAGGCATGGCAACGCTTTTAATTGTTTGCAGCAGTTCAACTGTTTTAACCCAAAATGGGTTAGTGATTAGTAGTTAGTGAATAGTGGTTAGTTAATTCAAAATTAAAAAAAGTATTTGCTTCCTAAATAAATAATATACACTCCGTATAAAATTACGGCAATACTGGCTAGTTTTATCATTAGGTTTCTAAATTCACTTTGTTTAAAAAGTCCTACAAAAAAGCCCAAAGAAAATAGTGCAGGTATAGTGCTTAAACCAAAAACAAGCATAACTAAAGCTCCGTAAAACATACTTCCAGTACTTGCAGCTGTTATGGCGAAAAAGTAAACAAATCCGCAAGGCAACAAGCCATTAAGCATGCCAAGAAGATAAAAACTTAGTAAACTGTTTGAAGCAATAAGCTTTTTAAAACTCTTTTGGTACCACACTTGCTTAGAAACAGAGTGTTCAATAAGCGTTAAAAATCTTAATTTTCCAAATAAAGATAAGCCAACTAAAAGCATAACAATCCCTGTAAAAATAAGAAAAACACCATTGGTAGTATTGTTAAATGTACTAACTGAGCCTAAAAACCCAAACAGAGCTCCGAGCATTACATAAGTAGTAACACGCCCTAGTGAGTATAATATATGAGAAATTGTTTGTTTTGTTTTGTTCCAATTACTTTGAACTTTGGTGCTTGAATAAGCAATTACAATGCCTCCACACATTCCAACACAGTGTCCAAAAGAGCCTAAAATTGCAATGGTAATAATTGAAAATAGTGAGATGTTTTCCATAAATAAAAAATCCTAATTCGTAGTCAAGGTTGTATTGTATCTTAAAGTAAATAAGCTTTAACAATTTTACTGAAGTGGCTTTCAATAAAACTGTTATGCTTGTATATCGAAGTTTTTTAGGAGAGACAACTTCTTTATAGTTGTTGTATTGAAAGTATAATAAAAGAGTGTTAATTTTGTGTTAAGAAATTTTTTAGATATAATGCCAAAAAAATAAGAAGGTTATACTATTATGAATTTAATTATGTTTGATATGGATGGCACATTAATAAACAGCGGAACAATGATTGCTAATACTGTTAATTATGTGCGAGAAAATATTGGATTGTCTGTTTTAGAAAAAAACCTTATCTTAGAAAAACTTAATGACCCAAATATTAATAGTGCTGAATTTTTTTATGGAACAGAACATTTTACACCTGAGCAAACACACTTGTTTGAAGGGTATTACACCAAAAACTGTCTTTTGGAGTTAGAAATATACGATGGTATTGAAGCCATGCTTAAAGATTTAAAAAAAGAGTTTAAATTAGCAGTTGCAACCAATGCTTCTTCTATTTTTGCCAAAAAAATGTTAACTCACTTAGGATTACTAGAAAACTTTGAAGTGGTATTTGGTTACGACAGCGTTCCAAAACCAAAACCACATCCTGATATGGTGCATAAAATTATCCAAACCATTCAAACAACTCATAACAAGTCTCTTTTGGTGGGTGATAGCCACAAAGATACTCAAGCTGCAAGCAATGCAGGAGTAGATTCTATTTTAGTTAACTGGGGCTTTTCAACTTATGAAAAAGATGCCATGCAAAATGTGAAAGAGCTAGAAGAGAGTATTTTCAAAAAATTCAAACAATAAACAATTTAAGGCTTTGCGTTTACTAAACTGTAAACAATAGGCACTTGAATAGTAATCTCTTTTTTAACTTTAGGAAAACTCTTTGAAGCTTTTTCTATGGCTTCAAGAGCAGAGTTTTTAAGTAACATATGCCCTTTTAACGCTTCAATATTTTCAGCTTCACCACTTATTAAAATTTTAAATTTTAGTAAAACTTCCCCTTGAATATTTAAACTTTTGGCTCTCTTAGGGTAAATAATATGTTGTTGTATGAGTTTTACAATTTGCTGTAAGTGTTCATCTAAAAACTCTTGCTCATAGTT
>Ga0265294_10005765_pt1 | contig 15049 bp, 12 predicted proteins | sample MunlanPumphouse3_FD_192504 | JGI IMG/M metagenome (GOLD analysis project Ga0265294, IMG submission 192504) | Groundwater microbial communities from a municipal landfill in Southern Ontario, Canada - Pumphouse #3 | ecosystem: Environmental > Aquatic > Deep subsurface > Groundwater | place... | reverse complement strand
CCCATATCGGGCTGGAATGCCAATACAACATCGCGAGTACTTAAAGGATCAGGACTTTCCTCCAGCGCTGCAATCGAAGTGCTTTGTTGTACTATCTTCAATCACTTCTTCAACCAGGATAAACTTCCCCCGGTAAAAATGGCACAGATGAGCCAATACGCAGAGAACACTTATTTTGGCAAGCCTTCCGGCCTTCTTGACCAGTTGGGATGCGCCTATGGGGGAATCATCGGTATCGATTTCAAAGATACAGCCGAACCCAGGATCAGCCCCGTCGATGTCAATTTTCAGGAATATGGCTATGATCTGGTCATTGTGGATACCCATGGGAACCATGCCGACCTGACTGGTGAATATGCGGCGGTACCCTCGGAGATGAGGCAAGTGGCGGCTTTTTTTGGAAAAAAACAGCTACGTGAGGTTGCCTACCCACAGTTTATAGAAAACATACCTGCAATACGCAAGGAATTACAGAATGACCGTGCGGTGCTCCGTGCCTTTCATTTCTTCCAGGACACCCAGCGGGTTGGTCTTATGCTCAAGGCCTTGGCGGACAAGGATATCGACAGCTACCTGAAATTGGTGAATGAGAGCGGGGAAAGCTCGTTCTGTTTTCTCCAGAATGCCTACGCCATCTCAGATGCAAAAGAACAGGCCGTTCCCCTTGCCTTGGCCTTAAGTAAGGGAATACTCAACGGAAGGGGCGCCTGTCGTGTACATGGAGGAGGATTTGGAGGAACCATCCAGGCCTATGTACCTCATGATATGCTTGACAAGTACAGAAAAGCCATGGAAGGAATGTTCTCCAAGGGATCGGCGACCCTGATAGCGATCCGCACCAGAAGCACCTGCGCCCTGTGCGATTAGTTACTCGAACAACTGATGATAATCGCTTCCAATCTCCTGATAGACCGACTTCATCTCCAGAAGCGCCTTCAATGATGAGGGCACTTCCACTTTTCGTCCGATAAGAGGCTCGACAATGGTGTTGAATTTCGCAGGATGTGCAGTGGATACCACGATGGAACCAACATTGGGGAACATATCCCTGCGCACCCGTTCAGCTGTCGCGGTATGGGGACAAAGCACATAGCCGCAAGACTGGTATACTTCCCTGATTGTCCTTTTGATTGTCTCATCATCCACGCAGGTGGCGCTGACCATCCGCTTGAAGTTGTCAAAGCAGGGATACAGGTTCAAAAGACGTTCCATATTGCTCGGCGAACCCACATCCATGGCATTCGCCAGGGTCGCGATGCTCTTCTCCCCTTTGTAGATACCATTCTGAAGATAATCGACGATGGTATGGTTGGCATTCAAGGCCAGGGAAATCCTCTCAATCGGAGCACCCATGGTAGAAGCCCAATAGGCACCGGTGCAATTGCCCACATTCCCTGAGGGGATGATGAAAACCGGCCTTTTGCCATAGACCGACTTGAACAGATAGGAGGCGTACACATAGTACACGCTCTGGGGCAGCAACCTTCCCAAGTTGATGCTGTTGGCGCTGGACAAACCCCATTCCTTGGACAACCTCTCGTCCATGAAAGCATCCTTGACCATCTTCTGGCAGTCATCGAACGAGCCATCCACCTCATAGCTTGCGATGTTGTCGCCCCAGCAGGTGAGCTGTTTTTTCTGCCTCTCGCTTACCCTCCCCTTGGGGAACAGGACCTTCACCCTAATGCCCTTGCGATTATGGAAGGCGGCGGCTACAGCGCCACCGGTATCCCCGCTGGTCGCAACCAGAATGGTCAGCTTCCTGTCGTGTTTCATAAGAAGTCGCTCCATGGAACAAGCAAGGAACCTAGCTCCAAAATCCTTAAAAGCGGAAGTCGGCCCATGAAAAAGCTCAAGGACCATCTGCTGTTCGGCAATCGGGTTGAGTACAACGGGAAAATTGAACGCCTCCATACAGATCTCGGCCAGATCACCCTGGAGGATGTCATCCTCAAAGAACGGGGAAAGCACCTCAAAAGCAAATTCAGGATAACTGGAAATATCATTAAAAGGCACTGAACGCAATGTGGGAAAAGACTCAGGAACGTACAGGCCCCCATCCTCGGCCAGTCCTTGCAGAATCGCCTCGCTGGCACTTATTGGTCTTGCCTTACCCCTGGTTGATACAAATTTCATATTTCTTACCTCAGATTCGCGCGCCAAGGTATGCACCCAGACGCAAGATATCAGCGAATACACCACCTGCAGTGACATCCCGGCCCGCCCCTGGTCCCTTGATAACCAAAGGTTGCTTGAAATATCTATCGGTGGTGAAACAAATCACATTATCGGTCCCTGTAGCCTGAGAAAAAGGATGATCCATAGGATACGACCGGAGAGAGGCACTGCAATTACCCTTCTCATCGACCATCCCCACATAGCTAAGCTTCATATTGTGGGCTGAAGCCTCTTCATATCGTTTTCTCATCGGCTCATCAAGCTCATCCAACTGGTTCAGAAACCGGTCAAGGCTCTGGCTTTGCAACTGTCCTGGCACAAGGCTCTCGATGGGAATCTCCTCAACTTCAGTATGGAATCCCATCTCACGGGCCAGGATCACCGTCTTTCGTCCGACATCCATGCCGGAGAGGTCATCCCTTGGGTCAGGTTCAGTATAGCCCATCTCCTTGGCCTGGCGCACCAATGTGGAGAAAGGGACCGAACCATCATAATTGTTAAAGAGCCAGGCAAGGGTGCCACTCACAATTCCCTCAATATGATGGATCCTATCCCCTGTCTGCACCAGGTCCCTGAGAGTACAGAGTACTGGCAATGCGGCACCAACAGTGGTCTCATACAGGAAACGCCTTCCAGTCCGCAGACTTGTATCGAAAAGTTCCTGATAATATGCATAGGAGGAGGTGCATGCCTTCTTATTCGGCGTGATGACATGCATACCACGATTCATGAAGGAAACATATTCCTCGGCGAGGGAAGCGCTTGCGGTGCAATCGACGATAACGCTGTGGGGAAAATAAGTCGCACCCACATGGGAAAGGAACTGGTTCATGTCCAAGGGGACGGACCGCTGCTCGAAAATCGAGCGCCACTTGTTCAAATCAACGCCCTCCTCATCAAGCAGCATCCTCTTGCTTGAGGCGATGCCACGGACATGGATGTCCAGTCCTCGCAAATCCTTCAGCCTGAGATTCTGCTGTGCAATTTGGTCAAGCAAGGTCCCCCCAATATTCCCCGGTCCGAAAAGCCCGATTGACAATGCCTGCTTGGACAGGAAGAAACCGGCATGTAATGCACGCAGGGCTCTTGTTGAATCCTCGTTCTTGATTACTGCGCTGATGTTGCTCTCGCTGCTTCCCTGGGCAATGGAACGGACATTCACCTTCGCCTGGGCCAGGGAGGAGAAGAATTTTCCAGCGACACCGATCTGTCCGCTCATCTGCTGGCCCACCGCAGCCAGGATGGCGCAATCAAGCTCACTTTCCACTTTGTGAATCTGTCCGGTCTCCAGTTCCTTGGAAAAGGTCTCACCGGCAATCTGGCAGGCTAGCCTGGCCTGGGCTTCGGGAACCGCAAAACAGATGGAATACTCACTCGAGGCCTGGCTGATGAGGATGACGGAAATCCCCTCCCTTCCCAAAGCGGTAAAAAGCCTGCTGGCGATCAAGGGAACCCCACTCATGCCCGCACCCTCGATGTTGATCAAGGCCACCTGATGGATGATGGAAAAACCCTTGACCCTGCTTGCGCCCAGTGGCGTGTCGACCTTACCCGTGATGGTGGTCCCCTGGTTCTGCTCATCCCCCCACCAACGAAGCTGCACATCTATCTTTGCATTGATTGCAGGAAGCAACGCATGGGGATGAATCACAGGCGCACCAAAGAAGGAAAGCTCGGTAGCCTCCTGATAAGTAAGGGAGGGAATCACTTTTGCGGCGGGAACCTCGTTGATATCCGCACTACGAAGCAACGACCTGTTATTCCAGAAGGTGACGCCCTTGGCATTGAGGACCGAAGCCAAGGTGGCTGTCTTCAGCTCTGCATCCTCACGGGAAAGTACGCCGTAAATAAAAAGAAGATGATGACCGTTCTCTTTCTTTAAGGCAAGCTCATCATAGGAGATGATCGCAGCGTCCTCTCCACGGGTGGTGAAATAACAAGAAAGGATATCGGCGGCCCATCTTGAGAGCAACCTATCAAGGAAATCCAGTGAACCTGAGGAGACATAGCCCGTTAGCCAGATGGCCTTGAGCAAGTCCTCGATATCGGAAAACCCTTGTTTGATTCTTCCAAGCACCAAAGAGCCTGTCTTTTGCTCAAGCAACAGGTCGACCAGCATCCGCCATGTCTCAGAGTGTTTTTCCAAGGAGGACCATAATTTCTCGTCATGATCCTTGGCACTCTCAAAAAGAGAATGCATCTCGTACCCTTTCAACGAAACAGGCGAGAGTACAAACAACTCAAAATCTTCCTTCTGTGCCTTTGTAATACGATATAACCTCTGGCAACCTTCCAGAGATAAAAGGCAAGAACTGTCAACGCTATGAAGTCTGAGATCAATCAAAACGGGCACCCCCATGTTTAGCATACTGAACGACACAGTGAACAAAAGCATTCTCCAGATATATAAAAAGAGCCCGTTTGAGGGCTCTTTGTTCAAAGACCAGAGAAGAAAGAAACTAAACGATCTTCTCTACAAAGCCACTGCGTAAACAACGTGTGCAAATCTTGATGGTCTTCGGGGAGCCATTGACCAAGGTCTTGATGGTTACCAGGTTGGGACGAAACTCGCGCTTGGTGCAGACACCGATATGCTGTCCAACACCGCCCTTCTTCTTGGCCTGCCCTTTTCTTGTGACAATATTTCCAGTTACAGTACCTTTTCCGCAAATATCACATCTTCGTGCCATAGCTATATCCACCTTATCTCAACAATATTAATTTTTCCAAGGGAGCGTGCTTTTTTGCCACGAGCATAAAGCAAGAAGGTTCGCAAGCCCCATAACGTATGCAAAAATATCAGATAACGGAATTTGTGTAAAGACAATTGAGCCGATAATTCATTCGAAACTTTTCAGTAGTCTTGTTTTTCTTCTTTTTTTTCATTCTCTTTTACGTTATTGTATTCATATGTCTTTTTATTATGTGCTCACACTTGAACAGGAATTCAAAAAAAAGATTCTCACTCTCCGCACGGAACTCTATCGGAAAGAAGGTGATGCGTCTTCCAGGGAGCTACCTCCTGTCATTATGCTAGGTGAGGCAAAAAATAGTAACGATGTCAAGGTGCCTTGTCCCGAGAAGGTCCTGATAGGAGGTCAAAGTATCTACCAAGACAGACTGATACTCCCTGTACAGGGACTTGATGAGCTGGACGCAAGTTTGCAAATCAGTAATCCAATAAATAGCATTTTTCTTTGCAATAACAACTTACCTTGCAGGCAATTATCCGATATGGAGCTCACCGATATCCGCCTGGCTCTTCTTGAAGTACAACAGGAAGGTCCTTTGCTTATTTGGAGATATCTTTGGCAAAAGAGACTGAGGAAGGACACAGGGAAGCAAGAGGGCAAGAAGGGCAGTCGGGATTCTTTGCATGGCAACAACGTCTTCCATGCAGGTTCACCGTCATAGAGAAGCGATACTGTTTTTCAGGAGCAAGTTGTTTCTTTATTTCCGCTTCAATCACGGTAGGATTACTTGTCGTCACCAGGCCAAGGCGTTGCACGACCCGTTTGAAGTGGGTGTCCACAATGACGGCGCTTTTCCCCAGGATGTCTCCGATGTAGCAATTGGCTGTCTTTCTTCCGACCCCGGGAAGCTTGACAAGATTCTCAAGCGTAGTCGGGAAAGGCATATCACAAAGAGAAGAAGCAAGCGCGATGATGTTCTTCGCTTTTGCATGATAGAATCCCAGGCGATGGATTATTTCCTCAATATCCTGCTGTTCCGCCCTGGCAAGGGAACAGGCATCCTTATAGCGGCTGAACAGCAGAGGGACCACCTTGTTGACAGCCTCATCGGTGGTCTGCGCTGAAAGCACCACACTGACAAGGAAGCGGAAAGGATCTCGTTCATCAAGGAATCTGATTTCCTTCGGGCTTTGCTCATCAAGGATCCCTGCGATAGTTTCAATTCTATTTTCCATGATTGTTGTCAGTATAGCCTTGACGCTTCGAGACAAGCAAGCTATGATACCAAAGGTTTTCGGGGCGTTGCCTAGTGGCTATGGCGCTTGCTTTGGGAGCAAGATATCGAAGGTTCGAGTCCTTTCGCCCCGATTCAGATGAAGGTTGCATTTTACTGATGCAACCTTTCTTTTTTTCTTTACAAAACTGCCTGATTGGCACAGGATGTGTATCCAAGGAATGCCTGAAGCACATGGACATACTGAGAAAATACTTCCCAAAATATAAAAGGCTCTTCTTCCTGGCCGTGTTCTGTGTTTCCTTGGAGTCCATATGCGACCTGATGGGTCCGACCTTCATGGCGCAGATACTTAACAAGGGAATCGAAAAACAGTCTTTGGCTGCTGTTTACTATTGGGGTGGACTGATGATCCTGGCCACCGCGTTCGGAGCAGTCTTTGCCATATCACGCAATATCCTCGCAAGCAAAGTATCACAAAGCTTTGGCGCAGACCTGCGGTATGATTTGTTTTCCAAGATCCTGCACATATCGGGTGGTGATGCGGACAAGATTGAAAACGGTTCCCTGATCACCCGCATGACAGGCGATGTCACCCAGGTGACCCAGGCCGTCAATGGCACAATGAGAATATTCATCAAGGCACCGGTCACCTGCATCGGCAGCATCATCCTTGCCTCCGTGCTGAACCTAAGACTCAGCATCATCGTTTATTGCATTGTGATCGTGGTGGGATTCCTTATCTATATCAGCATGAAACTCTCCTATCCCCTGTTTTTCAGGTTGCAAAAGGCAATGGACAGAATCAACACCCGCATTGAGGAATATCTCATCGGCATACGGCTGGTGAAAGCTTTCGGGACCTATGACAATGAAATACAAAAATTTGACACTGACAATACCACTCTTATGAATAGCGGCGTGAAAGCCCAGATGATCATCACACTCATCGCTCCCCTTCTGACATTGACCGTGGGACTGGGTACAGCTACTGCCTTATATTTTGGCAGTATCCTGTTTGGAAAAGGGCTCACCCATGCTGGTGATATCTCAGCCTTCACCGTCTATATGGCACAGATACTGAGTTCCCTTCTGATGATCACCAACATCTTCAACATCTTTGTGCGTACAAAAGCCTCGCTTGAGCGTATCAAGGAGGTGTTTACCAGCAAGGATGACTTCCCCCAATCAAATGTCAAGGAACAGCTTGCAGGTTCCGTGCAGTTCGAGGATGTATCCTTCTCCTATCCCAAGGGAAGCGGAATCCCCGCGATCAACCACATTTCCTTTGCCCTTAAGGAAGGAGAGAGCCTGGCCATCATAGGACCGACAGGTTCAGGAAAATCCACCATAACATGGTTGATGCTCAGGCTCTATGATGTGGACAAAGGAAGGATTCTCCTTGGAGGGAAGGACATCCGCAACCTCGGATCCGACGTCCTGAGGCAGAACATAGCCCTGGTCCCCCAAAAAGCCATGCTTGTCAGCGGAACCGTACGGGAGAATCTCCTCTGGGGTAACAGCGAGGCATCAGATGAAAGCATTGAGGAGGCCTTAATCCAGACGGATGCCCTTTTTGTGCATGAAATGGGCCAGGGATTATCAAGCACCCTATCCAGTGGGGCTACAAATCTCTCTGGGGGACAAAAGCAAAGGCTCTCCATCGCACGAGGTCTCATCAAGGATTGTCCTGTCCTTGTCCTTGATGACGCCACAAGCGCCCTTGACGCCATCACCGAGGCAAAAGTCAGGAGCAATCTTCTCTCTCACAAGAACAACAAGACCATCATCCTTGTCACCCAGCGATGTTCGACAGCTATGGGAGCGGACAAGATACTGGTGCTGGAGAATGGATATTGCCTGGGTCTTGGATCCCATCAGCAATTGCTGAAGGAATGCCAGGTATATAAGGATATCTACGACTCACAACTAGGAGGACTGGACAATGGCACAAGTTGAAGTCCCCCGCCTGGGAGGGGCCAAAGTAGGAGGACCCGCCAGGTTCAACCCCACCGAGAAAGCGAAGAATCCCAAAGGCACACTCAGACGTATCGTCCTGCTCCTTATGCGTTACAAGAACATGGCTATCATCTCCATACTGCTGACCATACTCTCCTCGGTCATTGCCGTCGCCATCCCCTATTATGTGGGAAAGACCTTCAATACATTGGGGATAAACGACCACAGTGTGGATACCCCGCACCTGATGCTGCTCCTAGAAATCATCATCACCCTGTACGTGGCCGACTGGACGTTATCGACCATCAGCAGTGTGACCATCCTCAAGCTATCCCAGAAAATGGTATATGCCTTACGCAGGGATTTCTTTGCCAAGATGCAGAAGCTTCCCCTCTCCTTCTATGACGGGCATTCCCGAGGGGACACGATGAGCCGTATCACCAATGATGTCGACACCATCAGCCAGACCATCGCCCAATCGGCTACACAGCTGGTCTCAAGTTTCCTTACCATAGTGGGTTCCTTGGTCGTGATGTTCTCATTGAGTCTCCCCCTTACGTTCTCTGTCCTGGTAAGTGTCCCTTTGGTGCTCTTTCTTACCAGGATAATAGCAAAGAAAAGTAGAAAGAACTTTTTGGACCAACAGCGGAACCTCGGACAATTGAATGGCATCATCGAGGAATCCATCCAGGGTCTGAAAATGGTGAAGGCTTTTTCAAAAGAACAGGATACCCTTTCCAATTTTGAGGTTATCAACCAAAAGCTTTGCACCAGTGGTACAAAAGCCCAGACTTGGGCCGGTTACATGATGCCTTTGATGAATGTCATCAACAACCTCACCTTCACCATTGTCGCCATTGTCAGCGGGGTGCTCTGCACACGATACGGACTGCTTATCGGAACAGCGGTCACCTTCCTGAGTTATTCCAAGCATTTCGCCACTCCGTTGAACTCCGTAGCCGGCCTGTTCAACTCAATCCAGTCCGCCTTGGCCGGGGCTGAACGTGTATTCCAGATACTTGATGAACAGGAAGAGCAAGCGGACGGGAAGACAGCTAAGGAACTTGGACAACGGCAGGGAGCTGTCGAATTCAAAAATGTCGGTTTCTCTTATGATAAAGGGAAACCTGTGCTGAAGGACATTTCGTTCAAAGTACAAAACGGGGAGCATATAGCCCTGGTGGGGGAAACCGGTTCCGGCAAGACGACCATTGTGAACCTTCTCACCAGATTCTATGAAATGGATGAGGGAAGCATCACCCTTGGGGGAATCGATATCAGGGATATCAAACGCAAGGAGTTGCAATCACATTATTCTGTGGTGCTGCAGGAAACATGCCTGTTCTCAGGGACCATCGCTGATAATATACGCTATGGCAATCCAAACGCAACTGACAGCGAGGTGATGCGTGCCGCCAAGATCTCCCATGCGGACGAGTTCATCGTCAAGTTGCCCAATGGATATGAATCGCAATTGTCAGGCAGTGCGGATTCCCTAAGCGAGGGGCAACGGCAACTGCTTGCCATCGCCCGGGCGGTGCTTTGTGACTGCCCTATCCTTATCCTTGACGAGGCAACCAGTTCAGTGGATACCAAGACGGAGAAGGATATCCAGCAGGCGCTTCTTCACCTCATGAAGAACAGGACAAGCTTTATCATCGCCCATAGGTTGTCAACCATAAGGGATGCCAGCCGGATCCTTGTCATCGACCAGGGAAAGATAGCTGAGCAGGGATCCCATAAGCAACTGATGGCTCTCAGGGGAAGGTATTACCAGATGGTGATGAGCCAAACGGGGTTGACCATTGGAGCTCAGTCCTAAGATAAACCTGAAGTAAGCCGAAGACAAAAAAAAGACGGCCGGAGCCGCCTTTCTCAAAACCTTACCAATCCAAGGCTTTACGCAACATGCACACCCTGCATACGGGCCAAGATTCGTCCGATGGATTTTCCATAATTGGCATCATAATCCAATGCAGCCTGAAAAGCATCCTGGTCTTTCACTTTCTGTGACATAAAGAACCAATGGTCACAAAGCGCAAAGAACACATCGTTCCTCTTTTGTCCAGGGAAACTCATACTGGTTGTGAAAGTCTCCATAGCCTCGCTGATGGGAAGATACACATTCTCCATCCAAGAGAATACCGCTTCCGTCCAGCTTATCTCCTTGCCAAGTTGCCTATCAAGAAAGTACTTATGGCCACTTACCTGAGTGTCCAGGCGATCATAATCATCATTGGTAAACATATCAGTGCTTTTGATTAAAAATCTAATGTTTTCTTCTTTGTTATTTTCTTCTTTCATTTTGTTTTCCTCTTATCGTTTACAACCAAAGTATACACATAAAATGACATAAGTAGCAAGAGATTCAGCTTTGTTTTATTGATTTGTTCCGCTCACTATTTGGATATTTCAGACATTAATACTTTTTTAACACTTTTTATACCGAAAAATCCATCAACTTATTACATACTTATTACAGATGCCGTTTCCCCTTGGTTCAATCCATAGCAGGCACTCTCTCCCATCCTGTCGCCTCTGATTGCGAGACAAAAAAAAGGTTGCTGCAAATCTCTCTGCAACAACCACTCTTGTATGCCTAAAAGGATTCGAACCTTTGACACCCTGCTTAGAAGGCAGGTGCTCTATCCAACTGAGCTATAGGCACCAGACGGTAGCTTTTGGTAGCTACGGTTTAATGATACTACAGTACAAACAGGAACAATTTCAAGGGACTTTGCAGCTATAAATACGATTTTCTCTGGTATTCCCGATACAAAAACAGTATGTGTTTCTCTGCAAATCCCCATTCCCGGTTGCACGAAAACTGGGATTTTCTGACAAGAATCATAGGAATCAACAAAGGACAGCATCCTCTAGCTGTTTGAAAAGTATGCCTTTGATTATTCAGATCCTGGATTTATAATTCTGAAAGATATTTTTGTTCCCTGCCCTAAAAGAGAGGCATGAGGAAGGAAAGGAGTGCCGACTAGTGAAAATCCTTCACAAGACGATGGCTTGCATGGTATCTTGATATGACAAACAAGCCGTCCCTTGGTGGCAATTGCAACCTAACAGCCGATGACCTGTCTTTTTTTATATCATCGGCATATCTCAGGTATCAGTCGCATACGTGCCTACATTTTAATTTGGTAGTTAAGATATTCTGCTACGATTAAGATATAGGCACAGGCACTCAACACGGCGTCAAGTCAAAAAGAGAAACCATTTTCTTTTCTATTTTACGTCTTCCTTGACGGTTTCCTCTTTCTTTGGTCCCTCAATGGCGGCTTTCTTTTCTTCCTTTGCTTGTACGACTACCTTCTCTTTGCCACCTCGGGAAAACAAGAAAGTTGAAAGGCACAGCAACAGGATACCACCAATAAAGAAAGAAGAGCCGAAAACCATCTTCATCATACCAAACTGAGAAGCAATAAGGACATCAAGGCCCATACCATATCCGTATCCATAGCCACAGGCCGCAAACGAACTTACCATCAGGCCAAAACCACAGAGCACCAAGAGTGCCGCAAATACCAAACTAACAATCGCACTTTTTCTCATTTGTACGTATTCTCCTTATTACTAAGATAATAAAAAGTCAAAAAAAGGTAAGCCTGTTTTTGTGAAGATTTGGTGTTATTGCTTAATGGACAAAAGATTAATTTTTCCCATGAAAATGGATGTATAAAATGCTGAAGCCAACTTATTGACAACACCAAATAAATATCCGATAGTCCACTTGAATTGTATTACGTCTTGGCCAGACTTGGCAAAGGGATGCAAAGAAAATTGAACGGTGTAGAAGTAACCATTAAGAACGTTTCTCGAACGTATGGGGATTTTAAGGCTCTGGATGACGTGAGCATCCAGATTCACCAAGGCGAGTTCTTCTCCTTGCTTGGACCTTCGGGCTGTGGAAAAACCACATTGCTTCGTATACTTGCGGGTTTTGATTTCCCTGACAACGGCGAGGTGCTCTTTGATGGGAAGGATGTTCTTCCCCTTGCCCCTAACCAGAGGCAATCAAACACTGTATTCCAGACCTACGCCTTGTTTCCTCATCTTTCTGTATATGAAAACATTGCGTTTCCCTTGCGTTTAAAAAAGATTGGCCATAACCAGATTGACAAGCAGGTGCGCGAATATGTACATCTTGTGCAACTGGACCAGCACATTGATAAAAAGCCTTCCATGCTCAGTGGTGGGCAGAAACAGCGTGTGGCCATCGCCCGTGCTCTTATCAACCAACCAAGGGTCCTGCTACTTGACGAGCCTCTCTCTGCACTTGACGCCAAGTTACGCCAGAGCCTTTTGATTGATCTTGACAACCTTCACGACCAGGTGGGCATCACCTTCATTTATGTGACCCATGATCAGAGTGAGGCTCTTTCGGTGAGTGATAGGATCGCTGTCATGAACCAGGGCAGGGTCCTGCAAATTGGCAACCCCTACGAAATCTACGAGGCCCCCTCCACACGATTTGTCGCCAGATTCATCGGGGAGACAAACTACTTTGACTGTACAGTCCTCTCCTGCGAGAAAGAGGGCGACGAATACATGTGTACTGTCGATGTCCCGGATCTTGCAACCCAGGTCAAAGTCACTGACTATGATTCCCAACCCGTGGGAAGTCATCTTGCCTTCACTGTCAGACCGGAAAAGGTCCGTATAACCAGCGAGCCACCAGAAACTCACTCAGGTAAGACTGTCAACTCGTTCCAGGGCATGGTGGAGGAACCGGTATATAGTGGATTCCAATCGAAATTCTTCGTGCGCCTTGATATCGGGGAACATCCGATGATCAAGGTGTTCAAGCAGCATACCGCATTTCTGGATGACGGACCCGAGATAGAGTGGAAAGACCATGTGTACGTCAACTGGACCGCCGCTGATGGCTATCTGATCAAGGACCTTGACAAATGAAGAGAAAAGACAAGGCAATGAGCAGAGAGCAAATGCTTGGAACAGCTTATGCCGGTCCGATGGGGGTATGGTTCACCTTGTTCTTCACCATTCCCTTAGGGATTATCATCCTGTATAGCTTCCTCAAACGGGGTCTCTATGGTGGCGTGGAATGGAAATTCTCCTTGCTCGCCTACAAGCAGATGTTCAATCCCAGCTTTGCCAAAGTGCTTGTCAGGACGCTCTGGATTTCGGTTGTCTCTACGGTCATTTGTATTTTGCTGGCATTGCCCGCTGGGTATGCCATGGCAAAGAGCAAGCACCAGACACTGCTCCTATTCCTCATCATCATACCGTTTTGGACAAACAGCCTGATTCGCATCTATGCATGGATCAGCATCCTTTCCTCCGAGGGATTCCTTAATAATGTGCTGATAGGTCTGCATCTGATCAAGGAACCGTTACATATGATTTACAATAACGGTTCGGTCATCCTGGTATTGGTGTACATGTATCTTCCCTTTGCCATCCTCCCTTTGTTCACCACCATTGACAAGTTCGATTTTTCCCTGCTTGATGCAGCGAGGGATCTTGGAGCGACCAAACTCGAGGCTATCAACCTTGTGATGATCCCAAACATCAAAAGCGGGATCTCAACGGCAATCATCTTCACTTTCATTCCTATCTTTGGCGCCTATACGGTACCGCTTCTCGTTGGTGGCAAGGAAAGCACCATGATAGGGAACATCATTGTGGATCAGGTATCTAAGACCAGGAACTGGCCTTTGGCCTCCGCTTTCTCCATCGTCCTGACGGTGATCTCTCTCATCGGGGTGTTCTGGATGCTTAATACCGGACGTCATGAGAAGTTGGCTCAAAGCAAGAACTCAGCGACATCCCAATCGGAGTTGGAAAGTAGCGTTGCCGACCATCACATGAGGAACAAGAGCGAGGAGAGTAAATGAACTACCACAAGTACAATCGCAAGAAAAGCTTCTCCTTCTCCTATTTCATGTTGGTGCTGGTTATTATTTTCCTGTTCATCCCTTTGTTCGTCGTCGTGCTGTTCTCCTTCAACAGCAACAAGAGCATGGATTGGGCCGGAGGTTCGTTCATATGGTACGAGAAGCTTATCTTTGAGAGCCCCTCGCTCTGGAGGGCTTTTGGAAACAGTCTGATTATTGCCATCGCAAGCAGCATCACCGCTACAATATTAGGGACCCTCGCCTCCATCGGTATCAAATGGTATAGGTTCCATGGTAAGCAGTACATCACTGCCATCAGTTATCTGCCCATGGTTTTGCCGGAAGTCATCATCGGTGTCTCCATGCTTATATTTTTCTCCGCCATCCATTTGGATTTAGGAATGTGGACCATCTTCATTGCCCATACAACCTTCAACCTTCCTTTTGCCTTCATGATGGTATCGGCAAGATTGGATGAGTTTGACTATAGCACCATCGAGGCGGCACGTGATTTGGGTGCAAATGAGATGCAGACCCTTGCCCTGGTGATCATTCCCTCCCTGATGCCGGGGGTGTTCTCCGCATTTCTTATGTGTGTGACAATGAGCCTTGAGGACTTTGTCATCACCTTCTTTGTTTCAGGTCCGGGTTCAGGGACACTTCCCTTGTATGTCTACTCAATGATCCGTTATGGTGTCTCTCCTGTGATCAATGCCTTGAGCCTTGTCATGATTCTCGGAACCATGATCATCGCCTTTGTGTTCAGGAAATTTCTCAAGACAGTCGCGGCAAGTAATTAGTCTCAGGGAAAGAAAGAACAGGAAGAAGAAAGGAACAATCCAGGAAGAGGCTCCCTATCGTAAAAGACGTTTTTTGATTATACTAGGACAAGAGTTGGCAAATTGAAATATTCACGGATACAATTACTTGCATTTGCAGCCCTGGTGGTTATTCTTCTTAGTGGCTGTCCCAAGACAAACAAAAAGGTCCTTTATCTTTATAATTGGACCTATTATACCCCTCAAGTGATTCTTGATGAGTTCAAGGAAGCGACAGGGATTACTGTTATAGTGGATAATTTCGCCTCAAACGAGGAAATGTTCGCCAAGGTTATG
>Ga0265294_10005764_pt1 | contig 15051 bp, 13 predicted proteins | sample MunlanPumphouse3_FD_192504 | JGI IMG/M metagenome (GOLD analysis project Ga0265294, IMG submission 192504) | Groundwater microbial communities from a municipal landfill in Southern Ontario, Canada - Pumphouse #3 | ecosystem: Environmental > Aquatic > Deep subsurface > Groundwater | place... | reverse complement strand
CCCTGAGCAATTTTTGGGTTCAATAGTAGAATTACAAAACATGGGATTTCAGGTATTAATGGATGATTTTGGAAGTGGATATTCATCTTTAAATGTTTTAAGGGATTTGCCAGTAGATGCAATCAAGATAGACTTGCGATTTTTAGAGAATTTTGAATTATCAAGTAGAGCTGGTAATATATTTACTTCTGTTATAAGAATGGCAAAATGGTTAAATATATCAATAATTGCTGAAGGCGTAGAGACTTCAACACAAGTTGAATTTCTCAAAAGTGTTGGGTGTGGAATGATTCAAGGGTATTATTTTTCACGTCCACTAACAATTGAAGATTTTGAAAAGTTAGTTAAGAATGATAAGAAGATGTTAATGGAAAATGAGAAATTACAATTTAACTTTGAGGAATTAGATGTTCTTTTTGGAGGCAATATATTGACAAGTCGTATGTTTAATAATATGGCTTGTGGTGTAGGATTATACGAATTAATTAATGATGAGCTTGAAGTAATAAGAGTAAATAATACTTATTACGAAATAATTGGTTATAATCCGGAAACATTTTATAAAGAATCAAAGTGTATATCAAAAAAATTACACATGGATGATAAAAAGATAGTGCTTGATGCTTGTAAAGAAGTATTAAATACTAAAAAAGGTAGGAAAATAATTGCAAGAAGATATATAGATAGTGATAAGGTGCTTTATCTTGATTGTTATATAAGATATATAGGTGGCATTGATTCTCATTCATTGTTAAGCATTAGTTTCAATGACATAACTTCCGAAGTAGAGACAAGAGAAAAATTTAGAAAACAATCAGAATTCTTAGAAAATATGTATGAAAACATGATGTGTGGAATTATTCAATTTGCTATAAACGGCACGACAAAAGTTATGAGCGGGAATAAAGCTGCATGTCAAATGTTAGGATTCTCATCTAGTAAAGAATTAATAGATAATTTAAATGATCCTAATTTTGGTTTAATCCTTCCAGAAAGCACAATGAAGATAAAAGATATTATTGAAGAAATAAAAGATAATAAAAAAAGCCAATCAGTTGAATTGATGGTAAGCAAATTTGATGGAGAGTCTATCTTGATTCGCTCTACATTTAATTTAATAGAAAATGCTGATAAAGTAAAAGTTGTTCAAGCAGAATTTATTGATATAAGCAATGAAGTTAAGTGTAGAATTCAATTATAATATTTATGTTTCTTTAAAAAAGCACCATTAATAAAGTGCTTTTTTTGTTTATTTTAACATACAAATAAGTTATAATTGTTAAAACACAAAGAAAGAAGGAGACTATATGGTAATGAAATTTAGTGAGTATGAGTATATTCCAATAGATATCGAAAAAGTTAAAGACGAATTTCATAAATTAATAGAAAAGTTTAAAGAAGCCAAAACAGCAAAAAAACAGATTTCTATTATGAAAGAAATAGATGATTTTAGAAGAGATATTAACACAAATTTTGCCTTATGCAATGTTCGTTTTACAATCAATACAGCCGATAAATATTATGCAAAAGAAAATGATAAAAACGATGAAATAAGGCCAGTTATTCAATCTCTAACCAATGAATATTATAAAGTTTTAAAAGAAACACCTTTCAAACAAGAAATTATTAAGAAATATGGTAAGAATATTTTTGATATTGTTGATGTAAGTTTAAAGGCATTTGATCCTGTAATTGTTGAAGATATGATTGAAGAGAATAAGTTATCAAGTCAATACACAAAACTTATTGCCTCAGCAAAAATTAAGTTTAATGGACAAACTTATAATCTATCAAGTATTGGTAAATTTGCCCAAGATTCAGATAGAGCTATAAGAGCAAAGGTATCAAAATTAGTATCAAAGTGGTTTGAAAAGCACTGCGAAGAATTTGATGAAATTTATGACAAGATGGTCCATGTACGCGATAAGATGGCTAAAAAACTTGGTTATGAAAATTATGTTCAATTTGGATATTATCGTTTAGGTAGAGTAGATTATAATGCAAATGATGTAAAAGGATATAGAGAACAAGTATATAAGTACCTATTACCTTTGACAAAAAAACTATTTAAAAAGCAAGCAAAAAGACTTGGAATTAAAGGAATGAAATCTTTTGATTATAACCTTGAGTTCTTGAGTGGAAATCCAACTCCTAAAGGAGATAAGAAGTATTTAGTTAATCAAGCAATTAATATGTATGATGAGATGTCTCCAGAAACTAGTGAATTCTTCCATTTCATGGTTGATAGTGAATTACTAGATTTGGAATCAAAACCAAATAAAGCAGGCGGAGGATATACTACAACATTAGATAGATACCACGCACCATTTATATTCGCAAACTTTAATGGAACAAGTGGAGATGTTGATGTTTTGACTCATGAAGTTGGTCATGCATTTATGGCTTACACATGTAGAGATGTTGATTTATTAGATTATAGTTGGCCAACACTTGAAGCATGTGAAATTCATTCAATGAGTATGGAATTCTTTACCTATCCATGGATGAATAATTTCTTTAAAGAAGATACAGATAAATATAAATTTACCCACTTAAATAGTGCAATAACTTTTATTCCATATGGTGTTGCTGTTGATGAATTCCAACATTTTGTTTATGAAAATGTTGATGTAACCCCAGAACAAAGAAGATTAAAGTGGCGTGAAATTGAAAAGAAATATCTACCACACATTAAATATAATACTAAATTTATGGAAAATGGTGGTCGCTGGTTCCGTCAAGGACACATATTTGAGGCACCATTCTATTACATCGATTACACGCTAGCTCAAGTTTGTGCTTTCCAATTCTTTAATTTAATGAATAAAGATAGAGAGAAAGCCTGGGCTAAATATGTCAAATTGTGTAAATTAGGTGGAAGCAAATCTTTCTTAGAGTTGTTAGAAGTCATCAAGTTAAAAAATCCATTTGTTGATGGAAGCATTAAGAAAATTGTAAAACCTATTAAAGATTATATTGCTACTATTGACGATACTAAAATGTAATAAAAAGGGAGGAATACCTCCCTTTTTATATGCCTAAAACAATTGATGACATTTAAAGTATATAATGATATAATTTAATTGTTAAATCGGTTGATTGACCGAATAATGAGGTGATGATATGGCTCGTCCAAAATCAAGCACTAAGAAAAAAGAAATAATAAAGAGCGTTGAAAAACTTATTACCAATAAAGGAGTAAATGAGATCTCTTTGCAAGATATTGCAAGTGAATGCGGTATAAGTAAGGGAACGCTTTACTATCATTATGCTTCTAAAGAAGCAATAATATTGGATATCATAGTAAAACACATGCAAGAACTTGAGGATGATTATATCAATTGGTTTGAACGCCATAAAATAGAGAAAGATATAAGCCCTGAAAGATTTTTAGATGTGATTTTTTATAAAGGAGTTAAACTTTTTAATAGAGCAAAAATGCATATATTCATAATAAATGAGTGTGTAAAAAATAATAATAAATTATTAGAAAAGTACAATGAATTATGGAATAAATGGAAGGAAGATTTAACATTTGGCATAAGTAAAGTTTTTCCTAGTATGATAAATCCAAGCAATTATGCTGATTTATTGATGCTAATTATTGATGGTCTTGTAGTTAGAGAAGTAATGCAAAGAAAAGATATTTCACAAGAAAAATTAGTGGAATTAGTTAAATCTTTGGGGGTAGTAACAAATGGAAAATAAAGACATCATTAGACTTCAAAAAAAGATTAGTAAGTTGTATAAGAATATTAAAGTTTCTTCTAAAGAAGATTGTGTGGTTTTAAAAGGAGAGCTAGATAATTGGAGTGATATTGTTAATATAGGTTTAATGGCAGCATCAACTAAAAAATTCTATGGTGTAATTAATGAAATTAAGTTAAAAGGCTATAAAGAAGCACCCATGAGAATTAGTGATATTAAAGATAATGAATATGATGGAATAGAATGTGATGTTTTAATAGTTGGTGGAGGTATTATAGGATCTGCTATTTTACATGAGTTTAGCAAATATAATGTTAATGCAATTTTAATAGAAAAAGAAAATGATTTAGCACTTCAAGCAAGTTCTAGAAATGATGGATGTATTCATGTTGGAATAGATTTAAGCAACAAAAGTAAGAAATGGTATTATTTAAATCGTTCTTTAGAAATCTATGAAAAACTAGCTAATGATTTAAAAATTAATTATCGTAAAGATGGACAGACAATTGTTTTCACAAAGAATTTTCAAAGATTATTGTTGCCATTTTTGAAAATTAAAGCTAAAGAGAATAATATAAAAGAGGTTCATGTTTTAAATAAAAAAGAATTAGAAAAACTGGAACCTAATACTACACCATATGCAAAGTTTGCTGTTAAATTTGGAAATGGTGCTGTTATATGTCCATATAATATGACTATTGCCCTTGCAGAAAATGCCGTTTTAAATGGGGGCAAGGTTTTTCTTGAAACCTCTTTATTAGATATTAATATGGAAGGCGATGTTATCAAGAGTGTTGTAACAAATCGCGGGACAATATATCCTAAAGTTTTAATTAATGCTGCTGGTGTTTTTAGCGATAAAATTGCTAAGATGGCTAATGATCAGTTTTTTACGATTCACCCTAGAAAAGGAACTAACGCAATACTAGACAAAAAAGCAAAAAGATATTTATCAAATTCTTCGATTGCAGTACTAGGAAGTTCTGCTAATCACAAAACAAGTCATTCTAAAGGTGGAGGTGTAGTCCCAACAATTGATTATAATCCACTTGTTGGTCCAACTGCACATGAGACACCTTTTAGAGAGGATTTTACTACTGATATTCAAGCAATAAACGAAGTTATGTCTAAGCATGTATCTTCAATGCCAAAACTAAGTAAGAATGACATAATAACTTATTTTAGTGGGATTAGGGCGGCAACTTATGAAGAAGATTTTATAGTACAAAAAGGGAAATGGACTAAAAATATTGTTCATGCTGCTGGTATCCAATCTCCAGGTATTACGGCAGCTCCAGCAATAGCAGAAGATATTGTAAAATTTACTCAAGAAGTCTTAAATACAAAATTCACTAAAAATCCTAAATTCTCATATAAAAGAGGCATAAAAAACCCTCTAAGGGAATTAGATAATGAGACTAGGAATAAATACATTCTAGAAAATCCTGATTATGGACAAATCATTTGTAGATGTGAGGAAATATCAAAAGGAGAAGTAATAGATGCTTTAAATAGACCGATACCAGTTAATACTATTTCTGGCATAAAAAGAAGAGTTAGAGCAGGCATGGGAAGATGTCAAGGATCCTTTTGCGAGCCACAAGTTTTAAAAATAATTTCTGAGAACAAAGGAATTTCTTTAGAGAATGTTAAAAAGAAAGGTAATGGCAAGGTTCTAGTGGGAGATATTAAGGATGGTGATAGTAATGGATAAATATGATGTTATTGTCATTGGAGGAGGTCCAGCAGGACTTGCTGCTAGTAAGAGTGCCTGTAAAAATAATTCTAATGTTTTACTTATTGAGCGTGAAGCCAAATTGGGTGGTATTTTAAAACAATGTATTCATGATGGTTTTGGAGTAACTAGATTTAAGCAAAAACTTAGTGGACCAGAATATGCAAATTTAGAAATAGAACAACTAAAAAAAGAGAAAATAACGATCTCTTTATTGACATTTGTAACAAAAATAAAAAAGTTAGAATCTGGTTTTATTCTGACGCTTGTTAATAGGGAAGGGGTAAAGGAAGTATTTGGCAAAAATTTAATATTAGCCACTGGATGTCGAGAAAGAACTTCTAAACAAGTTTTTATACAAGGAACTAATCCAGCAGGAGTAATAAGTGCTGGTACGGCTCAATATTATATTAATATTCTAGGCAAAATGCCAACTAAAAAGTGTGTCATTTTAGGAAGTGGAGACATTGGCTTAATTATGGCTAGAAGAATAACTTTAGAAGGTGGCAAAGTTATTGGAGTATATGAAGCAAAATCAACACCAGGTGGTTTAACAAGAAATATTGTTCAATGCCTTAATGATTTTAGTATTCCTTTGTATTTATCTAAAACTGTTACTAGAGTATTTGGAGAAGACCGTTTAGAGGCTGTTGAAGTATGCAAAGTTGATGAAAGAATGCAATTAATTGCTGATACTAAGGAAATTATAAAATGTGATGCTCTTATTTTATCTGTTGGTCTAATTCCCGAAAATGAATTAGCAGAAAGTATTGAAGTGGAAATAAGTAAAAGAACAAAAGGACCAAAAGTCGACCAGACATTAATGACAAGTGTTGATAATGTATATTCTTGTGGCAACGCTTTACATGTTAATGATTTAGCAGATTACGTTAGTGAAAGTGGTGAAATTGCAGGTAAGAATGCAGCATTAAACAAAGTAAATAATAGAAATTTAGTTAAAGTTACAGTAGATGATAAGATAGCTTATGTTGTTCCTTCACATATCGATACTAATAAACCATTAAAAGATATAGTTTTCTATTTTAGGAGTAAAAATGTACTAGAAAATAAAGTTTTGCATATATGTGTTAATGATAAACAAATATATACAAAAAGATTCAATAATATAAGACCTCCAGAGATGGAAAGAGTAGTGGTTAATCTAGGTGAATGTGAGAAAATTGAAAAGATTGTTTTTAAATTATTGGAGGTAATAAAATGAAAAAGAATTTGATTTGTATTGCCTGTCCTAATGGATGCCATCTTGAAATTGATACTGAAACTCTAGATGTAAAAGGCAATAAATGCATTAAAGGTTCGGAATTTGCGCGAATTGAAATTACTTCACCAATGCGGAGTGTATCTTCAATAGTAAAAACAACAATACCTAACTATCCTGTCATTTGTGTTAGGACAAATGGTGAAATACCAAAAGGACGAATTCTCGACTTAATGAAAGAATTAAAAAATATAGTAATTAAAGAAGCTTTACCAATAGGAAGTGTAGTAATTAAAAATGTTTTTGACACTGGTGTAGATGTAATTACAACAAAAAATATGGATTAGGGGGAATAGATAATATGGATAATCCAATTGTGTTGACATTCGATTGTGGGACTCAAAGTATAAGAGCTTTATTAGTAGATAAAAAAGGGAATATATTGGCAAAAGAACAAGAACAATTCACTCCTTATTATTCCTTGGAACCTGGATATGCCGAGCAAAAGCCAGAAATTTATTGGAATGCACTAGTAAAAGTTTCAAAAAATATACATTTAAATAATAAGAAACTTGTTGATAAAATAATTGCAGTTACAATAACTACTATTCGTGATACATTTGTTTGTCTTGATAAGCAAGGTAAGCCACTTAGAGATATAATTCATTGGCTTGATCAAAGGGAAGCAAAATGTGAAGAACCTCTTCCTGTTAAGTCTTCATTAGCTTTTTCAATAGTTGGTTTAAAAGAAGCCTTAGAAGACCAAAGAAAAATTTCAAAAAGTAATTGGCTTCGAGAAAATGAGCCAGAAATTTGGAAAAAGACAGATAAATTTATTTTATATAGTGGATATATGGTTTATCGATTAACTGGCAAAATTGTTGATTCTATTGCTAGCCAAGTTGCACATTTGCCATTTGATTACAAAAATAAAAAATGGCATTCACCAACAAGCATAATGTATCCAGTATTTAATGTTGAAAAAGAAAAATTAAGTGATTTAATTGAGCCTGGAGAAATATTTGGTTACATTGGCAAAAAAATTGCTGAAGAAACTTTGATTAAAGAAGGATTGCCACTTATTGCTACAGGGTCAGATAAAGGGTGTGAAACATTGGGATGTGGGGTATTAAATAATGATATGGCATCATTGAGTTTTGGAACATCGGCAACAGTTCAAGTATCGACTATTGATTATGTTGAACCAGATAAAATGCTCCCAGCATATCCTGGAGTAGTAAGTGGAACTTATAATCCAGAAGTTCAAGTTTTTCGTGGATATTGGATGGTTAGTTGGTTTAAAAAAGAATTTGCTGAAAAAGAAGTTCTTAAGGCAAATGAATTGGGAGTTTCTCCTGAAATAGTTTTAAACGAAACATTAAAAGATATTCCTGCAGGTAGTGAAGGATTAATGTTGCAACCATATTGGTCACCATTATTAAAGTTACCAGAAGCTAAAGGAAGTATTATAGGTTTTTCTAGCGAACATACAAGAGCCCATGTCTATAAGGCAATAATTGAAGGAATAGGATATGGATTGGTAGAAGGATTAAGAAGACTTGAAAAAAATATGGGAAGAAAAATTAAGTGTTTAACAGTATCTGGTGGTGGTTCTCAAAGTGATGAAATTTGTCAAATAACAGCAGATATGTTTGGTATACCAGTTAGAAGAATCCAAACATATGAGGCATGTGGATTAGGTAGTAGTATGGTAGCATTTGTTTCAATGGGTGTGTTTAAAGATTATAAAGAAGCAATTGAAAATATGGTTCATTACAAGACGGAATTTACACCAAATAAGCAAGTGCATGAAATATATGATGAATTGTATAGTGACATATATAAAAACATATACCATTATTTACGTCCACTTTATAAAAAAATGCGCCAAATAACTAAAAGGAAGGGAGCAAGTAAAGATGTCAAATAAACCATATAAAGAATTTTCTCCTAAATGGTTTGCTGGAGATATACCAAGAAATTCATACCGTTCTATATTTAGGTGGGGAGATCCAAAGTTCAATAAATTTCCCAAAGAGAATCTATATAAATTAATGAAAAACATTTTTGATCTTGATGATAATTATTTTTCAAAATATGATGTTGATTTAGGTTTGGATCAAGTTGAATATAATATTCCAAGTAATATTTCTGAATCACACATAAAAGAATTTAAAAAAATTGTTGGAGATGATTTTGTAAAGTTAGATAATTATTCAAGACTTAGTGTTGCATATGGTAAAACAATGTATGATGTTTTACGTCTTCGCAAAAAAATAATTGAAAATATACCTGATGTTGTAATATATCCAGATGATAGACTTCAAATTGAAGCAATTGTTAAATATTGTACAATGCATAAAATACCAATTTATGTTTATGGTGGTGGTAGCAGTGTAACTCGTGGTGTTGAATGTATGAAGGGGGGAGTCTCCCTAGATATGCGGTTGCGATTCAATAAAGTTATTGAATTTAATGAAGTTGATCAAACAATTACTGTGCAAGCAGGAATGAGTGGACCAAAACTTGAAGAAACATTAAATAATGCTATAAAACTTTTCAACGCTAAAAGAGCTTATACTTGTGGACATTTTCCTCAATCGTTTGAATATAGTTCTGTTGGTGGATGGGTTGTTACAAGAGGTGCAGGACAAAATAGCACTTATTATGGGAAAATAGAAGATTTAGTTTTATGTCAAAAATATGCAACACCAATTGGCAATATAACAACTTCAAATTATCCTAGAGAAGCAACAGGGCCCTCACTTAATCAAATAATGATGGGTAGTGAAGGTGCATTTGGAGTTCTAACTGATGTTACTTTAAGAATTTTCAGGTATATGCCAGAAAATAGAGTAAGATTTTCTTACATGTTTAAAAATTGGGAAATAGCAATGGAAGCAGCAAGAGAAATGATGCAATGTGAAGCTGGATTTGCATCAGTATTTCGTCTATCTGATCCCGAAGAAACAGATGTAATGATGCGGCTATATGGAGTTGATGAATCTCCAATTGCTAAACTCTTTAAATTTAAGGGATTTGAAGATATGAAAAAATGCTTATTTTTAGGTTTTACCGATGGTGAGAAAGGTTTTTCTAAAAATGTTGCTAAGAACATAAGAAAAATTGCTCATAAATATGGTGGAATGAGTTTAACAGGGCAAGTAACAAAAGCGTGGGAAAAGGGAAGATTTAATGACCCATATCTAAGGGATACTTTACAGGATTTTGGGATTGTAACTGATACTTTAGAGTGCTCGGTTAATTGGTCTAATATGGCAAGTGTTCACAAAAGCGTTCGCGAATATTGTAAGTCAAGGCCAAGAACAGTGGTTACTACCCATATGTCACATGTCTATCCTCAAGGAGCAAATTTATATTTTATTTTCATTACCAAAATGAATGATATAAAAGATTATAAAGATTATCATAGTGGTATATTAGATGCCATTCAAAAATCTGGAGCTTCGATGTCTCATCATCATGGGATAGGTAAAATGTTTGGAGCATGGCTAGAAGGTCAAATGGGATCATTAGAATATTCGACATTTAGAGTATTAAAAAATCATTTTGATCCGGATAATATCATGAATCCTGGAGGAACACTAGGTCTAGATATACCTCAAAATGAGAAAAGGTTTTTAAAAAAATAGGTATTAAAAAAGAGTTTATCATTCAGCTGATAAACTCTTATTTTATTTTATCTTTTAATTTTACGTAATGTTTTTCAGAAAAGTGTGAATAAACAAGTGGTGTTATTGAGATATAACCTTCTTTCACGGCTTGTGAATCAGTTTCTTCTCCTTCAATGTTCTCCCAAATAACTTTTCTATTTGGTACATACATTCCATCTTCTTGTTTATGCCATGTAACTTCATCTTTGCGTTGACCAACACTTGTTAGCTTAAATCCTTTTGATTCAAGATGTTCAATTGTAGGGAAATTAATATTTAACATAAATCCATTTTCAACTAAGTTATTTGTAAAAACATAATTAAAAACTTTATCAATTTCTTTTTCTACTATATCAAAGTTATCAATATCTGTAGAAATTGCAATACTAGGAATTCCAAAAATTAATGATTCAATACAAGCACCAATTGTCCCAGAATAGCATGTGTCATAGACAATGTTTAATCCATTATTACAACCAGATACTACTATATCCCAATCATTAGCAAAGTATCTTGTTGCAAAAGATACGCAGTCAGCTGGAGTTCCATCAAGACTAAAGATTTTTTCATCATGTTTCATTAAGCTTAATGGTTTAAAAGATAAACTTGCGGATTTTCCTGATTGATGATGAGTTGGAGCAATCAGGGTAACATCCCCATATTTTTGTAAAGCTTTATAAAGTATTTTTATTCCTTTACTGTTGAAACCATCATCGTTTGTTAATAATATTTTCATCTAATCACCTCATTTGTTATACCTACAAACTATACATTATTTTTACTTATTTTTCCACCGAAACGATGTAAAGAAGTTGTATCAATTAAATGTATGAATTATAATATTTATTGTGGTGATAGTATGAAAGTAACTTCAAAAGGCATTATTAATGGCTATATACAAGATAAATATGGAAAAAGAGGAAATCAATTTAATGAGGTTAACTCTTGCACATACTCATTGCCTTTTTTAATTGAAGAATTTCCCGAAAACACCGTTTGTTTTGCAATGGTTTTAGAAGATAAAGATGCAATTCCTGTTTGTGGTTTTTCTTTTATTCATTGGAGCGTTGCAGATTTAGAAAAAAATGAAGTAAGTGAAAACGAAAGTATTAAAAATATAGATTTAATTCAAGGAGTAAATTCCGAGTTTAAAAGTGTTGGAGTGCAAAAAGCTAGTATATATATTGGTATGGCACCTCCAGATAAAGATCATACATATGAAATTCATGTTTATGCGCTAGATAAAAAAACAAATCTTAAAAAAGGTTTTTTTGTGAATGAACTATATAAAAAGATGGAAGGACATATAATAGACTCATATACATTAAAAGGAATATATAAAAAATAGGAGGTAAAAAAATGAACAATCTAGATGATATAGTAAAAAGTTATAAAGAGTTACCAATATTCATAAAATTGATATTAGCAATGCCTGGTATTGATAGTTTTTCTGGGGGCATATATAGAATTGCTAAAGGGAAATTATTAGCAGGGATTTTATGGATTGCTTTAGGGTGGGCTATATTTTGGATTCTTGATATAATATCTATTGTTAAATATAATGACATGGTTTATTTTGCTTAAAAAGAAAGTTTGAACTTTCTTTTTTTATTAATAACCAATAAATAGATATATCATTACATTAAATTAATAAGGGAGGGTAGATTGGTAAGAAAGAAAATGTTTATTGTATTATTAATTAAAAATTAATGTTAGCAACATATGTTAATAAACTCTTAATTTTAATTGCCAAGATAAATAAAAGTTCTCAAAAAATATCCATAACATTTTTTTCTATATATTTGTTGTTATTTAAACAAATCACCCTATAAAATCCTGCCAATCTCCCTCTCTTTTTAAAAACATGCTTTAAGCATGTTTTTTTTATAGATTTTTCATTTAATTATGATATAGTCTTATATTATAAAGGTGGTTATTTATGGGAAATTTACTATATGCTTTAAATACAGTATTACCATTAGTATTATTAGTAATTCTTGGGTATTTTTTAAGAAAAATAAAATTTGTTAATGATAATTTTTTAACAATTGCTAATAAATTTGTTTTTAAAATAGCTATTCCAGCATTATTATTTAAAAATGTTTACGACTCATCTTTTTCTAATATTAATTTAGAATATATTATATTTATTGTATTATCAATTCTTGGAATATTTATCATTGGTTTAATTTTTGTTGTTTTATTTTTAAAAGATAAAAGCAAAAGAGGAACAATTCTTCAAGCTTTAGTAAGACCAAATTATGCACTCATAGGACTTCCTTTGGTTATGATGATATTTAATGAGTCAACACCTATGTACAATGAAACTGTAACACTTGTTGCTTTAGTTTCGGCTTTTGTAATTCCTCTTGCCAATATTTTGGCAGTTGTTGCTTTGTCCATTTTCCAAGATGAGCAAGATTCATCAAAATCAAGAATAAAGACAACTTTAATTAATATTATTAAGAATCCCTTAATTCAAGGTGTTGCTCTTGGTCTTTTGTTTTCCATAGGTAGAGAAATTTTAAATATAAACACCTATATTCTTAAAGATAATTTTTCTTTTATATATAAAGCAATTAGTTATATTGCCTCAACTGCTTCTCCAATAGCGTTAATAGTTGTAGGAGCAAGATTTTATTTTTCAGGAACGAAGAAATTAAAAAAGCATATATTTACAGCCACTATTATGAGGAGTGTGGTAACACCACTTTTAGTTTTTGGGGCCGCCATGTTGTTTTTTGATTTTTTACCAAGTGAGTACGCAGTTTTATTTGCGGCATTTGCTTCACCAGTAGCTGTTTCTTCAGTACCTGTTGTAGAACAAATGCAAGGAGATAGTGAACTTGCTGGGCAGATTGTTGTTTGGACAACTTTAATTTCTCCTTTTACAGTTGTTTTGTTATTATATATTTTAAAGACATTAGCCTATATTTAATATAAATCATGAATTGAGGGATATTTATGAAAGTAAATGATGAATATATTTTAGATGATAAAACTAAAGTAATAATAAGAGAAGTTGAAACTTCAGATGCATTTTCACTTGTTGATTATATTGCTAAAGTTGGTGGTGAGTCTGACAATTTAACTTTTGGCAGTGGAGGATTTGGACTTACAATCAACAAAGAAGTAGAAATAATAGAAAAATATAAAAAAGGTAATGGTTTATGGATTGTTGCTTTTATTAATGATGAACTTGTAGGTAATTCTAATTTAGATGTTTCATCAAGAGAAAGATTAAAACACACCTCAAGTTTAGGTATTACAGTTTTAAAAAAGTATTGGGGCAATGGCATAGGAAACCTAATGATGAAAACAATGGTAAATTATGCAAAAACAACAAGATTAGAAATAATAACTTTATCTGTAAGAACTGATAATTTTGCAGCAATAAATCTTTATAAAAAATGGGGATTTGAAATAATAGGTACTTATAAAAAGAATTTAAAGATAGATGAAAGATATTTTGATACTTATATAATGCATAGATATTTATAAAAAAAGTGAGAATTCAATCTCACTTTTTATAATATAGCATTTAAGAAGTTTTTTAATCTTTCATTTTTGGGATTTGCAAATAATTCTTGAGGTATGTTTTCTTCAAGAATTTTTCCTTCATCCATAAAAATTATTCTATCTGCTATTTCTTTAGCAAATCCCATTTCATGAGTTACTATTATTAATGTAATATTTTCTTTTGCTAAATTTTTAATTACCTGAAGAACTTCTTTTACCATTTCAGGATCTAATGCACTTGTTGGTTCATCAAAAAGAATTACCTTTGGTTTAAGTGCTAATGCTCTAGCAATAGCAATTCTTTGTTTTTGCCCTCCAGAAAGTGCGGAAATTTTTTCTTCTAATTTATCCAAAAGTCCGACTTTTTCTAATAATTTTTTTGTATTGTTTGTCGCTTCTTCAAGAGAAAGTTTTAGTATTTCTAATTGTGCTAAATTAATGTTATCTTTAACATTTAAGTTATTGAATAAATTAAAAGATTGAAATACCATAGTCATATTACTTCGTAAAATATTAAGTGCTTTTTCATCAATTTTTATTTTATATTTGTTGTTTTCTTGACCAAAATAATTTAAATTTTTAAAATATAATTCACCACTTGTGGGAGTTTCTAATAGATTTATACAGCGTAATAATGTTGACTTTCCACTTCCTGAAGGACCAATTATTGCCACTATTTCTCCTTTATTAATATCAAGATTAATATTGCTTAGTACTTTTAATTTATCATAATTTTTGTTTAGCTTTTTTATTGAAATTAATGTGTTATCCATTGCTATGTAATCTCCTTTCTAAACGATTTATTAATAAGGAAATTGTTTTTGTTATAAAAAAGTAAAGAATTGCAGCAAATATCAAAGTTTCAAAAACTCTCCAAGTGGAAGCTCTAATTTGATCTGAAATCCTCATGATATCACTGATTCCAACAATAGAAACTATGGATGATTCTTTAACAACAGTTACAAATTCATTTCCAAGAGTTGGTAAAACATTTTTTATTGCTTGTGGAAGAATGATTTTTTTCATAGTCTTCCATTTACTTAAACCTAATGCTCTACTAGCTTCTAATTGTCCTTTGTCAACGGCTTGAATTCCTGAACGTATTATTTCGCAAACATAGGCAGCACTATTTAATCCAAGTGCAATTATTCCGGCTTGTATCGATGTTAAAGATATATTAAAACTAAGAGGAAGGG
>Ga0265294_10005763_pt1 | contig 15053 bp, 14 predicted proteins | sample MunlanPumphouse3_FD_192504 | JGI IMG/M metagenome (GOLD analysis project Ga0265294, IMG submission 192504) | Groundwater microbial communities from a municipal landfill in Southern Ontario, Canada - Pumphouse #3 | ecosystem: Environmental > Aquatic > Deep subsurface > Groundwater | place... | reverse complement strand
GTCCGCCGGAAGTTGACGGTAAACGCTTTGGCGATTGGGAAATGGATACTATTGTAGGACCTAATAACAAAGGAGCCATAGTCCGGCTACCAAGCTATTGCCCCTGACGGAACAAAACATGTTTATGGCAAAATTGCTGGTTATCAATTACAAACATGCGACCACTACGGGGTCGTTGGCAGCTGTGTCATAAATTTCAGGCTATAGATATGCGACCCCTTCGGGGTCATGTCAAAGGATTTATAAACTGACAAGGCAAACCCAAAATTGTTGCAAAGCAACAATGCAGACCCGCATTGGCTGATGTGGTTTTGACGCAGCGGAAGACTTTTTTGTTACTTTTCTAATCATAAAAAAGTAAAAGAAGAAATTCTCAACTCTTTATTGTATTTTCGCACTTGCTACTTGAATCTACGCTTTATTGCCGCTCGTGCCTGTCGCAACATACACGGTCCAGTCGTGATTAGCTAATTTTGCCACAGCGAAAGTTCGCGGATAGCCTTCTTCGGTGATAGAGGCAATGGTGATAAGTTGACTGCTGTTAAGCAGGTCAAGGGCTTTTTGTTGAATCGGGGACATGATTAATAATCTTTATTCTTTAATAAACTTCTCAACCATCTCATTAAACATCTCCGGCTGCTCCATCATGATGAAATGTCCAATGCTGTCTAATTCACAATATTCCATGTCGGAGTATAAACTGCTCATTATCTGTTTGTAATCAGGTGGTATTCCCGAATTTTTGGAGGCAATGACCAATGTTGGAATGTTGATTTTTTCATTAGTCCAATATTTCTCGTCTATGAGGTTTTTCATGGTGCTATATGCAATATACTTCGGCGTTTCGGGCATCGTTGATATCGCATATTCTTTCACGACAGATGGTGTCTGCGCTGTGCAAAGCGATTCAACAAAACCCTCGATTATCGGACGAAGCGTGTCTGTATTAAAACTTTCTGCAAAAGCATTGTAAGCCGCTATCATCATCGAATCGGCAGGGTAGAAGCAGTAAACACCATCAATATCTATCAATTTTGAAACTAATTCCGGATATTTAAGAGCGACCTGCCGGCATACCGGCGTGCCAAGACTGTGCCCGACTAATATAAATGGCACTTGCTGCGCTTCCGTATTTGCTTGCTGAGACTTTACATGCAACGTTTCTACCATCACGGTTTTCACGGCATTAGCGAAAAAATCAAGCGTATATTCCGTATGCGGCTTGTCGCTTTTGCCATACCCCGGCAGGTCAATAAATAGCATTTGAGCTTTATTTTTTAAATATGATAATTGTTCTTGCCATGAGTTTATGTCACAGCCGAAACCGTGTACAAAAACGATGCATGTATCGCCTTCGCCATAAGTTTTATAATGGATTTTTACGTTATCAATAGAAACGTATTTTGATGGAATTTCTTCCAATGTCTTCAAACTATCTGCAGCTGCTGCTTTGTCAGCTGTCGAAATATGTGTATCGCAGCTTGTAAATATACCTACGAATAATACTAAGATTATTCTCAGTATCCATCTATGTATCCATCTATTTGCCATATTATACTTATTTGATTTTACAAGATGCAAATATAGCATGAAATTTTTTACTTACAGATAACAGGTAGTAAAATCATAAGGCAAAGAACATTTTTTCAAAACATCCGAAGACTAAAAAAGGCGCATCGAATCAATGCACCTTTTTTAATCTTTAATTTTAATGTTTTATTGCGTCTGCAAGTTAGAAGTTGATTTTTTTGCCATAGTAAATGCAATCTAACAATTTAGCCATCAGTTCGGGTGTTACTTTACGAGGATTTGAGCCTGTGCATGCATCTCCAACGGCTAATGTTGCAATGTTGTTAACTTTTTCTTTAAATTCGTCTTCTTTTACTCCAAATAACTTCAGGCTTTCCGGAATGCTCATTGCGCTGTTGTATAGCTCTATTTTTTTGCATAGCATTTCGACTAATTCTGCATCGTCATCAGCTTTCATTCCTATCGAGCGAGCTATTTCGGCGTAGCGTTTCATAGCCTCAGCTTCTTTAGCATTAAAGCGGATAACATAAGGCAGATACATTGCGTTGGCACAGCCGTGAGGTATATGTCCTGTCGAAAAAGCAGCACCGGTTTTGTGCGCAAGTGAGTGAACTATCCCTAAAAGTGCATTTGAAAAAGCCATACCTGCGAGGCATTGAGCGTAGTGCATTTGCTCGCGAGCTTCCATGTTGCCTTTATAAGACAATAGCAGATTGTCGAACACCATTTTTATGGCTTTCAATGCCAATGGGTCGGTAAACGGAGAATTAAGAGTTGAGACGTAGGCTTCAATTGCATGGGTAAGAGCGTCCATGCCGGTATGAGCGACAAGTTTTTCAGGCATGGTGTCCGCCAAATCAGGGTCGACAATGGCGATGTCCGGAGTGATGTTAAAATCAGCCAATGGATATTTAATGCCTTTGGCATAGTCAGTGATTACAGAAAATGCTGTAACTTCTGTTGCTGTGCCTGAAGTAGATGATATAGCCACAAATTTTGCTTTAGTTCTCAATTCAGGAAAACTAAATGGTGTGATAAGTGTTTCAAACGATGTTTCCGGATATTCATAAAATACCCACATGGCTTTTGCTGCATCTATAGGTGAGCCGCCGCCGATGGCTACAATCCAGTCAGGTTGAAAGTCTCTCATGGCAGCTGCACCGCGCATTACTGTTTCTACAGATGGGTCGGGTTCGACATTTTCTATTAACGAAATTTCTATATTGGCTTCTTTAAGATAATTCATAGCCTTGTCTAAAAATCCAAATCTTTTCATTGAGCCGCCGCCGACTACGATAGTTGCTTTTCTTCCTTTTAAAGTCTTGAGGACATCCATGGAACCTTTTCCATAGTAAATGTCACGTGGTAATGTGAATCTTTTCATAATCGATAAATTTTTATCTATTTTATTCTACAAAAAATTTTGAATGTTATTGTTAATTTCAATCATATATAAATTTAAAATGTGTCTGCTAATTCTTTAGAAAGGCTTGCGAGTGAAGCTGCAAGATTTTCATTTTTTAGTATTACGTTATTTGGAATATTGATATGAATAGGTGCAAAATTCCAAATCGCTTTAATGCCGGCACTTACCATCAAGTTGCATACACTTTGAGCCGCACCGGACGAAACTGTGATGATACCTATATTGATATTGAGAGATTTTACTAATTGCGAGAACTTATAGATAGGCATAATCGGCTTCCCGTTAATTTTAATGCCAATAAGGTCTTCGTCAATATCAAAACCTGCAACAATATTAAGTCCATAGCCGTTAAATCCGCTGTAAGACAACAATGCTCTGCCGAGCCTTCCTACTCCTACTAAAACAGCATTGTCGACATTGTTATATCCTAAAATTATCTCGATGTCTTTTAGCAGAGTAATTATCTCAAATCCCATACGCGGCTTTCCTGAGTTTTGTGATACACAGGCAAGGTCTTTACGTACTTGAATGGGTGTTAGTCTTAAACTTTGTGCTATCGATGTGGAAGAAGCATAGATGTCACCGTCTTTAGCCCTGTCTATTAGATAGTTGTAATAAAGCGGCATCCTTTGCAGAGTGGCTTTCATTATCGCGGTTGGTTTATCATTGTTACTTGTCATATCGATATTTGTTTATCGATTGCAAAGATAGTACAATATTTTAATATGTACGTAAAAAAATATTTTTTTTGTTTTTTTAACTCTATTGAAGTGCGTAAATTGATATTTATGCTGATAATCAGGTGATTATTATAAATTAAATAAATCTTTTTCGTAATCTTTTACGAAAAACTTTTTGTTAGTTTTGCCTTTTTCTATGATAGTATGTCCTTCTTCTTCCAATTTTTTCTTCTGCAAATCATAGGCTTCGGGATATTTCGAATTTAATTCGCCATTGGCTTTCAACGTTCTCCAAAACGGCGTTTCATCGCTTCCCCTTTGATAGCTTGCCCATGCCGCTATCTGTACGAAAATGCCGCAAGTCAGCGGACAACATACATCTACTCCTCTATAGTCGGTTGCAACTTTCTTTCGTAACTCGTTTGTAGTGATTAACTTGCCTTCCGGAACGAGCTTCATGTATTTGTCGTAATCGAGTGGGGGAGCTATGACTAAAGTTCTTCCACCCCATCTCTGTATGCCTTTCTCATCTTTGATTTCCACAACTTTAGGCATATCCTTGCTGTTGTTCAGCATCGCATTAAAATCTTTTTTGTCTTCGTTTGCCATAATTATATTTACGATTTACGATTTATGATTTATGATTTATGATTTTCGATTTTCATTATCCATTATTCCATTATCCATTATCCATTATCCATTATCCCATTATCCATTATCCCATTATCCATTATCCATTATCCATTATCCATTATCCATTATCCATTATCCCATTATCCATTATCCATTATCCATTATCCATTAGTAACTCCAATTTATGCACCATCTTCTTTTTTAAAGTAATATCTTCCTTTTTTCTGAGTGATTTTTCCGTATTCTATAGCCCGCTGCGGACAGCGATGTATACAGGCAAGACATTGCACGCACTTCTCGCTCCATACGGGTACGCCGTCTTTTAAAACTATGTTGTTCATCGGACATAGCTTTACGCATAAGCCACAATGATTGCAAGCTTCTGTAGCATAAAACTCCGTTTTATTGCTGTACTTCATAAAAGAGGGGTAGATAATTTTTGTCTTCAGCCATGCAAGCGAGCCTTTGCTGTATAGCGTGTCGTCTTGTCTATCTTCAATTATAGCATTGACAATCAGGTCAACTCTTGCTTCTGCATGATTGATTTTTTCTTTCGCTACTTCTGCACTGTCAATGTCAAAGCCCTTCATGGTGATATAACAGTTAGGCATAGCTACTGTATGAAATGATGCTAACTGTAAATTCCTTTCCTGTAATTTATCTTTCAACATTTTATTTGCTAATCCGGCATAATTGCCGCAAGTTGCGACAGCATAAATCTTTTTGTCTTCAAAATCAGACAATTGCAGCCGTTCGATAAACATACATACAGGAGATGGCAATCCCCACGAATAAATAGGAAATACAAGCAAAATACGCTCGTCAGCTTTTGCTGTATATTCGTATGATTTGACTTCACTTTTTATTATATCATTGATAGATACAACCGGCTCATTGAGCTTTTTGCTTAGCAATTCGGCTATCCATTTAGAGTTTCCAACTCCTGTAAAATAGAAAATCATATAATTTAATTTTCTGCAAAAATAACTTTGTTGAATTATAAAAACAATATTTTTATAATAAAATTATAATATTTATTTTTATTGATTATTTTTGCCATTGATATTTCTATTTTGCGTAATTAAAAATTCATAATGAATAAAGAAACAATTAAATCTAAGATAGAGCCAAGTAACACAAGCTGGCATTTTACACCTTTAGATACGGCACTTGTTGACATGGTTAACAGTGGAAGCTGGCTTTACGATAGTTACCTTGATATTGATAATTTGAAAGAGTCTTTGTCGGCGGTACTTGATAATTATCCTGTTTTTGCCGGAAGAATGACTTCAAAGGATAGTATTTCGACAAATAATGCCGGTGTCTATTTTGAAGTTGCTCAGCAGATGCAATATTCTTGCAAAGACCTTGCGGCTACATTGTTTTTACCCGATTTATTTAAAGCAAAATTTGACATTAAAGCATTTAAAAAAGGAAATTTTCCTGTGATGATTGTAAAGGTTACTCAAGTTTCTGACGGGACATTGCTGAATATTGCTGTAAACCATGTGTGTGCCGATGGTGCATCGTTATATCGATTTGTCAGTGATTGGTCGAAAATTTATAACGGGCAAGAGATTTCGCCGGTAGTATTTAATCAAGAATTGTTTCCGAAGCCGCAACACAATTTGAAAGAGTTAATGGAAATACTTACACAAAAGAAGTGGTATAAAGTCGGTTTTAAAGACTTGTTTTTGATGTTAAAAGATCAGATACAAAGTAAAAAGATTGTTGCGTCACCGTTTTTTGTTCATTATACTTTGTTAGATGATTTGCGCAAAAAATATTCTATTGATGAGCATGTCGGAAAGCATGCATTGTTATGTGCTTATTTAGGAGATCTGCTTTTCAATAAAGATATTCCTGAAAATAGTCGGTGTTCGGTGGTGTCGGTGGTAAATCTTCGCGGGCGTGCAATTTATCCAGAAGGCTTTGTCGGTAATGCTGTAGCGAACATCTCGACTGAAAATATTGACGTAAACGCAGAAATAGACAAGACGGCAGAACAAATTAATAGTAATTTGCGACAAAAACTTGAAAAACAACAGCTTACAGATTTCTTCCGGCTGTATACTGAAGCGATGACATTAAAAGCACCTCTTTTGCCTTTTAATCTGAACGGCACTTATGGCAAGCGCACTTGTCTTATGGTCAACGATTTTACAGGTTTTGGCGTTTATGACATTTGCTTTGGGGAAAACTCACCGGTTATGGCTTATCCAAATGATTTACCAGACAAGATAAAGATGTGGTCGGGCAATAAGCAGGAGAATGGCTTCTATATTTTGTTGCGCGGCAACTTAGCAAAAGTGTTTAAAAAATTGTATCTTAAAAAGAATTGAATATGAAAAAAATCTATCTATTGTTGTTGATGACAATGTCTTTTATAGTGCTTAGAGGACAGAATGGTCGCTTTTTATCTTCTGTATTTGATGATATTAAGATTACTTCTGAAATCGAGTTCAGTAGGGCGGTGCGTGTCAGTGAGACAGAGCCTGTTCCGTTATATCTCAATTTTTATGAACCAGACGGCGATACCATGCAACATCGCCCGCTTGTAATAATGATATTTGGCGGCGCATTTGTGGCAGGAAGTCGCAATTTTGTAGATATGGTGACTTATGCAGAGGCTTTATCTCATCATGGCTATATTGCAGCTTCTATCGATTATCGCTTGTTGGCGTTGATGAACTTTTCGTCGCCGAATTTTGTCCGTGCCGGATATGCGGCAGCGCAGGATGTCAGCTCGGCAGTCCGCTTCTTTAAAGCTAATTACGACTTGTATGGCGTTGATACAACACAAATATTTTTATTGGGCAATTCCGCCGGCTCAATCGCTGCACTCTACGAAATATATTTAGATGAAAATGAACGACCGGCTGAGACATATAATGATTATGACCTCGGAGAACTGCATTCTTCGGGATTTGACTATTATCGTAATAATACCCCTACGGTTGCAGGTGTGATTTCTCAGTGGGGTGGTGTCACAGATTTAGAAATTGTTGATGAAGATGAAAAAACTCCTGTGTGCTTTATTCATGGTACGTCTGATAATGTAATACCTTATGATTCAGGATATTGCGTGTTTATGGGCGCTTCGTTAATGTATTTGTACGGCTCTCATACTATCTCTCAACGCCTTGATAATTTTGTTGTCACCAACGAACTTCATCCGTTTGAAGGCGAAGGACATAATTTTTATTTTAATAATTCTTATAATTTAGTACAAAATAAATTTGATTCATGCTTTTATATCACACGTGATTTTTTAGCTAAGTATAATAACTATCTTGGTGGTCTTCAATCATATACATCCGGTAACAGTTTTATAACTGTTTATCCTAACCCTGCCGACAATTATATCAATATTAAAACTTGCAATGGCAAAGCTATTGAATCGAAAATTACGATTTATTCTTCGTTTGGCAATGTTGTGAAAGAATTGTATGTTAATGCTGATGTTCCAAATGTTTACGTTGGCGATTTAGCTCAGGGTTTTTATGTCATTACGTTGAATATCAGTGATAAAACTGTGTATGGCAAGTTTATAAAAGGGTTGTAAAGTTTCTATTGTTAATTGGTCTGATTTTGTAATTATAATGAATGTTGTTCCAAAACCATTTTATTTTGTTCTTTTTTGTCCGATTGTGCGTTTTACAAAGTCACTTTACTTATGTCATTGTAAAAGTAATATTATATAAATAGTTTTAAATTAATAAAAATGAATAATTTTAGTGTCTTTGAAGTACTTATGCTGCTTTGTTTTGCTATCAGTTGGCCTATTTCAATCGTAAAAGCATTACGTACCAAAATCGTTATCGGCAAAAGTCCTGTTTTTATGATGTTGATTATCGTTGGTTATGTTTTCGGTATCATTCATAAAATTCTTTATAATAATGATTTGGTAACTTGGTTGTGGGTGTTCAATACTCTATTGGTCAGCTTCGATTTGATTCTTTATTTTTACTATATCGGAAAAAATAAGGCAGAATTACATGGAAAAAATAAAGACAACAAAACGAGCAGATAAAAACAGCGGAATGCTTGTTTGCAAAGCATTTATCCATTATATCATTATTTTCCCGACTTCCTTCGATTACAGTCTCTACAGAGCATTTGGCAGTTTTCGGCGATGGTCTTGCCGCCTTCGTGCCATGGTGTGATGTGGTCGGCTTCCATTTCGCTTATGTCGAAATGTCCCCCGCATTTACAGCAGATGCCTTGCTGTCGTTCGTAGGCTTCACGCTTCATGTTGTCGCTAAAGGTGCGAATGTTTAATGATTTTTCTTCGCCACTGAGAACATAGTCGTAGATGCCCGATTTTTTGGTGACATCATCGTCAATCATTAATTTTGCCACCTGCAATTCTAATTCGTCAGCATCAAAAGAGCTGTCTTTGAGTTCGTTATATAGTCGTCCCCATGCTACTGTCTTCATCTCTTTCCTGTAATGTTTTTTTGGGAAAAGAATTTTTACCCAACTGATAACTTGTTGAAAATACAGCCACAACTCATTGGCATTTATGTCGTGTTGATGTTTGTTCATATAATCTTCGATATGATTTTCGGAAATCCAATTAATAGCGGTTTCCAAATAATCCTGTCGTATGGGATAGCCGCTTATGTACTTGTTTGCCAATCCGTAGGCGGCACAGCCGTTTTTGCTGAAATAGCGTTTAGCGTCGCTAACCCACGGACCGGAATAGACTGCATTACGCATCTCTTGGTCGGTAAGTTTTTCGCCGGCGATGTTGATGGTTTTAAACCATTGCAGTTTTTCACTGTCGGTGCCGTCGCAGACGTATATCGTCAGCTTATAACTGTCTAATATCCGTTCTTGCTCATCTGGCTGTAGATTATGAAAAGCGCGAGGCTCTTTAAAGTTGCCGATGATGGTGGAGAAATCTCCGCTCACATACTGGCAAATGCTGATAGTTCGTTGCTGACCGTCAATGATTTCGAATGTCCCGTTTTCGCGTTTTGCCCAATACATCACGTTGAGCGGAAAGCCCTTCCAGACAGAGTCTATGACGGCATTGCGCTGTTTTTCCTTGTAAATAAATTCCCGCTGATAAGGCGGACGGATGTCCAATTTGCCGTCGTAACCGAATACGCCGTCTTCACCTTGGTCAGTGTAGCCGGCGGCGAGTTCGCGGATGGTGGTTTCTAATAATGTAATTTTCATAGCGTTTTATGTTTTCATTGAAGAAGATTGTCATAAATTTTTTAATTATTTCTTAATTCTGCGGATTAAAATTCTAAAATATGGGCATTTTCCATTTATTGACAAATCTTTGTCATCATCACCTTTTCTGAACTTCACTATCTCAAACTGTTCCGGATTATATTTATCCAAAAAAGTAATCGGCACGCCCATTACCTCATCGTAATCCATAGGAATATCGGCGGTTTTATCGACATTTATAGCGTTATAATTGTCATATTTCGGATATTCTTTAGGTATATATTGTTTGTAAAGTATTAAATCATCGTGGCGTTTCTGAATATCTAGGTTGGTAAACCAGCAACAATTGCGAAACTTTACAAGCCCCGTTTCTTTATCATATACTCCTTTGGCAAAATTTCTGATTTCAGGTATTCTGAAAAACGCATTTCCTGCCTTAAAGCCATATCCCAACCATATCAGATTGCTTTTGATAAGAGAAAAAATTTCTTTGTAAGTGATTGCATTTAAACTTCCTATAATAATAAACTTTTTGTCATATTTAAAGAGTTGTTCGACATATTCTCTAAAAAGCGAGAACGGTGGATTCGTGACTACAATATCAGATTGTTTAAGTAATTCGATGCACTCATTTCTGCGAAAGTCACCGTTACCTTGAAGATAATTTACACCTATTTCTTCAATATCAGGAACACGACTGCCATTCTTATCGCCATTGTATTCAAGATAAATTGCTCTTTCGGAATCGTTCTGGCTGAACAAATCTATTTCATGGTTTTTATAGCATGTTGTGATAAGTTTCTTCAAACCGAGATATTCGAAATTATACGAAAAATAATGAAAGAAGCTACTGATACGCGGGTCATCACAATTACAGAAAATTGTTTTGTCTTTAAAGTGTCCGGTATAATGTCTCAATTCATTTTCAATATCTTCAAGTCGAGTATAAAATTCATCGTTTTTTGCGTTTCTAGCTTTAGTTAAATCTTTATTTGCCATAGTGAATGATAGTTTTGCATCACTATCAATCACAGAAAATCGGATAAAAGAAAAGGTGTGAGCCTTTTCTATCGCGTTCACGGGAGCCTGAGAAGAAACCCGACCAAGTTTTAGAAGTACTCACACCTGTGACGGTGCAAGCATCAACATTAAAAACTTGGTTTGGATTGTCTCTTAGACTCTCCGTAAACAATTGCTATTCCAATTTTCGAAGAAAATCAGTTTCTCAGGCTTTTTTCTTGAACGCGAAATAATAGCTAATGCTTTATGTTAATAATTTTATTTACTGTTCTATATACATCTATTTTAATTAATACTCTTTTTATTTTAAAATCAGGCAGCGGTAACTTAAAGTTGCTCTTAGATTATAAAACGATGCAAAATTAGTAAAAAAATTTATCAGATACTAAAAAATTTATTAGATATTTCAAACTTCTTCTGTTACTCAAGATTTACAGATGACTGCTGCTTTGGTGGCAACGCTTGAAGGTTGCGTGTACAGATAACCTGTATAAGATAAATGACCGCTACTATCGCCGCTAACATGTATGGTGCCGTTAATGCGTTGTTAAACAGTGCGTTGCCGAGAGATGATATGTATATCGGCGACAAAAACTGTCCGAGGTACAAACTTGCCGAAATGAGCGGCATTACAGTGGTAGCTGCAGTTTTTCCACCTTTGATAGATGCTATGGTGTTAAGATAGGGTATTCCGGCACCGTTGGCAATTCCTATAAATAAAGAGCCGACAAGTAATGCCCAAATAGAACCTGATGTTGCAAGTAATGTGTATGCAATGATAAAACAGACAGGCGCATAATATTTGAGGCTTTTCCGGCAGACATTAATCAGCTTGCTGAAAAACATTCCTACGAAAAAGGCTATAACATCAAGCGCAACCATAATAATAGTAATGGCATTGCTCGAAAGGCTTGTCTGTTGACTTGCTATTATGGCAAAATTACTTGGATAGACAAAGAAAAGGCTCATACAGAGAAACATTCCTGTAATAGATGGGTGGAATTTTTTCAGTCGTTCTTTCATACAGGGTACTTGTTGCTTCGTTTTTGGCGTTGCTATTTGCTCGTTAGGAAGAAAAATGACTATAAAAACGACAGCTATCAGTCCAAGAATATAAACAAGAAAAGCATAATTCCATGAGATAGATGCTAAAATGCCGGCTAAAAGCGTAGCTATGACTCCACCCATCTGATTCATGGCGGCGGCAAGTCCCATCAGCGTTCCTTGTTGCTCCGGCGGAAAATAAAAAGAGAGTAAGCCTGTCGACAGAGGCATTATCATGCCAACACTGACTCCGAGTAAGGCTCTAAATACTAATATCAACGATATATTGTCTATGAAATATGGCGCTGTGCCACAGACTACATATAATATAAGCCCTGTCAGAGCTAAAGTCCTCGACTTGAACAGTCTGCACAGTGTAGAGAATAACAGGTTTGTAAAGATGATAAATAGCGCAGGGATGCTGATGATAAGTTGAACCTGCCATACAGGAACATCGCAAAAATGATTTTTAATGATACCTAACGCAGGAGCAATCGCTGCTCCCGCCATAACTGTAAGCAGAGACATGGATAAAATAGACCAACTCAAAAAACTTGAACTTTTTTTCATTTTGTAAATACTTTAATTAAACTTCTAATAGTAAAATCTTCAGTCACTTACAATCAAAAAAGGATCTTCAGCTGCCTACAATTTTCGAAGTGCAAAGATACAAAAAAATTTGTTCTGATGGTTTTTCCATGTTTTAATTATTTGTAAAAATTAATATACCTTTGCAAGATAAAATTTTGTACGATGAAAAAATATAAACTTGGAATTGCGTTTAGCGGTGGTGGCGCAAAAGGTGCGGCACATTGTGGAGCTATACAGGCTTTAGAAGAATTTGGCATAAAGGCAGATGTGGTTGCCGGAACGAGTGCAGGCTCTATTGTCGCTTCTCTTTATGCTTCAGGTGTCAGCCCTATTGACATGTGTAATATGTTTGGTAAAATGGAGTTTAAAGATTTGTTGGGCATTCGTGTCCCTCGCGCCGGATTGTTTAGCTCTAAGCCGCTTGTGGAACATATAGCCAAAATCGTCCCTTACAAAAATATCGAGGATACGCCGATACCGCTTTATGTAGTTGCTTGTAATTTAGACAAAGGCAAGGTGACAGTCTTTAATAAAGGTGAACTCGCCCCGCGAGTGGCTGCCTCATGCTCTATACCGATCGTCTTTTATCCTATGATTATCAACGGCGTTCACTATGTTGACGGCGGCGTGTTCCAAAATCTCCCCGTGTCTTCTATCCGCGAAAAATGTGAAAAAGTTATAGGTATAAGCGTACATCATGCTAAAGAAATGAAATTCGAAAATAATATGATAGCTTATGCAATACGCTCGTTTTACCTGATGTTCATCTCTAATACACTCGAAGATGCCGCTATGAGCGACATGTTTGTAGAACTTGATACTACAGCATACAACTCATTCGACCTTAGTAATATAGAAGAACTTTTCAATATAGGATATAATACTACAGTCAAAAAACTTGAAGAAGCAGGGTATCAACGTGTAAAACCTAAGGAACAACTGACATTTATCCATCAGGAAACAAAATCGCAACTTATACAGAAACAAATAAAAGAGCATATCATCAAAAGAAAAGAAGGAAATAACGCATAGTATAACTTTTACAATAATTTGTCCATACCGGTTTTATTATATATCTTTGCAATTCACATATTTAACTGCATTTTACAGCTATGTACTTAAAAATTGAACCTAAAAAAATTATTGATACCTATAGCACGCCTATCATTCAGCAGACTTCTTTCTGGTCGAAGGTGAAAGAGCATTTGGGGCTTAATTCCCGCGCATTTGAGTTTTCAGTCAAAAACAGCGATATTTATTCTAATGTGGGCGGATATTGTCATACTAATGCCGACTTTGTGGTGTTTTTTCAATATCTGAATAAAGAAGATTATATCGCTTATCTGCCTTATGGTCCGGAAATAGAGCCTTCAAAAGAAAATCAGGGCGCTTTTTTAGAAGAGTTGTCGGAATGTTTAAAGTCTTATCTTCCAAAACATTGTGTGGCTATCCGCTACGATTTAAACTGGGAATCACACTGGTGTAAAGAAACTGACTTTTCTGACGATGGTAATTGGGCAGGATTACCTGACAAGGAATTTCAAGAGTTTCATATAAATTATGGAACTAACGAATGGAATCTGAAAAAATCAAATATCAATATTTTACCGGCTAATACTATAGTTTTAGATTTAAACAAAAATCAAGAAGAAATATTAGCTCGCATGAAACCTAAGACGAGATATAATATTAAACTTTCACAAAAGTGGGGCATAGAAGTTAAGTCTGTTGGAATTAAGGGCTTAGATGTGTGGTATAATTTGTATACGGAGACAGCCATTCGTAATGGCTTGTTTTTGAATAATATAAATTATTTTCGCTCTGTTTTTACATCTAAAATGGAATGTCCTGATGATGAGGTGAATGTTCAATTATTGATAGCGTATTATGATAAAATGCCTTTAGCTGCTATGTTTTTGGTGATGTCGGCGCATCGTGCTACTTATTTATATGGTGCTTCATCTTCTCAATACCGAAATATGATGCCTACATACGCTTTGCAGTGGGCGGCTATTAAGATGGCTAAATGTAGTAACTGTAATGAATACGACATGTTTGGCATTGCACCATGTCCGGATCCGTCACACCCTATGTACGGATTATATAAATTTAAACACGGCTTCGGCGGAGAAATTTATCATCAACTTGGCTGCTGGGATTATCCTATCGATAAGTATAAATATAATGCTTTTTCTGCCTGCGAAATGAAAATGCAGGGGTATTATAAATAAGGTATATGTATAGCCGCAATTAATTGCGGCTATACATACGTCATTTATTTATCTTCGTTTCTTCTCTTGATTATTTCTTCCTGCTTTGCAACCGGCATTGGCATATATTGATGAAATTCCATCGAATAGTTGGCTCTGCCGCTGGAAATATTTCTCAAAGCTGTTGCGTAGCCGAACATCTCCATCAAAGGAATAAAAGCTACAAGTTTTTGTGAGCCTTTTCTGAAACGGCGCATGCTCTCGATTCTGCCTCTGCGCTTGTTCAAATCACCGGTGACATTACCTATGTAATCGTCAGGAGTGTTAATTTCGACTTTCATGACAGGCTCCAATAATACCGGACCGGCACTTCTGAAACCTTGTTTGAAACATATTGACGCACATGTCTGGAACGCCATGTCGCTGGAGTCTACAGGGTGGTGACTGCCGTCTAAAAGTACACATTTTACATCTACAACAGGATAGCCTGCAAACGGTCCTTTATCCATGGATTTCAATAACCCTTTATTGACGGAAGGAATAAATTCTTTCGGAATAACGCCGCCTTTTGTGACATCGACAAATTCAAAGCCTAATCCCGGATTTGGCTCAAAACGTATAACGGTTTGTGCATACTGACCTTTACCGCCACTTTGTTTTACATACTTGTAGTTGCATTCTGCCGGCTTGGTTATTGTTTCTCTGAAAGATACAGAAGGCTCGCCAACCGTT
>Ga0265294_10005762_pt1 | contig 15054 bp, 12 predicted proteins | sample MunlanPumphouse3_FD_192504 | JGI IMG/M metagenome (GOLD analysis project Ga0265294, IMG submission 192504) | Groundwater microbial communities from a municipal landfill in Southern Ontario, Canada - Pumphouse #3 | ecosystem: Environmental > Aquatic > Deep subsurface > Groundwater | place... | reverse complement strand
AGGTGCATGCGCAAACCATCGATTATGAGACAGCCATCGCACTGGCCAGGCAGCAGAACAAACCGCTCCTGATCGATTTCTCCGGCTACGGCTGCGTCAACTGCCGCAAGATGGAGGCATCGGTATGGACCGATCCACGGGTGAAGCATCTGCTCGACAACGAGTACATCCTGGTCACGCTGATGGTGGACGACAAGACACGACTCCCCGAGATCATCGAGGTGGAGGAGAACGGACGCACCACGCGGCTGAAAACCATTGGCGACAAATGGAGCTATCTGCAGCGCCACAAGTTCGGTGCCAACGCGCAACCCTACTACATCGCGCTCGACCACGATGGCAAACCGCTCAGTCCCTCCTACGCCTACGATGAGAATGTGGAGAAGTATATCGAGTTCCTGGAAACGGGACTGAGCAATTTCAAGAAATAACAACCTTAATAGAGAGGCGGCCCGGTGTCGTCTCTGCCCCTTCAGATATGCACACGAGAGAAGAGAAAATGGAAGCATTCGGGCGACTGCTCGACGTGATGGATGAGCTGCGGGAGAAGTGCCCCTGGGACCGCGAACAGACCAACGAGAGTCTGCGGGCCAACACCATCGAGGAGACCTATGAGCTGGCAGAGGCGATCATTGCCGGTGACAACCCGGAGATCAAGAAAGAGCTTGGCGACCTGCTGTTGCATGTGGTCTTCTATTCGAAGATCGGCGAGGAGAAGGAGGCGTTCGACATCGGGGATGTCTGCCACGCCATCTGCGACAAACTGATCTTCCGCCACCCCCATGTCTTCGGCGACCAGTCGGCCGACTCGGCCGGCATGGTAGAAAAGAGCTGGGAGCAGATCAAGCTGAAGGAGAAAGGTGGCAACAAAACCGTGCTGGAAGGGGTTCCCGCCGCACTTCCCTCGCTGGTGAAAGCTTACCGCATACAGGACAAGGCGCGCAATGCCGGTTTCGACTGGAACGAGCGGCATGATGTGTGGGAGAAGGTGAAAGAGGAGCTGGGTGAGTTGGAGGCTGAAATCGAAGAGATGGATGCCGACAGGATGGAAGCCGAATTCGGGGACATGCTCTTCAGCATCATCAATGCCGCCCGTCTCTACAGGGTGAACCCCGACAACGCACTGGAGCGGACCAACCGCAAGTTCATCTGCCGCTTCAACTATATGGAACAACGCCTCCGCGAACAGGGACGCCCATTGAAAGAGGTGAAACTGGAAGAGATGGAGGCTATCTGGCAGGAGGCAAAAAAGATCGAACGAGGCTGACCTACTTTCCCAGTCGCCACTGCGCCAGGATCGACTTACGCTTGGGGAAGATCCCATTCTGACGGGTACGTACATCCTCCACCACGTAGAATATATTTCTGTCGAATTCGTTGAGCGTACGCTCCAAGGTTTTCATCTCCTTCCGATCAATCACCGTTTCAATGATGTCGACGGCATCGGTTGATCCGACGCCATGCGTCAATGTAGCCCCAAAATCCAGCTTATTGAGTATCTGTACCAGTTCGGTCCCATTCTTCTGCGTATAGATGCGGCAGAGCACGATCCCATATGCAATTCTCTGCTCAAGCAAGATCCCCATATAGTTCCCCGAAGCATATCCGGCGGCATAAGAGAGGTAAGCCAACATGTCATTGGCCCTGGAAAGGATCTGTGAGATCACCACAACCCAAATGAACACTTCCACAAAGCCAATCAGGGGAGCTTTGTATTTTTCACCCTTCGAGACGAAGATGATGCGAAGTGTCCCCAGAGACACATCAATCACGCGCCCGAAGAAGATGATGACAGGCAGCAGCCAGGGATAGATGTCTAGAAAATCGAACATTGTTTTAATTTTTAGCTATAAGCAATAAAGGTGTAAGCTATCAGCCGTCAGCTGTCAGCTTGAAAAGATATTCTGAAAACTGGCGGATATCCTCTTCCGTGGTATCCCAGGAACATACCAGCCGCATCTCATTGCGGCTTTCATCCCAGTCGTAGAAGAAATAGCGCTCCCGCAAACGATCCGTCACTCTCCTGGGAAGGATGAAGAAGATCGCATTCGACTCTACCTTTTGTGTGATCTCAATCCCCTTCACGCTATTCATCTCATCATATAGCATCTGTGCGGCGGCATTGGAGCGGCGTGCATTCTCCAGCCAGATTCCTTCCCGCAGGTAGGGGATAAACTGCGCGGCAATGTAACGCATCTTGGAGTATAGCTGGGTGGTTTGCTTTCGGTAATAGCGGATATGCTGTGCCAGCTCCGCCCGCAGGGGTATCAGCACTTCACCAAACATCAGCCCGTTCTTGGTGCCTCCCAGGGTAAAGATGTCCACCCCACACCCAACGGTCATCGCCCTTACCGAGACATTGAGGGTCGCACAGGCGTTGGCAATGCGCGTCCCATCCACGAAAAGAAACATCCCGTGCCTGTGCGCCAGATCTGCCAGTGCCCCGATCTCATCGGGCGTGTAGCAAGTACCCAGCTCGGTAGTCTGAGAGATGGCAATCACCCTTGGCTGTGAGTGATGTTCAAAGCCGAACCCATGGAGGTGTGGGCGAACCAGCTCCGGAGTGAGCTTTCCATCGGGGGTAGCGATCTCCCTTAGTGATGCCCCCGTCAGTTTCACCGGTGCTCCGCACTCATCCACCGCGATATGGGCCGTGGCAGCGCAGAGGATAGAGTGGAACGGCATCGTGCAAGCCTGCAGCGCTACCACATTGGCACCCGTACCATTGAACAGAAAGAAGGGTTCTATGGATTCCTCACCCAGCAGCTCCCGCACCACGCCGGCAGCTTCAGCCGTCCAGGGATCATCACCATAGGCGATTGCATGACCGCCATTGGCTTCCGCCAGGGCTTCCAGAATACGGGGGTCTACACCCGAGTTGTTGTCACTTCCAAAACTTCGCATAGGAGATTCATTTGAAGGTGCAAAGATAGGTATTTAGACCAGATTTGCCAGCAGGAACTTACGGATGCTTTCGGCATCGCTTCCCCTGCGCCGGGCATAATCGGAAACCTGCTCTTCCGATATCTCACCGATGGCGAAGTACTTCGACTGCGGGTGGGCAAAGAAGAGGCCGCTCACCGAGGCATTGGGATACATCACCCCGTTCTCGGTAAGGGAGATACCAATCTCATCACTCTTCAGCAGGTCGTGCAGCAGGAAGTTAACCGTCTGGTCGGGGATGGAAGGGTATCCCACCGCAGGGCGGATTCCATCATATTTCACGGCAAACATCTCCGCCACGGTAAGTGCCTCCCCGGCAGCACATCCCCAATATCCACGACGCACCTTCATATGAAGCCACTCGGTGGCAGCTTCAGCAAGACGATCGAGCAGCGACTTCACCAACAGGGAGGAAAAGGCATCACCCTCCTCTTCAAAATGCTGGAGCAGGGTATCGGCGCCGGCACCTCCGGTTACGGCAAAGGCGCCAATCCAATCGGTGATTCCGCTCTCGCGAGGCGCGATGAAGTCGCTCAGACAGAAATAGGTTTGCTGCTCGTTTTCCTTTTGTTGCCGCAGGAAAGGGAACGGTTTTCCTCCGATCAGTATGGTATCGTCGAAACTGATCGCCTCATAGAGGCCAAACACCGCCCGGACATAATCAACATCCTCTTCCCGAAAGCGCTGCAGGATATCACAGGCATCATCGTAGAGACGGGCCGCCTCGAGTGCCTTCTCCTTCTCCTCTCCTCGATAAGTAGCTACCCACTCGGCACGGCAGCGTTCACAACGGTCAACGCGTGTCACAGTGTGGAACTTGGCCGAAAGGTTCCAGGCATGGAAGAAAAACTTCCAATCGATATAGGGAATGATCTCCGACACCGGAATGTCGCGCAGTACCGTCCGCCCCGGCTTGAGGGGCAGGGAAGGTTGCCACCCCTGCCAGTCGATGCGGAAGGGATGCTCCCTTGCCTCAGCCAGGGAGACCAGCTTCACCTGCTTCTGCGCACGGTGCTCACGCATCAATGCATACTCCTCGCGTATCTTATGGATATAGGTATCCCTGTTCTCTGCATTCATCAGGTTGGCCACTGCGGAGGGACTCTGCGAAGCATCCTTCACATAAACCACCGGTCCGGCAGCATATCTGGGTTCAATCCTGAGGGCTGTATGCAGCTTTGAGGTGGTTGCTCCGCCAATCAGAAGGGGCAGTGTAAAGCCTTCCTTCTCCATCTCGGCGGCCACCACCGCCATCTCCTCCAGTGAGGGAGTGATCAGTCCACTGAGGCCTACCATATCGGGGTTCTCCCTTTTCACCACTTCGATGATCTGCTCGGGAGGAACCATCACTCCCAGGTCGATGATCTCGTAGTTGTTGCAGGCCAGGATGATGGAGACGATGTTCTTGCCGATGTCGTGCACGTCCCCCTTCACCGTGGCCAGCACGATCTTGCCTGCTTTCTGTGAAGTCCCTTCCGTTGTTTTTTCTGCCTCTATCACCGGCTGCAGGATCGCCACTGCTTTCTTCATGGTGCGGGCAGCCTTCACCACCTGGGGCAGGAACATCTTCCCCGACCCGAAGAGGTCTCCTACGCGGTTCATCCCGTCCATCAGCGGCTTGTCGATGATATCCACCGCCCGGGGATAGACCTCCAGCGCCTCCGCCAGATCCTCCTCCATGTAATCGCCGATCCCTTTCACCAGGGCGTGACCCAGACGCTCTTCCAGCGGCAGCTGACGCCACTCCACCGCTTTGACAGCATCTCCTTCCTGCGATTTATTTCCCTTGATCTTCTCGGCATACTCCATCAGCCGCTCGGTGGCATCCTCCCTTCGGTTGAGAACAGCATCCTCCATCAGCTCCCGCACATCGGCAGGGATATCCTCGTAGATCACCGACTGTCCCGGATTGACGATACCCATGTCCAGCCCAGCAGCGATGGCATGATAGAGAAAGACGGAATGCATCATCTCCCGCACCGACTCGTTGCCGCGGAAGGAGAAGGAGAGGTTGCTCACCCCGCCGCTCACCTTGGTGTGGGGCAGATTTTTCTTGATCCAGCGCACGGTGCGGATATAATCCACGCCGTAATTGCGGTGCTCCTCGATGCCGGTGGCGATGGCCAGCACATTGGGGTCGAAGATGATATCCCTGGGATCAAAGCCATTACCGGTAAGCAGCTTGTAGACTCGGCTGCAGATCTCCGTGCGCCGCTCGAAGGTGTCGGCCTGGCCGGTCTCGTCGAAAGCCATCACCACCACTGCCGCACCATATCGCTGCGCCAGCAGGGCCTCCTGCAGAAACTCCTCCTCGCCGTTCTTGAGTGAGATGGAGTTGACGATCGATTTGCCCTGCACGCATTTCAGTCCCGCCTCCAACACCTCCCACTTGGAGGAGTCGATCATGATGGGTACCCGCGACACATCGGGGTCGGAAGCCAGCAGGTTGAGAAAGCGGGTCATCTCCTCTGCTCCCTCCAGCAGCCCCTCATCCATATTGATGTCGAGAGCCTGGGCTCCATCCTCCACCTGGCGGCGGGCAATGTCGAGCGCCTCCTCATATTTCTTCTCCTGTATCAGTCGCAGGAAACGACGCGAGCCAGCCACGTTGCAGCGCTCACCAATGTTCATGAAGTTGATGAGGGGAGAGACCTCCAGCATCTCCAGCCCAGAGAGTTGCAGGTAAGCAGGGGGTTCTGCCTTCCGGTGGGACGGTGCACTCTCCGCCATCGCCACGTAGCGGGCAATATGGTCGGGGGTGGTACCGCAGCAGCCACCGATGATGTTGACCAATCCCTCTTCCATAAACTCCCTGATCTGCAGCGCCATCTTCTCAGGCGTCTCGTCGTACTCGCCCAGTTGGTTGGGCAGTCCCGCATTGGGATAGGCACTGATGTAGAAGGGGGCGATGCGACCCAACTCCTTCACGTAGGGTTTCAGGTCGGCCGCACCGAAGGAGCAGTTCAGCCCGATGGAAAGGGGCTTCGCATGGCTCACGGAGGCCACGAATGCCTCCAGTGTCTGCCCCGAGAGGGTTCTGCCGGCCCGGTCGGTAATGGTCACCGAGAGCATGAGCGGCGTATCAACACCTGTTTCGGCAGCCACCTCACGGGCAGCAAAGATCGCCGCCTTGGCGTTGAGCGTGTCAAAGATGGTCTCTATCAGCAGCAGGTCCACCCCACCCTTCACCAGGGCGGTGATCTGCTCGTGGTAAGCTTTCCGGAAGTCGTCAAAGGTGGCCGCACGGTACATCGGATCCTCCACGCGGGGACTCATCGATGCGGTCTTGTTGGTGGGACCGATCGAACCGGCCACGAAACGGGGCTTATGGGGCGTTTTGCGGGTATACTCGCCGGCCGCCTCCCGTGCCAGCCGTGCGGCGGCAAAGTTGATCTCTGCGGCCAGGTGGCTCATGCCGTAATCCTGCATGGAGATGGCAGTAGCATTGAAGGTGTTGGTCTCGATGATGTCGGCACCCGCCTCGAGATACTGCCTGTGAATGGCGCTGACCACATCGGGACGGGTGATGGAAAGCAGGTCGTTGTTGCCCTTCAGCAATTTGGGTGAATTGATGAACCGCTCACCCCGGAAATCGGCCTCGGTAAGGCCATATCGTTGTATCATCGTACCCATTGCCCCATCGAGGATCAGGATACGATCGGTCAGGATCTGTTCAATCTTGTGCATAGGATCTGTATGTAAATGCTCTTCTCTACTCTATTGATAACCCCAAAAATAACCATTCATTCCGACATAGCGGCAAAAAGCGCGCTAAAAAGTAACATGCCTGCCCCTGATCGTAAGCCAGAAGCGCCTGATCCATACTACTGCAAAGGCTATTCCGAAACGCACCGCCAGAATCCACCAGAGGGAGACGCCAAGCGCCACAAACAACAAGTTGTCCTCCAACACCGAATGTGAAACCGCCAGGTGATGATTCAGCAGATTGGCCTCCGAGCGGGTTACCTTCCCTTCTTTCATCTGATCTATCATCAACGCTCCCCCGTAAGCCAATCCCACAATATAGCCAATCAACCAGAGGAAGGCAGTGTTCCTGGGGAGTCCGAAAAAGGCGAGCAGCGGTTCAATAGCCTTGCTCACTCGGGGCACCAGCCTGTTGGCCTCCAACAGACTGTAGAGCAGATTCAGCGCAAAGACGATCACCAGGATCAACAGGGAGATATGCAGGGAACTTTTCAACCAGAGGAACAGGAGTGTGCCTACAGAGGTGATGGGCGCCATGCTGCTCTGTGCGAAAAGCGGCATCCCCATCTCAGGGGGAAGGATCAGGTTGAGCAGCAGCCCCACAAGGATACTCATGGTGATCCGCAGCAGTGTCATAGCCTGAAAGGAGGTGCCTGTCTTTGCCTGGATGGCACTTTCCACCGGCAGGTTGTGGGATATCTGGCACATCAGTGCCAGGATGGTCAACTCCCGCAGGGTGATAGACAGCGAGGTGATGATTGCCAGCGGAGCATAAAGCGGCAGAAAGATGCTGGTGATGAAAACGATGGCGGTACTACCCGGCAGCCCCATGTTGACAAAAAGCGGGTCGAGGAATCCGGCAAGCCAGGCGAGGAGACCAAAATAATCGAGCAAACGCACCAACAGAGAAATGGGCAGGATCATACGCAGCAGCCAGAGGGTCGTGCGCCCCGCCTTGCCGGCGTTTTGGAGCAGTATCTTTTTCCAGAAGAGCTGATGCATCGGCTACTGCTTAAACATTCTCTCCATCGACCGCTTATCCTCTTTCTCCCTGATGGACTGCCGCTTGTCATACTGCTTCTTCCCTTTTGCCACAGCAATCACCAGCTTTGCCAATCCCTTCTCATTGATGAAAAGCCTTACCGGAATGATGGTGAATCCGGTTTCACGGGTGAGCCGCAACAGCTTCTGCAACTCTTTCCTGTTGAGCAGCAGTTTGCGGTCGCGACGGGCGTTGTGGTTGTTGTACGTGCCGTAGAAATATTCGGCAATATGCATGTTCCTAACCCAGCACTCCCCTCTTTCCAGCAGGCAATAGCTATCCACCAGGCTGGCCTTTCCCAGGCGGATCGATTTGATCTCGGTACCGGTAAGCACCATGCCTGCCGTGAAGGTCTCCACCAACTCGTAGTCGAAGGTAGCACGTTTGTTTTTGATATTGACAGTTGACTGTTTCATTACTGGATGATGAAAGTGAAGAGAGTCTGGATGAACACAGGCACCAGGACTACCAAAGCAGATGCGACAATGATAAAAAATCCTCTTTTCTCTGCAGGCACCTTCAGGTAATAGAGTGCCCCCATATGGACCAGATGGATCGTATAGAGAGCCAGCAGCCAAAGGATGAAAAATTCCGGCAAAAAGGAGATAAGGCAGTACAAAGCATACATCACCACAGATGAGAAACCGGTAAACAGTTGAAAACGGGAGAGGTTCTTCTCCAGCCCAAACCGTTCAGCGATCTCGTTCAACATCCAGGAAACAATATAGAATGCACCGAAAACGGATACGATGGATACAATGCTGTTCTTGAGCGCATTCTCCAGGTCACCGTTCCGCGTAAACCAAAGACCACCGACAAAAGCAGCAAAGGCAATCAGACCGAAGAGAGGATAGAGAAAACGATTGAGAAAATCGGCATGGGATCTCTCCTCTCTCTCCAGATCCTTCCATGCCATGGGCGATGCAACAATCAGTTGAGCAATAGTCAGGAACAATTCTCTCCACATGACTTTCCAATTTTGGTGTGCAAAGGTAACCAAATCCTGTTAATAATGCGAATGTGAGGGGAATAAAAAACAGCAGCCTTTTATACCATAAAAGACTGCTGCCGGAAGATATATCGACTACAGGCTAATTCCTATTCACCGATTGTGAGCATGTTGATGCCACCCAACTTCACAGGTACTGTGGAACCTTTCTTGTGAAACTGAAACCGTATCTTCAGATCTCTTTTGTTTTGGCTCTGAGCCTCATAATATGCCCGCAAAGGTCCCATATCCACTGCAACGATCTCGGTTTTTTTGGTAAGTGATCCGGTTCCGGGGCCCTCAACGACATCGAGGCGGATCTCTATCAACACCTCATCATCATCATACTGCGCCGACTCCTCAACCAGGTAAAGAGTGACCTCGGCGGCATCCTCTTTTCTGCCCTCATAGGCATACTGAAACAGCCAGTGATCATCAAAATACAGTTTGTTGTTTGCATAGTAGGGATCATCGATATCAACAAACTTGTCAGGCTCCTCCTCCTGAGGTGGTTCCGCGAGCGTCAGAAAGGCAGATCCGACATCAACCGGATCACCCGAAATGACCACCTTGTCAACCGGTGTTCCGGAAATGGATGTGGTACCATACTCTTCATCCCAGCTATAGGCGAAAAATTTAAAGGTTTGCGGCATCATCTCCTGGATCTTGTCCGATGTAATCAGACGGCCAGTAAGCGTTTTACCGTAATTCACACCTGATTCCGTATCTATGTAGACAACCGAGGATTCACTGTAATTGCGGCTTCCCAGCCCCAGGCAGGAGCTCATAAAGAGAGTGACTACCAGGACACTCATTGAAAGGAAAAATTTCTTCATCTTCATTTATTTATCATGTTGTTTAAAATTCGACCCTGAGCCCGATGTTCAGATCCATTACAATCTTCCGGTCGGAATAGATGGTCTTGTATTCATTGCCGGCATCAAAATAATAGGCCCCCCCCACTTTTCCGTAAATCCGGAGGTGCTGCATCAACGGATAGGAAAGACCCACACCAGCATTGACCGAGAGTTGCGGGTTCCGTTGTGAAATCTTCTTCACCTCTTCCTCTTCGGCAGTACTGTTGAAATCGAGGGTTTCCCCAGTTCCCAGCTTACGGTATTCACCATACAGATCCTTTTCCAGCATCCCCCCCACAGAGGCATAGAGGTTGAATCTCTTCACGGAAAAAAGGGTATAGTTCAGATTGACCGGGATACCCAGGTAATGAATCTTCTGTGTCTCCTCTATCCGGAAATTGGCATTTGCATTTCGTAAACGAGAGGAGAGATAGGTATAGGTGAGCCCCGATTCAATGAAAAGATTGTCGAAAATTGATTTGGAGAGGGTTATTCCGAACGACACTGGCTGGTCATGCTCCATCTCCGAGAGATTATCAGCTGTCCGTGTAGTTGTCAGCATGTTTTTGACTCCCTCGCTGCTATATTGTGCTTCAGTAGCCAGGGATGCGCTGCGGAGCGTCATGGGCGAGTTAACAGTTTGCCGGAAGGTGGAGAGACCTCCCCTGCCACCCAATCCAATCGTCAGTCGTTCATCACCGGCACCCACAGCAACATTTTCCGCAAACAATTGATCATCATCGCTGCTTACCGAGATCACCTCCTCAATATGACCGGCTGGAATGGCATACCGGGAAAGATCCCCCTTCCGGATAAGAGACTGAAAAACAGGGAGCAGATCATCCAACGAACGATCGGGAGCAACCCCATTCTGCCGAATCCACCGTTCCATCATCCCGGCTGGGTTGTTGGCAAGAAGCAAATTCTTTTCGCCCCCTTTGCGTCTCACCGAAGCGAGACCTGCTGTGGCAGCGCGTGTCGGCTCATAATGGGGTAGCGACAACAGATCAGCATGGTCCGGGACTGCGGGGACAGCCGATGGCAGCTGTCCGCCGGCAGGATGCTTTTCCTGCTCAGTGAGCATGGGAATCTCCTGAAGCAGCGGCATTTGAAGAAAGAGGAGAGAACCTACCAGCAAGAGCAACAGGGCGGCGGCAGTGCCGGCATACCACCTGCGGCGAAGCACCCTGCGGGTAGCCGCTATTCTGCTCATCGATTGTTCAACACGCTCCCAGCCCTCCGCCGGAAGTGGTGAAGGATAATCGCTGAGTTTCGCACGAAACGCTCTTCTGATATCGTTATCTCTGTTCATTGTATCTGCTGCTGCAATTGTGTAGGATGGCCGAAATCTTCTTCTGTAACAGACTCTTCGCCCGGAAGAACTGTGAGCGGGATGCCGCCTCGTGAATCCCCAGCATCTCGGCAATCTCCCTGTGCGACATCTCTTCAAAAATAAAGAGGTTAAACACCGTTCTGTAGCCGGGAGGAAGTTCACGAATCATCTCCAGCACCTCCTCACGCGGAATATCACCTATATCAAGCGGATCATCATCCGGCACCTCCAGGTCTGCTGATTTCAACAGGCTATACTCCTCCAGGAAGCGGTTTTTCTGCTTCTCTTTCCTGTAATTCTCCAGTGCCAGGTTGACAAATATCCGTCTGAGCCAACCTTCAAAAGAACCCTTGCCCCTAAAGGAGCCAATTTGCGTAAAAGCACGGATGAATCCGTCGTGTAACAGGTCGCGTGCCGTCTCTTCTTCTTTGCTATATCGCAAACAGACCGTCATCATCACGGGAGCGTAGCGCTCGTATAACACCTTCTGGGCATTACGGTCCTGTTTCTTACACGCTATTATCAGTTGCGAATCATCCATTCTTATCGCACGTTCAAATGATAGATGGAAAAAGAGGAAAAAAGCTGCGCAGGGAATGCCCCAATCCCCCGATTTTATTTTTTTTTAAGAAACAAACCTCTCCCCTTTCCCTATCTCTCCGGAAACCAATCTCCAAAATTAGTACGGGGCAAAGAACAAACCAAGTGAAATTCATTAAGAATCACTAATTATTTTTGTGGAGTATCTCTTTTTTCTCTAATTTTGGACTATCAATCAGTAAAATTACGCTCTATGAAGGATTTTTTAAAAATCATGCTGGCATCTGCGCTGGGGTTTGTAATTGCCAACATCATCCTCTCGGTGATAGCCATGATCTTCTTTTTCGGAATGATGGGATCGATTGCCGGCTCCTTCACCTCTGAAAAGTTTGTATTGGAGGAGAACTCGCTGCTGAACCTCCGGCTCAACGGCCCGATTCAAGAACGGGTAGCCGAAGAGGATCCCTTCACGGAACTGCTCGCTCCTGAAGCAGCCACCGCCATGGGGTTGAACGATATTGTCAGTGCCATTCGCAAGGCGAAGAGCAATGACAAGATAAAGGGGATCTATATCGATTCCCGCATGATGACTGCCTCAATGGCCACACTTGCCGAAATACGCAGTGAGCTGCAGCAGTTCAGGGAGAGTGGCAAGTTCATTGTAGCGTATGCCGACATATATACCCAGACGGGGTATTACCTTGCTTCACTGGCCGACAAGGTGGCGATTAACCCACAGGGAAGCCTCGACCTGCACGGACTGGCCTCCATGCCGCTTTTTTTCAAGGATGCCCTCGACAAGCTGGGCATTGAGATGCAGGTCTTCAAGGTGGGCACCTACAAGTCGGCTGTAGAACCCTTCACCCAGAATGAGATGAGTGACGCCAACAGGGAACAGGTATCCTCCTACCTGAACGATGCCTGGAGCTTTCTCCGGGCCGATATTGCAGAAGCACGGTCAATGACCCCTGAAGAGATTGACTCATTGGCCAACCAAATGCCGTTGGTGCAGTCCACCGAATTTCTGTTGCAGGCCAATCTTGTTGACACAATACTCTACGAGACAGAGATGAAGGATTACCTGCGGAGCCTGCTTGGAGTGAATGAGGAGGAGAAAATCCCTTCGGCTACGGTCAGCAACATGAAACAGGTCGCCACCAAAACAGTGAAAAAGACCGACAACACCATCGCTATCCTCTATGCGCAGGGCAACATTGTATCAGGTACCGGCGCGACCAACATTCAGGATAAGTACATGGTGGAACAGATCGAGAAGTTGCGCAAGGATGAGGATATCAAGGCGGTGGTCTTCCGTGTCAACTCGGGAGGTGGCAGTGCCTATGCCTCGGAGCAGATCTGGAAGGCAATCACCGACCTGAAAAAAGAGAAACCGGTGGTGGTTTCCATGGGTGATGTGGCTGCCTCGGGCGGTTATTACATTGCCTGCAACGCCGACAGGATTGTGGCGCAACCTACCACCCTCACCGGCTCCATCGGTATTTTCGGTATGATACCCAACCTGGAGGGAACGGCAGAGAAGATCGGCATTCATACCGACGTGGTGAAGACAAATGCGTTTGCCGACTTCGGCGACATCACCCGTCCTTTCAACATGCAGGAGCAACAGCTGATGCAGCACATGATTGAAAGAGGCTACGACCTGTTCCTCACCCGCTGCGCGGAGGGACGCAACATGCCGAAAGACAGCCTGGCACTTTATGCCGAGGGACGCGTCTGGACCGGCAACCAGGCAAAGGAGATCGGGCTGGTGGATGAGCTGGGCGGCATCGCAAGGGCAATCGAGATAGCCGCCGAGATGGCCAGCCTGGGCAAGAGCTACGTGGTGTTTGAATATCCCAGGATGCGTTCCATGATCGACGAACTACTGGATCGTTCCAAAAAGGATCTGGCCGCTCGCACGGTACAAGAATACCTGGGTGAGAGCTATGAACTGTTCATGCTCCTCCGTGACATCCGGGAACAGGATTATATCCAGGCACGCATCCCCTTTGAACTGAACATCCGCTGACCGGAATGGAAATCCCCCCCGTACATACCCGTAGATCACTGCAACCATTGTCGTGGCTGTACGGGGTTGGTGTGAATTTCCGAAACTATCTGTTCGACAGAAACGTCCTGAAAAGAAGAAGCTTCCCTGTCCCGGTCATCTGTGTCGGAAACCTCACAGTAGGTGGCACGGGGAAGACGCCCCATATAGAATACCTGATCCGCCTCTTATCACCCAGCTACCGGGTGGCGGTACTGAGCAGGGGATACAAGCGCAAAAGCCGTGGGTTCCGTATCGTGGAGAGCAGCTCGCCGGTCACTGAGGTGGGCGATGAGCCACTCCAGATGAAACGTAAGTTCCCCGAAGTGATGGTGGTGGTAGATGCCCATCGGGTGAAGGCTATAGACAAGCTGCTTACGATAGAGAAAGAGGAACGGCCGGAGGTGATCCTGCTCGACGACGGATTCCAACATCGTTACCTGCAGCCCTCGCTCTCTATCCTGCTGGTAGACAGCAACCGACCGGTGTTCGAAGACAAGCTGCTGCCGGCAGGATCGTTGCGGGAGCCACTGAAAGGGAAAGACCGTGCATCGATGGTCATCGTTACCAAATGCAACCCGGACATGCAACCGATCGATTTTCGCATCTACACCAACGGACTGAGTCTCTTCGCTTACCAGGATCTCTTCTTTACCTCCCTGCAGTATGGAATGGTGCATCCTCTCTTTCCCGACCTGCGGGAGGAACGCTATGTGCTGGATGACCTGCGGAAAAAGCATGTCTTCCTGGTGACCGGCATTGCGTCACCACAACCGCTGGCCGACAAGCTGGAGCATAAGACCTACAATCTCTACACCAAATTCTTCCCCGATCATCACAGCTACAGGGAAGAAGATATCGATTCGATCCGCCAGCTGACAGGCTCCGTAGAGGTGGATGACGACGATAAGATTATCCTCACCACTGAGAAGGATGCCACACGACTCAGGGAGTTACCCTTTCTGGATGAAAAGATGAAGCAAATGCTCTACTATTTGCCGATACGGGTGGCTTTTGTAGAGGAAGGCGACAAGGAACTATTCAACCAAAAAATACTTGCACATGTTAGAAACCATCAAGCAAACAGCCGATTACCTGAAAGGCAGGATCGGTGAAGTACCCAATACCGCCATCATTCTGGGAACAGGCCTGGGAGAGCTGGCACATGAGATCGACCACAAAGAGGAGATCCCCTACACCGAGATCCCCCACTTCCCTGTCTCCACCGTGGAGGGACACAGCGGCAAGCTGATCACCGGCATGCTGGGTGGCAAAAAGGTGCTGGCCATGCAGGGCCGTTTCCACTACTACGAGGGATACAACATGAAGGAGGTGACCTTCCCGGTGCGGGTCTTCCAGGCGCTCGGCATCGAGTATCTCTTCGTCTCCAACGCTGCGGGCGGCATGAACCCCAGCTTCGACATCGGCGACATCATGCTGATTGAGGACCACATCAACCTGTTCCCCGAGCATCCGCTGCACGGCAAGAACTTCAACGAGCTGGGCACGCGCTTCCCCGACATGAGCGAAGCCTACAACAAGGAGCTGCGTCTCAAGGCGATGGAGATCGCCCGGGAAAAGAACATCAAACTCCAACAT
>Ga0265294_10005761_pt1 | contig 15055 bp, 8 predicted proteins | sample MunlanPumphouse3_FD_192504 | JGI IMG/M metagenome (GOLD analysis project Ga0265294, IMG submission 192504) | Groundwater microbial communities from a municipal landfill in Southern Ontario, Canada - Pumphouse #3 | ecosystem: Environmental > Aquatic > Deep subsurface > Groundwater | place... | reverse complement strand
CCAGACTCTCCAAAGCCTTGTAGTTTCCTTCCGCATCTTTCGTTACGTTCACCACCACATTATGCGTATGCAACTGCGGATCAAGCGCCCGGCTCGCGTCATGCGTGAAACTTGCGTATATGATTTTTCCGGTAATCTCCAGATTGTTTGTCCGCACGTTGTCGCCCTTCCGAACCCGCACCGCCGCCAGCTTTTCCAGCTCCGCCATTGCCTCCGCAACCGCCGTTTTATGAGCAGCCTCCAGCCGCTCATCCCATAACGACATTATCGATACCGACTTCGGAGCCGCACACTGAAAATCGAAAAAACGCACACCCGTCATTACCGTTCTCTGCGTCAGTTTTCCATAAGTACGGGGATTGATATTCCGCTGAAACAAACTGAAAGTTTCCGTATCGACTTCCTTTTCCGTCAGAATAAAATCATACGCCAGTTTCCCCTGCCAGGTTCCGACTACTTTTTCATTCTCTGAATAATAATCGTTCGCCGCCAGATGATTCGCGTAAAACGCTTTTCCCGCACCGTTGACCGCTTTGATTTTCGTCATGTTAAACACTTTTTCGCACCTTTAAAAAGAATCGGAAATTCATTTCCTGAAACCAAATTAAAGAGCTTAAAAAACATTTGCAACGAATAAAAATCCGCAAGGTAGTCAGATAACATTCCAACAACACTTTTGAGAATAAGTAAACGCAATACCCCTTAACGTTGTCAGGCTCTGTGAAAAAGCGGCAAAAAGCGGTAATCTGCAGTCAAAAGCGAGGAAAAACGATGACAGCTCTGAAATGATCTGCATGACGCTCCCAGAGCAAAGCCGAAACAATCATTACGGGATAACCGGGATCGGACATTGGCGGAACTTGAAAAGCTAATGAAAACGCAACGCACCAGTATGGGAGCTGACACGCAATTTTTATTGGGATACGGAAAAAGTTTGAGGCGAGAAAAATTTATTTTTGATTTTTTATCGCTGGTTTTTACCATTATGCTATTGACATTTCACGTGAAATGAGATATACTTATATTACACGTGAAATATAAAGTGATTCCAAGGTTATGAAAGCAAAATGACTGAAAAAAAGAAAAAGGGCAGAGTAACACTTCAAGACATTGCTACGACGGCAGGGGTATCGCGTACAACGGTTTATGCAGTGCTCAATGAGGGAAAAAAAATTACTACCGGGGTAAGCAAAGCGCTGCGGGTAAAAATCCAGGAAACGGTTCATGATTTAGGATATATACCGAATAACCTGGCCCGGTCGCTGGTTTCCGGCAAAACCCGTAATGTTGGAGTCATCCTGGCAAATTACAGGATGATGGATGATTTTGCTGATGTGTTCGACAAGAACGGGTATATGATTTTCCCGCTGATCCATAAAAAAGACCCACTGCATGAAAAACGCTGTATAGAACTGTTGATCAGCCGCGGGTGTGATGCTATCATTATTGCACGCACGTCACCGGGAAATAATACCGAACTGTTACAACGGGTTATGGATCATGGTATTCCTTTAATTCTTCTGGCCGAGGCGCACGAAGGTTTTCCGCAAGCCCGTCACGTGATTTTCAACGAGCACCGGGGGATGCAGTTACCGGTTGAATTCTTAGCCGCGCATGGCGTAAGACGCTTCGCATTACCGACATGTAATGCAAGCTACCAGGCTGATACCCGTTCGCGGTATGCCGCGGCAGCCATCCGAAAACTGCCGGATTCAGAAATTATAGAATATCCTCATTGCGATGATCGCCGAGGCGTGCTTAAAGCCGCCGCCGCTATTCGGCAATTATCACCGGAAAAACGTCCCCAGGCCATGATTTCATCCGGGGATCTTAATGCCTGGCTTATGATTGAGGCCCTGCGGGTTGTCGGCTTGCGTGTTCCTGAAGACATCCGTATTACCGGTATCGGTAATGACTGTGCCCGGCACCATCTAATAACGCTGACGACAGTTGAATTATCCAGCTTAAAAATGGCGGAATATTGTTATCAGGCTTTTAATGATGAATTGAATCAGTGCCCAGGAAGGCTTTATGTCGTCGAACCGCAATTAATTGTACGGGAGAGCGCACCCGCCTGGCTATGACAATATTGAATTGATACGGATTACGGGAAATATTCCCGTTTTAAAATAAAAAAACAACGCTGTGTGCAAGTTTTTCCGGTAATGTCAACGGGATCAATGTTAACAGCCGCAAATAGAAATTACGGTGAAAAGCGGAAAAACCAGCACGAAAATATCCGGTATGAGAAAGTGGTGAAACAGTTTCTTCTGCCAATACAATTTGTTATATCTATAACATTAATCAGAACCAGATAGGAGGTGTACAAATGCTGTCTTATGAATTTCAAAGGGCAAGCCATGTGAGAGAAAACTTCACGCACGGCTCGGCTGGTGAAGTAAAGCCGGTGAAACGTAATTCAAGTATTACAGGTTTCACTTTAATCGAACTCCTTGTTGTGATTGCGGTCATAGCGATCCTTGCCTCACTGCTGCTGCCGGCATTGGGCAAGGCCAGGGAAAAAGCCAGACAGGCGCATTGTTCCGGGAACCTGAAACAACAGGGGCAAGCGTTTGCGATGTATCTGAATGATTATGATGGGTGGTATCCTATGTACTATTATGGCGGCCCCTCCTGGTATCTCAGTTTGTACAATAACAAATATACTGGAGGTAAAAGTGAAGTATTCCGCTGTGAAAACGCGGCGGTGAGGCTTGCTTATGGAGGCACTCTCGTCAAGGATATTCGTTCATACGCGATGAACAGCATTATTGAAAGAAAGGCTGGAACCGCATGGGGCAGCAACGTTGAAACGCCGGAATTTGTCAGGGATGTAATGATTACCAGAAATCCGTCTGCGGTAATATTACTGCCCGAGGGTATCGACGGCTTGTTTGGCTCAGCCAGATTTACAGACTGGGGAACTGGAACCAGGAGTACCCGGTTCTCAGTTTATCCGTATCACAATGCAACACCTAATTTCCTTTTCGTTGACGCGCATGTGACCGGTATGAAATATGAATTGTACTACAAGGACACTTCATATTGGGATAGAGAATAAAAAATAATTACACGAAGAAAGAATTCTATTGTCAGGTATCCGGTACCGGGCTTCGCGTCCGAAAAAAATTCATAACAACAGAGGAATACATAATGGGTGATAAAATCAATTGCAGAAAAATATCACTGAGTTTCTTAATCCTGTTTCTTTTTACCTTGCATGTATGCCGGGCAGAAGTTCTTTTTGACGATGCCCAGACCAGTTTCTGGAAGAAATATCCCGGCCGTCAGATGGCGGACATTTCAATAAGTAATGACGCTGCCGTTGCGGCTAAGGGGAAGAACAGTCTGAAAGTGGAAATTAAGCCTGACCGCAAAGGATATAATGTCCTGCTGCATAAATTTTCTCCTTTTGCTGACTTTTCGTCCATGAAATGTCTGACTTTTTATTTTCACGGCCAAAACACCGGAATTACCTATCGTCTGGAACTTGATACGAAAGGTAAGGAAGCGCAGGACACTTTAAGTTTTCCCTGGAAAGATGATTCATCCGGCTGGACAAGGCAAGCTTTTCTGTTCAAAGAAGGCAGAAGATCAAAGAAGCCGGATTTGTCCCGGGTAAATGCCATAAGAATATTTTCCGGCCAGAAAAAGGCAGCGGAAACCTGGTGGCTAGACAGAATGGTGGTTTCAGATAAACTCGAATCTGAGCCACAAATTACGACGGTTTACCAGTCAAAGGGAATGAAGCCTGAAAACATCAAGGCGGAAATGAAAAAGCTGAAGGCGGTAAAAACGGGTTCGCCGCCGGTGATAGACGGGAAACTGGGAGATGCCTGCTGGCAAAAGGCGGCCGGGACAAATAAGTTTTATCTCAATATGAACGGCTGCACCCCGGCAAAAGAAAAGACGGAAGTTCGCCTCTGCTATGATGACAAAGCCTTGTATGTCGCCTTTAAATGTTATGACTCCAGGATGGATGAGATAAGCGCGCAAGAAACGAGACATGACGGGAAAATCTATCATGACGACTGCGTGGAACTTTTCCTGAAACCGGAAGCTGAAGGCGACAGTTATTATCATTTCATGGTCAATCCCATTGGGACATACGGTGAGGAAGAAATAAAAAATCTCGCCTGGAACGGGAAATGGAGCGTAAAGACGGCAAAACAGAAAGACTGCTGGACGGCGGAGATGGCGGTTCCTTTTGCCAGCCTCAGGATAACCCCGGACACCGGAAGCGTCTGGAAAGCCAACTTTTGCCGGGAACAGAAAAGATTGGTTGAAGATACCGCGTGGTCCGCCACCCTTGGCGCTTTCGCTACGCCTTCCGGATTCGGGGAGTTGAGCGGCCTGGACGCGGACTTCTCTCCTTATTTTATGCCTTATGTCCGCGGGAAAATAAAAGCGGTAAAGGATGAGCTTAAAAAATTGGAAGCGAATTTTTCCCGGCTTCCGTCCTCCGGCCAGAAGCAATTTACAAATATGAAGAAAGGCATCCTGGACTCCGAAAATGAGTTTCTTTGTTTGGTCGACACCCAAAATAACGGCAATAAGTGGCGGCTATTTTATAAAAAACTCAATGCTCTGGAAGAACAATCCTGCAAGTTCAGTATTGACGCGAATAATTTCCTGAAATATTCCGCCGGTCTCCCGCCTTCTCTCAAACTGAAAAAACCGGATTATGGCGTGGGTATAGCTTCAAACCTGCGGAAACTCCTGCCGAATAAAAAATTTACCGGCAAATTTAACAACCGCGTGAACATTTCCGCGGCACGAGGTGAATATGAAGGTTTCCAGATAGCAATCATACCTTTCTTCGAAAATAAACTCGAAAATGTTTCCTTGGAAATCAATGACTTACGTGATAAAAACGGTGACATCATCAGTAAATCGAATGTTGAATGCAAAAGAGTCGGATACGTAAAAACCAGACGTCCAAAATATTTTACCGAACATGTAGGATATTGGCCGGATCCGTTATTACCGTTAGGGATAAAAGATAATTCTGTCGGAAAAATAAAGATGCAGCCTTATTGGATCACAATAAAAGTTCCCAAAGGCGCAGCGCCAGGCAATTATTTCGGTAAGATTGTTGTAAAACCGAAACAATATTCGGCACAGACTGTTAAAGTTGCTCTGAAAGTCTATGATTTTGACCTTCCGGACAAAAACCATCTGGAAGTATTTTCAAATCTTTATATCCATCAATTGCGGAAATTTTACAAAGCGAAAATTTCTCCTGAAATATTCAGGAAATTCGGCGCGGAGCTTTTACGGCACAGAATCGGTCCCGGCCTTAACACCAGCGAATTCATTGACTGGAAAAGCGCAAAGCCGAATTATGCGGTCTGTGATGAGAATCTGGCATTCTTTTTTGCCAAAGGAATGGGAGTATTCGGGGTTCAGGGCTCGTTCCCCTATTTTCATCACAGCTATTGCGACGCTTGCGATAAGGCAGGCGGGATTAAAGGGGCGAAATGGTATTTTGCCAAAGCCCCGCCATTCCTGCAAAGCTATGCTTCGCATCTCAGGGAAAAAGGCCGGCTGGAAAAGGCGTTCTGCTGGATCATCGACGAACCCTTTTACAAAAACCTTAAATATTATTCCATAGTTGCGGACATGGTTAGGAAAGCCGCTCCCGGATTAAAACGAGTAGCGCCTATATGTTTGGGAATGCTGCGGGAGGGACGGAAAGAATCTCCCGATGAATTGCTTGATCTGTTGGTCGGCTGCAGCGAAATCTGGACTTTTGGTTTGTCGGATTATGACAAAATTAAAAAGTGGGCGGTTAAAAGGCAGAAATACGGAGAGAAAATATGGTGGTGCGACAACATCGGTTCGAAATATCCGTATCCCAACTGGTATATTGACGAACCGGCGATAAACCACAGAATTCAATTCTGGATGGCTTTCAAATATAAGATTGACGCAATATTTTCCTGGGGCGCAAACGTCTGGGGAGGCTATAAAGCCGGCGAAAACGACAAATGGCCTTATCAGCCCTGGAACGCGATGACTTATCCGGGCGCAAACGGTGACGGCTATCAATTATATCCCGGCATTGATAAAACTCCTTACAGTTCTATAAGGCTGGAAGTAATAAGGGATGGGATTGAAGATTATGAATATATTTATATCCTCCGGGAAAAGCTGAAAGAACTGAAAAAAGCTAGGAAAGGGGAAAATATGGTTGCCGCAACTGAAAGTCTGCTTGATTTCAGTTCCCTGATAACGTCTTTGGTAAAATTTACAGCCAATCCGGAAGAGCTTTTCAGGCGAAGAGAAATGATTGCGTTGCAAATAGAAAAAATAGATAAAATATTAAAATAGCATCGATATATGAAATTTCATTATTCAAGGGACAAAGTGAAATGATTCTGAAATTAGGCATGCCGCTCAATATTTTTGAGTTGGAGTCAAAAAGTTTCCTTTTAGACGAGACAGACTGTCTGGAGTTAAGGCTTCCGTTGCCCGAAACGGATGGTCTGCTCCGGCAACTGCCGGTAGCGGTTACTTGTGTTCATGGCCCCGGCCTGGGTATATCCCGGCCGCAGCGGGAACAGGAATGCAAGGAGGTGGAACAAGTAATATTGTTCGCCGCAGAATATGGGATTCCCATGGTCAATATTCATGCGGGAATTACTTACAGAAACCGGGAATGCCGCGCTGAAACGCTTTCCTGGCTGGTCAATTCGCTCCGTCGCCTGGGAGCGGCGGCAGCCGAAAAAAACGTGGTTCTGGCTATTGAAAACCTGTTCAAATATGACTGTTGGGTAACGGCTTCCCGGGAAGAGGCCGAGAAAAGCGGCTGGATATATCCTTTGACCGCGGAAGATATGCTTGAACTGATTGAAATGGTCAGCCCGGTTCCGCTTGCCGTGACTTATGATATAGGGCATTCTCTTTTCGTTCGCCGGGAGCCTTGGAACGAGATCGAAAAACTGGCGCAGCATATAACTAATATCCATGCCCATGACAATGACGGGAAAAGCGATCATTTGCCGATTGACACTGCCGGAGACCGTTTTAAAAAGATTATAAGATGTCTCTGCCGAATCGGTTATGATGCGCCCGTGATATTGGAGGTGAATAAACAGTTGAGCAGCCCGTTGGCCGAGATCAGAAAATTGAGAGAATTAGAACAAATGAAAGTACCCCATTGAAAAGGAAACTTATATGAAGATAGCTCTGCTGTTGCAGCCAATGCTTCTTGTTTCGGGATTTATTTCCGTTTCAGGAGGAAATGTTTGCCGGGATGTTCCTCTTTTTTCCTGTCCGCTGGTGAGAACTTCGCCGGTTATTGACGGAAAACTTGAAGATCAGGCGTGGAAAGAAGCCTTTTGTGCGGATCTTGTTCTGAACTCTACAGGCAATTCTCCCAGACAAGCCACGAAGGTTTTTGTCGCTTATGATAGAAAGAACCTTTATGTTGCTTTTCATTGTTCTGAAGCCGATATGGCAAAAGTTATTGCCCGGAAGAAAGAAAGAGACTCCCCGGTTTATCACGATGACTGCGTAGAGGTTTTTATTGCCGCCGGGAAAAATCCCCGAAGAATCTATCATTTTATTACTAATATGCTGGGGACAAGATTTGATGAAATAAAAGAAAAAAGAATAAAAAACAGAAAGTGGAATTCAGAATGGCAAGTCGCAGCCCGGAAAGGAGAAAATTCCTGGAGCACTGAATTCGCTATATCTTTCGCGGTTTTAGGCGGCTCTCCCCGGGAAGGCGATTGCTGGCGTATCAATTTTTGCCGGGAAGAAAAACCTTGTAACGAGGACAGCTCCTGGGCGCCAACCGGATACGGCTTCTGGAATCCGGGAAAATATGGCAGATGCAGATTCGCCGGTGAGAACGTACCGACGGTAAAACAAATAAATCCGTACCAGAACATAATATTAACGGCTTCTTCCGGAAGAAAGAATCTTGCCGCATTCAGTGTTTCCGGCAAGCGGAAAGGGCGTTTTGTTTTGAAAACCTGCTTTATTCCTTCTAATGGAGAAGAAAAAATATTTGCGGAAAACTTTTCCATAAACGGAGTTGAAGCAAAAAAGATAAAAGTAGATTATTCTCTTCCGGAAGGAGCATATTACGGTTATGCGGAACTGGCTGATCCCGGCGCTGGAATAGTTCTTTACCGGTCAAGAAAAATTCTTTTTTCTGTGTATAAAAAAGATCCGCGACTGGTCTATTTAAAGAAATTGCTGGATGAATGCAATGAGGAGTTCAGGAAACCGAGACAAAGTAAAGAGGGTATTCAGTTGTTTCTGAAACAATATAAAGAAATTTCCTCCGAAGTGGATAAACTTTATTTCGCGCGGAAGCCAACCTATGTGTCCTCCGCGCAATGGAAAATTATTATAGATGATGAATTCCTAAGGAAAGTAGAAAATCTTCACAAAAATATTCAACAGAAAAGGAAGTAAATGATTATGAAAATGTTGGAAAAAAAGTTTTTTAAAGCGGGTATGATTTTTTCTGTATTCTTCCTGACATGCGTTATCGGTTTGGCTCAGGAATTCAAAACCCTGGAAAAAGCATTCTCTGAAATAGCCTTCAATCCAAATGCAAAAGGTTCGTTCTTTTTTGTTGTCGGAGCGGATGCCCATATTGGAGCTCAGGGCGGCAGCAAAAAATTTGCTTCGCAAAACCTGACTAAAGTCGTAGGGGAGATTAACAAATTCCGGTACCGGCCTGATTTTATGGTAATAATGGGAGACCTGACGGACAATATTACCTTAGCCCGTTGCCGGGAATTCAAAAAACACATCAGCCTTTTAAGAAAGGACATAAAACTTTATCTGACCACCGGCAACCATGACGCTTCCACAGATCTTCAAAGAAGCGTTTTAAACTGGCCTTATGAAAAAAATAATCCCGATTATGCCCGCGCCTACGCCGCGTTCAGGAATTTCTTTAACATTCCTCTCTATTTCTCCTGTAATCATAATGGGTTTCATATGGTTTTTCTGAACGGTCACGCAACCGGCGGCAATCTTGACCCGACCCAGTTAAAATGGCTTAAGGATGATTTGAAAACAGCCGGGGAAAGGGAAATTATTATCTTCTGCCATCAGGGGATAGCTGCCTTTGAAGGGCAAATATTGAAAAATAATCTGGACGAGGCATTCAAAGATTATAAAAAAAATCTCTGGATATTTAACGGGCACTGGCACCGTGACTATCTGGCGGTCAGGCAGTTTAACGGACAAAAGTGGTTTCTGGTTTCCACATTGCCGCTTTTCCTGGCGGATTACATGCTTGTTTGCATTCAGGACAAAAAGGTTATTGCCGCATTCCGGAAAAAAGCGGGAAAGAGCTTCAAACTTATTCCGGCTCCTGACAAATGGCGTAAACTAAACGTGCCGCTGGAAGAGCTCAAGGATGATAAAACCATATTAAAGGTTACCGTTCCGAAAGGCGATACGCATTATATTTATCCGCAGGGATATCAGCACCATATCTGGGGCAGCGCCCGTTTCCTGAAAAATGTCGCTTACCGGATACCCCTGACCGGCAAAAGCCGGAAGCCGCTTTCCCTTGATGTCGCACTAACTGGAGAATGCACTATAGATCTTTCTCTTGACGGGCTTTTGTGGTATGAAGTAGTAAACACCCGAAAAGGATGTGCGGCTTCACTTAAGTATAATTGCTTTGATGTGGACGCCGGCAGGGTGCTGGAAATAAAACTTCCGCCGCGCCTTCTCCGGCAGAAGCAGTTCTTTTTCAGGATCAATTCAACCGATTCATGGGTGACTCAGCTTTACGGATTTGCCTTGGTGGAACAATAAGTTAAAGGAGGGGAAAATGTTACGGAAGCTGCTTATAATAAAGTGTCTGTCTCTCTTTATCGTACTCTATTTATCAGCAGGAGAAAGCCTGGCTGCCGATTTTACTTTTGAAAATGCGCCGCCGGAGAATTGGGCGGTGGAAAAGAAACAGAACTGTGAACTCAGTCTTGCGTCTCCGGAAAGCCGGTCGGGAAAAGCTTCTCTTTCCTATTCAGGTCTGACTCCCGATGCCGGAGCAACCGTAACCAGCAAAAAAATCGGGGTTCTCAAGGCGGCGGAATATTTTTTCTCCGCCTGGCTGAAATCAGATAATATAGATACTTATTCCGTTTGGGTTTATTGTTTCAGTGAGCTTGGGGACGCGTTGGGACCGGCAAAGGTAATATGTGAAGGGGATCCGGTATTCGACGTCATCCGGTCAGGAAGTTCGGGCTGGCGCCTTTTGACCCATCGTTTTGCTTGTCCTGAGCAAACCTCTTACATAAAAATATTTTGTTCCTTTAAAGGAAAAGGCAAAGCATATGTTGATAATATTTCCGTTGATCGAATTCCGCCTTCACCGAAAGAATTCTGGCAGGAAGCCTGCCCACGGCAAAGCATGGCCTCTATTAATGCCGCGGGCCGTGGTATGGCGGAGATAAAAACTGAACCTGCCCGGAAAGCGGTTAATATGCTGAGACATAATTTTTCTCCTTTTGCCGACTGGACAAAATGCCGGGCCATGGAGTTTCCCTTTCGCGGTAAGGCTACCGGGATTACTTATTTCCTGAACATAGATACGAAAGGAAAAGAATTCCATGATACGCTTGAATTTTGCTGGACAGATGATAGTTCCGAACTGAAAACCTTATCCTTTCCCTTGGACAAAGGTAAAGCGGTAAGGGGGAAACCTGATTTGAGCCAGGTTAGTGCGTTGAGAATAGGTTCCCGGCAAAAGGAAAAAGCAGAAAACTTCTTTTTAGGCGGATTAAAGGTTAAAGGCGGTAGCGAATCCTATACAATACCTGTTTTTGAGGAAAAACTTCTCTCTGATGATACTCCGACTGGTTTCTGGAAGAAATATCCGGGCCGCCAGAGCGCAGATATTTCAATAAGCAATGATGACACTGTTGCGGTGAAGGGTAAGAACTGTCTGAAAGTGGAAATCAAAGCTGCCCGCAAGGGATATAATACCCTGTGGCATAAATTTTCTCCTTTTGCGGACTTTTCGCCCATGAAATATCTGACTTTTTATTTTCGCGGCCGGAAAACCGGGATTATTTATCGTCTGGAACTGGATACCAAGGGTAAAGAAAATTGTGACAGCCTGAGTTTTTCATGGCGGGATGACTCTTCTGCCTGGAAAAGACTGGCTTTTCCGCTCAGAGAAGGCCGTAAATCCGGAAAACCGGATTTGTCGCAGGTAAGCGCCATGAGAATATATTCCACCCAGAAAGAAAAAGCGGAAACCTGGTGGATAGACAGAATGGTTTTGCTTTATCCGCGAATCAAATGATGAGGAATTTTTTATGCTGAGATACGTAAATGTTTATAACAATGCTATTTGGGTTTTTAAACTGATATTTTTTTTAATGATACTTGCCGGTATGCGTCTTTTAACGTCCGGCGCTGTTGTGGATATACATCCTCAGGCTTGGAAAAAATATAACGGGCTTAATAATTCCGATCTGAAGCTGAGTCTTGAAAGGAATCATGCAAACGGCACTGTCGATATAAAAGTAATGACAGTTGAAAACCGCAACGCCTGTAATATTATTCAATATGATTTCAGCAAACCGGTTGATCTATCGGGGAAAAAATTTTTGTCCCTTGAATTTCAGGGAACAAACAGCGGAATATGTTATCATCTGGTGATAGATACCGTGGGAAAGGATGGCGAAAACAGCTTTTCTTACAAATGGACGGATTCGTCAACAAAGCGGCGGCGGCTTATTTTTGCCTTGGACCATCCTGATGAAAAGACCGGCAGGCCGAATTCAGGCCGGGCAATCAGACTCAGACTGTTATCAACCCAGAAGAAAGCCCCGGAATTTTTCAAGGTGGGGAAACTGGCGATAAGCACGGTAAACTTATGCGTTTCCGCCCGGAATATGTCCGTTCGTTTAAAAACTGTCGCCAAATCCCGGATTCTGGTTACCGCCGGCTGGCGTGCCGCCTGGATCTGGGCCGGGCGGGATGATTCCGTGACTGAAGACATTGTTTATTTTCGGAAAACGCTCTTCATTCCCTTTCCGGTTGCGGGCGGCAAAATTCAGATTACCGCGCAGGACTACTTCTGGCTTTACATTAACGGCAGACTGGTATATTCCGCAACCGGACGCGGCTTATATAAAGTCGTGAAAAAAATTGATATAGGCAAATATTTGAAACCCGGCAAAAACATTATTGCAGTTAAGGCGCAAAGCGTTTCCGAAGCTTCGGGAATGATTTTGGAAGGGATTGTCAACGGAACCGGAAATGAGGAAATGGAGATAATTTCAGACGTGTCCTGGAGAGTAAAAAGAGCCGGGGACTTGTCCGGGTGGAATACGGCGGAGTTTGTTGACCGTGATTGGTTGGCCCCTAAAATACTTGGGATACCGCCTGTTGCCCCCTGGGGCTTGCCGGTCGGCCACAAAAATTATTTCAGGAAAAGAAACGTTTCCATAAACAAATTGAAACTCTCAAAATCAGTTTTCCAATCTGGAGAAACCGCAAATTTTTCAGTTTCTGTCACACTCAATGAGCCACTTGAAAAAAATTATGCGTTGTTTGCTGAAATATTACGGGACGGGGTTACTTATAAAGTCCAAAACTATGCGCCCGTTCCCCCGACCGCTGAATGGCTTATAAAAAAAGAATCGGTGCAGGGGCCGTTCTTCATTAAAATACCTCCTGGACTGCCGGCGGGAAAATATGATCTCAGAGTTGGACTTTATAACGGTTCCGCTGAAGCCGAAACGCCGCTGACAGTCAAAGGCGCCGCATTGCCGGAAAAAGCGGACGCAAGATTAGGCGCGATAAATAAGCGGCCGGTTTTTATAGTCAATAAGAAGCCCGGTTACTGCATGGCTTACCGTCCGGGGAACCGCTGGATCAGTTCCGGGTTTGCGGCTCCGTTTGCCGACAGCTCGATCCATGTTTATACTTTCCTTTACAGTTCTTACTGGCACGGTCCGGATAAATATGATGCTTCCGCGCTGAATAAATTGCTGGACCAGATAATATGCGCCGATCCCGTGGCGCAGATCATTATTCATGTTGACTTAAATGTTTATGGCTGGTGGCTGCGGAATAATCCGGCGGAAATCTGTAAATTTGAAGGCTCCCGCCAAGGAGGCGCACATCAGTCGCTGGCTTCACGGAAATGGAGACGGGACGCGGGGAATGCCCTGCGCGCAATAATCAGACATGTCAACGCCACCGGCTACCGAAGACATGTTATCGGTTATCACCTGTCCGCCGGTATTACTGAGGAATGGCAGTCATGGGGATGCCACGACGGCGCGTTCGGGGATTACGGCATACCGATGCAGAACACCTTCAGGCAATACATTAAGAACAAGTACCATAATGAAGCGGTTCTCAAGAGGCGATGGAACGATCCTTCCGCAACTTTTGCCGCGGTCAGGGTACCGGATATGGCAAGAAGAAACAAATGCGGAAAAGTTTTTTTCAGAGACATGAAAACGGAAATGGATATTATCGATTACTATCAATTCTATTCGGAAGTCAATGCCGACGCAATTCAATATTTCAGTCGGATAGTGAAAAAGGAAACGGCGGGCGCGGCTCTTTGCGGAGTTTACTACGGATATTTATTTGAGCACAGACATATGGCCTTGCAGCATGGGGGGCATCTCAGCCTGCGGAAGGTACTGAAAAATCCCGATATTGATTATATTGCGGCTCCCGTCACTTACAAGTTCCGCAAACCGGGAGATACAGGTGGTTTCATGGTTCCCGTGAATTCCGTAATCGCCAACGGCAAAATGTTTTTCCAGGAAAACGACATAAGGACATTTCTCGCCGATCCCAAACAGCCGATTTCCAAAGTAGGCAGATGTAGTTCAATACGGGAAAGCATCGGGGTGATCGAAAGAGACTTTGCGTTACCGTTTATTAACGGGGGAACAATGTGGTGGTTCGACATGCGCGGCGGCTGGTTTGCCGACGATAAGGTCATGTCATTATTGAAGCATATGAATGGGATCCTTTCCAGCAACCTGCGGATCAGGGATTTATATGATCCGCAAAATGCGCTGGCCGTCATCGTGGATGAACTTTCTCCAAGTTATTATAAAGTCGGGGGGCCTTATTCCACGGTGCTCTCTGATCTGAGGACACAATTAGCGAAATCCGGAGTTGCTTACCGGTTATATTTGTTTTCTGACCTTATCCACGCCAGGCTTCCTGAGCATCGATGTTACTTGTTCGTAAACACCTTTTATATGAATAAGGCGGAAAGAAATTATATAGATAAAAACCTGAAAAAAGCCGGGAATATGCTTGTCTGGCTGTATGCTCCCGGAATTATTGCTGAAAGCGGTCTGTCGGCAAAGAATATGAAGAGTCTTACCGGTATAAATATCGAGGAGGAAAAAGGTGTCTGTTCTCCTGAAATCCGCTTAACGGAAAACGCCGGAACAATTCTAAAAGGGGTACGCTCAAAGGTATGGGGGCTGAAGACTTCCATGACGCCGGCTTTTTGGGTAGCGGACCATGCGGCGACAATTCTGGGCAAATTCCGGGATTCAGGTAAAGCCGGTTTTTGTCTGAAGGAACAAAACAACTGGTTTTCCGTATATTGCGCGAGTCCGGTATTGCCGGCCGATCTGATAAGAGCGCTTGCGAATAAAGCGGGAATACATGTATTTTCGAGTGACGAAGACTCCTTGCAGGCAAATAAAAAATACATAATGATCCATGCCTTGAAAACAGGGGAAAAAAAGATTAAATTACCTGTTCCTTCGCGCGTGTACGATATTTTCAACGCCAGAAATTCAGGAAATACGGTAACAGAAATAAACGTACGGGTACCGAAAGGAGAAACAAGACTATTTTTCTATGGAACCGTAAAAGAGCTGAACCGGCTTCTCTATTCCGCCGGGAATTACGGGTTTTAATTTCAGCTATACTGTTTTAGGTTGGATTTTAAACTTTTACCTTGAACTTGACTGCGGCTCCAAGTAGCGTCGCGTCTCGATGAGACCGGCAGCATAAAACGTTGACAGGCCGTATAATGTTGCTCTTTGCCGCTTTCATCGAAAGCTGGCCTACT
>Ga0265294_10005760_pt1 | contig 15056 bp, 11 predicted proteins | sample MunlanPumphouse3_FD_192504 | JGI IMG/M metagenome (GOLD analysis project Ga0265294, IMG submission 192504) | Groundwater microbial communities from a municipal landfill in Southern Ontario, Canada - Pumphouse #3 | ecosystem: Environmental > Aquatic > Deep subsurface > Groundwater | place... | reverse complement strand
TGATGATCTGTAACTAATACTTCAATTCCTTTTTCATGTGCATATTCAACTTCTTCAATTGCAGAAATACCACAATCAACAGTTACTATTAAATCAATGTTTTTTTCTAATAACTTATTTATAGCTTGAATGTTTAATCCATATCCCTCATCTAATCTATTAGGTAAATATGTATCTACATCAAAATTCAAATCCTTTAAAAATTTCTTAATAATAGTTATACTTGTAATACCATCAACATCATAATCCCCATAGACAACAACTTTTTCATTGTTATTCATGGCCTTTATAATTCTATTAACTGCTATATCCATATCTTGCATTAAATATGGATCATAAATATTATCTAAATCCGGATGTAAATATTTTACAATATCTTCATCACTTTTAAATTTTTTATTAATAATAACTCTAGCAACTAATGATGAAACATCAAACTTATCACTTATTCTTTTTACTTCTTCTTCATCTTGTTTTAAATATGTCCAACTCTTCTTCATTTATTTTTACTCCTTTATTTTGTCTTTATTATTTTATACTAAATACTTTTATTTTTAAAGTTCTTTGACAAAAAAAATCATAAATTAACAAATTTTTATATCAAAATGTTTACATAATATTATGATGAACAAAATAAAAATTCAAATGATTTACATTTGAATTTTCCATAATTATTCATCTTTTACAATTTGAAAATCTATTCTTCTTAATTTTTTATCTACATTTATTAACTTAACTTTAATGCTATCACCAACGACAAATTTTGAATTTGTTCTTTCTCCCATTGTACACATCATTTCCTCATTAAATTGATAATAATCATCTTGCATATCTTCATATCTTACTAACCCTTCAATCGTATTATCTAATTCTACAAACATTCCAAAACCAGTTAATGTAGAAATTATACCATCGTATATTTCTCCAACTTTATCTTGCATATATTCACATTTTTTAATATCATCAAATTCTCTTTCTGCATCTACAGCATTACGCTCTTGAACAGATGAAATATATGCATATTCTTCTGCTTGATGTTCATATACTTTTTTTATTTTTTCAGTTATATTATATTTATTTTCTATAGCTTTTGTTATCATCCTATGAACAAATAAATCTGGATATCTTCTAATTGGTGAAGTAAAATGACAATAATATTCATTTGCTAAACCAAAATGCCCTTTGTTTTCGCTACTATATTTAGCTTGTTGCATACTTCTCAATGTTAACATACCAATTGTTTTACTTTGAGAATCATCCTTAACATCTAATAATATTTTTTGAATATCTTTTGGTTTTATATCTTCCTTATTCAATTTAAATTTTATGTTTAAATTATTTAACACTTTTGTTAATGTATATAACTTTTCTGGATCTGGCTCTTCATGTATACGATATATAAATGGCATATCCATTTTATTAAATACTTCTGCAACAGTTTCGTTTGCTGCTAACATAAATTCTTCGATAATTTTTTCAGATAAACCTCTATCTTTTTTTGCTATACCTACAGCAACATCATTATCATCAAGTATTATCTTTGATTCATATAAATCAAATTCTATACTACCTCTTTTTTCTCTTTTTGCCCACAATATTTTTTGTAACTCTTTCATTGTTTCAATTGTTGGTAAAAACTTTTCATATTCTAAATATTTGGCATCAGCTTTTTTATCTATAATATCATTTATTTCTGAATAAACACCCTTTTTGCCAGAATGAATTATAGATTTACAAATTTCATTATCAATAATATCACCGTTCTTATTTATTTTCATAATACAAGAAACAGCAAATCTATCTTCACCTTCATTTAAACTACATAAACCATTTGATAGTTTTTGGGGTAACATAGGAACAACTTTATTAATTAAATACACACTAGTTGCTCTTTCTATAGCCTCATCATTTAAACTTGTACCTTCTTGAACATAATGGCTAACATCTGCAATATGTACACCTAATTCATATTCATTGTCAGATATTTTCTTAACACTTATAGCATCATCAATATCCTTTGTATCTGCACTATCTATTGTCATTATTAATTCATTTCTTAAATCTTTTCTTATTGCTAGTTCTTTTTCATTAATGTCTAATTGCATATTTTTAACTTCATTAATAGTATCTTCAGAAAATTCTTCTTTTATGTTATACATTCTTAAAACAGACACAAAATCAAGTTTAGGATCTCCTTCATCACCCAATACTTCTAATATTATTCCACTAGCCTTTTTTTCTTTATCTGGCCATCTAAGTATTTTAGCGATAACTTTTTGATTATTTTTTGCACCATTTAAACCTTCTTTTGGTATATATATATCATATAGAAGTTTCATATCATCAGGTACAACAAACCCAAAATTTTTAGATAATTCTAATTTACCAATTATTACATCTTTTGCTCTTTTAACAATAGATATGACTTTGCCTTCTGATTTTTTATCTGTACCTACTTCTTTTTCTTTTATTATTTGTACTAATACAGTATCACCATTCATAGCAAAATTTGTATTATCTTTAAATATAAATATATCATCATCAGATCCTTCAACCGCAACAAAACCAAAGCCTCTTTGGTTTGCTCCAAAAGTGCCTAAAACATATCCTGAATCTTTGACTAATGCAAAATCTTTTTTTTCATTTCTGTATAATATTCCCTCTTCTTGTAATATTGCTAAAACTTTTTCTAATTGCATTTCCATTTCTTTTCCTTTTATTCCAGTTACTTTAGCAATTTCTTTAAATCTCATTGTTTTATACAAATTTTTTTCAATTAAACTTTCTATTTTTTCTTTTATTCTTTCCATTTTACCTCCGGAATCAACAATTATATATTATACACTTATATCTTTTAAATAACAATAGATATATATTAAAAATAATGAATTAAGCATAAAAACACTTAATTCATTATTTATATTAACTAATTTTAGTCCCTATTTCTTCACCATTTAGTATTCTTACTATATTTTGAGGCTCAAGTATACTAAATAAATATATTGGAATTTTATTATCCATACATAACGATACTGCTGTTAAATCCATTACTCTTAACTTTTTATTCAATATATCTTCATATGAAATTTCATCATATCTTTTTGCATCAGGATTTAATTTTGGATCTGAATCATAAACTGCATCAACACTTTTTGCAAGCAATATTGCATCTGCGTTTATTTCTGCAGCTCTTAATGCTGCACCTGTATCTGTAGTAAAAAATGCATTACCTGTTCCACCTGCAAATATTACTACTCTTCTTTTTTCTAAATGTCTTATTGCTTTTTTCCTAATATGTTGTTCAGCTATTTCTCTCATTTCAATTGATGTTTGTAATCTTGTATCTACACCTAAATCATCTAATTCAGCTTGCAAAGCTAACCCATTTATTATAGTTGCAAGCATTCCCATATGATCTGATGTTGTTCTATCCATTTTTTTCCCATTCTTACCTCTCCAAATGTTTCCACCACCAATAACAATAGCGATATCTACACCTGTTTTATATGCTTCTTTTATACCTTCACAAATACTTCTTAAAACATCTTCATTTATACCATATCCATTTTCTCCAGCTATTGCTTCTCCACTGATTTTAATTAGTACTCTTTTAAATTTCATAAATAATCCTCCTAATTTTTAATTACAAAAAAGGACAATAAAATTGTCCTTAATTATTTATCCATTTATTTGTTTCATAACTTCATCAGCAAAGTTTTCTTCTTTTTTCTCTAATCCTTCGCCTCTTTCATATCTTACAAATCTTCTAATGTTAATATTTTCACCAATAGTAGCTATAAAAGATGCAACATATTTTTCGACTGTCATATCTGGATCTTTTACATATGGTTGCTCTAATAAACAAATTTCAGAATAGAATTTTCCAATTCTACCTTGAACTATTTTTTCAGCAATATCTGCAGGTTTTCCTTCATTAATGGCTTGAGCTTTTAAAATTTCCATTTCCTTTTGTAAAACTTCAGCTGGAACTTCTTCTCTTCTAACATATTCAGGAGCTGCAGCTGCAATATGCATTGCAATATCTTTTACAAAAGATTTGAATTGTTCATTTTTAGCAGCAAAATCTGTTTCAATATTAACTTCTAATAAAACACCAATTCTTCCATCACCATGAATATAGCTATCTACTAAACCTTCAGCAGCAATTCTTCCTGATTTTTTAGCTGCTTTTGCAATACCTCTTTCACGTAATAATTCAGCAGCTTTTGCTAAATCTCCATTTGTTTCAACAAGAACTTTTTTACATTCCATCATTCCAGCTCCAGTTGATTCTCTTAATTCTTTTACTAATTCGGCAGTTACCATTATATACTCCACCTTTCATATATTATTATTTATTATCTTCTTCAACATTATTCAATGCTTCAGCAACTTCTGCAGATTTTACATCATCCTCTTCTTCATTATGAGGAACAAAACTTTCACCTTGCTTTGCTTCAATTACTGCATTAGCAATTGCTTCAACAATTAATTTTACTGATCTAACAGCATCATCATTACCTGGAATTATTACATCAACATCATCTGGATCACAGTTTGTATCAACTAAACCTACTACAGGTATTTTTAATTTTCGTGCTTCTAATATTGCTATTTTTTCTTTTTTAGGATCTATAACAAACATTACACCTGGTAATCTTTTCATATCTTTAATACCAGTTAAATATTTTGCTAATTTTTCTCTTTCTAATTTAAGTTTAACAACTTCTTTCTTAGGTAAAAGATCAAATTTTCCTTCAACTTCCATTTTATTTAAATCTTCAAGTCTGTAAACTCTTTTTCTGATAGTTTTGAAATTTGTTAATGTACCACCTAACCATCTTTCGTTTACATAACTCATTCCACATCTTTCAGCTTCTTCTCTAACACTATCTTGTGCTTGTTTCTTTGTACCAACAAAGATTATATCTGCATCATTTGCTACACATTCCTTAACAAATTCATATGCTTCATCTAAACTTTTTGATACTTTTTGCAAGTCAACGATATGAATACCATTTCTTGCTGTAAAAATGTACTTACCCATTTTAGGATTCCATCTTTTTGTCTGATGTCCAAAATGAACACCTGCTTCTAGTAATTTTTTCATTGCAACTACTGCCATAATATACACCTCCGAGTTATTCTTCCATACGAGATCGAACACTAATAGGGACCATTATGCACTACCTATTAATTAGTCGTATGTGCTTTATACGGCAATAATTATACCATGATAAGTAAATATTTGCAAGTATTATATATAAAATATAAATTTATTTCATATATTTTAAGAATATTTTATTTGTATTTTTTTACAAGTTAAAAAACTTTAACAAAAAAATATATTTTTTACATATAACTATTTATTACTTTGAAAAATTGTGATATAATTTAAATAATTATAGAAAAGGAGTGATTTTAATGGAAAGAACATATATTATGCTTAAACCAGATGCTGTCAAAAGACATCTTATGGGGGAAGTTATATCAAGAATTGAAAGAAAAGGATTTAATATTATAAATATGAAAATGATAACATTAAATGAAGCTGTATTAAAGGAACATTATGCTCATTTAGTTGAAAAACCTTTCTTTCCAGAAATAGTTGAGTACATGGTTTCAGGACCAGTACTTGCTATGATAGTTGAAGGTAATGATGTTGTTAAAGGTATGAGATTTTTGATGGGTGCTACAAATTGGTTAGAAGCAAATCCAGGAACTATTAGAGGAGATTATGCTAATAGTACAACAGAAAACTTAATTCATGGTTCTGATTCCGTAGAAAATGCTGAAATAGAAATCAAAAGATTTTTTGGAAATATATAACAAAAATAAATAAAAAATTCAAGTAGTAAATACTTGAATTTTTTTATTTCTAATAAACTAATTTATTTTAAAGTTATTTTAACATCAATTGCTATAGCTTCATTTTCATATGCAATAATTGGATTTATATCCAATTCTGCTATCTCTTCAAAATCTAATGTTAACTTAGATATTCTCTTTATTATATCTTTAACCGCCTCTATATTACATGGTTTTGAACCTCTATATCCATTTAATAATGTATATGCTTTTGTATTTTTAATTTGTTTTTCTATATCTTCATCAGTTATATTTTTTGCAACCTTAAAACATACATCTTTAATGAGATTAACATATATACCGCCCATACCAAATGCAATCATTGGACCAAATCTAGAATCTCTTATCATACCAACAATTATTTCTTGACCTGCAGGTAACATTTTTTGTACTTCTATACCATTAGGTACTACATCTGGATATGCACGTTTAGCACTATCTAAAATCTCATTATATACCCATTTAGCATCATCCCAATTATTTATATTAACTCTTACCCCACCAATATCTGTTTTATGAAGTATTTTATCTGATGCTATTTTTAACACAACTGGAAAACCAATATCTTTTGCAACATTTGCACCTTCTTCATCACTATGTGTAAGAATAATCGGTGCTGCATTTATTCCATAAGCACTTACAACAGCATAAGCTTCGCTTCCTAACAATGCTTTTCTACCATCTGCATATACATTATTAATTATTTCTTTTACTTTATCATAATTTATATTTTCAATATTTTCTAAACAACTTATGTTATTTGAGTTTTTAAATTCAGAATATTTCGTCATATATGACATTGCCTTAACTGCAGTTTCTGGAAATACATATGTTGGTAATCCATTTTCTCTTAATTCAAAATTTATACTTTCAAAACTTACACCACCCATATTAACAACTATTATTGGTTTTTCAATATCTTTTACTTTTAATATTTCTTTACCAATACCAATTGGATCAGCAGCTGCAGTTGGACATGTAATTACTATTAAACTATCTACATTAGAATCCTTAGATACAATTTCTAATGCTTGTCTATATCTTTCTGGAGAGGCATCTCCTAAAACGTCAACTGGATTTTGTGTATTACTTTCAGCAGGTAATGTTTCTTTTAATATTCTCTTAGTTTCATCAGATAATTGTGCTAAATTTAATCCAAATTTTTCAATGCTATCTGCAGATATTACACCACCACCACCAGCATTAGTTATTACTCCTACATTTTTACCTTTTGGTAATTTACATTTAGAAAAAGCAAAACCATAATCAAATAAATCCTGCATAGTACTAGCTCTAACAACACCAGTTTGACCAAATGCTGCATCAAATGCTGAATCACTTCCAGCTAATGCCCCAGTATGTGATGATGCTGCTTTTGCACCAGCTTGACTTGATCCAGATTTTAATATTATTATTGGTTTCTTTTTACTTGCATATTTTATAACATCCATAAATTCTTTTCCATTTGTTACACCTTCTAAATAACATAAAATAACAGATGTTTTATCATCTTCAGATAAATATTTTATTAAATCTATTTCAGATAAATCTGACATATTTCCAATACTAATAACTTTACTAAAGCCAATACCTTCAGTTTTGCTCCAATCAAGTATTGCAACCATCATAGCACCGCTTTGAGATATGAACGCTATATTCCCTTTATCTGGCATTAATTGACTAAATGATGCATTTAAAGGATAATGTGTATCTAATACGCCTAAACAATTTGGTCCTAATAAATTTATATTGTTTTCTTGACATATTTCTACAAGTTGTTTTTCTAATACTGCACCTTCTCCTCCTACTTCTTTAAATCCAGCTGTTAAAACTATAATTGTCTTAACATGCTTTTGTGCACATTGCCTTGCGCTTTCATTTACAGCGCCTGAAGGAACAGATATAATTACTAAATCTATATCTTCCGGTACATCAAGTATACTATGAAATACTCTTAATCCTTCTATTACTTCTTCTTTTGGATTAATTGGATATATATTACCATTAAATCTACATTCACGTAAATTTTTCATTACCATATTCCCAACTTTACCAGGCTTATTTGAAGCTCCAATAACAGCAACTGACTTAGGCATAAATAAACTATTAATATCTTTCATTTACTATTTCCTCCTATTAAATATTTGATATGATATCCATACAACTTAAACAAACAAATATAAGTGCAACTAAGGCACCTATTAAAATTAATACAACAACTGTATTAGAAATCTTAGGTGTTAGTTTTTTATATTGTTCATCTATGGCTCTATTAATCTTATCATAATTTGTATTACGTTTTGAATACTTCTGAATGTACTTATCCATAAATGATGAATTTGATTGAGTATTTTCCATATTTAAATTTTCCTCTTTGGGTTCAATATCTTTTTGTATTTCGAGTTTTATTTGTTCATCATATTCTTTTCTTTTTTCTTCATTACTAAGTATATCATAAGCGTTATTTATTTTTTTAATCATAATAGTAGCATATCTTTTATCTTCTTTGTATATATCAGGATGATACTTTTTTGCTAAAGTTTTATATGCTTTTTCTATTACTTCTGTTGAAGCTTTAGGACTTACTTCTAATATTTCATATAAATTATTTTCCATTTTTCAACTCCTGTAATGTTGCAATATACAATATACTACTTTCTAGTTCTAATACTTTTAATTATATGCTGTTAATACTTCAACTTTATAACATTTTTTTATATAATGTTTTTTTGGTAAACAATTATTCATGCACTAAAAATACGATAAAATTATTCAATTAATTCTATTCAGACTTTTAGCTTAATTGTTTTACCATGTATTTTTATAGTTTTTTGCAACACCCCAAAACTAATTTCATAAATATTTTTTACTTATTTATTATCTTCGGCATCACTTTCATTATTAACTACATTTTCTTCATATATTTCTTCTTGCATCTCATTATTTTGTTTTATATTTGTTTCTACTATATTATTATTTCCCATTTTCAATTGTGCTAATTCATCTTTACTTATTAAAACTTGTCTAGGTTTACTACCATCATAACCAGATATTATTCCACGAACTTCCATTTGATCAATTATTCTACCAGCACGTGCATATCCAACTTTTAATCTTCTTTGTAACATTGATGTTGAAGCTTGTCCTGCTTCAACAACTAAATCAATAGCTATCATTAACAAATTATCTACATCATTTTCTATCATGTCATTACTTGGTTTATCAGCTGTACTCTTCTCAATTTTATCTATAATATCTTCATTATAATTTGATGATGTATTATCTTTAATAAATTCAACAACATTTGTAATTTCATCTAACGAAACATATGGTCCTTGCAATCTTATTGGTTTTGGCAAAACAATCGGAGCATATAACATATCTCCTTTACCTAATAATTTTTCTGCACCAGCTGTATCTAATATAGTTCTTGAATCTATTTGTGATGAAACTGAAAATGCAATTCTTGAAGGAATGTTTGCTTTAATTATTCCAGTAATAACATCCACTGATGGTCTTTGTGTTGCAATTACTAAATGCATACCTGTTGCTCTTGCCATTTGTGCTAATCTACAAATTGCATCTTCAACATCATTTTTAGCTACCATCATTAAATCTGCAAGTTCGTCTATAATTATTACTATTTGTGGTAATACAGCACCGGCATCTTCTTTTTTTAATAAAGCATTATATCCTTCGATATCTTTTACACCTTTTAATGCAAATAAATTATATCTTTCTACCATTTCATTTACTGCCCAATTTAATGCACCTGCTGCCTTTTTAGGATCGGTTACAACTGGTACTAATAAATGTGGTATTCCATCATATATTACTAATTCTACAACTTTAGGATCTATCATTAAGAATCTTACTTCACTTGGTTTTGCTTTAAATAATATACTCATTATAATTGAGTTTATACATACACTCTTACCAGAACCTGTTGCCCCAGATATTAACATATGTGGCATATCTACAATATTAGATATAATTGGTTTACCTGTTATATCTCTTCCTAATGCATAAGACAATTTAGATTTTGCATTTTTAAATTCTTTTGTTTCTAGCATTTCTCTAAGTGTCACAATATTTTTTGTTTCATTAGGTAATTCTATTCCTATAGCGGCTTTACCTGGTATTGGCGCTTCAATACGAATATTCGATGCAGCCAAATTTAATGCTATATCGTCTGCAAGATTTGTAATTTGACTTACTTTTACACCAACTGCTGGTTGTAATTCATATCTAGTAACAGATGGTCCTTGTGAAACATTTATCACTTTTGCCTTAACATGGAAACTATCTAAAGTATTTTGTAATTTTTCTGCTGTCTCTTTTATTTTTGTAGAACTCGTTTTACCTTTTTTACTAGAATCTGCTATTAATAATTTTGTATCAGGAAAAACATAATCTTCATCATCTGCTAATTTATTCTGCTCTAATTCTTCTATTATATCTTCTTGTTCTTCAACTTCTTCTTTAGGTTGTGTTTTAAATAATCCACTCTTTACCAATTTTTCTTGTGCTTCTTTTTTCTTTTGCTCTAATTCTAAATATTCTTCTTTATTTATTTCTTCAATTTCGTTTTCTGGCTCCTCAACGTCATCATCTTCAATATCTTGTTCAGATTCTTCATAAATATATTCATATTTTTCTTCTAATTCCACTTTTTCTTTTCTTTGAGACATAATACCCATTTTATCTTTTATAATATCTATTAAATCTACTACTGAATCTTTTATAAATATTAACATTGTATCAAATCTTATACCTGTTACAAAAACGAAAAATAATATTGCAAGTGCAATAAGAATAATTAATGTTGGTATACTACCCAACATATACCAAATTGGTGTTATTATTAAACCACCTAATAATCCTCCATCTATTAAACTTATTCCATTTTGATAATCCAATAACAAATTACTCCAAAATGATTCTTCAGAATTATATTGAAAACTAGGCCATGAAAAAAATGAAGATATAATTACTAATAATATGGTTGTCTGTATAAGTTTAACAACCATTTGCCCTTTTCCTTTAAAAATTCCATATATTCCAACCGCTGTTATAGCTAAAGGTACTAAATATTTTACGAATCCAAATAATCCACCAAAGAAATTTGCAACAATTTTACTAAAACTACCATCAACATTACCAAAAACAATTATTGCTATTAGTATAATGCCTATAATAGTTACTATAAAACTTGTTATATTTCTGCTTTCATGGTTTTCATAATTTTCGACATTTTTTGTTTTTTTATTCTTGCTACCTTTTGTTCTTCCCAATACTTTTCCTCCTATATGCAATTTAAAAAAAGTTATGAATTTAATGAATTTTACTATTCTTAAAAACATAACTCTTTTTTAGGTATATTATTTTAATTCTCTTCTATTGTTTTGAACTATATCAAGATTTGTAATTAACATTTCTTCTATACCAGCTAATATTTCATCCGCATATTCTTTTGTTCCTTGTGATATTTCACGAGCCATAGAGTTAGCACTTTCTATAATAGTATCTTTTTGTTCAACTGCTTTTCTTGTTATCTCATGTTCATCTATCATTGAAATAATTCTATTCTCTGCTTCTTTAACTATATCAGCAGCTTCTTTTTGAGCATCCAATAATATTCTTTGTCTTTCTTCTTTTACCCATTTAGCTTGCTTAACTTCATCAGGTAATTTTAATTTTATCTCTTTTACAATGTCTAATAATTCTTCTTTATCATACATTGCCTTACTAGTAAATGGTAATCCTGACCCTTTATCTAATATATCCTCCAACTCATCTAATAATGCTAAAACTTCCATGTTCATGCCCCTTTCACATAAAAATATATTTTTATCCTACCATATTTTCTTTCATCTATTTTATCCAAAGAACCTACATTATTAGGTATATTCTCTAAAACATCTTCTTCTAAAACTATTATTCCATTTTCTTTTAATAACCCATATTCATCTATTAATCTTAATGCTTCAATTCCTAAACCTTTTCCATAAGGTGGATCTAAAAAAATTAAATCGAAAGTTATTTTTTTTTCTTTAAAATTTTTTAAACAATAAACATAATCATTATATAAAGCTTCTGATTGTAATTCAAATTTACATTTCAGCATATTACTTTTTATTACATCAATAGCTTCTTTCGAATTATCACATAAATACACAAATTTTGAACCACGACTTATTGTTTCCAATCCTAAGCTTCCACTTCCGGAAAACAAATCTAAAACCACATCATAATTACCATACTTTGAATACAATATATCAAATAAAGATTCTTTTACTCTATCCAATGTGGGTCGTGTATTATTACCTTCTAAAGTATTTAATTTAGTTCCTCTTTTAGTACCTGAAATAATTCTCATAAAAACCTCTATGTATATATTTTAATGTATATATAATAAAAGTCAAGAAAAACATTGAAATACAAGCAATATTTAACCTTTTTGTAACACATTTGTAATAATTTCTTTGTTTTTTTGTTAAATCTATTATACTTATAAAAAATCTATATTTTGATTATCAAAATACAAATAAGAAGATATTAATAAAAAACTTATTTATTTTTTGAATAATAAGTAAAATGAAATTAGAAAAAATAAAATTCAAGTATTATAATACTTAAATTTCATTTTTTAACATTATTAAAAATTATATTAATATTATTTATTATATAAGTCTCTTTTGGTATATGTTGTATGTAATAATTCATGTGCTATATGACTACCTGGTTTTTCTAAGTATTCTTCATACATTTTCTTAATTGCAGGATTATCATGTGATTTTCTAATTTTAGAAGCACTATCTGCATCATAAAGAGCCTTAGCCCTTAATCCCATTATATCAATACTACTTATTTCTTTAGCAGTATGAATAGGTTGTCCTCCACCCATTATACATCCACCTGGGCATGCCATAATTTCAATAAAATGATATTTACTTGTACCATCATTAATTTCTTTCATAACTTTTTCAGCATTAGCTAATCCATGTGCAACAGCAACATTAATATCTAATCCATTTATACTTACAGTAGCTTCTTTTAATCCCTCTTTGCCTCTTACTTCAGTAAAATCTATTTTATCCACACTTGTTCCAGTTAATAAATCTTGAGCTGTTCTTAAAGCAGCTTCCATAACTCCACCTGTTGTACCAAATATTACTGCAGCACCAGTTGCTTCTCCCATAGGATCATCAAATTGTTCTTCTGATAAACTTACAAAATCTATATTTGCTTGTTTTATCATTCGTGCAATTTCACGTGTAGTTAATACTACATCAACATCTGCTAATCCATCAACACTTAATTCACTTCTCTTTGCTTCAAATTTTTTAGCAACACATGGCATTACTGAAACAACAACAATATTTTTAGGATCAATATTAATTTTATTTGCATAATAGGATTTAATTATTGCGCCAAACATTTGATGTGGTGATTTACATGTAGATAAATGATCTAATTGTTCTGGGAAATGATGTTCAATATATTTTATCCATCCAGGACTACATGATGTTATCATTGGTAAAACACCTTTATTATTTATTCTTTCAATTAATTCTGTTGCCTCTTCCATTATCGTTAAATCTGCAGCAGTATCTGTATCAAATACTTTATCAAATCCTAATTTTTTTAATGCAGAAACCATTTTACCAGTAACTAATGTTCCTATAGGCAAACCAAACTCTTCACCTAAAGCAGCTCTTACTGCTGGGGCTGTTTGAACAACAACATATTTATCTTTATCTTGTAATGCTTTCCAAACTTCTTTTGTATTATCTTTTTCAGATAAAGCTCCAGTTGGACATACATTTATACATTGACCACAATTAACACAATTTACATTTGCTAAACTCATGTTAAATGTTCCGCTAATAACTGTATTAAATCCTCTGTTCATTTTTTCTATAGCTCCAACTTTTTGTACTTGTTTACACATAGCAACACATCTACCACATAAAATACATTTATTTGGATCTCTAACTATTGAAGGCGAAATTTCATCTAACATCATATCTATTTTTTCACCTTCATATTCAATTTCAGTAACATTTAATTTTTTTGCTAATGCTTGTAATTCACAATTTGTATTTCTTACACATGTTGTACATGAATTAGCATGATTAGATAATAACAATTCCATAGTTACTTTTCTTGCTTCTATCAATTGAGGTGTATTAGTTTTTACTACCATACCATTTGCAACTGGTTGAGTACAAGATGTAACAAAACCTCTCATACCTTCAATTTCTACAATACACATCCTACATGCACCAATTTGATTTATATTTTTCAAATAACATAAAGTAGGAATATCTATTTGGGCTACTTCAGCAGCTTCTAAAACTGTATAATCTACAGGCACTTCAACTTCAATACCATCAATAGTTAATTTAACATTTTCCATATTTTCTCCTCCTACTTTTTAGATATTGCTTTAAATGGACATTTTTCAATACATGTACCACATTTAACACATTTATCATAATCTATCTTAAATCCAACACCTGGTTCACCAGATATTGCTCCAACTGGACACACTCTTGCACATGTTCCACATTTTTTACATATATTATCATCTATTACAATTTTCACCATATTCTTACAAACACCTGCATGGCAAGTTTTATTTCTAATATGTTCTTCATATTCACTTCTAAAATATCTTAATGTAGATAATATTGCATTAGGAGCAGTTTGTCCTAAACCACATAATGATGAAACCTTAATATTGTATGCTAATCTCTCAAGCTTTTCAATATCTCCATCTTTCCCTTTACCATCTGTTATCTTTGTTAATATTTCTAACATTCTCTTGGTACCAATTCTACAAGGAGGACATTTTCCACATGATTCATCAACAATAAATTCTAAGAAAAATTTTGCAATATCAACCATACATTTCGTATCATCCATTACAATTAATCCACCCGAACCCATCATTGAACCAATCTTAATTAAACTATCATAATCTATCGGTGTATCTAAATATTCTTTTGGAATACATCCTCCAGAAGGTCCTCCAGTTTGTGCTGCTTTAAATTCCCTACCATTTGCAATACCACCTCCTATATCATAAATGATTTGCCTTAAAGTAACACCCATTGGTACTTCAACTAATCCCACATTATTTATATTTCCACCTAAAGCAAATACTTTTGTTCCTTTAGATG
>Ga0265294_10005759_pt1 | contig 15058 bp, 35 predicted proteins | sample MunlanPumphouse3_FD_192504 | JGI IMG/M metagenome (GOLD analysis project Ga0265294, IMG submission 192504) | Groundwater microbial communities from a municipal landfill in Southern Ontario, Canada - Pumphouse #3 | ecosystem: Environmental > Aquatic > Deep subsurface > Groundwater | place... | reverse complement strand
CTGAGGCGGCGATTGTTCTCTTTGACCTGTTTCACCTTCCGCACGGCCTTTAGCTGCTGTTCTGTGATTAAATTCCAGTCGCAAGCCTTGCCCATCATGTGCTTGATACAGGCGAAGTACCTATTAACGGTTGCCGGTTTCTTCTTGGCGAGTAGTTCCCCCTGGTACTGCTCTAAGACCATCGTATTCAGGGACGTGATAGGCACGTCGCCAAACTTGTTGAGAATGGCCTGAGTTACGAGCGTCTTGTCGTAGTACCCTTTCTGGTGTTCGCAGAATTTGAGATATTGCGTCCTGAGCTTTGAGAGGGTGCAAACCTCGGAAGCTACCTTACCCTTTGCTGCCAAAAAGTCAGATTTGATGGCAACCGCCTCTTCATACGTTCCGTAAACTGTGATTTGTTTCTGACCGTCCCCTTTTCGCCACCTGATAATGCTCTTGGTTGGCGAAATCACCTTGATTGAAACACCGTCCCCTGTTGGCATAATTCGTTTCCCCCTTTAGTTTGTTTTCGGCTTGGTCTGCGTTCAGCCTCAAGCATAATATTCTTTTCTATCTTCCGGGGCAACAACAATCGCAGCATGGCTAAGATTTCACGGTTCTGCGATTCTATATACTCTAAGCGTTGATCGGGTGTCATTCTCTTTCCATTTCAGTGGAAAATTCCTCTCTCCGCAGTCTGAACGATTTCCGCTTGACCTGATAGCCGGGGAGAAATTCCCTGACGAACCATCTGGCGAATCTGAGATATAACTGTTCCATGACTTTGCTCCTTATTGATTCCAGCGATCCTTTTCAAATCTGTTCAACATAGTACGTACCTGTTCCCTCGCATGTTGCCAGAGTCTCCCTATGTTATAGACCGTTTCCATTGCATCAGCGTTTGTTTGGGGACCGACGAACATTCCGATATAATCCTCTTCGTGCCTACCGGCAAAGGCAGCATTTTTTATTCCGTATCTAGACATAATATCTTCAAGGTCGCCTTCAAGATGTTTTAGTTCTTTGCTGTCCATATTCTTTCCTTTGCTTAAAATAGACGGGGCGGGTTACTCAACCCCGTCTGTGCCACCTATTCGCAGGGGGATACGAAATGGGCAGCGGTTTTCCATTTGAAGTGGAATCACATCAACAAAGCTGATACATAATCACTCAAAGCTGCCGCCGCTTCACGGGACAGGGTGAAGTCTTGGTAGCTCACGTCATAGCGGTCTACAAACTCCCCGTCTCCCCCGTACATCAGTATGGAATACTCACCGTCTGCAAACTCAATCTTGATGCTACCGGCCATCACTCACCTTCCTTCGGTGCCTCTACCTTAGTCCAGTAGGCGGCGTTCAGTTCCTTAGCGAAGATGTCCATACTTATTACGGCGAACTCTTGGAAGAACACCACCCTCTTTTCCTCACCATCAACCTTCTTTACCTCTACCTGATACATGACCCCTCCTATCCGTAAATTTTGCGGTACACTTCCCGAATCACGGTTACGTCCTGGCGGCAATATTCGATGATCTCGTCAACCCGGCCAGCCAAGAAATAATCGTACACTTTGTCTCCACTCATCCCTTCTGTTTTCCCTTCAAGCCCCAGAAACTTAGCTACGTCATCCAGCTTCCGCCAGTCCTTGTAATCTACGCCCCAGATCCCCATGAGGTCTATTGCGTTTCCACGGTAGCGATCTCTGTTAAAGGCGTTTCTGAGGCCCACAAGCCCATATTTGATAGCGGCTCTCCAAAGCCAAGGAACGTCAAAGGTGGCAATCCCCCATCCCACAAATTGAAGCGGCTCTTTCCACTGCCCCATTGCATCCAATACGGCTTCCTGAAACTGGCACAGGGTTTCGTATTCGGTGTCTGCGTAAATGACTTTAACAAGTTCGTCATCGTTCAAAACATAACCGATACAAAGTAGCTCTCCTCTCATGGAATCAAGGGCTGTTGCCCTGTACTTCTCTGCGGCAATATCAACGGCTTCGTTCTTGAACCACTCTGCGATGGTTTCAGGTTTCTTGAGATTGCCGGGAGGTTTGAGAGAAAGAGGATCAATAATGGGGCCGGAGGGCAAAGTTTCATTGTCAAAAAACAAAAGACTCATGCTGCCACCTCCTCATTCAACACTTCATGCTCATCAACGAAGTCAACCCCGTCAATTACAGTCAAGGGGTCCACTTCTCGCAGTAATCCAGTAACCACCATAGCCCGTTGCCTCTCGCTGTCAGCCTTGTTAAAATCAATTTTGTTCATAACTCTTGCGATAACCCCCGCTAACGTGGGAGCTTGCACATTGTATCCTTTCTTGACGAATTTGATTACCCTGAGAAGAGAACCGCCTACATCTTCATCACGTAACGGATAAGTATAGACAAGGCGGCGAGCCGCAAGATCGGGATAGAAGGCATCGGAAATCAGGGAATGAAACCTATACCGCTTCTTTCCCGTTACAGGGTCCCCGTCAAGTTGTTCTGCCCAAATAACGGCCTGACAGACGGTGAAATCAAAGGACGCTACCAACTGAGCTGCTTTGGAAAACAGCCAACGGGTAATGAACTGTACGGGGAACCGGGGCGGGGAAAGAACTGTGATAGCGTTATCGGTAGAAAAGAACCTTCCTTTCCTTTCAAGGGTCAGGTCTTTGGCAATACGAAGGAGGTCGTCTTTTGATACCCCAAAGAGGTCAACATCTGACACCTTCTCGCCTGCAATAGTCGCCCTGATAAATCCCCCGGCAATAAACAGAGTACCGGCGTTATCCCTGAGTAACTTTATGATGTCACGGGGACACCGGGATAAGACAAAATTTAAATCTGAGTTAGATAGTTTCATGCTGCTTCCCCCTTACTTTCCACTTTTAATAAATCGCTGAATTTCGCCCCCCACATTTTGCTCGGTCTGTATCCTAACTGTTTGGCAAGGTCGGACATGGCTTCAAGGTAGGTATCTCCAAATCCAGCGGGAGACTCTTGCAGGTTAATGAAATCTTTTCTTGTGGCCGTTTTCTGATTTCCATCTTCCCCTAAAACAACTCCAAAGAAGTTTGCGTAGTTGGGGGCGTCCTCATCGTCACACATCCATTTCCCCGCCAAATCCATGACCCGTTCCTTATCTGCCCCTGCTGCGAGTGCCTCTACGCAAATATTCCATGCGTAATCACGTCTTTCTACATCGAGGGGCCATATCCCTCTGGCGAAGTTACTCTCTCTGAGGTCTGCAACCGTATCGCCAAGATCACGTTTGTAAATCAAGCTGCCGTTTGTGTGTAGGTAGTACCATCCTTCGATTGCCATTACGTCCCCCCCTTACTTGCCTTGTCCCTCTTATCGGTGAAGCTCTTAACCACTGTCTGAGCCTCATCAAAGGTAAGCTCACTGGCTGTTGCGATAACCCTGTTGATGCTCTTGGAACATTCAGGTGCGATCTGGTCTTTGGTCCATCCAATTTCCCCGGCGAGTTTGGCTATGATTGTCCATTGCGCCCTTCCTGATGGTTTAGGAGGTTCTTTCTTCTCATCCTTATTTTCCATTCCAGTGGAAAGGTTCTCTGGTTCCGGGATGTCATCAGGATTAACTTGAGAAGCGGGAGTAGGGGAAAGTGCCGATGTTTTTGCCGATGTATCTTTCTTGTCGGCGGCCTTCTCTTCCTTACCGTGGGTATTTGTCGCATCAGCGTCTTTGGTGTCGTCAATCAGGAACAATCCATTAAGAGCGTACTTTCTGGCATAGCTCGAAGCGGCCCCTGTTACCTGAGCGCCATCCATCCCCTTCTTATCCTGTTCCTCTCTGGCATAGGCTGTTGTCACTATTCCAGATGGACCACCAAAGGATACTGTGGCTCTCACATAGTACCTGTCGCCTATCAGCACCAGCTCGTCAGAGATAGTCAAAGGAATACCATCCAAGAGAGGCTTGACGGCCTCAAGAATTGATTCGCAGGATCGGTAGCTATATTTCCCAAAACTGTTGAATAAGTTCTTGGGACAGACTAATTGTTTCTGAATGGTGCTAAGTTTTTCTATTAACTCTGTCATTCTTTCCCCCTTACCGGACTACTCTGGCAGTCCAGCTTTATGCTGTTAATGATGCTTCTTATCCAAGGATGGACGTGGGAATTACCCTCGTATCCCTCTTCTTTTGCACCTTGCACATTTGGCTCTGGTGCAGTCCTCGTCTGGTTCACATTCATGTGGCCTCTCGTTGTCAAGGTACTCATCCATCATCAAATCTTGGTGGTATTCCCACTCTCTAAGCTGCCTGTCCTCATCGGCTCGGCTTACGGTTATCCTCATGTCAATCCTTATGAAATAGCATACAGGCGACGGTGATTTTTCGCCTTGTCTCGGCGTCTTCTTTCCAGTTGTTGCCGGGGACTACTTGAATCCTGTTGCCGTACATCATGGGGTCTTGGATTCTAACCAAGTCTTGCTCGACAAAATCCAACAGCGGCCCCGCCGAATCAGGCGAATCTGAAATCTCTTTTGAGGGATAGACGCGCTTTATAAAGTCCAACGCTCGATGTCTTTCACAAGTCGCAAACTCAATATTCATCTTCTTTCACCTTTCCATTTCAGTTGGAATCAATCAGATATGGGCGGATTAACCGTCACCGTCACCGGAACCGTAACCGTCACCGTAACCGTCACCGGAACCGTAACCGGAACCGGAACCGTCACCGTAACCGTCACCGTAACCGTCACCGGAACCGTAACCGGAACCGGAACCGTCACCGGAACCGGAACCGTAACCGTAACCGTCACCGGAACCGTCACCGGAACCGGAACCGGAACCGGAACCGGAACCGGAACCGTCTTTTTTTATTGCTTCCATACCGACACCCCTTCGATGCTTTTCTTCCCCTCGTCGGTGCAGTCAATTATTTCAATGGCGTTAAGCAATTCGACACGATTTACGGGTAGGGGAAATTTACAGTTTTGCGGTTTTGATGTACCTTGCATAGCCAACTGGCTCAATGAAGCTGCGCCGTCCCAATACCAGATTCTGCGCGCGTTGAGCATGACAACTTCCTGACCGTTTCTGCTCTCAACAAATCCAGCAAACACACCGGCTGAATAGGTACGGACGATGCAATACTTCATTCCGTCTTTCATCGGAACCGAATTTGCTCCTTTCGGTACATATTCCACACCGTTAATACTGATCGAATTTACATCTGTTTTCATTTTTTCTCCTTTTAGTTATTGGAATCCCCTACTGGTTAGCCTTTCATCATGGAGATCAATACCCATATTAGGCAATTTGTGGCCCATAGAACCTCAACTATTTTGTGCCGGATAAGGCCAGCCCCTATCCCACAGAGACAAGGAATGAGCATTAAAGCCGCCAGAATACTTTGCAATTCGTTCATCACACCCATCCTTTCAGCTTCGCCACCGTCCAAAGCGCCGGTATAATTATCACCACCATCGAGAGGATGATAAGGGTCCAAGCTAACACGCCTGACCATGTATCAAACCATTGCATGAGACTGTCTAACTTGGCTTCCATCGAATCCCCCTTAAAGACCGTTCCACCATTGTTTCGTAGCCATAAACTCATGTACCGTTACGTACTGCTCTGGGCTGAACCCTTCTCTTTCCCCAATGTAACAATGAGTCTTGTTACTCTCGACCCACCTTATTGTTTTATTACCGTCTATCACATAGGATTGAGCGTGATTCGCACCCAAACTTGGCCCTACGGCGATCCCCACATTATTCAGACCACCATGTTTCTCTGCCATTGCAAGGGCGCAGGCTACAGCCTCATGCCTGCACACTAAAAGAACGCTTCCGTTGGGGGCGCATCCCTGAGACAGTCCTATGGAGGCCGCTATTGCTGCGGCTGCAAACCATTTCAGAGATGTCTTGAGATAAGTGTTCATTGCCCCCTCGTTTTGATGCCCCGTTTCGGCCACGGGGCCACGACCTACTGCTTCATTAGGGGAACGCCGCCGAAACAGACCGCGAAGCAACTGGTTCCGCTTCTATTTAATCGTACCGTTTTATCTCGGCAATACGGTACTGGCTATGCCTGACGCTTTATTTCCCCAGGTGGTTCAATTTTGGAGGGATTAGTATCATCTGCACATGACCTAACCCCCTATCTGTGCGTATGCAGCGCAATTTAAAGCCCTGTTCACTCTTTTTACACCGGCACAGGGCACGCACCGGCAACCGTAAGACGGCTCTTTGTGTTCTTAATTCGTGTCGGTACTTTCCCGACTGTCAATCATACTCATGTTACTGACGCTTCCGCTTTCCATTTCAGTTGGAATCTCTCGACGCAGACACCTCCACCCTCGTATTTTGGCGCTGAATCTTTCTCGTCCTCTTCCCCACCTATATGCGTCCCCCGTACCCCTGAGACATAGGCACCGCCGAGAAAGCCTCTCTGATTGCTAATCCCCTTTGAATCTTACGATTCGGGGACGATAGAGAATTTGTCGCTAACCCGCCAGTATGTGAAAGAAGAACTCGTAAAACGGTAAATCTTTATCCGGGTTTCCCCTGCCCCTTTCCCCGTCTTCAGGTCGCTATGCGCCTTGGTTGAAAGAAAGAGGACTTGTGCTGACCTGTTGCCTATTGGCGTGGTCAGTTGTTGTGTTGGCTGCATTATAAACACGCCTTAAAATTCTTGTCAATGTTTTTTTTGCAAATAATCAAGTTTTTTTTACTTGACATAAATCGCCGCTTCATATAGCCTACGAAGCATGGAAATTAACATCAAGAAAATGGAACGGGAACGTGGCCTTTTGGGATTGTCTAAATATGCCTTTTCCAAGAAGATAGGCATACATCACCAGAATTATGATTACATCCTTAAGGCTAAGCAGACTAAATTACCTACTATCCAGAAGATCGCTGATTTTTTAGGCATAGACGGAAAAGACTTGCTTATCTGATTCCAATCCAAATGGAAAGATATAAATGCCCAATCCTCTTTTAGAAGCAGCATTGAAGTACCTTGATATGGGAATGTCTGTAATACCATTATTGCCAGGAACCAAGGATCAACCGTTGGTGAAGTGGGCCGACTATCAGGACAAGAAAGCAACAAGGGAAGACATTGAGTTGTGGTGGAAGAAAACACCAACGGCCAACGTAGCCATTATCACGGGTGAAATAAGCGGCATATGTGTGGTTGACCATGATTCTTACAAACCAAAGTACTCCGAAGAAATTGCGCTTCAGTATTTTTCCGAAGTCATAATTACCCCAACATCAATGTCCCCTCGGACGGGAACGCATATGTATTTTGAGTGGCCCGGACAGAAAATATCTGGGAAACCTGAAATGGGTGGATTACCCGCAATAGATTTTAGGTGTGACGGAAATTACATTGTCGCCCCACCATCAGTGAACGGTAACAGCAAACCTTACAGTTGGCTTTTGGAATTGGGGCAAACGCCTTTAATGCGTCTCCCAGACGCATATATAGAAATAATAAGTACCTCTAGTATATATAAAAATTCTTTTTATAAGGGGGGATGTAGTGAATTAGGAAACGAGAACGCTACATCAAACTACATTGACTACAAGATACTACAACAGGGAAGCCGGGACGAAGACCTTTTCCATATTGCTAATTGCTTAATTAAAGGTAATTGCGACCCTAAGTTTGCCTACCATGTGCTTGAAATATTAGCACATAATTCTAACCCTCCTTTCCCAGAAAAAGAAATTATAACCAAAATTGAGAGCGCCTTGAATCGTGCTGAACGTCGGGAAAGGAATTTGGCTGACGAAGTTCGGGAATGGTGTTTACTACAAGAAGGCTACTTTTTAACTACAGACATACTACAGACGCTACAAATTACTACAAAGGATGAAAAGAAGAATCTCACCGTAATCCTGACAAGATTAAAAGGTGAAGGAATAATAGAACCTTACGGTGAAAAGAGAGGTTCTTACCGTCTTGTACACAGAGAGACGGCTCAGATGCAGTTTATTGAGGCTCCAGTTGATGAGTTCAATGTCAAACTTAGCTTCGGGATAAATGATGTCTGTAAGATATTCCCAAAGAACATAATAATCGTTGCCGGAACCAAGTCGTCGGGTAAGACCGCCCTCTTGATGAAATGGGCATTGGACAACCAAGATAGGTATCCAGTTGTTTACCTCAATTCCGAAATGGGAGACGAGGAATATTCAGAACGCCTCAAGTCCTTCGGGATAAAACAAGCCTCAGACATAAAAATGTCCTCCTACAACTGCCACAAGAATTTTCATGACTTCATCTCAGACGAACAGAAAATATTCATTATAGACTTCATGGAAGTTCACGACGACTTTGCCCAGATAGCTTCATACATCCGCAAGGTACACGAAAAGCTAAGGCAGGGGATATGTATTATTGCTGTTCAAAAGAAGGTAGGGGCAGCATTTGGGCGTGGTGCAGAGTTTTCGATGGAAAAGTCAAGACTCTATATCAACCTTGATTTCCTACAAGACGAATCGTGTACCAAGCTAACCCTTACTGACGTGAAAACCCCCAGATACAATCTCGGATATGACCACCCAAGAGGGAAATATAAGCGCATCAAGATTTTAGGTGGAAGCAAGATGACTTCTTTAGATGCCGATTGGAGGAGCTAATGAAGAAACCAAGAAAGTTATTCAAGGGCGTTTTTAGTCTGGGAGGGGAAATCATCATCAGACATTTATATGCTGCCAGTAAAGAACAGGCGAGAGTATTTTTTCTCCGAAGAATCGCCAAGGAAAAGAATCTATCGGGGATGGGAGGACTATTCAAAGTGTTTACAGGAGAGAAACCAAACTTTGTAATCGAGGAGGAAACCCCATGAACAAGCTCAAGAGTATTGCCATAGCCATTGTAACCCATTTGCCGGTGTCTCTGATTGTATCCCTGTGTACCTGTGGGAAGTTTATGGGGATTAAGAGAGGCTACGGGGTCTATGGGATAAGTCATGGGCTGTGTAGGGGATGCTACGAAACGGAAATAGCGAAGGTGAGGGCTATCGGATGAGCAAGGGACACGGATGGAATGAGGCGATACAGGAAATAACTAAAGAATGGGAACCTGATTATGACGGTGCAAAACAAGCTCTGGATATGGCCCGTTCCATTATGAACGACAGGTTCAAGGGAATCAATGAAGCCGAGGCCATTGCTTATGCACGGGGGTTCGCTCATGGGATGGCCGTGTCTGGACGCAACGGACAGGATGCTCGGATAACAATGGAGTACGAGAGACTTAAACATCCCATTCTTGATGCAGGGTGTTCATACATGGGCCATGCGCTGATAGAGTCGGTTTGTCTGGAAGAGATGGGGGTTAAGAAATCATGACACGAGACAGGTTCTTAGAGAGGCAGGTGGAGAAGTTGACAGACGAACGGGACAGCTTCCACAACGGACAGATGCAGCTACAGGCGATAAATAGTGGGCTACAAGATTCAATAGCCAAGTACGCCGCCGAGAGGAAAGTGCTGAGGGAACTGGTGGACGGGGCAATGGACGTGGTTGAAATATTCCCGGTTACGTTCCCGGCTCAAAAGGAATGGAAAGCTGATTGGCTTAGAAAGGCCAGAGAGATATTCCACGTAAATGGAAAGGAGGAGGGGAAATGGCAAAAGTAACAATCATAATCAGCGACAAAAGAAAAATCGGGGATGTTCAAATCAGCATGGAAAGTGACCCTGTGTGGGACGTTTCGGGGGCAGAGACTAACACCCCGGCGCAAATGGCAGGGATAGAATTTTTGACATGGTTGAAAGAAAAGCAAGCAGAAAGAAATGGATAAGGAGGAGGGGAAATGGAAGACAAGCAAGAGTTGATATGGGTTAGCAAAGAAATGGCCGAAAAGTGGGAATCAATGACGGCCAAGCAGACCACCAGAGACGAGCAAGAAAAAGTCCTCAATGATTACATGGAAACCGTCTTAGTCAAGGTAAGAGAGGAATACAAATCTAATCTCGAAAGCCTTGAGGAAGATGCGTTGGTATTCACTGGCCTTATGCTGAAAGTTAAACAGGCTTTTGGGAAGGCAAAAGATGAACACCTGAACGCTTCCTATGAGTTGTGGGAAAAGTTTGAGGCTGACATCCCATCGGTTACGAAGAAGACCGAAGCAATAATTAAGGTATTGAAGCCCTTGAAAGACGAATTGACTGAAATCAACGGCTTAATCGGAAAGATCAGCGTTTGGGAGATCGACAAACTTACACAGGCCGTTGGTTGTTTGGCTGATACGTATGGAAGAAACAAGGAAATGGTGGAGTTTTTAGTTAAGAATTTCGCCCCTGCTGTTTCCAATACAAATGGAAAGGAAACCGAATGAAAATCCTGTGCGCCTGTGACCGTAAGGAATGTGGTTCTGGACATAGCGGCCCTTGTCTCGCCGCCCATCCAGAGAAATGTGTCGCCAAGTACATCGAACCCCCCAAGACAGTACGTAAACCCAAGAAGGTTAAACGAGAAGAATATTATGAAGAGGAGGTTGAGGAATGGAAGTTATAGCCAAAAACAGGAGGAGGTATGAGACAGCTTATGCAGCTTGTTAAGTTTGAGAGCTTAGAAGAGATAGCCAACGAAGTACGGAACCTGATGTCAGAGGCCCGGATATTCGGGACAAAACGTCTGCTCATGGTGGGCAAAATTTTGAAGCCGGTGAAAGAAGATAATCGCTTCTTGGAAGATGGGTTTAGCAGCTTCGAGGAGTGGAGCTTTCAAACCTTCGGCTGGAAGAAATCGGCAGCGTACCAAAGTATCCAAGCCTATGACCGCTATGTTGAAATCATGGCCCAAGACCCCGCATTGCTCGACGTATTTCCAACAAGAGCCGTGCAACTTCTCCCACTGGTGTCAACAGACGAAGATACCATTGAGTGCCTACATGCTGCTAAAGAACTGAATGACCCGGACTGGAAGGTGTTCCTGAGAAGCAGAAAGGGGCAGGTTATCCCGGATAATTGTCCTCATCCCCCAGAGAAGCAACAGCATCTATGCAAATGCACCCTCTGCAACAAGACGTACAAAGTACAGGACGACGTTACACCAGAAGCACCCCCTGACGCTCAGAATGACGCTACAGTGAAATATACGGTGCATGGATGAGAGTATTGGTGGCCTGTGAATTTTCGGGAATAGTCAGAGAGGCTTTCAAGGCTAAAGGTCACGATGCTTGGTCTTGTGATTTATTGCCTACGGAGATTCCCGGCAATCACTATCAAGGCGATGTTATGGATATTCTTAATAATGGTTGGGATTTAATGATAGCGCATCCGCCATGTACACATTTAGCCGTTAGTGGGGCACGGTGGTTTAAGAATAAAGTCCGGGAGCAATTAGCGGCGGTACAGTTCTTCAACTGCTTCATCTATTGTCAAATCCCCCGAAAAGCTATCGAAAATCCTATCGGCATTATGAGCAGGATATACGGTAAGCCTCAGCAGATTATCCAGCCGTGGCAATTCGGACATGGGGAAACAAAGGCAACTTGTCTATGGCTGAAGAACTTACCGAAATTAGAACCGACAAACATCGTTGAAGGTAGAGAAGCAAAAGTGCATCGTTGTCCGCCTGGACCTGACCGATGGAAAATCAGGAGCCGGACGTACCAGGGGATAGCTGATGCAATGGCTAATCAGTGGGGATGAATTTAGACAGTTAGGCTCACAGAATAGGGGCAAGGTTCGATGAAAGACAAAATTGTAAGGAACGGTTCACCAGAAGGTAAAAAGCCAGCCAAGGCGAAGAAGGTTTCCACTCAGATGGAACGGAAACGGCTCGTCGAGGAATTAGACGGCTTAGCCTCTCAACTTTGCCGCCTTCAATGGCATATGCGCTGCGGGATGTGTGGTGGCGAAGGTTCCCAGACTCACCATTTCTTCACGAAGAGGGCGCATGGTTCGACAAGATGGAATGATGACGGGCTTATCTGGTTAGATTTTGGATGCCATATCTACAAGGTTCACGGGAAGGGCGACACCGAAACCATACGGGACGCTATCATAAATCGGATAGGACAGGAGAGGTTCGACGCTTTAAAACGAGAGGCCCAGACAATCAGGAAGTACACGATGGATGATTTAAGGGCCATCAAAGCAAGGCTTATCAAGGATCGGCAGGACTTGATTTGCAGACAAGCAGAGGAACTATTTTGATGTACTGGTTTACGAGCGACGAACATTTTAACCATGAGAATATTATTACCAAGTTTGTGTTTCGTCCCTTTAAGAATGTCGAACATATGAACGAGGAAATAATTAAGCGGCACAATTCACGGGTGCAGACTAATCATACAGTCTTTCATCTTGGCGACTTCAAGGTTTCCTCTCAAGGCCCCAATACCCATGAACTAATCAAGCGGCTAAATGGTTATCACGTTTTCATCCGGGGAAACCACGATAAGAACAACGGGTTAAATACGCCGCTTCGCCATTGCGTTATTGAGGCATACGGAAAGCGGATAGTCTTGGTTCACAAACCAGAGGATGCAGAGGTCATTATGGCAGGTGGCGGTATAGAAATGGCTTTTGTCGGGCATGTCCACGATCTTTGGAAGTTTAACGGGAACATGGTGAATGTCGGTGTTGACCAATGGGACTTTTACCCTGTCGATGCCAAACAGATATTGAAAGCATACAAGAAACGGTAGGGGGAGAGAGTGAAAGGAATTATTGTCAAACGTAAGATCGCCAGGAGCAGAGTTTAGAGAGAAGGCGGGGTGGACCTGGGTGACGTGTCCCAGATGCCGCAAGCCGTGGCATTATCATGGTGTGATCGACAGAGCTAAAAGGCTATTTTGTAGGTCGTGTAAAATGTGCGTCGAGAGCCAAAACGTCATTATGCCAGAGGACGATCCAAATTATCAACGTAGGCTAAGGGGAGGAGGGAACTGAGATGGAAGCTGTAAGCGGTACGTATCCATGTGAGGGGTGCAATCAGTACCTTCAACAGTGTCGGGGATGTGAGTGTAACACGTCAGCGCCGGGGCGGTTCGATACTGTTGAAAGTATCTTCGTCAAAGGGTGGCATGTGAGAAATTCCACGCAAATGGAAAAGGTGAAGATATGACCTATCCCTATATTTACTTGTGGCGCAACAATCTAAAGCGCCTCACGCTCTACGGACTCCTTTTTAGTGTGCTGATTAGGGGCCGGGCGAATAGCGCCCTTGTGGAATTTGAGAATGGGCAGAGGGAAGTTATAAGCAGGAACGCAATAAGAAAGGTGAAGTCATGAACGAGTTTGATAAAGATAGGATCGGAACCGGAACAAAGGAATGGGCAGAGGTGACAGAGAATATCCAGAAGGGATGTCAAAATAACTGCCTATATTGTTACGCTGCCCGTAGTTCCCACCGATTCGGCCATAAAGATCGTTCCGAATGGCACAAGGAAGAATTGACGAAACGGGCCGACATGAAATCCTATCCAGCAAGAGGCGGTGTCGTCATGTTTCCGTCAAGTCACGACATAACCCCTTTCAACCTTGAGGCATATATTCGGGTTGCAAAGTTGATCCTCAAAAAAGGGAATAGCCTGCTTATCGTCTCAAAGCCTCGCCTTAGCTGTATAAGCGCCCTGCTCGAAGACCTTGCGCCCTGGAAAGATCAGATCCTTTTCCGGTTCACCATAGGCAGCATGAACGATGCAACGTGCTCATTTTGGGAGCCGGGAGCACCGGAACCGATGGAGCGACTTTCGTGTCTGCGGGATGCGTATGAAGCGGGATACAAAACGTCTGTATCCATTGAGCCGATTCTTGGCGGGATATATAACGCTCGTGAAGTCGTTAAGCATTGTGATGAATGGGTTACGGATACAATCTGGATCGGCAAAATGAACAAACTTCGCCTTCGTTCTTACGGTGTGCCGGATAACGCGATTAAGCAAAATGAACTATTGCAACAAGATGCGGAAATCATGAGACTCTATTCATTTCTTAAGGATGAACCGAAGATCAGATGGAAGGACAGTATCAAGATGGTTGTCGCAAATTCCAACCAAGTGGAAAGGGAGAAGTCATGAAAGGATGGTCTAAAGATAAGGTTTACCGCAAAGTCGGAGAGGGCAAGCGCACCCGGTACGTTGACATTGGGAATGAGTGGTGTGGATTCCCGGCTGATGGGTTCTGGTACGTCTCTAAAGACAGGTGTTCCATGACGTGCCTCTTACCAGACGGTGAGATTCCCCCACCACCTTTCGGTGCTCTATTCGTAAGGGCGCATATTGATGATGCAGTTAAGCACGTACAGGATATGGCACACAAGAAGGGCGCATATTCGCTTTACGATGCAGTAAAATGGACATGCGACTACCTAACCAGCATAGCAAATAAGGAGAAAACGAAATGATTACGATTGACCAGTACGCAACATTGGACATCCAAGAGGGCAAAGGCAATTACGCCGGGACGTACTCACTGCTTGAGGGATGGATAGGAAGAGAAGGGGATTTCAAAGTCAATTTCTGCAAGCGAGAGTTTGGCAAGGAGAAGGTTGAGAAGAATGTTCCCGTGGGTGTCAAACTCGGATCACCGGCAAAGATTGTTGAGGTAGGATTGTGGCTCTTAAAGACGGCAACCGGAAAAGATTATGCGCCAGTTGGTGAAATGATTGACGATGATGTGCCTTTTTAAAGGAGGGACAATGATTGATTACCATTCAAAGCTATATTGCCCTGACTATGTGCGCGAACGGGTAAAACATATCCCCATAGCTGAAAAACTCGCCAATACCCTACACGGCCCCAAGTGTTTCAGTCTCAAGGACAAGGAAAGGGAAGCATGGTCTAAGGCGTGGAATACCTGTTTCCTTGAGGACGTTGAAAGAAGGTACAGAGGGAAGGCGTGAGTCGCCGCTTCCTTGCCTTATGCCTCCTGGTTGCCCTGCTTGACATATGTACTGTCTGGTTGTGCGTCAATCCTCCCGGTGAGGCTTCCGCAAAGGCGTTCACTTCCCATTTAGCTAAGAGGTGGGCAGTTGATAGACATGAGTTTCACGGGATAGAGGTAAGCAAGGGCGACAAGGTGACAGGGGAATCATGGTTCTATAACCAGAGAGGGCAGAGGTGTAAACTTTGACTAAGGTGCAATCTGTGA
>Ga0265294_10005758_pt1 | contig 15063 bp, 7 predicted proteins | sample MunlanPumphouse3_FD_192504 | JGI IMG/M metagenome (GOLD analysis project Ga0265294, IMG submission 192504) | Groundwater microbial communities from a municipal landfill in Southern Ontario, Canada - Pumphouse #3 | ecosystem: Environmental > Aquatic > Deep subsurface > Groundwater | place... | reverse complement strand
GGGGTCCTGCTGGACCATTTTGATCGTCTGGAGGAGTGTTTCGTCCCACGCTTCGGGTGGTTTTTCGGGAAGTTTGTTCATGGTGCGACCGGCCAAATACTAATTTGATACATTTTAGTATTTGATGAGGATTTCGATCCGGCGATCCGGGAAATACTAATTTCACATATTTTAGTAATTGGTTAGTAGTTCGTGGTGGGGGAGACGGGGGCGATCCTGGTGCGGGAGGGGGTGGAGGAGGTGCTCCAGGTCCCGGCGGGTTCATCGGGGGTGCCGGTGAACGGTCCTGCAGGAGTGTGCGACGATGAAAAATGTTGATATGAAGGTGGAGGGGGATTGGCTGGTGATCACGGTCGATCTCTCGCGGGAGTTCGGGGCGTCGAAGTCAGGGAAGTCGATCACGATCGCCTCGACGGATGGGAATGTGTCGGTGCCGGGGAGGGAGGAGGTGAAGATCGGGGTGAATGTTTACAGGAAGAAGTGAGGGGGCCAATTTTATGGGGTGGGGGGGATCTCGGCCCTCAACTCCGGCAAGGCCCACCCAGTGTGGCGATCATCTCCGCTTCCAAGCAACCATCTCTCGGTTCAACTTGATAGGCACGGCCACACTAACATCACAGAGTTCTACCATCACGGTCCCCTGCCCCCGATTAATTCCCTTTACACGAGCCTTTGCCCCTGCAAGGTTCCCACCGACAATTGAAACGATCTCATTCATACCAGGATATTGGACGGCTTTTTCAGCAAGCCCGAAGTGATATAATATATCTGCACATGCATCCCCGTCCACGACAGGGTGGGTGACATAAGGCTCCCCATTCCGCGAGATCATCACTTCAATTCTGTTGGACTTTAAAATCTCAGAAGCCTTCTGTACAACATGGATCTCTTCTGGTTTTTTCAGTCGGATGGCAAGGACATTTTTCTTTGACCGTATAAACTCGGCAGGATCTGTACCTGGCATCGGTTTTCTGATCTGGGGATAACCCGCTGCTTCAAACGGGCCCAGGATACGGTCTTCAATGATATCGATAACGACTCCAACGTCCCCCTTTTTGATGTCATAACCTGTATCAATCCCTTTTTCGACTTGATTGAGATACAACCCTTTTCGGGTGACCATCTCAAGCGCCTCTGCTCTGCAGGGTATGAGGAAGCACTTATCGACTGTAAATACAGTGTTTGGCAGAATAAAAGGTGAGAGGTCAATCGGCAGTCCAGCAACCATGCAATCGTCGAGGGGAGGGGGGCAGGGTATCTCCCTGTTGCTGAGGAGATGTTTTGTCACGGCCATAGCATATTGGGCCGAGGTATCGTCGCGTGCCAGAGATGCTGCCTGCTTAAATAAATCGAAGGCTTCTTTTTCTTTTTTCAAGTGGAGTGCAGCAATCCCCTGTATCATGAGAGGTTCTCGCTCCTGCAGTCTCTCAGATGCGAGACATTTGATAAATAGATCCTGAGCATTTTTTGTTTCTTTCAACTGGAGGAGCGTCTGACCCCTATAGAATGTACTTGTGAGAGAGGGGCCGACAAGGCTCTCCACGTGCATAAATAAGGATAGTGCGCCCTTATAGTCCCCTTGTTTGTAGAGAGAGGTGCCCGCCTCGAGGGTGGCACTGGCCTCAGCTGCAGCTCTCCTCTCCTGGCAAGTGGTCACCGAGTAGAATACCAGCCGCTCAGAACCGCCGTCACTGGCTCCCACAACAAAATTACGCCCATCAGGGAATAGTTGCGCGTTTCGAACGATCAGCGGTGATCCTGAAGGGGCGGCCAGACTTCCATCCCAGATGATCGTGTCCTTTTGCATCAGGATGCACCGATCAGATGACCAGAGAAGGGCCATCTCACCATTTTTAGAATAAGATATACCCTCTGGCGGCTCATCGAGATCGAGAGAGAGAGCAGGATTGCTTTTTTTGCAATCAAAAATCAGAACCTTTCCATCTCCGTATCCTGCGATGCAATTCTGTCCGTCGAGCGAAAGAGCAAGGGATTGGAGAGGTGCAGAATGATGATACTCCCAACAGATCTCACCAGAGGGAGAGATGGCGGCGAGGTCCCCTCCATTGCATCCTGCAAAGATGAGATCCTCCCGAGCAGAGATTGAGAGAGCATCGACAGAAGATCCAAGTGTGCATCTCCAGATATTCTCTCCTTTTGTATTATAGGCAAAGATCGTCCCGTCTTCACACCCGGCAAGAACAAATGCACCTGAACCTCCTAAAGTGACAGATCTGAGAGTTGAGGTGTTGTATTTTTTCATCCATTCTGTATGTACGACACCATCGAAGGGATTGGGCTCAAGAAAAGAGAGTGTGGAGTTGTCTGATGCGACAACAATGTATGGCGCTTTATCTGCCATACATACCGATCTCATTGGACTGTTCATCATCCAGTTGATAGAAACATACCAGGTGTCAGGCAATTCTTGTGCTTCGAGGAGCTGGAGAGCATATCGATCATTTCTGTCCTTTGAGATTATCGCCATCTGGCGCCCTGATGAAGAAAGGGAGATATCAATGACTTTTTTTCCAAGCGCAAAATGATTGAGTGCATGAACCTCGCTATTATATTCTCTTCTCAGTGAGTTCATTTCATATCGTATAGGTGCATATCTGTTATAGACTTTAACAATCATCTTTTGAACTCAGATGGCTGTTACGGACAAGAATAGCAATTTTAAAAACGATACGCAAGAACGAGGCCCCCCGGATGTTTAATGTTAAATGGGACGCGGAGACCAATGGCGTTATCCTGACCTCTGAAGAGGGGGCCGTAAACTCTCCGGTTCGTCCGGTATTTTTTGAAGAACTGGATCTCTTACGTTTTGAGGATCAGGGCTTCACCTATCCGCGAGTCAAAGAGCCAATACTCTGGGCTGCTGGAAGGGCATATTATTATCGAGGGGAGAAGATCGCCAATGCCAAGGGTGGAGGGTTCTATGAGGAGGTCACACTGGAGGTGTTCTCAGATCCTCAGCACCTCGATCCGGTCGATGTCGAAGCCGTCCTCAAGAAGAATGAGGCGAAGATCAATCTCTACTCTCACGATTCCATCGATTTCATCCGCTCGACCGTGGAGAAATACAAAGATAAGGTCGATATTGTCACGGTCTCGTTCAGTGGCGGGAAAGACTCTATTGTAGTTGCGGATTTGGTGAAGAGATCATTAGAGTCTAATAATTTCATCGTAGTTTTTTCTGATACCACATTGGAAAGCCCAATGACTTATGACTTTGTTGAGCAATACATCCATGATAATCCAAAATTAAAGATTTTATGTGCAAAATATCCGATTTCACAGCATGAAATGTGGGGGAAATTCGGACCGCCAAGCCGTATGAATCGTTGGTGCCATACGGTCTATAAAACGGCTTCAATTCGGAAATTAATAAAGGAATATCTCAATCTAGATTCTCCAAGAGTTTTATTGATCGATGGGATCAGATCAGAAGAAAGCGCTCGCAGAAGCAAATATGACAATATTAATTTCGGAACTAAAGATATGCTTCAAGTAAACATAAGTCCAATTCTTCATTGGTCTTCGCTAGAGGTTTTTCTATATATTTTTTATAGACGTTTAAATATTAACAAGATGTATCGCATTGGATACACAAGAGTAGGATGTATAATCTGTCCCTACTCCTCAAAATGGGGCGAATTCCTCTCGTACAAACTTTTCAATGATGAAATCTCACCATACTTGGAGATATTGAGGAACAACGCAACATACGCTGGTATAACCGATATAAATAAGTATATTGCAGACGGGGGGTGGAAATCTCGCAGTGGAGGGGCGGATTTAGAATTCGGGGGGAACAGAACAGAGTGCATAATTAAAAATGATAATATAGAAATCTCACTGCAAAAAAACACTCAGGATTTTTGGCAATGGATCCAAACACTTGGGCCTGTCGTAAAAAAGAGAGAGAAGTGTCAAATAGAGTATACAGGAGAGATATATCCAATTAGCCAGAAAATATCCAAAAACAAAATACTGTATACCGTAGAAAATGCAAATGACAATATTAAACTCATTCAATTGCTAAAGAGGATAGCATACAAAACAGAATATTGTATAAGGTGCCAGGCATGTGAAGCGGTATGTCCCACAGGAGCACTAATTATTGATGAATCAATTAAATTGGACTCAGAAAAGTGCACAAATTGTGGCAACTGCATAAATTACGTTGAAAAAGGATGTTGGGTTGCAAAATCCATTACTTATGTAGGGTATCAGATGGTGAAAAAAATGGACACTGGCAAAAAGGGTATCAACAGGTACCAAGGATTTGGACTGGATAAGGATTGGATAAACAAACATCTCTCAGGCAATGACTGGAAAAATGATGGTTCCTTAGGGAATTGTAAGGTACAAAGTTTCAAGAGTTGGCTCATGGACGCCGGGTTGTATGATAATGACAATTCTGAACTTTGTGAGTTATTTATTCAACACTCAGATGTAAACGATCTCTTCATGTGGAGCGTAATCTGGAATAATCTTGCAGAAAATGCTCCACTTATATCTTGGTATACGTTATATGTACCCAGAGGAGCCTATTCAAAGAACGATCTGAAGAACCTTCTTGCCAAGTATAGAGAAGAAGAAATTTCAAACCGTACGGATACTAATGCCATAGCCTCGCTCACCCGAACATTTACAGAGTCACCCATAGGAGAAGCCCTTGGTCAGGGAGTGGAGATAAAAAAGGGTAGGGAGAAGATATACAATAAAGTTGGAGCAGAGGATATCCCGGACATGGCTGTGCTGTACTCAGTCTATCGTTATGCTGAGCGAAACAACCGCAGACGCCTTGTAGCAAGCGAGTTTATAAAGAATAAAGAGGTGTCGCCCCACACCGCATTCTGCATGGACTATGCAGCGATAAAAAATGCTCTAACAAGGGTGGCGGCAAAATATCCAGACCTCCTATACTTAGAGTTTTCAGGAAACCTAGACAACATTATTCTTTCAGACTCTTGTTCATCGCTGGATGTTGTGAAAAGGTACCTGGAAAACAAATAACCACTTTTATTCAAGAAAATTCTCGTTTAATCAATCATGATAAGTGGAATCGACCGATATCGGACGTTCGGGATGCGGCAGGAGTGGCTCCACCTCTTTATGCAGAAAGGAGAGGGATGGGCAGATAACTCGCCGCTCGGGAACCGTCAGGTACAGGGATTTCGAAACTGGCTGATCGATGCTGGACTGTGGGAGCAGGAAAGACCAACCCCTCTTGGAGAAGCCGTCATCAGGCAGAGAAACCCCGGAGACCACCACCTCTGGCGAATCCTCTGGGCCTGCCTCTCATACGGCTCCCCGCTGATCAGGTGGTACGCCTACTCCATCCCGAATGGTTCATACACGATAAAAGATCTCACAGAGATGCTTGCGCTGATGAGGGGGAGAGCAGGACCAAATCGTACAGACGTCAACGCCATCAGCGCCCTTACCAACACACTCAAGACCACCCCACTCGGAGAGGCCCTCGGCGTCGGGAGAGTCAGCACAGAGGGAGGGGAGAAGATCATCACCAAGTCCATAGCAGGTGAGAAGATCCCCCCTCTTGCTCTCATCGGAGCGATTGCACTCTACCTGAGATCCCACAATCTTGACGAAACCTCAGTCCAGTCCATGTTATGGTCAAACCCCATCTCTCCCTGCCGATTATTCCAGATCTCTGACGCTATATTCCCCCTGCTCTGCAGATCCTCTGCCCAGGCCCACCCAGAGTATATATCCATTCACTCGATAACTGGCTCAGAAATAATACGATTAAATGATAAAACAACAATTGAAAACATTTTTTTGGCACAATATATTTCAAAATAGAGATAAAAGTATAGCAAATCATTTATTGGAGTTTTATCGTATGATGTAAATATGGAACTCTCAGAATGTTATTCTGACTACATACATCTCGATAAAAATTTCAAAGAGGTCTTCAACCTCGAAGACGACACCAAAAAGGGTCATCTCTGGACCCGCTTCATTTTTACCAATCACTTCAAAAAAATGCTGGAAGACATCTCGTTCATCTTCTCTGACGAGCGGGTGAATGAGAGAAAAGGCATCCTCCTCACCGGGAAATATGGTGTTGGCAAATCCCATGCCACTGCCGTTCTCAGCCACCTCCTCTGGGATGACCCCAATGACATCCAGAGCATTCTTTTGGACGCCAAGGACAGAATGGAAGAGACAGGGAGTGTCCTGTATCTTTTTCGCCAGGAAAAACGCTACTTCCCGGTGATCCTCTCTGCGCAGGACTCCGGCAGGGTCGAGGATACAAAATCCTTCGAATACTCCCTCCAGATCGCCCTGGAAGCCTCACTCAAGAGAGAGGGTTACCTCGAGAAGATCAGTTCGAGCACCGAATTTCAGAAATACTCCCTCTGGCTCCAGCAGATGCGCGATGACCCGGAAAGACGCGGGCTCCTTGACATCATCGATGGCGAGATCCAGAAGGGCACCGCATTTGCTGACATAGACGAACTCATAGAGGCACTGGATGACCGAGATATCGATGCCCTTAAACTCATACAGGACTTTTTCAAAAAATACGATATACCCCCGCCGCGCCACTGCGACACCCTTGGATACTATGAGAGCGTCCTTGCTGATCTCAAAAAGTGCGATCCGACCATTCAGGGGATTGTCATCTACTGGGACGAGTTTACAACAGTCTTCAATGCGGCCGGGAAGTTCCGTGATGCAAACCTCATCGATCGAATCCAGACCTGGGCTGAGAAGGCACAGTTAGGGATCTATCTATTCCTGGTCAGCCACCTCAGCCCGGAGGCGCTCAGAGGGCGCTACCAGCTGCTGGAAGACGCACTCGCCAAGATCGATGATCGGCTCTGCGTGACAGATATCAGGATGGACAAGAAAACCACCTACCATCTCATCGCCGAGTCCCTCCGCGTCAACGATCGCCAGGCACTCGCCCTTTTCCTCTCCCGTCTTGGTTTTTCAGCAGGCGAATATGCCAACCTCCAGATCCTGGGCAGACAGATCTTTGGCGATGCCTTCCAGCAGGACGAACAGGACATTAAAAAGACCATCCCCCTCCACCTCTACTCTGTCTATGTGGCAGCGAAGATCGCCGATCTCGTTGGATCTGCAGAGCGGAGCATCTTCTCATTGATCCACTCAGATGCCCATGAGACCACCCCATATGGAGAGAAGATCGGCTTCAAGTACTTCCTCGATCACGAGCCTTCTGAAAAAAAGGTCACGTGGTACACACTCGATCGGGTCTTTGACTTCTTCTTCGAAGACCTGGCCGCACACGAGTTCGATCCCGTCGCTGACTCAAACATTATCAAACCGATCAACGCATTCAAGCAGTATTACCCGATCGCCCAGCAGATCGGAGATGACGGTGTCCGCGTCTTCAAGGCCCTCGCACTGCTGGAAATGTTGTATGCAAGTACAAATGACGCCCCTCTTATCCCCACGCTCAAAAACCTGAAAAATGCCTTTGCAATGACCGAGATCTCCAATGTAAAAGAGATACTCGACAGAATGATAGAAAAACCGATTATCATCTCATATGAGGATGAGCAGAGCGGAGGCACTATCTATAAAACAGTCTACGGTGGCTATGACGACGAGGAAAGGAATAGGCTAAAGAAAGACCTCAAAGATATTCATGCCTTCGAGAAATTCATAGCTGACAATAAGAAAGAAATTCTCAAAAAAATCAAAGAGCAGATCACCGATGCCCCACGCATCGCATCAGACAATTGTAATATCACCATCCTGCCGGCAGAGAATATCCCCAAGAGAAAAGAGATCAAGGATCTTGACGTTGATAAAAAACTGAATCTCATCGTATGCATCCCTGAAACACCAAAAGAATTCGACCGCACCCGCCAGGACCTTCTCAACCTTTCCAGGAGCCATAAAAATGTCATCTTTGCCCTCTATGAAGGGAGTTTCGCCAAGAGGTACGACCGATGGCTCAGTGCTCGCGCTCTGAGCTTGCTTGGGCAGAAGCGTTCAAACCGCTCTATGATCGCAGAGGCGCAAAAGGAAGAGAAATCCGAGATAAAAAAACTCCTGGATGATCTAAATCGTGTTAACATCTTCTTCAGAGGAGAATCGATAACTAAACCCAACGGATTCGGGAATGAAACTTCAAAATATATTGAGCAGATCTATCCTCTGGGTTTTGATCACCTAAAATATGATCAGTTCTGGGGCTCGCCAAAGAAAAATAGCGCCGAAATTGCAGTATTCTATGGAGAAGCAAATGCTCGTCAAAATATTGAACGGAACAACACCTACTATGTCAAGAAGATCATAGAACTCTTCAAAGATAAAAGAAACAATACTCTTGTCGGCGAAACACTGCGCTTAAAAGAAGATGAGGATTATACCCTAAATTCCCCACTCTACACCATAGTCACAAAGATCCGGAACCACATCCAGAAAAACAATGGGAAATGGCTATCTATCAGGGGCCTGATCGAGGACCTCGACCTCGAAGTGCCCCCCTATGGTCTCTGCGGCTGGATCGAATCGTTGATCCTCACCTATGCCCTTGCCGAATTTATCGAAGAGGGCAGACTCGAGGTGATGGCAGGGAACCAGACCCCAACAAAAGATACAGCAAAGATCATTGAAGCAATCAATGCCGCAACGAAGAAGGACCAGAAAGATAGTCAGATCCGGTACGGCCGCATAATCGAGAATAAGACAGCAAAAAAACTGATAGAGATCCTCGATCTTGACATAGACAAAAAATCCCCCCTCCCCACTGTCCTCTTTAAGATCAGAGAAAAGATCAACACCGTCTATGGCCTCCCCATCTGGACCATCCCCCTGGCACTGAATAAGGAGGAGCAACAGGACTATGAAAAAGTGATTGATCCCCTCAACCGCTTGCTCCTCAGCGACGACAAAGAGTACTCAGAAGAACTCCTCAACGAAGTGATGGATCAGATCACAGAGACCGAACGCAAGCATTCAAAAAAGATCTGGAATACCCTATTCACTCAAGAGACGCTAAGAAAAGGTTTCAAAGAGTATGTCTATGGCTACTACCCCCGCCTTCTGAATGTCTATCCAGAAGATGAGAGTCTAATCAAAGTCGTTTATAAAGAAGTGAAACCAGACCCCTGGACCTGGGAAAAGAGCCAGATCTCAGATGTGCTCGCGCAACTTAACAGGACCACAGACCCCCCAGAACAACCCCGCAACGTGCACATCTCTCGAGACGCTGAAGGCGTCCATATCGTATGGGACTCCCCCTCAGTTGACGCACCACAGCCCGACAGCTATGACATCCTGCGCTCTGAAGACCCTGAACAGCAATGCACATTCCTCAAACGGATCGATGCGACGACCACCAGATATTGCGACCAGACCACCAGACCTGGACAGACCTACGCATACCAGATCTTCGCCCGCAACGCTGCAGGAGAAAGCAGAGCAAGTGAGACTGTCAGGCAAAAAATTCTCCTCCCGGCCCCTCAACTCGCCCTCTCAGTTCATTCGGAGGACAACTCCATAACAATCTCCTGGGAAACCCCATCCCACCCAGAACAATACGGGATCGTCGAATACGAGATCCATGCCGGAGAATTACCAAACAGTCTCAGTAAGGTTGCCTGGCTGCAAGCAGATGCCACATCCTACCAGAATTATGACGTAAAACCCGGAAAAACATATTATTTCCAGGTCATCACCAAAAACTCCGATGGAGAGAGAGGAAAAGGCCAGATATCAAAGCCCGTCCGCATCAGAGCAAACGAACCCCCACAAAAACCACGCGAAGTTAAAGCCCTCATCTCCCCTGACGGCGTTGAGATCACCTGGGCGCATCCGGAGAGCGGAATCGCATCAGTCGATGAATACTGCATCTACAGAGAAGACGAATCCGGCAACGTCGCACTGAGATATAACGGAACACCCAGAGACACACGCTTTACCGACAAAGATCTTTGCCCAGGGATCTACACATACTCGGTCATGGCCAGGAACAAGGCCGGTGAGAGTGAATGGGCAGAAACAGCAGCGGTACAGATCTTCCCTGAAATACCCCCGCTCAGCCTGACCGTCGAGGACAAAGGGGGCAAAGCCCACCTCCATTGGGACCTCCTGGAAGAGAACTACGGCATCGTGAGGTATCAGATTTACAGAGGAGAGACGCCCAACACCATCAAACCCCTCCGCTCATGTGGTACAGATGAAGATACATTCATTGACGAGAGCGTACGACCAGGCCACACCTACTACTACGAACTCGCTGCCACCAATAAAGCACAAGCCACCAGAAAAACAGATACTCCATTAAAATTCGCACCAAACCTCTCGATCAACATCACGAAATGGGAGGATGAGACCCGAGAGTTTGTAAAATCAAATCCAGAACTATTCATCTCGCAACTGATGACAGTCCTCAAACATATCTCCAACGGAAATGGAACCAGTGCGTCAAAAGAGCATGAAAAAATTGTAGACCTCTTAGAGTACCTGGAGGGGCTTTCAGATGCAAGAATCTAATATCATCCCCATATCACTCGACGAACTCTTCAAAAGACTGGAGGAGAAATATAACGGCACCACAGAGGGTTACTATACCAGTGCCCGCCGCTATCCCTCCTCCCTCATCTTTTTTGACTCCAAAGGGCAATATAAAAAATTCCTCGATGAAATACACTTTGAAAAACGCGCTATTTCAGCAAGTATCAAAGATCCAGAGAAAGTATCCTGTTACAAAATAAAAAAATGGTTGAAAGACCAGTTTGAAGAGGCGAAAAAAAAGCCTTTAGTTATCCACCCGATAACAGAATACATCCGCCTCTGCTCAGATAAAGACCAATTAAAAATGATAGAGGCGCTCTTTGAACAGATCGTTCAGGCAGAAGGCTCATCTCTTATCATACCAATGCTTGATTACTCAAACAACTACTCACAGTTCCTTCAATCCTTTATTCATCAGGAACGCATGTCAGAGGTATTCTCATGTATTTCAAAGGATGAAGGGGACGACCCGGCAATAGCGTTGATACTCGATCGGACCAGGCGGGTAGACGACAGCAACGCATCAAAGATCACCTCACCTCTCGAATGGCTCAGGCTCTGGGAAACCGGCGCCATTGCATCTCAGAACAAGATCATAATCACTGACGACCGCCTCATCGATGCGATAAAAGTATCAAACTTCTCCGTCCCCAAAGTGGAAAAAATCCCCATCGAAAACGAGAAAGATTACCTCGCACGTTTTTGCCATATCGATCCCTCTGCATTTACCCTGGAACCAACCCCCCAGATCTGGGACTACATTTTCGAGGCACTCTCCCCAGGTGGGCGGAAGAAAACCTGGAAAGAGATCGTCACAAAAATAATCGGGAGTACTGAGAATCTGGAGCAACTGCTCCCTTCCCTCTGGGAAGAAGCGTCTCAAAATAATCCTCACCGCATTATTCAGAGATGGTTCTGGTTAAACGAGGCAAAAAAATACCATTTAAAATCGACATTTCTTGAAATGATAATTCAGGAAGCATCAGAACCAGAGAAACTTCTCGACACTGCATATTTCAAGGGGCTTTCAGATCCAAACATCAGCACTATTGCACTTGAAGAAAGAAGAAATCTGCTTAAATCATTTGAATCCCCTCTATTTCATGTTGGAACGAGCACATTTGAACAGACATTCAATCAATGGATGACTGCACATGAAGACGATCCAGAAAAAGCCATCTTGCATCTTACGGGAATATTCGAATTCGAACAAAAATATCTCCTTAAAACAATGATATCCCTCTTCAAAGAGCAGGGGACCATCTCACAGGATATTTTCAACATTGTCCAACAATGTTGGCCGGCATATGCAGCATATATTGAACCCCTCTTATCATCTCAGGAGACATTTCAGACATCGATCCACGAAAACCTCCCTCTCTTTGCAGACACCTATATGAGAGCGTATGTCTCCTCAAAACTCATCTATGATCAACCGAACAGCGCCCTCAAATCAATGCAAGAGGATTATCTCGCCCAATGGACCGATTTCAAAGCAGCACAGAATATGGGCAAAGTTCTCTCTCATGGGAGTGAATCATTCCAGGAAAATATCAAGTCTACAGGATATCTCTTCCTTGACGGAGTAGGATACGAATGGGGTCGTGTTCTCCAGACACTCTTTGAAAACAGAGGGTGGAACATCGCTCAGGTCCATCCCTTACTCTCACCGCTTCCAAGCGACACAGAGCATTCACCTCTCTCAAATCCCATTGAAACATACCGTGAATTTGATACCCGTCTCCACAAGCGCTATAGTTACCCTGAGACACTCCACGATGAGATCAGGATCCTGGAAGATATTGTTGATGAGATCCACCAGAAGTACCGGGACAGGGCGTCACCGATCTGGGTGGTTTCGGATCATGGATCAACGGTCTTTGCACGCAAAGGCCGGGCATTAAATCTCAAAAATATTTCAAAAGAGCATGGTGGGCGTTTTGGAGTAAATAATTCATCAAAAAAGCTCGGAACTGAAAATGTCTACTGCGTTTCTGACACCAAACACGATCTTGCCGTCTCAATGACCTATGACAACCTCGGCGACACCTGTCCACAGGGCGAGGCACATGGCGGAGGTGTACCAGAAGAGATCCTCGCATGTGCCCTTCTCCTCTATCCCCCAGGCGCTGACATTGCAGAAGAGGAATTCAAGATCTCCCCTGCGAAAACTCAGTACGATGCCATCGAGGATGAGGTAAAAATACAGATTGAGGGCGCATATTGCTCCCCCATCTCAAAAATAGAGGTACGGGTAAATAAAAATCCTCGTTTCACTTCTCCCTGCAATATTGTAAATGGATCAATCTCCATTCCTCTCTCGAAGCTAAAAGAGAAAGGACTTATCGTAGGAGAAAACATTCTTGAAATTACTGTTAATCACGCCAAAAAAGCCACGTGCCAGATAACTTTGGTCTCTGGATCCTCTGACACAGGATTTGATGAACTCTTTAATATGTAAGGTGATTGGGAGAGTAAAAATGACGGAAAATGAGATCAAAACCGAGTCAATCATCTCCAATGATGCTCCGGAAGAACAGAAACACGTAAAAAAACATGAATATGTTCTAACCGAACTGGATAAAAAAATCGTTGATATTTTTCCCGGTGAAGCAGTAAACAAAGAGTTAACCGATAACGAACTCCTCAAGTCACGTGCAGTTCCGACATTCGTATCCGACTGGTTGATATCAAAGTTCTCGAAAAACGGTGAGATGGATGTATACTCACTTCAACGGTTCCTTGACACCTATCTACCTGATAAAAGTAAAGCAGAGGTGATCAAACACCGTCTCATTTACGAAAAAACCCGCGTGAAAATACTCGCCGATTTTCGTGTGACTCCTGATATTAAAAGTGGAGAAGAGCTTCTTGAAATACCAATTCTGGACATCTCCGGAAAAGAAGGGATCGTCAATCCGGCAATCCTCGAATCCTGCCCAGAACTATTGAACGGTGGGACATGGGGCATTGGAGAACTCATCCACGAGACCGATGAGAAAAATAAGAATGGAAAGGTTATCCTCAAGGAATTCACACCATTTAGGCCCTATAAAGTGAATATCGATTACTATCGCAAGGCCCGGAGTTCATTCACCGATATCACCGAATGGATCGATTTTCTCCTAAAAGCAATGGGCTATAACCCTCTCATTTTTGATGGTGTCTCGCAGAAGATGCAGATGCTCTCTCGTCTACTTCCGTTTGTTCAGCCGCGCTTGAACCTGATCGAACTCGCTCCAAAGGGTACGGGAAAATCGTTTGTTTTTGGACGGATCAGCAAATACGGATGGCTGATCAGCGGGGGTTCGATCAGTCGAGCCCAGCTCTTCTATGACATCAGTAAAAAAAAGCATGGGATTATCAGTCGTTTTGATTACGTCGCCCTCGATGAGATTCAGTCTATAAACTTCGGATCAAAGCCGGAAGAGGTCATCGGCGCACTAAAAGGATACCTTGAGTCAGGCGAATACAGAGTATCTGGTGTTCCTGGAGAGTCAGAGGCTGGCTTTATTCTCCTTGGAAACATTCCTATCTCAAGCAAAGGGTTACCAGTAAGTCATAACTACTTTGAGTCTCTGCCCATGTTCATGCATGAAAGCGCTTTCCTCGACCGATTCCACGGATTTATAGAGGGCTGGAAGCTCCCTCGCATCATGGAGGGCAGCACCGGCTATGGTTATGCGCTTAACTCTGAGTTTTTTTCAGAAATTATGCATATGTTACGGAGTGATACCACGCCTGCCGGGGTGGTGAATGCCTACCTTGATATTCCTCCGACTGCGGACAAAAGAGATGCAAAAGCGGTTCAACGGGTTGCAACTGCGTTTCTCAAACTCCTCTACCCCCACGTGCGGTCACCGAAGGACATCAGTCCTGATGATTTTGAGGTCTATTGTTTTGAGCCGGCATACAGGATGCGAGAGATCATCAGAGAACAGCTCCACCGCCTTGATGAAGAGTTTTCAGAAGAGATGCCCCAGATAACAGTGAAAAAATAAGATCAGGGGCTACGAGGCATGGGCGCTATGACCTGCCCCTTCTGCACCCCCGACCCCTCAGAGGTCGTCCTCAAAAACGACCTCTGCTATGCCAGGTACGACCGCTACCCGGTGAACCCCGGCCACCTGCTGATCATCCCGTTCAGGCATTTCCCTGACCTCTTCGACGCCACCGGGGAGGAGGAGGCCGCCCTCCTCGCCCTGGTCAGGGAGGCGAAACGGCATCTCGACCGCGAGTTCAGCCCCGACGGCTACAACCTCGGCGTGAATGTCGGCGAGGCAGCCGGGCAGACGGTGATGCACCTGCACATCCACCTGATCCCCCGGTACCGGGGGGATATCGAGAACCCGCGGGGCGGCGTGCGGGGGGTTATCCCGGAGAGGAGGGTGTATTGAGGAGAGAGGGGAGAGTATATGCCCTGCGCCATGCGGTGTTTGGGATCAAAAAAATCCATACTTTTTATGGGCCTGCTCGATCGACATCACCGCGAGGATCAGCACTTCTTTTTCCGGTTCGTGAATGCGGTAA
>Ga0265294_10005757_pt1 | contig 15065 bp, 18 predicted proteins | sample MunlanPumphouse3_FD_192504 | JGI IMG/M metagenome (GOLD analysis project Ga0265294, IMG submission 192504) | Groundwater microbial communities from a municipal landfill in Southern Ontario, Canada - Pumphouse #3 | ecosystem: Environmental > Aquatic > Deep subsurface > Groundwater | place... | reverse complement strand
TCTTCCGGCAGGGCAAGGCGATCATCCCGGAGGGGAGCACCGTCATCGAGGTGGATGACGAGGTGTTTTTCATCGCGGCCAGAAAGAATATCCGGGCGGTGATGAGCGAGCTGCGCAAAGTGGACCGACCCAACAAGCGCGTGATCCTTGCCGGCGGCGGCAACATCGGCAAGCGCTTGGCTGCGGCCCTGGAGCACAACTATCAAGTCAAGATCATCGAGCACAATCGGGAGCGCACCCGCGCCCTTTCCGAAGATCTGAACAGAACCATCGTGCTGCATGGCGACGCGGCGGACGAGGAATTGCTGCTCGAAGAGAACATCGAGAACACCGACGTGTTCTGCGCCCTCACCAATGACGACGAGGCCAACATCCTCTCCGCCATGCTCGCCAAGCGCCTCGGCGCACGCAAGGTGATGTCGATCATCAACCGCACGGCGTATGTCGACCTGGTCGAAAGCGGCCCCATCGATATCGCGATCTCGCCGCAGCAGGCGACCATCGGCACGCTGCTCACCCATGTACGGCGCGGCGACGTGGTGGCGGTCCACTCGCTGCGGCGTGGCGCGGCGGAGGCGATCGAGGCCGTGGCGCATGGCGACATGAAGACCTCGAAGGTGGTGGGCCGTGCCATCCAGGACATCAAGTTGCCGCCGGGAACGACCATCGGTGCCATCGTCCGTGATGAAGAGGTGCTCATCGCGCACCACGATACCGTCATCGCCTCCGGCGATCACGTCATTCTCTTCCTGGTCGACAAGAAGTACATCAACGATGTGGAACGTCTGTTCCAGGTGGGCGTGACCTTCATCTAACCATGCAAGCGGTGATGCGTAGCCCCGGCCGCCGCGCGCGGCAAAATGCGGATACACTGCGCGTGAGCGTGGCGCCAGCCCCGGCCGCCTGGGCCGGCTGTGTGCCTTGTCACGTCAAGCGGTAACCAAGCGCATGCAACTGGTGGTCGTACAACGCATACTCGGGCTGTTGCTGATGCTGTTCAGCGTCGTCATGCTGCCACCGGCCTTCGTTGGGTGGTGGTATGCCGAGAGCGAACTGCACGTGTTTCTGATCGCGTTTGCCGTTACCCTCATGACCGGTTTCGTGTTCTGGACCCCGGTGCGCGCGGTCAGGAAGGAGCTGCGCCTGCGCGATGGATTCATCGTTGTCGTGATGTTCTGGACCGTGCTGGGGTTGTTCGGCGCACTGCCGTTCATCCTGTCCGAGCATCCCGAGGTGTCCATTACCGATGCGGTGTTCGAGTCCATCTCGGGTCTTACCACGACCGGCGCGACGGTCCTGACCGGCCTCGATACCCTGCCCCGTTCGATCCTGTTCTATCGCCAGCAACTGCAGTGGCTCGGCGGCATGGGGATCATCGTGCTGGCCGTGGCGATTCTGCCGATGCTCGGTGTCGGCGGCATGCAGCTGTACCGCGCCGAAATGCCGGGACCCATCAAGGACACCAAGCTGACGCCGCGCATCACCGAAACGGCGAAGGCGCTGTGGTACATCTATGTCGCGCTCACGGTGGCCTGCGCCCTGGCCTACTGGGCGGCGGGCATGGACGGTTTCGATGCGGTGGCGCACAGCTTCTCCACGGTGGCGATCGGCGGTTTCTCGACCCACGATCTCAGCATCGGGCATTTCAACAGCGCGCTCATCGAGGCGGTTGCGGTAATGTTCATGCTGTTGGCCGGGGTCAATTTCGCCCTGCACTTCGTCGCGTGGCGATCCCTGAGTCTCAGCGCCTATCTGTCCGATCCGGAGTTCAGGACGTATATCAGCGTCCTGTTCGTGGCGGGGACCGTCACGGTCGCTTACCTCTATGCGAGTGATACGTTTTCCAGCTTTGGAACTGCCCTGCACCACGGGATATTCCAGGCCGTATCGATCGGGACCACCGCCGGCTTCACGACGGCTGCTTACCACGATTGGCCCGGATTCCTGCCGGTGATGCTGCTGTTTGCCAGCTTCATCGGCGGCTGCGCCGGTTCCACTGCGGGCGGCATCAAGGTGATCCGCTTCCTGCTCCTGCTCAAGCAAGGGGCGCGGGAAGTCACGCACCTGGTCCATCCCAATGCCACCATGGTCATCAAGGTCGGGAATCGAACGGTCTCGGACACGGTCATAAATTCCGTGTGGAGCTTCTTCGCCGCGTATATGGCCATTTTCAGCATCCTGCTGCTGGTGCTGATGATGAGCGGGATGGACCAGGTGACGGCCTTCTCCGCGGTGGCGGCAAGCCTGAACAACCTTGGACCGGGGCTCGGCGAGGTCGGGCTCCACTACGGATCGATCAGCGCGCCGGCCAAATGGATTCTGTGTGTCGCCATGCTGTTGGGGCGGCTGGAGATCTTTACCCTGCTCGTGCTGTTTACCCCGGCCTTCTGGCGCAGATAGGTTGCGAAATGGCGCGGTATTTTCCGGAACGTGACAAGTGGGACCGCCGTTACCGGCAGAGCGATGGCAGGAGTGCACAGCCGGCGCGGGTGCTGTCCGAAAATCTGCACCTGTTGTCCGCCGCAGGCCGCGCCCTGGATCTGGCCTGCGGCTTGGCCGGCAATGCCTTCCAGCTTGCGGAGTGCGGTTTGGAGGTCTGGGCGTGGGATTTTTCGCCGGTCGCCATCGAGCGGGTGCGGCAGGAGGTTTTGGCGCGGGGGTTGACGGTGAAGGCGGAGGTGCGGGATGTGGTGCAGCGGCCGCCGGAGCCGGAGGGCTTCGACGTGATCGTGGTGAGCCGTTTCCTGGAGCGCGCCCTGGCGCCCCGCCTGGTGGCGGCCCTGAGACCGGGCGGACTGTTGTTCTACCAGACGTTCACGCGAACGCGGGTGGATGATACGGGGCCGGACAACGATGCGTATCGTCTGGCGGACAACGAGTTGCTGCGGATGTTCGCTTCCCTGCAGGTGCTGGTCTATCGGGAAGAGGGACGGGTCGGCGATATTCGATGCGGGTTTCGCAACGAGGCGATGCTGGTCGCGCGCAAGACCGTTGCGGGGCAGTGAAAGATTTTCTGCGGCGCGCGCTCACTTGCCGTCCGTCTTGGTATCGCCTGCGGCTTTCCGCTCCTGCTCCTTCCGGCGTTCAGCCTCTTCCATCCGCTCGATCGCCTCCAGTTCCGCCTCCATTTCTTCCTGCGTCATGGGACGGTAGCGGGGTTCCGCATCAGCGCCCTGCGGCACCATCTGCCCGTCCTGTTTGTCGGATGTGTCCTCGTCCTTCCTTACGTAAAACTGGGCGAGCCAGACGCCGGCCTCGAACAGCAGCCACATGGGAACGGCGAGCAGGAACTGGGAGATGACGTCCGGCGGAGTGAGAATCGCGGCGATCACGAAACAGCCGACGATGACGTAGGAGCGCTTCTCCTTGAGGCTTTCGGGGGTCGTGACGCCGGCCCATACCAGGAGGATGGTGGCGACGGGGACCTCGAAGGCGACGCCGAAGGCGAAGAAGATGGTCAGCACGAAGTCCAGGTAGCGGGAGATGTCGGTCATGACCGCCACGCCCTCTGGGGAGGTGGCGGTGATGAATTTGAACACCAGCGGCAGCACGATGAAATAGGCAAACGCCATGCCCGTGTAATAAAGCGCGGTGCTGGAAACCAGCAGCGGCAGCACCAGTTTGCGCTCATGCTGGTACAGGCCGGGTGCAACGAAGGCCCATGCCTGATAGAGCACATACGGTATGGCGATGAAGAACGACAGGATCAGCGTAAGCTTGAACGGCGTGAAGAACGGTGTCACCGGATCGATGGCGATCATACTGCTGCCCTGCGGCAGATGGCTCAGCAACGGCTCGGCCAGCAGGGTGTAGAGATCCTGCGCAAACCACGCCAGTGCGAGAAACACCAGCAGGACGCTTATGACCACGCGCAGCAGCCGATCTCGCAACTCCAGCAAATGGGAGACGAACGGCTGTTCTGCGTCCGGGGAGGTGCCGGGTATGTCAGGTTGTCCCGTCATGCGGTCTGTCTGTCGGGGGGGTGGCGGGCGTCTGTGCCGGCGGCTGATCCGGGACGGCCTTGACCGGCGGTTCCTGCTTGGGCGCAGGAGCACCGGTCGGCGGCTGGATGCCGGTCTTCACCTCATCCACCAGTTCCTGCAATTCGGGAATCTGAGCCTGCTTGGCCAGGGTGCGGCGCAACTCTTCCGTGGCAAGCTCCTTGTCGATATCCGCCTTGACGGTGCGGACGAAACTCTGCGCCTTGCCGACCCATAGGCCGATCGTGCGCGCCACCCGCGGCAGCCGCTCGGGGCCTACCACGAGCAGGGCTACGATCATGATAATGACCAGTTCCCAGAAACTGATATCAAACATGAGGTTTGCGCCAAGTCAGGGAGATGACCTGCCGCCGGGAGTGTCAAGCCCGGCGGTTCTCCTTGGTGGCCTCGCCTTCGATCACGCTGCCTTCCTTATGGCTGATTTTCTCGCTTTCGGTCTCGTCCGCGCCCTCGTTTTCCCTCACCGCGTGGCGGAAGCTCTTGATGGCCTCGCCCAAATCGCCGCCCAGCGTGCGCAGGCGCTTGGTGCCGAACAGGAGCAGTACGATTGCCAGTACGATCAGCCAGTGCCAGATGCTAAATGCGCCCATATGTGTCTCCTCAGTGGCAAGTCATAGGACGAGGCCGCGGTCCCGCCCAGCGCGGGAGGCGGACCTTTGGAGTCCTGTCGGTTTGCGGGTTCTATTTTATTCTGGTTTGTTGCGGCTCGCCTTTTCCGCATGCCCGGATAGGCCGAACCGTCGGGCCAGTTCCCGGAGCACCAGATCCGGTCCGAGGCCCTGGTGCGCGAGCATCACCAAGGTATGAAACCACAGATCGGCCGTTTCATAAACGATCTGATTCGCATCGCCGCCTTTGGCCGCTAAAACCGTCTCGGTGGCCTCCTCCCCCACCTTCTTCAATATGGCGTCCAGTCCCTTTGCATAAAGCGAGGCGACGTAGGATGAGCCCGGTTCGGCGTGCTTGCGCTCCTCCAGGACTTGGGCAAGCCGCGCCAGAACATCGTTCGCTTCGAAATTCCCGGAGCGATCAAGGGTATCCGTTGCCATTACCGGTATATGTCCCTGGGATCTTTGAGCACGGGATTTGTCGCAACCCATTGCCCTTCCTGAAGTTGCTGGAAAAAACAGCTGCGCCGGCCGGTGTGGCACGCGATGCCTCCCTGCTGCTCGACGCGCAACAGCACCACGTCGTTGTCGCAGTCCAGGCGGATCTCCTTGACGATCTGACGGTGTCCCGATTCCTCGCCCTTGCGCCACAACCGTTGCCGCGAACGGGACCAGTAGACCGCATGCCCCTCCGCGGCGGTCAGTGCCAGGGCCTCCCGGTTCATCCACGCGAACATGAGAACCTCCCCCGTGCCCGCGTCCTGGGCAATGACCGGGACCAAGCCCTCGCTCGTCCATTTGATCGCGTCCAGCCAAGCCTGATTCATAAAGTATGCGCCGAAAAGGGTGGAAAGTGTTCGATAGAGCGCCCGTGTGACAATAATCTACATGGATTCCGACGGAATTGCGCGGATCAGGCTACAGCCGGACCTCGATTCCATGGGCGGCGAGGTAGCGTTTCGCCTGCTCGATGGTGAACTCGCCAAAATGGAAGATGCTGGCGGCGAGTACGGCATCCGCCTTGCCCTCCTTGATGCCGGCCACCAGGTGATCCAGGTGGCCGACCCCGCCGGAGGCGATCACCGGAATCTGAACCGCCTCGCTGATGGCGCGGGTCAGGGCGAGATCGAAGCCTTCCCGCGTGCCGTCGCGATCCATGCTGGTGAGGAGGATCTCGCCGGCGCCGTAGGCCGCCATGCGCTGTGCCCACTCCACCGCGTCCAGCCCGGTGGGCTTGCGGCCGCCGTGGGTGAATATCTCCCAGCGCTGGCGTCCGTCCTCGGCGGGCACGGCCTTGGCGTCGATGGCCACGACGATGCATTGGGAACCGAACCGCGCGGCGGCCTCGCCGACGAACTCCGGATTGTGCACCGCCGCGGTGTTGATGGCCACCTTGTCGGCGCCCGCGTTCAGCATGCGGCGGACGTCCTCCACCTTGCGGATTCCACCCCCGACCGTCAGCGGAATGAACACCTGGCTCGCCACCTGTTCCACGACGTGGACCATGGTCTCGCGCTCGTCGGAGCTCGCCGTGATATCGAGAAAGGTGAGTTCGTCGGCGCCCTGTTCGTCATAGCGGCGGGCGATCTCGACCGGATCGCCGGCATCGCGGAGTTCGACGAACCGCACGCCTTTGACCACACGGCCCCCATCCACGTCCAGACAGGGAATGATGCGTTTGGTTAATCCCATATAATTCAGATGCTTATAAAGTTTAGACTGCAGGATATCGAAGTTTTGAGAAGCGGAACGGCGCTGCCTCTACCGTATTCCCAGGGCTGCCTCACTCCTATTTATAACGTGCGGCAAGTGCAAGGGCCTCGACAAGATCCACGGTGCCTTCATACAAGGCCCGGCCGATCACTGCGCCCATAATGCCTTCCGCTGCCACTTCACCGAGGGCCCGGATATCGTCCAGCGTGGTAATTCCGCCGGAGGCGATCACCGGGATGTTGATCGCGCGGGCCAGGGCCAGGGTTGCCTCCACGTTGACTCCCCGCATCATGCCGTCCCGGCCGATATCGGTATACACGATGGCTTCGACCCCGTCCTTTTCAAAACGCCGGGCCATGTCGATCACGTTGTGCTGGGAGAGCCTCGACCAGCCGTCCACCGCCACCTTGCCCTCCTTCGCGTCCAGTCCGACGATGATATGCCCTGGAAACTCCATGCATAGATCATTGATGAAATGGGGCGTACTGACGGCCTTGGTGCCGATGATGACGTAGCGTACGCCGGCCTCCAGATAGGTCAATACCGTTTCCTCATCACGGATTCCGCCCCCCACCTGGATTTCGATATCCGGATAGGCGCTCGTGATGTCCTTTATTACCTGGGCGTTGACGGGGCGACCGGCGAACGCGCCGTTGAGGTCCACGAGGTGCAGACGCCTTGCACCCGCGTCCACCCAGCGGCCGGCCATGGCGACCGGGTCGTCCGAGAACACTGTCTCGTCGTCCATTCGTCCCTGCCGCAGGCGCACACACTTCCCATCCTTGAGGTCAATGGCGGGTATCAACAACATTGTGACCTATCCTCACTAGCTGGTGTTGTGGGAATCGAGGAATGTGATACAGAAAACCTGTTCAACTATACGTGTCCATCCCATCGGGCGAAATTGGCCAGCAGCGTCAGGCCGGCGCGCTGGCTTTTCTCGGGGTGGAATTGCACGGCGAAGATGTTGTCGCGCGCGATGACAGATGCGAACTCGAACCCGTACGGCGTGGTGCCGGTTACGAGCTCTGCCGCTGCGGGCGCTGCGTAATAGCTGTGCACGAAATAGAACCGACTGTCCTGGGGGATATCCTTCCACAACGGGTGCGCCCGGGTCTGGTGCACCTGATTCCAGCCCATGTGCGGGATTTTTAGCGCCTCGCCCGTCACGGGATCCTGCAGATTCTCCGGGAAACGCAGCACCCGTCCCGGCAAGAGGCCGATGCCGGCCGTGCCGCCATTTTCCTCGCTGAATTCCAGTAGCGCCTGCATACCGAGGCAAATGCCGAGAAACGGTTTGGTCCGGGCCGCCTCCTTGACCGCCTCGTCAAGGTGCAGCCGACGCAACTCGGCCATGCAGTCGCGAATGGCGCCGACGCCGGGCAGCACCACGCGGTCGGCCCGGCTGATCTGCGCGGATTCGGACGTGACGCATATCCGTGCCCCGCCGGACGCGCACTCGACCGCCTTGGACACGGATCGCAGGTTACCCATGCCGTAGTCGATAACCGCGATGGTAGTCATGCCGGGAGTTTCACCAATGACTTAGTGGGACGGAGAAGAGTGCCTCTATGACGATATGCCGCGCGCCGGGTCCGATCAGAGGCTCCCCTTGGTCGATGGCAAGGTGTTGCCCAAACGGGGATCAGCTGCGGCAGCCATGCGCACCGCGCGGCCGAACGCCTTGAATATGGTTTCCGCAATATGATGGCCGTTGGCTCCGCGCAGGTTGTCGATATGCAGGGTCGCCTGCGCGTGATTGACGAAGCCTTGGAAGAATTCACGGAACAGGTCGACTTCGAAATCCCCGACATGGGATCGGGAAAATGCAACATGGTATTCCAGGCCCGGCCGGCCGGAAAAATCGATCACGACCCGAGATAGTGCTTCGTCCAGGGGGACATAGGCGTGTCCGTAGCGGCATATGCCTCTCTTGTCGCCAAGTGCCCGGTGGAACGCCTGGCCCAGCGTGATGCCGATATCCTCTACGGTGTGATGGGCATCGATATGCAAGTCGCCATCCGCACGAACATCCAAATCGACCAAGCCGTGCCGGGCGACCTGATCGAGCATGTGTTCGAGAAACGGTACACCCGTGTGAAACGAGCCCTTTCCGTTGCCGTCAAGGTTGACGGAGACCTCGACGCGAGTCTCCAGTGTCGTGCGCTGTACCGTGGCTTTTCGCTCAGCCGTTGTCTGCGTGCTCATCACAATCCGTGCCCAGGCGGGAATGCCATGCCATAGGATACCGGGAAAGGAATGTTTTGAACATCAACTCTACAGGACTGGTTGGAGTTCTGGCGGAGATTTCATTGATTGTCGTCAACAAATCTGGCAATGTACCCTGTGTTCAACTGCCATCCCTAGCGCCGGGACCGGTTTAATGTCCACTGACAAAAACGTAATCAACATTTCGAACATCCGGATCGCGTGCAAGGATTGTAGCCTGTTCCAATTGTGCCTACCCATTGGGGTTGGTGAAGCGGACCTGGAGTTACTGGACCGGATCATCAAACACAGACGTCCGTTCAGGCGTGGAGAGCACCTGTTCCGGATAGGCGATCCATTCCAGGCCATCTATGCGGTGCGCGCCGGGTCTCTCAAGACCTATGCGATGACAGAGGATGGGCATGAGCAGGTCATCGGCTTCCATCTGCCGGGGGAACTGGTAGGGCTCGACGCCATCAACGGCGAGTGCCATCCGTGCGCTGCCAAGGCATTGGAAACCACCTCCGTGTGCGAGATCCCCTTCGATCGTCTCGAGGAGTTGGCCGACCATATGCCCACCTTACAGCGCCAGCTCTTGCGCATTCTCAGCAAGGAGATCTTGCAGGATCACAATCTTTTGATGCTCTTAGGAAAAAAATCTGCCGACGAACGGCTTGCGGCTTTTCTGGTGAGCCTGTCCGCCCGGTTCAAACGGCGCGGGTTTTCGTCGCGGGAGTTCTATCTGAGCATGTCCCGAAACGATATCGGCAATTACCTCGGGCTGGCGGTGGAGACAGTCAGCCGTCTGTTCACCCGCTTTCAGGAAGAAGGATTGGTGACGGTCCAGCGCAAGCATATTCTGTTGCGCGATATAGATGAGCTGAGTCTCAGGGCTGGTGTCTCCGGGCCGATGGCAAGCTCCAAGTCCGTCAACGGCGTGTAGCCGTCCCTGTTTCCGGCCAATCAAGCCCTTCCGGTTTTTTGTTGATGTATCACGTGATGTGGGTGGTTGCTGCCCTCAATTACATCGAATCTGTCGGGTAATTGCCTGTCGTACCAAAAATCTCGCAACGTCAATAGCTTGTGTTTTTCATGGTTTTTTGGTCGAGAATCTCAGGCCAACTGCGTGATTTCACACATGGGCGTTTATTGACGTACGTCATTGTCTTGGCGCGCCCCTATCAGCACATTAGCCGCACCCTACTTTGTTGGCGATAGAGGATTTTTGGGGTTGGTCCCTGTCGCCAACAGGCGCGTCCTAGAGGCGGGGCTTGGATCACAACGACAGCGGTCTTCCGGTTTTCTTGAGGCCAGGAGGGCGCTACCGCTGTTTTTGTGATCGCCCAAGGGTTGGCTGGCACTTGTTTTGAGGGCAACTTTAAAGAGGAACCTTGATGGAAACGCAGACCACTTATAACTATCGGGTCGTGCGCCAGTTCGCCATCATGACGGTGGTGTGGGGTATCGTGGGCATGCTCGTCGGCGTGCTCATTGCTGCCCAACTGGTTTGGCCCGCATTGAACTTTGATACTCCCTGGCTGACCTTTGGCCGCCTGAGGCCGCTGCATACCAACGCGGTGATTTTTGCCTTTGGGGGTTGTGCGTTGTTCGCCACCTCTTACTATGTGGTGCAGCGCACTTGCCAGACGCGGCTGTTCGGTGGTCCGCTGGCCAGCTTCACGTTCTGGGGCTGGCAGCTCATCATCCTGCTGGCCGCCATCACCCTGCCGCTGGGTATTACCACCGGCAAGGAATATGCCGAGCTGGAATGGCCGATCGACATTCTGATCGCCGTGGTCTGGGTGACCTACGCCATCGTCTTCTTCGGCACCATCGCCACGCGCAAGGTCAAGCACATCTACGTGGCTAACTGGTTCTACGCTGCTTTCATCCTCGCCGTGGCACTCCTGCACATCGTCAATAGCATGGAGTTTCCGGTGAGTGCGTTCCCGCCGAAGTCCTACTCGATCTACCCTGGCGCCATTGATGCCATGGTGCAGTGGTGGTACGGCCACAACGCCGTGGGCTTTTTCCTCACCGCCGCCTTCCTCGGCATGATGTATTACTTCGTGCCCAAGCAGGCGAACCGTCCGGTGTACTCCTATCGCCTGTCGGTAGTGCACTTCTGGGCGCTGATCGGCACGTATATGTGGGCCGGCCCGCACCATCTGCACTACACCGCGCTGCCGGACTGGACACAGTCTCTCGGCATGGTGTTCTCGCTGATCCTGCTGGCTCCCTCCTGGGGTGGCATGATCAACGGCATCATGACCCTGTCGGGCGCCTGGCATAAGCTGCGCACCGATCCCATCCTCAAGTTCCTGATCGTGTCCATCTCCTTCTACGGCATGTCCACCTTCGAGGGTCCGATGATGTCCGTGAAGACGGTGAATGCGCTGTCCCACTACACCGACTGGACCGTCGGTCATGTGCACTCCGGTGCTCTGGGTTGGGTGGCGATGGTATCCGTGGGCTCGCTGTACTATCTGATTCCGCGCCTGTTCGGTAAAGAGCAGATGTACAGCACCAAGCTGATCGAGGTGCATTTCTGGATCACCACCATTGGCGTGGTGCTCTACATCGCATCGATGTGGATGTCCGGCGTCATGCAGGGCTTGATGTGGCGTGCGGTGAACCCGGATGGCACGCTGACCTACAGCTTTGTTGAGTCGGTGGCAGCCATGCATCCGTTCTACTTCGTACGCTTCCTGGGCGGCGCCCTGGTGTTGGTGGGCATGTTCATCATGGCCTACAACGTCTGGAAGACCGTGGCTGGCGCCAAGCCGGCCGAGGCCGCAATTCCGGCTGTGGCGGCGCATTAATCAGGAGGTAAAGCCATGAGTCATGAAGTTGTCGAAAAAAATCTAGGTCTGCTGCTGGTATGCATCCTGCTGGTGATCGTGGGCGGCGGCTTGGTCGAAATTGTTCCGCTCTTCTTCACGAAGAGCACCACGGAGCCGGTGGCGGGCCTCAAGCCCTATACCGCGTTGCAGTTGGAAGGACGCGACGTTTACATCCGGGAAGGCTGCTATCTGTGCCACTCTCAGATGGTTCGCCCGTTCCGTGCGGAAACCGAGCGTTACGGCCACTACTCGGTGGCGGGTGAGTTCGTATATGACCACCCGTTCCAGTGGGGCTCCAAGCGTACCGGTCCCGACCTTGCCCGCGTCGGTGGTCGCTACAGCGACGACTGGCACCGCGCGCATCTCATCAATCCGCGCGATGTGGTGCCGGAGTCGGTGATGCCCGCCTATCCGTGGCTTGACGAGAACAAGCTGACGGGCGAGTTGACCGCTAAAAAGATGCGTGCAATGCGGGCTCTCGGGGTGCCTTACACGGACGAGGAGATCGCGAACGCTGCTGCGCAGGTTGCGGGTAAGACCGAGTTGGATGCGCTCGTGGCCTACTTGCAGGGCCTGGGCACCGTCATCCCGACCGTGAGGTAAAAGCCATGGAGGAACTCATCAATCTGTTCCGCTCGATCCATACCGTTCTGATGTTCATCGTGTTCATCGGGATATGTGTATGGGCCTACAGTGGCAGGCGTAAGCGCGCGTTCGAGGAGGCAGCCAATCTGCCCTTCGCGGATGAGGACCTCCACGGCAAGTAATTAAGGAGCCCACTAATGAACGATTTTGTGTTTACGAGTGACTTTTGGAGCTGGTTCATCATCGTGCTCAGCCTCGGCTACGTTTTCGGTTGCTGGTGGCTGATCGTATGGGCCAGCAAGCGCCGGGAGGGCGAGGCGGCGGCCGGTGATGTCACCGGCCACACCTGGGATGAAACCCTGCAGGAGTACAATAACCCGCTGCCGCGCTGGTGGCTGTGGCTGTTCTACGGCACGATGGTGTTCGGCCTGGTCTACTTCGCGCTCTATCCGGGGCTCGGCAAGTTCCAGGGCATCCTGGGATGGACTGAGGAAAGCCAGTATGAGGAGGAGATGGCGGCGGCGGAGCAGCGGTACGCCCCGATCTTCAAGCGGTATGCCAGCCAGGATCTGGCGGCGCTGGCCAAGGATCCCGAGGCGACGAAGATCGGCCATCGGCTGTACCTCAACTACTGCGCGGTCTGTCATGGTTCCGATGCGGGTGGTGGTCCCGGGTTTCCGAGCCTGAAGGACGATGATTGGCTGTGGGGGGGTGAACCCGAAGCCATCAAGGCTAGCATTATGAATGGCCGCCAAGGCGCGATGCCGGCGTGGGGGCCGATCATCGGCGACCAAGGTGTCGAACAGGTAGCAGCCTATGTGCAAAGCCTGAGCGGCCGTAACGTGGACGCCGGCCTCGCCGCGGCGGGCAAGCCGATCTTCGAGACCAACTGTGCCGCTTGCCATGGTATGGATGGCAAAGGCAATACCGCACTGGGGGCGCCTAACCTGACCGATAACATCTGGTTGTACGGCGCGTCTGCGGGTGCCATCAAACAGACCATTGCCAACGGCCGTAACGGCGTGATGCCCGCTCACGGCAATTTCCTTGGCGAGGACAAGGTGCACCTGCTGGCGGCGTATATCTACAGCCTGTCGGCCAAGTAGCGGCCTGCACCTGAAAGTCTCTACCGGCTCGGGGCTTTTGCCCCGAGCCTGGTGGGGGTGAAAGCACCAAAGGTAAAACATCAAAAGTGGAGAGCGCCCATGGGTGTGTTCGGACTTCTATTCGATGACTGGGTAGGCATTCTTTCTTTGTTCACGATCGTCTTCATAATCGGCATGGCGATCTTTTTCGTCACGGCATATTTGAAGCGCTCGTAATCCAGTGGCAGAGTGATACTCTGATTTTTTCTAATCATTACTTGTTCTTAACGAACATTTCCTCGCGCCGGTATTGACGTTTGTCATTTCCGGCGCGTTCGTATCTGGATACCCTGCGGCAAGTGGTATACTGCGTCTAAGGCCTATCCCATGAACGACATGAAACCGCCTAAACCCATATCAACCCCCGATCTGGAGCCCACTGAGCAAGGGCTCTATGCCAAGCACAAGAAGGTCTATCCGCGGAGTACCCGCGGGATTTTCACGGTTCTGCGCAGGCTGAGCGTGATCCTGTTGCTCGGCATTTACTATGTTGTGCCGTGGATATCTTGGGGGGATCGGCAGGCGGTACTGTTCGATCTGCCCGAACGCAAGTTCTACATTTTTGGCTGGACGTTCTGGCCACAGGATTTCTTCTATATGGCGCTGCTGTTGATCATCGCAGCGCTGGCGCTGTTTTTCTTCACTGCGTTGGCCGGCCGTCTGTGGTGCGGATATGCCTGTCCGCAGACAGTGTGGACCGAGGTCTATCTGTGGATGGAGCGGCTGGTGGAGGGGAATCATACCGCACGGATGAAGCGCGATCGGGGACCCTGGACCGCGGAGAAGATCACCAAGAAAGCCATTACGCAGACGCTTTGGATTGTTTTCTCGCTTTACACCGGGTTTACGTTCGTAGGTTATTTCACCCCCGTTGAGGAGCTGTGGACCAACATCATCACGTTCAGCACCGGGCCGTGGGAAACCTTCTGGGTGCTGTTCTATGGCTTTGCCACTTACGGCAACGCCGGTTTTCTGCGGGAACAAGTATGTATCTACATGTGTCCCTATGCGCGCTTCCAGAGCGCGATGTTCGATAAGGACACATTGATCATCTCCTATGACGAGAAGCGGGGTGAGCCGCGCGGCTCGCGCAAGCGGGGTGCCGATCCGAAGGCGCTTGGTCTGGGCGAGTGTATCGATTGCAAAATTTGTGTGCAGGTCTGCCCGACCGGCATCGATATCCGCAACGGCCTGCAGTACCAGTGCATTGGGTGCGCCGCCTGTATCGATGCCTGTAACGAAATCATGGACAAGATGGGTTACCCGCGGGGCTTGGTCCGATACACGACGGAGAACGCCTTGGAGGGCAAGACAACTCGCATTCTCCGTCCCCGCATGGTCGTCTACGGTACCCTGATGACCGTGATCGTGGGTGCGCTGTTTTACGCGATTGCGACACGCACGCCCTTGGATCTCGATGTCATTCGTGACCGCAATACCCTGTATCGGGAAACCAATGAGGGCTGGGTGGAAAACGTCTACACCATGAAGGTGATCAATATGGACGAGCAACCACACACCTATCGCCTGAGTGTCGTTGGCCTGGAAGGGGCCATACTCTCCATTCGCGATGACGCCATCCATGTGCCTGCGGGCGAGGTGTTGAATCTGCCGGTAGGTGTAAGCGTCGATCCGGAAACGCTCAAAGCTGCCAGTACTGAAGTGGAATTCGTTCTGGAGGCCATCGATGCCCCTGATTTGAGGGTGACCGAGACCGGACGCTTCGTAGGACCAAGGAGATAATGCTTTGACTCAAGCGACTGATATCCCTCCGTGGTATCGCCAATTCTGGCCGTGGTTCCTGATCGCATTGCCCGCAAGTGTGGTGGTGGCGGGCATAGTTACGCTTGTGATCGCCATGCGTACGTCGGATGGTTTGGTCGTCGATGACTATTACAAGGAAGGGTTGGCCATCAACCGGGTTCTTGAGCGCGACCAGGCCGCTCGGCGACTCGGCTTGCC